>Ga0209024_1000334_pt1 | contig 87966 bp, 73 predicted proteins | sample AutmiccommunBRH5_FD_187380 | JGI IMG/M metagenome (GOLD analysis project Ga0209024, IMG submission 187380) | Deep subsurface microbial communities from Mt. Terri, Switzerland - Autotrophic microbial communities BRH/5 (SPAdes) (version 2) | ecosystem: Environmental > Aquatic > Deep subsurface >...
AAGCCAATGTAAGCGGCGGGGCAACTGCGCGGGGTTTTGCCAATCGGGGTTTGGTCCACTTCCAGCACGCGGGCCACACGTTCAGCGCCTTCAATTTCGTCGCAGGCAAACCAGTTGTGTGTGGGCTTGCCTTTCTTGTTCTGGTTGGCCACGTACTGGCGCATATTGGCCAATAAAATATCGCGGGCCAAGGTTGATTTACCGCTACCGGAAACACCGGTAATGGCCACCAAGCGGCCCAGTGGAATGTCCACATTCAAGCCACCGATGTTGTGCAGCTTCGCACCCTTGATGCCTAAACGTGGCGTTTCTTTTTCAACCGGGCGTTTGGGCTGCAACAAGTGCGGAATCGGGTTCTTCAGGTATCGGCCTGTCAGCGAATTTTTATCTGCTGTTACCTCGGCAACCGTACCCTGGGAAATAATTTCACCCCCCAGTTTGCCAGCGCCGGGGCCAATGTCGACCAAGCGGTCGGCGCGCTGCATGGTGTCAATGTCGTGTTCCACAATCACCAGGGTGTTGCCCTTGGCACGAAGTTCTTCCAGGGCATCGAGCAGGCGGTGATTGTCGCGGGTGTGCAGGCCAATGGTGGGTTCGTCCAGCACGTAGCACACGCCGCGCAAATTGGTGCCCAGTTGCGAAGCCAGGCGAATACGCTGTGCCTCACCACCGCTTAGTGTGGGCGCGCTGCGGTTTAGGTGCAGGTAATCAAGCCCCACTTGTTCCAGGAATTTCAAGCGCCCGGCCATTTCAATGCGAATGTCTTTGGCAATCGCAGTTTCACGCGCATCCAGTTCAAGCTGGTCCACCCACCGCAACGCGTCGCTCACGGTTTGATCGGCCAGTTGTGCAATGTTGCTGTTTTTGAATTTCACGGCCAATGCTGTGGGGTTGAGGCGTTGGCCATTGCAGGCGCCGCACACCATGGTTTCACGTAAATAGGTTCCCTCGTCGTTATCAGCCCCCTCTTCTGCGCTTTTGTCCTGCTCGGCAAGCCATTTGCCTTCTTCGCCTGTGGTTTCAGAATCAAAGCCCTCTACTTCTTCACCCACACCAAAGCAGCTGGCGCACCAGCCGTGTTTGCTGTTGTAGCTGAACAGACGTGGGTCGAGTTCCGGAAAGCTGCGTGCGCAACTGGGACAGGCGCGTTTGGTGGAATAGAAGCGAATGCTGGGCGTGGCGCCTTTTTTTTCTAGTGCTTCCACCATCACGGTACCTTTGCCAAATTCAAGGGCTTGAACAAGCGCCTCGCGCAGTTCCTTTTCACCCTTGGCTTGAATACTCAAGGTTTTTACCGGCACTTCAATGTGATGTTCCTGGTATCGGGCCAGCTTGGGCCAGGGGTTGGTGGGTACGTATTCGCCGTCTACGCGCAGGCGTTCATAACCACGGTCTACAGCCCACTTGGCTATTTCGTTGTAAATACCTTTGCGGCCCTGCACCAGCGGGGCCAGCAGGGTAATTTCCTGACCTTTGTAATGCTGCATGATTTGCGCCAGCATGCTGTCCATGCTTTGTGGGGCAATGGGCACTTCGCAGGTGGGGCAATGCTGAGTGCCCAGCTTCACGAACATAAGGCGCAGGAAGTGATACACCTCGGTCACAGTGGCCACCGTACTTTTGCGGCCACCCCGGCTGGTACGTTGTTCAATGGCCACGGTGGGTGGAATCCCAAAAATGGCGTCCACATCGGGCTTGGCAGCGGGCTGCACAAACTGGCGCGCGTAAGCATTCAAACTTTCAAGGTAACGGCGCTGGCCTTCAGAAAACAAAATGTCGAATGCAAGGGTGGATTTTCCGCTGCCGGAAGGCCCGGTAATCACGGTCATCTTCTCGCGCGGAATGGTCAGGCTGACATTCTTCAAGTTGTGTTCACGCGCATGCAGAATTTCAATGCCGTCGGTCAGGCCGCGCTTGGTATGTGCCGTGTTAAGCCCGTACAGCGCTGCGGCTTCGGCCACCAAGTAGTCACCACTGCCTTTGTTCAAGTCGGCAGCATCCAGCAAATTGCTTTGTGCAAGGTACTGTTTGATTGCAACGCCAGTGTGGCTGGTTGTTATTTTGGCGAGTTGTTCAGGTGTGCCTTGGGCCACCAGTTCGCCGCCGTATTCACCGGCTTCGGGGCCAAGGTCAACCAGCCAATCGGCAGCACAAATTACATCCAGGTTGTGTTCAACAATCAGCACGCTGTGCCCGGCTTCCTGCAACAGGCGCAGCGAACGCATCAGCTTGGCCACGTCGTCGAAATGCAAGCCTGTGGTGGGTTCATCAAACACAAACAGGTCGCCACGTTTTGCCACTTTCTGGCCGCTTGCGGTGGGTTTTAAATTGGCCAGAAAACCCGCCAGTTTCAAGCGCTGGGCTTCACCCCCGCTAAGCGTGGGCACGGGCTGACCAAGGCGCAAATAATTCAAACCCACTTGTGCAAGTGGTTGCAGGGTTTTAAGCAAGGCGGTGTCTTTTTCGAACAAATCAAGCGCCTGATCCACGGTCAGTTCAAGCACTTGCGCCATGTTCAACACCTGGCCTTTGCGTTCCAATGTTACTTCAAGCGCTTCCGGGCGGTAGCGTGTGCCATTGCATTCGCCACAGCGCAAATACACGTCGCTTAAAAACTGCATTTCAACATGTTCAAAGCCATTGCCGCCGCACATGGGGCAGCGGCCGTCGCCACTGTTGAAGCTGAAAAAGCCGGGCTTGTAATCGCGCTCTACTGCAATTTTTGTTTTGGAAAACAGTTTGCGCAATTCGTCGAATGCACCCACATAACTGGCTGGGTTACTGCGCGTGGTTTTACCAATCGGGCTTTGGTCGACAAAGGCCAGTTGCGCAATGTGTTCAACGCCATCCAGTGATTCAAATTCACCGGGTGCTTCAGTGGGCTCGCCTTTTATTTTTTTAATTGCGGGCACCAGCACATCTTGCACCAAAGTGCTTTTGCCTGAACCTGAAACACCTGTTAGTACCACCAAGCGGTTCAGCGGCAGCTTGACATCGATGTTTTTTAAATTGTTGGCGCGCACGCCGGTTAGCACAATGTGTTCTTTCGAATCACCCAGTGGTTTGCTGGCTTCTACCACTTTCAGCTCGCCTTTCAGGTAGCGCGCTGTTAGCGAATTTGATTGTTCAATTTTGGCGGGTGCTCCATCAAACACAATGTTGCCGCCAGCTTCGCCGGGGCCGGGGCCAATGTCTACCAACCTGTCGGCCTGGTTCATCAGTTGTGGGTCGTGTTCAACCACCACCAGGGTGTTGCCTGCTTCTTTCAAACGCTGCATGGCCTGGGCCACGCGTGCTATGTCGCGGGGGTGCAGGCCCACTGAGGGCTCATCCAGCACAAACAAAGTGTTCACCAATGAACTTCCCAACGCGGTGGTCAAGTTGATGCGTTGTACCTCACCACCGCTTAGGGTTCTGCTTTGCCTGTCCAAAGTTAAATAACCCAAGCCCACTTGAATTAAAAAACCCAAGCGGGTGCGAATTTCCTGAAGCACTAGGTCGCTTGCTTCGTCCAAAGCACCGGGCAGTTGCAGGTTCTTGAACAGCTGCGCCACTTTCAGTAATGGCATTTGCATGATTTCATGAATGCTGTGCTTGCCTGAATCGCTGGGCAATTTCCACAACAATGAATCGGGCTTTAAACGTGCGCCATTGCAGTCGCCACACGGCGTGTAGCTGCGGTATTTACTCAACATCACCCGCACATGCATTTTGTAGGTGCGGCTTTCCAGCCATTCAAAATAGCGGGCCACGCCGTAGAACAAACTGCCTTCCCAATTGCCATCAAAATTCGCATCGCCTTCAATCACCCACAGCTTGTGTTCTTCGGGCAAATGTTTGTAGGCAATGTCGGTGGCAATGCCCCTTTTTTTGCCAAAGCGCACCAAATCTTTCTGGCAGCTTTTGAAGCTTTCGGTGGTCCAAGGTTTTACAGCGCCTTCTTCCAGCGATTTGTTTTCATCGGGAATCACCAAGCCGTAATCAATGCCGATTACACGCCCAAATCCACGGCAGGTGTCGCATGCACCCAAGGGCGAATTGAAACTGAAATGACTGGGTAACGGGCTTGAATAATCCAGGTCGCAGGTGGCGCAGTGCAGGCCTTCAGAAAAACGCCAGGGTTCCTGTTCCGGGCCATCCCCTTCTGGCAGAGCAAACACATTCACCTTGCCCTTGCCCCGGTGCAAAGCGCTGGCCACGGCGTCGCTAAAACGGCTTTCTTCAACCCCGGCCACGCGGAAGCGGTCTTGCACCACGTCCAGCAGTTTTTCAACCACGGTTCGGCCTTTTTTGATTGGCGTTTCGCGGTGTATGCGGGTGTAGCCTTGCGCGCTTAAAAAATCTTCAATTTCCTGGCTTGTGAATTTTGCGGGTACGCGCACCGGAAAAGTAATAACCAGGCGCGGGTCGTTTTGCGCAGCCGCTTTGTCGAGTATCGATTGCTTGATGGTGGCCACAGTGTCTTCACGCACCCATTCGCCACACTGGCGACAATGCAGGTGGGCGGCTCGGGCATAAATCAACTTCAAGTGATCGTTGATTTCAGTCATGGTGCCCACGGTGCTGCGGGAGGTACGCACCGGGTTGGCCTGATCAATGGCAATGGCGGGCAACACGCCTTCAATGCTGTCTACATCGGGTTTGTCCATGCGGTCCAGAAACTGGCGCGCGTAGGGCGAAAAGGTTTCAACATAACGGCGCTGGCCTTCGGCATACAGGGTATCGAACACCAGCGAACTTTTGCCGCTGCCGGAAACCCCGGTGAACACGGTGATTTCACCAGTTTTAATGTCGATATCGACGTTTTTCAGGTTGTGCTGGCGAGCCCCTTTGATGCGAATTACATTGCCAAGGTACTGGGAATTTTCTTTTTTTTTCGCTGTGGTGCTCATGGGGTGCCTGCGGGGTAAAACAGTTGCTACAGGCCTTTGATTGTAATGGGTGGGGCGGCTTAACTCACCTTAAGCCGCCTGCTTGATTGAAATTATGAAAACCTGATCATGATTTATGGATAAAAGGGCGGGCGGGCAACACGCTGACGTACGTGGGGCGCTTCGATTTGATCGCGCAAGCGCATCGCTGCGACATTCAACTTGACAACACTTAACTCACAGTTCAATTGCGTGCCAACGTTCATGGTGTCTGGCGAAAGGCCTTTTGTGGCCTGGAAGGCATCCATCAAACTGCGTGCGTTGCGATGCTCCCCAAGGAATGGCCTGTAGCTCCACCCTGCCTGCTCGGGAGGTAAAACCGTGGCCACCAAATTTTCCGCCAAGCGAATGTGTGTTTCGAAAGTGCCGGCCTCTTGCTCACACTGCACCAGAATTTTTGTTGGCTTTCCTTGCTCGGACCGTTGAAGGTCTGGCTTGTAGCTACGATTCACCACGGCATCCAGACACCCTTTCAAATTGTCCGCATGCGAATGAATCAACTGGCTACAGATTCGCAATTCATCCAGTTTCCTACTTTGGGCATCAACAACCGGGCGATCAATGTGCAAACGTTTGCATTGTTTCAGGTGTTCCCTGGCAAGCGTATTCACCGACTTGGTCAACTGGCTTGATTCCTTTTTCAATATCTGAACATCACCACCAAAACCATCCAGCACCGCGGTGCTGTGCTGCAACTGCGCACGAAGACTTCCAATCGAACTTTGCATGGATAACACTCCTGAGTCGGTTAAGGAGCGCTTCGTGGGTAACCATGCGAAAATGGTTCCGTGGTACTGCCTTTCTGGTGAACAACACACCCATTGATTAGGATTGCACCACGCAATTGAACTTGTCCACGCGCCAAAGTTACCTAGATTTTTATCTCACACAAAAATCCATGCTCAACACATACCCCCCTGGCAAGTTCATTTTTCATGGTGCCGGCCGTGAATACTTCAAAATTTGGCTTGTCAACCTTGTGTTGACCATTGCCACCCTGGGTATTTATGCAGCCTGGGCCAAGGTGCGAACCCGCAAGTATTTTTATCAATCCACCGAGTTAAATGGCAACCGGTTTGATTACCATGGCGACCCCAAAGCCATACTCAAAGGCAATTTGCTGGTTGCAGGCATTGCACTGACCTACATCGTGTCCTCTGTCTATTCGCCGGGATTTGCCAGCCTGCTTGTGCTGACGGTGATGTGCCTGATGCCATTTTTCCTGGTCATGAGCCTGCGCTTCCACCTGGCCAACAGCAGCTACCGGGGTTTGCGCTTTCAATTCAACGGCAGCACGAAAACAGCTTATAGCAAGCTGGCCCTTGCAATTTTGATCAGCCTGGGCTGTTTTGTGGTGCTCGGCATGGTGTACGGAATTGGCAGCGGATTCGTTGATCTGGAATTCAACACGGTGGTGTCAAGCTTGTTGGTCATTGCAATGCCGCTGGTGCTCATGGTCTGCATTTCATTTATCTTCGCAATTTTTATCAGCGGTCTGCGCTTGTTTGTCATGAATCATTCAAAATTCGGGAATGCTGACCTGAAGTGCGACGCCCAATTCCGCAACTTCAGCAAAGCCACCTTGAAATCAATCTCTCTGGCCGGTCTGGCTTTGTTTCTGCTGGCAATTGCCGCATTTGCCATCAACATGAGCGTGTTTACTGATCTGCTGGATTTTTCACTGCCAATTGGCGAAGAACCTTCAATGCTGGACGATGAGGCCTCGCAGGAACAAGCGCAAGTGGCCATGCAGGCCATGGCAATGCTTTCAAGCCTCGGCATCATTGCAATACTGGCTTATCTCGTATTGTTTGCATTTGGTGCTTATTTGAAAACTGCAATTGACAACCTGGTGTGGAACAACACCACACTGTCAAACCGGCATCAATTCAAAAGCACCGCCAGCCCAATTGCTGCAACATGGATTCACATCAGCAATATTTTGCTGATTGTCTGCACCATCGGTTTGTTCCTGCCTTTTGCAAAAATCCGTTCAACCCGTTACCGAATTTCCCACATGACATTTGTGCCCGTGGGTAGCATCGACGAAATTGTGCGGGAAGAGCAAGGCAAACAAAAAGCGTTTGGTGACAGCATGGGTGATGCGCTTGGTTTGGAACTTGGTATTTGAGCTCGACCCAGCCACCCACCACGTTGCAAGCAACGTACTTTAACGGGCAAGTGCTGAAAGGCACCCCCGTGAACGTTCACTGCGGTGCAGGGCAATTGGTGTTTTTTCTAGGCGACACAAAGCACGCCATCGCTTTGCGCAGCGTCAAACGTTCGGAAAGCTTTGGCAATGCACCCATTGTGTTTGAGTTACCTGATGGCGCCACGCTCGAATTTGATCGGGAAAGTAGCCGGAATACACTGAAATTCTGGAACGCACTCTCGCCAAGCTGGTTTGAAAAAGTTCAATACCACCCCACTCAATGGCTGCTGATCAGCCTGGTTTCTATTGCATTTGCAGCAGGCCTGTACGGCCAGGGTTTGCCTTTGATTGGCAAATGGATTGCCTTTGCCACGCCGCAATCCAAGGTGTCCAAATTCATGGAAGATGTGCTGCCCCAACTTGACGGCGTCATCTTTCAGCCCAGCAATCTTGGCGATCAGGCCAAAGCCACTCATCAGCGGCAGTTGAAATCACTCATTGCCAACCAAGCGGGGTTGTCTCATGTCAAGCTTGCATTTCGCAGCAGCAAAATAGGGCCCAACGCTTTTGCCTTGCCCGATGGCACCATTGTTTTAACCGACGAACTTTTGAATTCCTTACCGGCAGAAATCATTCCCGGTGTTTTGGCGCATGAATTGGGACATGTTGAACTTCGACACATGACCCGCCGATTGCTACAAAACGCGATGGTTGGCACCTTGATTGCCACTTTTTCAGGGGATATTTCAATACTGGTCAGCACCTTGGGCACGCAATTGGTTGCACAGCACTACAGCAGGGAATTTGAACGGGAAGCTGACTTGTTTGCAATTGAATTGTTCGTAAAACAAGGGCGCGACTTGGCTGCACTTGAATTGCTGCATGAAAAGTTGGGTAGCCTGGACCAATCAGGATCAAGAAATGCGTCGTATCTGGACAGCCACCCAGGTGCCGACGAACGACTACAATTGATCCGGGAAAAACAACAAAACAAGGAAGCCCGCTAGACAGGCATTCCTAACACCGACATGAATCAATCCCCATCCCGTTTCCGCCACATGGAGTCAGGGGCCGTTTTTAATGAATACGGCGATTCAGTGCAGCAACTTTGCTGTCTAAATCAGACTGAATATTTTGAGGTGTGAATCGCGCCGCGTTCCTCAAGCCATCAACCGCAGCGCTGACTTTGGGGCCCTGATCTGCCCCTAACCTGCTTGTTCTTTTCATTATTTTTTCTACCTGTCCGGTACACCAGTTCACCTTGTCGGCTTGAGGAACGATCGCCATATTGCCCCGAAACAAGCCCTCTTGATGTGCAGAAAAGAAATCAATTTCACGGTCCAGGCTTTGTGCTTTGGACGCAAAGGATTTAAGCGCATTCTTGGCACCATCCAGCATTTTGACCAAATCCCGGGATTGAATTGAGCGTCCCTGATCACCATATACCAGGTTCCTGTTGTTGCCCGAAGTAGACAAAACATGCGCCTTCATTTCACGCGCGGTTTGTGCCAGCCCCAGCGCGGCATTGGCCAAAGGTGAAACATCTCGTTTCAGGTTAGTCAGGTTTTGTCTGTTGAAGTTATACCGATCAAGAACCTGACTGTTGGCACTTACTGAACTTGAATACATGTTTGCCCTTCCTTATAAAGTCACAAATGGATAAGTCTGTTGACTTTAAAAACCAGAAGTTCGATTTTTTAGCATCGCTTGATCTGTTCTGCACAACAAAAATCCCGCTCAGGCATTTCAACCTGGCGGGATTCATTGCTACACCACCGCAAACCAGCTGAGCTGCGGCGTAAAAATTGCTTATGCCACTTGCGCCAACCTGCGTTTGCGCACGCCTTGTGCCAATGTTTCAAGCACTTGCAGGCTGTCGTCCCAGCCTATGCAGCCATCAGTAATGCTTTGCCCATAGGTCAAGGGCTTGCCGGGTTCCAGGTCTTGGCGACCTTCAACCAAGTGGCTTTCAACCATTACACCCATGATGCGCACATCACCTGCGGCCAATTGTTCCGCAATGTTTTCGCACACGCCCACCTGGTTTTTGGGCACTTTGCTGCTGTTGCCATGGCTTGCATCAATCATGATGCGGGCTGCCAAGCCTGCCTTGCCGATGTCGGCCGCGGCTGCTTCAACTGAAGCTGCGTCGTAGTTCGGACCTTTGCCGCCACGCAAAATGATGTGACAGTCTTCATTGCCCGAGGTGCTGACAATTGCGCTGCGCCCTTCCTTCGTAACACTCAGGAAGTGGTGCGGGTGTTGCGCAGCCTTGATCGCGTCAACGGCAATTTTCACATTGCCATCAGTACCGTTCTTAAAGCCTACCGGGCAACTTAAACCACTGGACAATTCTCGGTGAATTTGACTTTCAGTGGTGCGGGCACCAATGGCACCCCAACTCACCAAATCTGCAATGTACTGGGGGGTAATCATGTCGAGAAATTCGGTACCCGCTGGCAAACCAAGGCCATTGATGTTCAACAGAACTTCACGTGCCATCCGCAAGCCTTTGTTGATCTCGAAGCTTCCATCCAGATTGGGGTCGTTGATCAAGCCTTTCCAGCCAACGGTGGTACGGGGCTTTTCGAAATAGACACGCATCACGATTTCAAGGTCTTCTGCGTATTTTTCGCGGTAAACCTTCAGCTTGTTGGCGTATTCCATGGCGGCTTTCACGTCGTGAATGGAACATGGCCCCATCACCACGATCAGGCGATCATCCCCCCCGTGCAAAATTTTATGCAAGGCGGTGCGGCAACCTGACACGGTTTCTGCAATTGCAGGCGTAATGGGCACTTCTGCGATCAAGGCCGCAGGGGTGGTCAGTTCTTTAATTTCTTTGATTCTCAAGTCGTCTGTTACCGTGTTCATGCCAATTCTCCTGAATGCTGGCGCGCTTTTTGTCAAAGTGTCGGTTCAAAAAAAAACCGCCAGGAGGTTCAGGCCTGGCGGTTTTGGGATCTGTTTGAACTATGTGTTTTTACGCACAACCCTCTTCCGCCGCCTGCCCAAACCAGGCAAAGAAGCCAAAAAAAGCATAAAAAGAATGCGCAAAATTTGTGTTCATCTTTTCAATGTAATCAATTCATGGCCGCTGTGCAAGCGCGCTGAGAGAAATTCTAACAAGTCACGGGTGGGTGTGGTTGGCATCCCACTGAAATATCAGCAAATTTGATTCGCGGGTACTCTTTACTGCGTCCCGCCCATCACCAGCCCATCGATGCGCAGGGTGGGTTGACCCACGCCAACAGGTACACTTTGGCCTTCCTTGCCACAGGTTCCTACGCCGTCGTCCAATGCCATGTCGTTGCCTACCATTGAAATTTTGGTGAGCGATTCCGGGCCGTTGCCAATCAAGGTTGCCCCTTTCAATGGGTAGGTAATTTTGCCGTTTTCAATTTTGTAAGCCAGTGAGGCTGAGAATACAAACTTGCCGCTGGTAATGTCCACCTGCCCACCACCAAAATTCGCGGCATACACGCCATCTTTCACGCTGGCAATAATTTCTTCTGGGGTTTTGTCGCCGTTCAGCATGTAGGTGTTGGTCATGCGGGGCATGGGCAGATGAGCAAAGCTTTCGCGGCGGCCATTGCCGGTCACAGGCATTTTCATCAACCGGGCGTTGGTGATGTCTTGAATGTAGCCCTTCAATATGCCGTCTTCAATCAAGGTAGTGCACTGGGTTTTGTTGCCTTCGTCGTCGATATTCAGCGAACCCCGGCGGCCAGCCAAAGTGCCATCGTCCACAATCGTAACGCCTTTGGCTGCAACGCGTTGGCCGATCATGCCGGAAAATGCACTGCTGCCTCTGCGGTTAAAGTCGCCTTCCAGGCCGTGGCCAATCGCTTCATGCAACAAAATGCCAGGCCAACCTGAACCCAACACCACTGTTTGCGACCCCGTGGGGGCCGGCCTTGCTTCAAGGTTGATCAAGGCTTGGTCCACTGCGGTTCGGGCATGGTGCATCAGGAATGCATCGCCAAAATGACCGAAATCATATCGGCCGCCAGCACCAGATGAACCCGTTTCGCGGCGGCCCTTCTGTTCAACCACCACGCTCACGTTCACACGCACCAGTGGGCGAACATCGGCCGCCAAAACTCCGTCGCTTCGGGCCACAAGCACCACATCGTACGCACCCACAATACTGGCCATCACTTGCTTGACGCGTTTGTCGCATTTGCGGGCGAATTGTTCAAGACGCTTAAGCAGATCTACCTTCTCAGTGGATGTCAGCGTGGGAATGGGATTCATAGGGCTATACAGGGCGCGGCTTTCAGCACCTGCGAAGCCCTTGCCGGTTTTCAGGTTGCGGTTGGCTGTTTTTCCCAGGCTTGCAATTTCACGAACCGACTTGGCTGCGGCCAATATAGGCTTGAATGCAATGTCATCGGAATACGCAAAAGCAGTTTTATCGCCACTCACGGCGCGCACGCCAACGCCTTGCTCGATGTTGTAGCTGCCCGATTTCACAATGCCTTCGTCCAGCGACCAGCCCTCGATGCAGCCATACTGAAAATAGAGGTCGGCAAAATCAACCTTGTGCGAGAAAATTTCACCAAAGGCTTTCTGGATGTGGCCTTCATCAATGCCGTAAGGGGTCCACAACAGGCTTTGGGCAGTGGCAAGGCTGGAAATGGCGGGGTCTACTACTTTCATGTTGAATCCTTTAAAGCACGCGGTGCGTGAGCGCGGGCAAGCTGTTTCGCACATCGACTATCTTAGCAGGGTCAAGTTGACCCAGCACAACACCTTCGCCCTCAGCCAAAATATTCTCGACCTCACCCCACGGGTTCACCAACATGGAATGGCCCCAGGTGCGGCGCCCGTTCTCGTGCACACCGCCTTGCCCGCAAGCCAGTAGGTAACACTGATTTTCAATGGCGCGGGCGCGCATCAGCACTTCCCAGTGCGCGCGGCCGGTGGTGTAGGTGAATGCGGCAGGCATCACGATTAAATCAACGGCTCCCATGGCCCGGTACAATTCGGGGAAACGCAGGTCGTAACACACCGAAAGGCCGATTTTGAAGCCCTCGACATTGGCCACCACCGGGGTGTTGCCCGGCAACAGCACCTTTCCTTCGTCGTAGCTTTCCTGGCCTTTGGTAAAACAGAACAAGTGTATTTTGTCGTAGCGGGCGGTGCACTCGCCCTGCGGACTGAACACAAGCGTGGTGTTGTAAACGCGCCCTTCAATTTCGCTGGCAATTGGAACGGTACCGGCCACGATGTGCACGTTGCGCACCACCGCTTGGTCGGCCAAAAATTCCTGTATTGGGCCTTGCCCGAAGGGTTCGGAAATTGCCAGTTTGTCGGTGTCTTTGTGGCCCATCAAACAAAAATACTCGGGCAACAGCACCATGCGCGCGCCCAGCTTGGCTGCCTGGCCGATCAGGCGCTGCGCAATGTCCAGATTGCGTTCCACGTCGGGGGTGGCAATCATTTGCAAACTGGCAACGGTCATCGGCTTGCTCATGTCAGGGCCTCAGGTTGGAATTGTTGGTGGGTGAGTTCGGGGTTTCGCTTTTCCGGACACGCTCAATCACTGGGGCTGCCCAAGGGCCGCTCACCTGGTACTGGAATGAGAAAATTTTCGCCAGCGGGTCTTTCAGCACAAAATCGGCAATCAGGGAGGCAATGCCCACCGCGGGGTTGGCCGCAATCACTGAATAAATTAGCGACCCCCCAGCGGGGTTCAGATCGGGCAACACCACCACATTCAGGTTCTGGGTTTCACTTTCCAGGTCAATATTTCCGTCCATCAACACGGTGGCGCTTGGCCCGGTCATTTTGAAATTCCGGGTCGAAGCAATTCCTTCCTTGAGCACAACATCTGCATCCATGGTGTCGTAGGCAAAGCCTTCAGAAAACACGTCTTTGAAGTCAAGCGTGAAGCGACGGGGAATGCTTTGCAACGAGAGCACACCCAACAATTTTGCCACGCCGGGGTCTGCCTTTAAAAACTGGCCCCTGCTGCTTTTCAGTTTGAATTGCCCACTCAAGCTTCCATAGTCGATGGTGGTGGGGGCGTCGTTCCAGCGTAATCGCCCAACAAGCGTACCTTCGCCACCGCGAAACACATCGGCCATGCCCAGGCGGGTCAGCAAGCCACCGGCATTCTTCACGGTTTGGTTTACTTCAATGTCGGTGCGCTGGTTTTTCAGATTGTTGCCGTATTGCCAAACGCCTTTGGCCTGGATAACCGATTCCGGGCTCTCAATGCGCAATTCTTCCAGCTTCCACTCCTTGGGGCGCTGGCCCAGGGTGGCCCGTGCCTGCTCCTCGCGGGTTTGGTTCACGGCAATCAGTTTCAGCTTGCCCAGGGTGATGTCGTTCAAGGTGAAATTGTCCACCTGCACATCCAGTGCCGGAATGCTGGAGGCGGGCTCTTCAACCAGGTCGCGCATCTCGCTGTCCAGCGTTCTGGGAATGACCAGTGTTTTGAAGCGGGCCAACACGGCACCGTCTGGCCGTTGTTTGTCGGATACCCAGGACAGGTAACCGTCCACCCCTTTGGCTTTTACATCGAACTGCCAGCGCTTTTCAACCGTACGTGCCGCAACAGACACGCCTTCGAATGACTTACTGCCCACATCCAATCGGTCGGTTCGAATGGCCACGTTCATTTTCAATGCGCTGTCAGCGGCGCGGTCGCCCATCAGTTCACCCATCAAACCACTGTTGCCAGAAGCCGAGGTGATGTCGTTCACAACAGTTCGCCAGGTATCAACGTCGATGACCGGAACGCGCACATCCCCCTGAATGCCCGCACTGGGCGCAGCCAGTGGCGCGCCGACAGCAAACTGAAGGGAATCAATGCCGGGCTGCCCGCCGTCGTCAGGAACCGTGGCTCGCACCTGGGCCACCAGTTTGTTGTCTGCCCCTAGATCAATCACCCACCGATCGCCCTGCGCGCTGCCGGTTTGGCTTAACTTCAAGGGCAAACGTGCGTCGGCCTTCTTGGCAAACGGGCTGGGCAGCTTTATTTCCAATCCTAGCAACTGGCTGCTTACATCCACAGCCACACCGTTTTCACGGGTGGAAACCACCACGCTGTAGGGGGTAGTACCCGCCAGGTAAGGCTCAATCAATGGGTTGAGGTACTGCGCCAGACCCTGTGAACGCGCAACGCCGTTGGCCCGAATTTCCATGCGCCCTGCGGCGTCGGTGTTTCCTTTCACGGTGACGGCTCCACCCAAGGCCTGCCCTTGCAGTTGATTGATGAACAGGCCTTTGTTGGAGAACTCGATCACGCCGTCTACGTTGCTGACTGTGGGCATGCCCCGCACCAGGCGGATCGAATTGCCCTTCAGCACCAAATCGCCTTTTGCCTGGGTTTTCTCAGGGTCCGCAATTGGAATGCTTAGTTGCAAATCCAGATTCGCAGGGCCATCGACCTGCGCATTGACCAAGGCCTCGTTCAGAATTTCCCGCACCGGGCTTTGATTGACGAAAGCCAGCATTTTTCCCAAATCGCCCTGACCTTCGCCCGTGATTTCAAGCAATGGATCCCATGCATCCAGGTTGTCAATTCGCGCTTGAACATTTTTCAGCTGAACCCCTTGGGATTCCGCGGTATCGGCCTGAATCAACATGCGCTTGCCATTGAATGTGACCTTACCGTTGACCCGTTGAATGCCTGGCCAACCAGGTGCGTAAGTCAATTCACCATTTTCAAAAGGCACTTCGATTCTGAACACGCCCTTGCTTTTCGGATCATCAAAGGGAAAGTCCCTCAGGCGTCCAGACAATTCAAATTCGCCATTTCTGGCCACCCCGGCCTTCAGGTTTTCAGTCAACCAGGTGCGCGCACTACTGCCCACAATCAGAGGCAAGTAATTCGACACTTGCGCCACATTGGCCATGGGCAAGGTGCCCTTCAAGTTGACGACATCCGCTTCTTCGCGGCGAAATTCATAACTGCCTGCCACTTCAACTTGCAAATCCGCGTTGCGGGCAAGCATTTTGTCGATTGAAAACTCCACTGGCGAATCGGTGACAAACACGTTTTTCCAAGCGCCTTGACCGGCCAGTTCATTGAACTTCAACACATCGCTTGCGAAAACTTCTGGCAGGGCTAATTCCACGTTTCGCCCCATCAGTGTCCATTTGCCCTGTGAATTGCTGCCCTTGAAGATGCCACTGACGTTGCGAAAACCCGTGATTTTCCCGTTTGATTGTGCGGAGGGATCGCGGTACAGCGCGGTCAGGTTGGTGAAGTCGATATCGGAATTGAAGGCTTGCGAATCGCTGAATGGTTTGTCGCCCCCGGTCTTCCAACTTACATCCAGCCGGTTGACCTGCCCGGAAAACTCGAACGCCTCAACACGATCAAGCCTGTCTTGCTGCCCCAGATGCGGCCCCAGTTCCATCACAATGGCCTTGGCCTGCGCAGCATCCAGCTGCTGGGCTTGCACACCCCACTCAAACCCGTCACCCAGCGCTTTTTTACGCACGGACAAATCCGTTGGGCCAAACTGTTTCTGCCCCGCGATTTGACCGGTTAAGCGCCGTATGGAAATGGCACTGGGCGCGAACAAATGATGTTCACCGGCGATTTCAACCAATGCGCTGGTATTGGTCATGTCAAAAGGCGCGGCATCGGCCGCCGGGTTGTCAAAACGAAGCTTGGCAACCCGTGCGTCCAGCAGGGAGCGTTGTACAAACCCGCCCTCAAAATCAACCCACAGGCGCCCTTGCGGCTGGGTCATGTCAACATCCAGATCAAAGGTTTTTAACACCGACTCAATGGGTTCGGCCTGATCCACCACGGCACTCATGAAAAAGGTGCCTCTCCACTTTTTCAGATCGCCCAAATTCCGCTTCAGCAGGGGTGTTTTGAAATTCAAACTGGCGTGCACTGGCGTTTGTGCCAACGCGGGCAAACTAAAGGTTAAACCTGCCTGGTGTCGGCTCAGACCGTTTTTCAACAACAATTCAACATCAAGGGCTTGGGCGGCCGGGAACTGTTCCATGTTGTCTTGCCAGATCAACACCCCTTGGCTTAATAGCACGCGTCTTTGCTCAAGCAGCCAATCAAGCCCAGGGTTGCCCTTGCTGCCATCGTCCACCATCGGGACGCCTGCAACTTCAAACACGCCTTGTGAGTTGCGAGCCACGCGCAAGGTGGGCGACAACACTTCGAGGTTGTTCAGGTGGGGGTTGAAGGCCAGAATGCTGGGAAGTGACCATTCCATGCGAAGGCTTTCCGCATGAAAACCAGACTCGCCATTGGGCATGCGCAATTGCACTTGATCGACGGTTAACTGTGGCCCCCAGCCACGCCATTGGGCCTGGATGCGGCCAATTTCAATGGGTGTACCGGTTTGTTTTTGAAGGAACTGCTGAATTTCCGGGCGATAACGGTCTATTTCAGGCAGTACAAGCCATTTCACAGCCAGCAAAGCCAGGCAAAACGGCACATACACCACAACCAACAGCCAAAACAATACAGACCCCGCCCGCCTTAGCGTGGGGTTGCTGATCACCTGTTGCAATTGCGCCTGGTTTGTTCCTTCCTGCAAGAAATACCGCCCGAATAATGGTGAACACCTGTAGTACTCTATTGTAGAACCAAGCACCCACTTAATTGCGCACTACATGAACGACCCACTGGATTTCTATCATCAAGTTTGGCCCAAACATTCCGAGTACGCCAAACGCTGGTTGAACCGCTTTCCCGAATGGGACACCACCGACAGCGACGACGAACACCTGCTCAACTGCATCGAAATATGGCTGGAGAAAGCCCGTGAGCTGACCGATGAACGGGCGTTAATGACCGAACTTCGCCTGGTACGCCAGCGCAGCATGATCGAAATCATGCGGCGCGACCTGCAAGGCAAGGTGGATTTATTCGACGTAACGGAAGCCCTTTCCTTTCTGGCCGATGCTGCGGTACAAATTTCCTTGAAACTGAGCCACCGGCTACAGGCTGAGCGGTTTGGCGAACCGGCCAATGGCGACTGCCTGATGGTGGTGGGCATGGGCAAGCTGGGCGGGTTCGAACTGAATGCCTCCAGCGACATTGACCTTATTTTTCTGTACAACCAGGACGGTGAAACGCAGGGTGGGCCAACTGGCAAAAGCCAGTCGCACGCTGAATTTTTTACCCAGATCGGCAAACGGGTCATCAAAATAATTTCCGAAGTGACCGACGAAGGTTTTGTGTTTCGGGTGGACATGCGGCTGCGCCCCAATGGCGATTCCGGCCCTTTGGTGGTTAGCCTGGACATGCTGGAAGAATATTTTGTGGTGCAGGGGCGCGAATGGGAACGCTACGCATGGATCAAGGCGCGCGTGGTGAACTGGGCCGTGGACCCGGCGCAAGATGCAGCCTTTCAGCAAAACCTGGACAACCTGAACAATATTGTTCGGCCTTTTGTGTTTCGCAAGTATCTGGATTTTGGATCCATTCGGGCCTTGCGTGCATTGCATGTGCAAATTCGCAACGAGGTCAGTAAACGCGAAAATCAACACCCAGGCAGCGTGCACGTGAAACTGGGGCGTGGCGGCATTCGTGAAATTGAGTTCACGGCACAGGCATTTCAACTGATTCGCGGTGGCCGAGAACCCAAACTTCAGTTGCGCCGTACCGTTGATGTGCTGGAGGTGTGCGTTGAGCTGGGGCTGATTACGGCAGATGACCACGACAAACTGGTGGCTGCTTACCGGTTTTTGCGCAACCTGGAACACCGCCTGCAGTACGTGGACGATGCGCAAACTCACCGCCTTCCAGCAAGCCCCACTGAAGTGCTTCGAATTGCCCGGTCGATGGGTTTTCAGGACCCGGGCAATTTCATCAAGGCCCTGAACCGCCACATGGGCTACGTGGCCAGTCACTTCGATGTGGTGTTTGGCGACAAGCAGGAAGACGAGGAAACCTCCAGCCTGGAACTGCCTTGGGCCGACACCCTGACGCAAGGGTTTTCAAACCCACAGGCAGCGCAAGACCGCTACCAGCACCTGATTGAATCCAGCCGTTACCAGGCTTTGCCCAGCGCACACCGCGAGCGGGTCGACCGATTGATGCCAACCGTGTTGGCCGCAGCAGGGGCATCTTCAGCACCGGACTCCTGCTGGCGACATTTCTGCGACCTGATAGAAACAGTATCGCGACGCGGTGCCTATTTAAGTTTGCTGGATGAATACCCGATTGCCCGCATGCGAGTGAGCCGAATGTTGGCCGCCAGCCCATGGGCAGCAAAATTCCTGATACGTCACCCGCTGTTGCTGGATGAGTTGCTGGACAGCCGAACGCTGTTGACCCCGCCTGATTTCAATCAGTGGAAGCAAGTGCTTCGCGACATGCTGAATCAAGCCAAGCTGCCAGACGGGCAACCCGACCTTGAACGACAAATGGACCTGATTCGCGAACAGCACCACGCCCAACTTTTCCGTGTGTTGACGCAAGACCTGGAAAACCTGCTGACAGTTGAACATGTGTCTGATTTGCTGTCTGAACTTGCAGACTGCACCTTGGAGGTGATTCTGGAATGCACTTGGGATCAACTGCCCAAGCGGCACCGTGCCCAACCCAAATTTGCCGTGATCGCGTATGGCAAACATGGCGGCAAAGAACTGGGGTATTCATCTGATCTTGATTTGATTTTTCTGTTCGAAGACGACGACGACCGCGCACCCGATTTGTATGCCCAATTGGCCAAACGAATGAACCGCTGGCTGACCACCCAAACCGCTGCAGGTACCTTGTTTGAAACCGATTTTCGCCTGCGCCCCAATGGCGAAGCAGGCCTGCTGGTCAGCAGCGTGAAGTCATTCGAAGATTACCAGCGCCGCGAGGGTGGCGTGGGCGCGTGGTTCTGGGAACATCAGGCACTGACCCGTGCGCGTTTCTGCGTGGGCGACGCTGAAATTGGCAAAAAATTTGAAACCCTGCGTGAAGAAATTTTACAACTACCGCGCAATTGGGAAGACGTGAAAAAAGAGGTGATCGGCATGCGCCAGAAAATGCTGGAAGGCCACCCCAACCACAGCGAACTGTTTGATGTAAAACACGATTTGGGTGGCATGGTGGATGTGGAATTCATGGTGCAAGCGCTGGTGCTTGGGCACGCGCACACGCACCATGACTTAACCAAAAACAAGGGCAATATTGCACTGCTTAAAAAGGCGGGTGAGCTGGGCCTGGTGCCCGCTGATCTGGCGAACTACGTGGCCGATGCCTACCGACAGCTGCGCGCCAAACAGCACGCACTGCGGCTGGCCGGGCTGGACAAGTCCCGAACCAGTGACCCGCCGCTGATGGTGCTGAAAAAGCCGATTCGAGAACTGTGGCATGTGCTTTTGAGTTAAACTCGCCCGCCTTTATTTGGGCACCGTAACTTGGTACATTCGCTTTTGCAGCGTGCCGGTTTTTCGGGCCAGAAACGGTGAGTTTTTTCGTTTGTCGAAATAACGCGGTGCTGGCAGCATGCCCGCCATGCGTGCCGCCTGGTAGCTGCTTAACTGCGCAGCATTTACACCGAAGTGATGCTTGGCTGCGGCCTGCGCACCGTACACGCCATTGCCCCACTCCACCACATTCAGGTACACCTCAAGAATGCGGCGTTTGTCCCACAAGGCTTCAATCATCAGGGCAATCACCAATTCCTGCCCTTTGCGAATGTAGCTGCGTTTACCAGTCAAAAACAGGTTCTTGGCCAACTGCTGGGTAATGGTCGAGCCGCCGTGTGTTACGCGTCCACGCCGCGCATTGCGTTTGATGGCCAGTTCAATGGCTTCCATTTCCACGCCCTTGTGTTGCATGAAGCCACTGTCTTCAGCGGCGATCACCGCACGTTTCAAACTCAAGGAAATTTTGTCGTAGGGCACCCAATCATGTTTCAACTGAAACCCTGGGTCCGTTTTGCGAACTTCATTCAAGCGCGTTTGCATGAAACTGGTGCTGCCTGGGTTCACATGGGTCCACACTGCAATTTGTGCAAGAAACCAAAGCTGCAACAACACAATTGCACAGAAGCCCCAGAAAAAAATTCGCCACAACCACACCAAGGGGTTCACGCTTCTTTTTCGACGGGCCATGGCGCTCATTGTTTTTTTGACTTTGCGAGCAACAATTGCCGCACTTTGATCAAGGTTTCAAGGGCATTGGGCGACTGACCAGTCCATACCTCAAACGCCAGTTGCGCCTGAAAAACAAGCATTCCCAAGCCATCGCTACAGGGTGTTTCCACATTCCGGATTGAACGCATAAAGGGCGTGGGCTGGGCGGCGTACATCATGTCATAGACCAGCACTGCGCTCTCAAACCAGTCGGGGTGAAGCACGGGTACGTCGCCTTTCAAACTGCTTGAGGATGCATTCACAACCACCACCGGTGCGCCGGGTACATCGAAATGCGATGGCGGGGTGTCCAGCCCACCACCCGCGGCAGGCAAGTCGATGGCCTCGGCACGCTGTGCCAGCCCACGGGCCTTGGTCACCGTTCGGTTCAACACGGTCAGGTGTTGAACACCTGCGCTTTGAAAGGCCGCCACACAACCGCTGGCCGCACCGCCAGCACCGACCATCAAGATCTGGCATTGATTTAACCGCAAACCCAATGTGCGCAATTGGCGATCCAGGTCGCGGCACAAGCCCCCGCCATCGGTGTTGTCGGCCAATACGGTGCCTTCGGGCAAAAACTTCAAGGTGTTGGCCGCCTGCGCGAATTGCGCTGCGGGCGACAAGGCATCTGCCAACAGGCAAGCTTCCAGTTTGAAAGGCACGGTCACATTCGCACCTTTTACACCGGCCGCCTTCAAGGCAGCCACGGTTTGTGCAAAGCCATCCAGGGGTGCCAGCATGCGTTCGTACTGCAACGGCAGCCCAAGTTGCGCAGCAAAGTCAGTGTGAATGGCAGGCGACATGCTGTGCGCAATCGGATTGCCGATCACAACATAACGCTCTACGGGACAAATTGACGCGGTCAACAGGGAATCTCCATGTGCTCAATATTCTGTGCTGATGGTGTCACGGCTGAATACCCAAGTGCGGGTGACAGCCAGAATATCCGCCTTTTTCCGCATATCCGACGGGAATGGTGGAAATGGTGTGGACATTCTCAAAATTCTAAGTGCAGCGCGATCCAGCACCGCGGAACCCGAAGAGCGGTCCACCTCCACGTCTTCCAAAGTGCCATCAGCCCGGATATAGGCTGTTAAACGAAGCTTGCCGTAAATGCGCCCTTTCAATTCATCGGGGTAGTTGGCATTGCCCACTTGCTCCACCTTGGCACGCCAGGCTTCTTCGTAAATTGCAAATGCATAGGGCGAAGTGCGGGGTGAAAAAAAGTGCTTTCGCGGTCGCTCGTTGTAGGTTTTGATGTTGTCTGAAATCTGCGCTTGAAGGCGTTTTATTTCGAGCGCGCGCTGGCTTTTCGGGTCGTTGCCGGGGCGCGTGTCCAGCGCTTCATTTTGTGGGGTTGAACGCAATTGCGCCCCCGCCAAATTGCGCTGCAAGGCTTCCAGTTCTTTCAGCCGCTCCTGGCTGGCAATCAGTTCACGCTGATTGACTTTGTCTTCGGCCTGACCCGGCAAGGTGGTCGCCCGGCCTTTGTCTGCCTGCCCGCCGCCATCCAGTGCCACTTGTGCCAACACTTTTGAATCCGAAGGCGTTTTCTTGGACTGCGCATTCACCAGAATCACTTCCAGCGGACGACTGAATGCAGTGTCAACCTGCGGCTTTGAAAAATGCACCAGCAACAACAGCGCATGAAAAAACACGGACAGCACCAGTGCCTTTTTCAAATTCAATTCGCCAACAGGTGCACGCAGGCTATTCACGCTTGCGGTTCTCCGGAAGTATCCACCGGGGCCGCGTCGGCCACAGCAACAACCTCGGGAAGCTCGACCTCCTCTTCATCCTCTTCATCCAGCAAGCGGGTGGCCGTGCCTTTTTTCAAAGCCAGCAACTTGCAGGACACAGTGAGGGTCAACTCGTCCACCTGATCCAGTTCTACTTCCACCTGCACGCCACGGCCGGGCGATGTAACGCCCACCAAGCGCACAAACAACGGAATGTCATCCAGCCGCACCAATTCGTCCTTCACAACAACACCATCAAACTGTTTGCGACCTTTTTGCTGAATCCAGCGCAAGCACCAGTAGCGTTCCATGCTTTGCTGAAACTCGGCGTAAGCCTTGTAAGTGACATCGAAACTGTTCACCGCAGAAAGCAATTCCGCATCGGTGGCTGTGTACACAGGGGGTTCCTGACGCAACACAGAAATAAGCTGTTGCTGATTCACCAAATCAACATACCGTCGCAGCGGGGACGTGCTCCACGCGTACTGCGGCACGCCCAAACCAGCGTGTGGCGCAGCGTGAGTGGACATGCGCACGCGGCCCATCTGTGGCTGAATTCGATAAATTCCGGTGACCTTGCATTCGTCCAGCAAGCCACCCCATTCTCGGTTCACGTAAATCATCCACTCTGCGACCAACAAATCGAGCGGCGCATCGCGGCGGCGGGGCTGAATTTCAACAGTGCCGTCTTCGCTGACATAGAAGTTGAAATCGATGCGGGTGTGTTTCTCGGGTTGTCCGCGAACAATTTCGCGTTCGGTGCGCAACACGCATGAACTTTTCCAAAGCATTTTCAATGCCGGGAAGAATTCGCCCACCACATCAAGCGAATTCAGTTCCGGATCTTCCAGCACATCTTTGGAAAGCGCGGCATCCAGGTGGTTGTGGCGCAGGTTGGCCGCCATGGGCACTTGCTCAATGGCGCTGTAGGGTTCGCCGAGCAACTCGCCCGTTTCGGTGCTTACTTCCACGTAAATACTGACGGATGGCACGGTGCGCCCTTCCGCCAGGGTGGCCAATTCCACAACCTGATCAGGCAGCATGGTGATTTTGTCACCGGGTGCGTACACCGTTGAAAGTCGTTCGCGCGCCACGCGGTCGTAGGGGCTGCCACGTGGAATCAACAACGCCGGCGCTGCAATGTGCACACCAATGCGGGCGCGGCTTTCACCCAGCCACACCACACTAAAGGCGTCGTCAATTTCTGTGGTAGAAATATCGTCGATCGAGAATGCACGCACATTGGCCACTGGCAACTCGGCCAGGTCGGCTGGCACTTCGGGTGCGGGCAAATCAATTTCCGGGCCTTTGGGAAAATACACGGCTGCGAAACGCGCGCGCATCATTTCGTGTACCGACTTGAATGCGCCACACTCAATCAGCAGCACGTCGGGTGAACGGCCTGCGGCCGTGCATGCCAACATCAAGGCCTTGTATTCAGCACTGTTTTTGTCAGGGCGCACTAGCAAGGTAGCGGCTTGTTTGGCAAAGCCATCCGGCAATTCGCGGCGCACCAGTGCATCAGCCCAAGCCTGTTGCTGTTCGGCGGCAAGGCGTTTTTTCTCAAGACCTGCCAATGCTGCCTGCAAAATTTCTGGTGGGGCTGCGCGGTACATGCCCTTGCCCTTGCGGTGAAAATGAACCGGGGCTGCATGCAGGGCAGCCAGCGTGGCGGCCTGTTGCACCACGGTGGGCTTTTCACCAAAGTATTCTTGTGCCATCCTGGTGAAATCAAACTCGCCATCGGGCGCACATTCCCACAAAAACTCGACATCCACTTCCTTGGCCAAAGCCTCAACCTGCGTGTGAAATTCTGCGCATTCCAGCGCATCAAACTTCAACATCACACAGTTGGACTTCACCTTGGTGCGCTTGCCATGCAGGGTTTCAACCTGAAAGGCATTGCCCTGATCTTGAAGCACGCGGCCCACTTTAAAGGCTCCGGCCTCTTCGTAATACAAATTCATCAACAGTCCTAAAGGTAGTTCTGAAGTTGGGGCAGGAACACTTCCATCACCCACAACGGCGTTCTTTCGGGCTTGCGCGAAAACCGCGCACAACGGGCATACCAAACCCGGCCTTGCCCAATCTTGTTCATTTCAATTCGCAACCGGGGATCAAGCAGTTGCCAAACCCACGCCTGCCCCAGGGGCAAGCGCGCAAAATGCAGTTCGCCGCGCTTGACCTGCGGGTCGGAAAACAGCACCGACCCCAGCGAGCGCGTGCCCAAGCCCCGCCAAAAACGCCAGTCATTCACGGGGCCATCCATTTTCACCAAGGTTTGAGCCAGCACCACGGGAGCATTGCCCACGTGCAGGCGCACCAAGCGCTGGCGCATCATTTGACCCCGTAAGCCATGCGGCCTGAAGCCTGGCCCATGCTTTACCAGCACCCTACCCTGCACAACAGGCTCTACTTTAAACCCCTGGTTCAAGCGCACCAAACGCCGGGTTAACGAACCTTGTGTGCTGGCCCAATTGCGGGCCCAAACGGGCCAACTTGGCGGGCAATGCCGGGTCCATACCACTGCACCACTCATAACAGGCCCACTGCCAGCTTAACAAAAGGCAATACTTCATCAAAATCGCTCAAAGCGTGGTCGGAACCCAGCAAATACAACTGGTGTGCCCCTTGGTAACGCGTCAGCATGGTGTCACAACTCAACACCTCATCGTCGCGGGCGGCCACCAAAAAGTAACGCTCGGGGTAGATCAGGCTGCTTCGTTCCATGGCCTTTAAATCATCCAGGTAAGCAGGGACAAACTCAATTTCCTCATCCGAGAAGTAAACTTTTTTCCGGCCAATTTGATCTTGCAAATCGTCATACGGTTTAATGGCCGGGTTCAGCAGTATCACATTGGCCTGCGTGTGTTGTTCGCCCAGCACCGTGGCATAAAAGCCGCCCAGCGAACTTCCAATGAAGGTCAGTGACATACCCGGACTGCTTTGCAGCCTTGCGTCCACCTGCTGATCAATCAAAGCCAGTGCCTGTGCTGGCGATGCGGGCAGGTCGGGCACCCACAAATGGCTACTGAACCCGGCTTGGTCAAACACATCAATCATCTTCTGTGCTTTCACGGATTTGGACGATGAGCGAAACCCATGCAGGTACACCACCAGGTCGGCCACGCCCCCCGCGCGCGCAAATCCGCCGGGGCTGTTGAGTATGAACGGAGTCAAACACCTGCTCCGTTTGCGTTTGCCAAGGCATCCATCAATTTCTGGTGAACACCGCCAAACGAACCATTGCTCATGGCGACCACCCAGTCGCCGGGTTTGGCCTGCGCCACCACATGATCAATCACGTCGTTCAAATTGTCGCTGGTGAAAAGGCGTTCACCCACACTGCCCAAGGTGTCGCGCACATTCCATTCAATGCCCGCGGTGTAACACACCACGGCTTGCGCTTCGTCAAACGAAGCGGGCAATGCTTGCGCCAAAGTGCCCATTTTCATGGTGTTTGAACGGGGCTCAAACAGCGCAATCAAACTGCCTGCGGGTTTGCCTTCTGCCGCTGCAATTTCTGCCATGCGTGCTTTTGCACCTTCCAGCGTGGTGGCAATGGCCGTGGGGTGGTGTGCAAAATCGTCGTACACCTTTACACCCGAAGCTTCACCGCGCAATTCCATGCGGCGTTTCACACCGGGAAATTCACTTAAAGCCTTGCAGGCATCGGCCACCTTCACACCCACCGCGTGCGCCGCAGCCACCACTGCCAGCGCATTGTTCACATTGTGCAGGCCCGACCAATTCCATTCCACAAGGCCCTTGACCTCGCCATGTTTAAGCACCTCGAATTTGGAGGCACCCAAAACCTTGGCTTGCCACGGTGCGTCTACCGCGTCTGCGGAAAAGCGTTCAACCGGCGTCCAGCAACCACGTTTCAATACCCGCTCAAGCGAATCGGTGTTGGCCGGGCAAACAACGCGCCCTTCCGAAGGCACCGTGCGTACCAGGTGATGAAATTGGGTTTCAATGGCGGCAAGATCGGGAAAAATGTCCGCATGATCGAACTCAAGGTTGTTCAAAATCGCAACAACCGGGCGGTAATGTACAAACTTCGAGCGTTTGTCGAAAAATGCGGTGTCGTATTCATCGGCCTCAATTACAAAGCACTCGCCCTGCCCCAGCGTGGCCGACACACCAAACCCGCCCGGCACACCACCAATCAAAAAGCCAGGGTTCAAGCCGGCCTGCTGCAACACCCAAGCCAACATGGAACTGGTGCTGGTTTTGCCATGCGTGCCCGCCACGGCCAGCACTTTGCGACCGCGCAAAATGTGTTCGCCCACCCATTGCGGCCCGCTAATATACGGCAGGCCCTGGTTCAAAATGGCTTCCATCAAGAGGTTGCCACGCGACACCACATTGCCCACCACCCACAAATCGGGCTTGATCGCCAATTGCGCCACGCCAAAACCCTCGGTCAACTCGATCCCAGCCTGGGTCAGCTGGGTGCTCATGGGTGGATAAACATTGGCATCGCAGCCGGTCACGGTGTGGCCCAAGGCCTTGGCCAACTGGGCAACACCGCCCATGAAGGTGCCACAAATCCCGAGGATGTGGATGTGCATTCTTTCTTCCTTTCAGAACAAGCCCATATTGTAGTGCCTGTGAATTTGGATACACTGCCGGTATGGAAGAATTCTTCGCCCCGCAAGACGAACTTCGCATTGAAATTGCGATGACAGCAGCCCGATTGATCGCCGAGGAGGGCCTGGACTACGCCACAGCGCGCAACCAGGCCGTGAAAGCCCTGGTGGGTAAACAGCGCCTTCCGCGGGAAAGGCTTCCTTCTGACCAAGACATTCAAGACGAACTTCGCGCTTACCAAGCCCTGTTTCAAGCCGACAGTCAACCTGGCGAATTGAACGAATTGCGCGAAGTTGCACTCCAATTCATGCAAGGTATGCTGCAGTTTGAGCCAATTGTGTATGGTGCCGCCGTGAATGGCACGGGCAGCGCCCATTCCGATGTGCACATTATTGCTTTCGCAGACGACGAAAAAGAAGTGGACTACTGGCTACTGAACCAGAACATCAATTTTGACGCCTGCGAAGACGCCCTGCTGGCTGGCAAATCATTCCCTGCTGTGGCCTTTCGCTGGAAACAGCGCTGGTTCCAGCTTGGCGTGGCCAGCCATGTACAGCGCCGTGGCCTGCTGAACAGGCAAACCCCGGATGGCACCCTTTTTCAAACCGACATTGCAGGCCTTACTCGCCTGCTCCGCCCAACAGAAGCATCATGAAAAATAAATTAGTCCCCATTGTTACCGCCATTCTGGCTTTGGCCATCGGCCTTTACTTCGGCTTGAAGCCACAAAGTGGGCAAAGCTACCCCTTGAGCGGATACACCTTTGAGACCCCGGAGGGCGGCTCACTTGACCTGGGTGCACTGAAAGGCAAGGTCGTGGTGCTTAATTTTTGGGCGACCTGGTGCCCCCCCTGCGTGGAGGAAATGCCCGAGCTGGATGCCCTGTACCCACAGCTGCAAGCACAGAATGTGGAGTTGATTGGTATTGCCATCGATTCCCCAACCAACGTGCAGCAATTTTTGCTTAAAACACCGGTAAATTACCCAATCGTGCTGGCAGGTATGACAGGCACCGAACTGGGCAAGGTGCTGGGCAACCAACAAGGTGGATTACCATTTACCGTCATATTGGACGAAAATGGTAATAAAATACTGACCGAAGCCGGCAGAATACAGATGAGTACTATTACCAACGCACTGCAGCGCTAAAATCGGGTATGCTCACGCAACGTTTGGATTGGGCGAACCATGAAGCAAGGTTCAATCAGGCCCACCAAGGTGGAAAATAATTGTTTTTCAGGGCACACTAAGCGAAGTTAAGCTCAATTAACCTAGTGCTTGGTTGCGCAACACCACACAAGACGGCCCATCCCATTGAATGGGCCCAAAAAACCAACCTCCCTGGATGGAGCAAGTAAATGGACCTCAGAAAGCTAAAAACACTGATTGATCTGGTCGCTGAATCAGACATTTCCGAACTGGAAGTAACCGAAGGCGAAGGCAAGGTACGCATTGTTAAAAGCCAACCCCAATACGCCATGGCAATGCCCCAGCAGATGATGCACCAAGCCCCAATGGCTGCGCCTGCTGTTGCTGCTGCGGCGGAAGCCCCTGCAGCCCCGGTGGATACCGGGCACAAGGTTACCTCGCCCATGGTCGGCACTTTTTACCGCGCACCAAGCCCCGGCGCCTCCAATTTTGTTGAAATTGGCAGCACCGTGAAAGAAGGCCAAACCATCTGCATTATTGAAGCCATGAAGTTGCTCAACGAAATTGAGTGCGACAAGTCTGGCGTGGTCAAGGCCATATTGGTCGAGAACGGTCAACCCGTGGAGTTTGGTCAAGCTCTATTCATCATTGAATAGAACAGGAGCAGTCACCATGTTTGGAAAAATACTGATCGCCAATCGCGGCGAAATAGCCTTGCGCATTCTTCGCGCATGCAAGGAAATGGGCATCAAGACCGTGGCGGTGTATTCCACCGCCGACGTAGACGCCAAGTACGTGAAGCTGGCCGATGAATCGGTTTGTATTGGCCCCCCCAGCTCGAAAGAAAGTTACCTGAATATTCCGGCCATTATCAGCGCCGCTGAAGTCACGGATTCCGAAGCCATTCACCCCGGTTACGGCTTCCTGTCCGAAAACGCCAGTTTCGCCGACCGCGTTGAAAAAAGCGGCTTCGTGTTCATTGGCCCCCGCGCAGAATCCATTTTATTGATGGGCGACAAAGTGTCCGCCAAGCGCTCAATGATTGCAGCGGGCGTACCCTGCGTACCCGGTTCTGAAGGCGAGTTGCCAGACGATCCACGCGAAATCGTGAAAATTGCACGCCAAGTAGGCTACCCGGTCATCATCAAGGCTGCTGGCGGCGGCGGCGGCCGTGGCATGCGCGTGGTGCACACAGAAGCGGCACTGCTGAATGCGGTCACCATGACCAAAACCGAAGCAGGTTCTGCGTTCAACAACCCCGCGGTTTACATGGAAAAATTCCTTGAGAACCCGCGTCACATTGAAATCCAGATTCTGGCCGACGAGCACAAAAACGCCGTGTGGCTGGGCGAGCGCGATTGCTCCATGCAGCGCCGCCACCAAAAAGTAATTGAAGAAGCACCGGCACCAAACATTCCACGTCGCTTGATTGAACGCATTGGTGAACGCTGTGCGGAAGCCTGCCGAAAAATTGGCTATCGCGGCGCAGGTACTTTTGAATTTCTCTATGAAAACGGCGAGTTCTACTTCATTGAAATGAACACCCGCGTGCAGGTTGAACACCCTGTGACCGAGATGATCACCGGCGTGGACATTGTTCAGGAACAAATTCGCATTGCAGCGGGTCACAAACTTCGTTTTCGCCAGCGCGACATCGAATTCCGCGGCCACGCCATCGAATGCCGAATCAACGCAGAAGATCCGTTCAAGTTTGTGCCATCACCCGGCCCGATCAAGAACTGGCATGCACCGGGCGGCCCCGGTGTGCGCGTGGATTCCCACGTGTACAGCGGCTACAACGTGCCACCGCATTACGATTCCATGATCGCAAAAGTGATTACCTACGGCGAAGACCGCAAGCAGGCCATGGCCCGCATGCGTCAAGCCTTGGCAGAATTGGTGGTGGACGGTATTAAAACCAACACCGCGCTACACCGTGAACTAATGGAAGACGCCCGTTTTGTTGAAGGCGGTACCAGCATTCACTACCTTGAACACAAACTTGAAGCACGGTTTAAATAAAGCACACCCATGAACCAACAGGCCACCCCGCTGATTCAAGCCAAACTGACCCTGCCCTTTGAGCAAGCGGACGAAGTTTCCGACATGCTCATGGAGTTAGGGGCTTTGGCCGTCAGCCTTGAGGACGCCAATGCCGACAGCGAAGACGAGCAACCCCTGTTCGGTGAGCCCGGCATGGAGCCTGAATCAGCGGCTTGGAACCTGAACCATGTGGTGGCCCTGTTTCGCAACAAACAGGAAGGCGAGCATATTTTCGGCGAAATTCCCGTTGAACTGCTGGGTGGCGCTGAAATTGAGTACACCGAAGTGCCCCAGGAAGACTGGGTTCGTTTGACCCAATCCCAGTTCGACCCCATTCCCATTTCAGCACGCCTGTGGATTGTGCCTTCCTGGCACGAACCCCAAAACATTGATGATCGAATCAATTTGGTACTCGATCCCGGCCTGGCGTTCGGCACAGGTTCGCACCCCACCACCGCCCTGTGCTTGCGCTGGCTCAGCGAATTCCCGCTGAAAGGCCAAAGCGTGCTGGATTACGGTTGTGGTTCCGGCATTTTGGGCATCGCTGCACTTAAATTGGGCGCCGCAGAGGCCATCGGCGTTGACATCGACCCCCAAGCCGTAGACAGCACCGCCTACAACGCCAGCAACAACGGGGTTGAAATGCCCTGCGGCCTGCCCGACTTCCCGCGGGCCAAGCGCCAGTTTCCGGTGGTCGTGGCCAATATTTTGTCCAACCCGTTGAAAGTACTAGCCCCTTCGCTGTGCAACCATGTTGAAGCTGGTGGGCAACTGGTACTTTCCGGCGTGTTGGCACGGCAAGCCGAGGAAGTGATTGAACACTACCGCCAGTGGATCAACTTGGCGGTATGGGCTGAACGCGACGGCTGGGTGTGCCTGCATGGTCAAAAAGCACCCGACTGAAAGCGATGCACCACAGCGGCAGGGTTAAACTAACGCCATGAGCCTTGCCACCCGCTGCCCAAGCTGCAACACCCTGTTCAAAGTCACCTCTGGCCAACTGCAATTGCATGAAGGCAAGGTGCGCTGTGGGCAATGCCAAACCGTGTTTTCCGGCATAGAACATTTGACATCCGCCGACACCGAAGCGTGGCAAAAACTCGACCTCAGCCCCAAACAGAGCAACAGCGACCACAACCTTGCAGGTGGCGACGGCACGGGTTCTGAAGACCTGTTTGCAAACAGCACGCCCACCAAACCCCTGTTTAATTTCAGCCAAGGCAACCCCGCCCTGAAAGCGGCGTGTGTGGTGCTGCTTCTGGCGCTTGGGCTTCAAGCCGTGTGGTGGCAACGCAGTGAACTACTCCAGAAAATGCCGGCGTTGGCAACGAAAATAAACGAAGCAAGCCCCGGCATTCAGCAACTGTTCAAGGCGCCTGCCACACAGGCCTTGGTGGTTGAAGGCAGCGGCCTGCAGGCGCTGGACGAACACAATTTGCGGGTAGATTTAACGCTGCGCAACCAGAACAAGCTGCCCACATCGTGGCCCCACCTGAAAGTCGACCTGCTTGACCCCCAAGGGCTGGTACTGGCCAGCAAATCGCTGGCTCCCAGCGATTACCAACTGCGCGATGAAGGCTCGGCCAGTGAAGCCCCGTTGATTCGGGGCCAGAAAACTGTGGAAGTGCTGGCATACTTGAACCTGAGCACATTGAACACCCAATTGCCCGAAAGCGCTGCCACCGGCTTTCGGCTTGAACTATTCGACCAAGGCCCGGACGGCCAATAAACCGCCAAGCCGATTTTTTTAAAATACTGGACTGTTTCACATGAATACCCCAACAAGCACCAAGCGCGTTTTAATTTGCGGCTCCATCGCATTCGACACCATCATGGTGTTCGAAGGCCGTTTCAAAGATCAAATTCTGCCCGATCAGGTGCACATCCTGAACGTGGCTTTTCTGGTACCCAGCCTCCGAAAAGACTGGGGGGGCTGCGCAGGCAACATTGCCTACAGCCTGAACATGCTGGGTGGCAAACCCGTGCCCATGGCCACCATAGGCCACGACGCGGGCGGATACTTCCAGCGCCTTCAAACCTTGGGCATTGACACTGCTTGCCTGAAACAGGTGCAGGAAGAATTTACCGCCCAGGCCTTCATCACCACCGACCTGGACGACAATCAAATTACCGCCTTTCACCCCGGTGCGATGAGCCATTCGCACCTGAACAAAATCAGTGATGCAGGCGACATCGCCCTGGGCATTATTGCACCTGATGGGCGCGATGGCATGATGCAACACGCCGAGCAATTTGCGGCTGCGGGCATTCAGTTTGTGTTCGACCCCGGCCAGGGTTTGCCCATGTTTGGCAAAACAGAACTGGACCGGTTCCTGGAACTTGCAACGTTCGCAGCGGTCAATGACTATGAAGCCAAAATGTTGTGCGAAAGAACCGGTTTAACGCTGGAACAGATTGCAGACAAGCTTGAAGCGCTGGTGGTGACCCGCGGCGCGGAAGGAAGCTGGGTTTATACACAGGGTCAACGACACGATATACCGTGCGTTAAAGCAGAACAAATCGCCGACCCCACTGGCTGTGGCGATGCGTACCGCGGCGGCTTGCTCTACGGCCTGATTGAAGGCTTGGGCATCGTTAATGCGGCCAAACTGGCAAGCCTGATGGGTTCATTGAAAATTGCCGCCAAAGGCCCACAAACTTACCAATACAGCCGGGAAGAAATTGCATCCAGGTTTGCAGCCGCTTTCGGCCATCAACCCTGGTAACTTAAAAGGAAATTTTGAATCATGGCCAAGTCAGTACAATTCAGTTTTAGAACCACCGGTGCAATGGCCCTGATCGCGCTTTCTGCGCTTGCAGGTTGTGCCACCCAGAGCAGTTCCGGTCAGGTGTACCGCGAAGGCGAAACACGCCGGGCGCAAATCATTGAGCAAGGCACCGTTGAAAGTGTCCGCAACGTCACCATTCAAGGCGACACCAATGGCGTGGGCACCGCAGCTGGCGGTATCGTAGGCGGCATTGCAGGCAGCAACGTGGGCGGCGGTAGCGGCCGCGCCGTGGGTGCAATTGTGGGCGCAGTGGCTGGTGGCATTGCAGGCCAGGCTATTGAACGCAATGCGTCCACCCGCGCAGGTTTGGAAATTACTGTGCGCATGGACAACGGCACGCTTCGCGCCTATGTTCAGGATGCCGCTGGTGAAGACTTCCGACCCGGCGACCGGGTTCGGATTGTCAGCGGCAGTGGCACAGCACGCGTAACACGCTGAAAAAATACCAGCCAAAACAAAAAGCACCCCACGGGGTGCTTTTTTTATGCAGACACAGCGCAGTTGGCTTCGGTTAGAACCCAGGCATCAAGCTTTGCAACACCATCATGATGATCTGCAAAATCAGCAGAAACACCAAAGGCGACAAGTCCACATTGCCGATCGTGGGCAACACCCGGCGAAGCGGCTCAAGAAACGGGCGGGAAAGCTCGTTCAAAATAGACGCAATGGGGGAAAAAGGATTCACCCAGCTAAGGACGACCTGAATCAGCACGATACCCATCAGCAGGTAGGCCACGTTGCGCAACACCCAAAAAATGGCAATGGGAATCGTCAACGTGATCAAGGTACCCACGCCGGGACCGCCACTTCCCAAGCCTACCGACAACAACACCAACACAATGTGCAATGCAAACGACACCACGAAGGCACCGAAAATGGAAGCCCAATCAATGCCGCCGTAACCCGGCACACCTTTTCGCAAAGGCTTGACCAGCCAGTCAGTCATTGAAAAAATAAAGGGCGATAACGGGTTGCTGGGGTGAATACGCACCCACTGCATCAAGGCGCGCAGAAGCAAACAAAAAGTAAGCAGACTGGCGGCTGTTTCCAGCAGTAAGCGCAAAATATCGATTAGCAGCATAGTGGGGACGATTGGTTTGCGAGTTGTAGGTTAAGGGCGCGAGCCTGTTGGGAACGGCCAAGTGGTCGTAGCCCCTTTCAGCTTTCTGGGTTTGGCCGCACCTGAACGTCGGCGACGCGCTGGTTTGCTGGGTGTCAGCAAAGCCAAGGGCGTCACTTCCGAAGGAGAAAGCGCCGTTTTGGATGGCTTGCGCGGTGTGGCAACGGCACGTGCTTTGGAATCGGGCTCTACAGCGGCGGGCCTGGCGCTGGTTTTCGTGGTTGTTTTGCTCACTGGTTTGCTTGTTTCCTCAGTTGCTCGCTTGCTTGCAGGCATTCAGGAACTCCTTTCAATTCTTCAAGGACAGCCGTACAGTTTAACGACATGACCTTGAATATTCAAGAAATATGACTCTCATTAATGGAGGAGCCCACCATGAGCCATGTACCTGAAGAAGCCCACAGTGTGAAAGCCGGTGAACGTTACCGGCACTACAAAGGCGGCCTTTATGAAATTGTTTGCCAGGCCATTCAGGAGAACGACTTAAGCCCTGTGGTGGTGTACCGCCCGCTCAGCGCTGACACGCACACAGTCTGGACGCGCCCCATGGATGTGTTCTTTGAAATGGTGCAAGTGGGTGAGCGCGTGACCCAGCGCTTCACCCGGGTGGATGGCGACAATTAACTTGCGCAAGTAATGTTAAGCCACAGCCTTCAACTTTGGCTTGGCTTTCTCTGCCTTGGCTGGCTCGAAGATCAGGCCCGCCTCATCTACCGGGTCTTCCAGCAAGGTTTTTGTGTCGTGGTAGTAATCTTGCTGGTTGTGCCAGGGGTGGGTCTCGCCCTGGCGTGGCAATTGGTTGGCCACACGCTTCAAATAACCTGAATTCAAGCCGCCCAACACCGTGAAGCCTTCAACAGGCTGAACTCCATCGGCCTTGGCCACCGCCACCGCATGGCCTTTCTTGTCCATGTAATTCAGCAGGCGGCACACAAAGCCGCTGACCAAATCAGATTTCAAAGTCCACGACGCATGGGTGTACCCCAGCACCACCGCCGCATTGGGAAGGTCTTGCAGCATGGCGCTTTTATAGAACATTTTTTCGCTGAGGTTTACAGGTGCGTTGTCCAGGCTTATCTTCATGCCGCCCACCATTTGTACATTCAAACCCGTGGCAGTCACGATGATGTCCGCTTCCATCACTTCGCCAGAATTCAACTCGATTCCATTGGCTACGAACTGCTTGATGGTGTCAGTGGCCACGCTGGCTTTGCCACTGCGCAGGGCTTTGAAAAAATCGCCATCGGGCACCAAACACAGGCGCTGGTCCCAAGGCATGTAATTGGGCGTGAAATGCTTGATGTCCACATTCGAACCCTTCAATTGCCTGCGCATCATCGCGATCAAGAAGCGGCGCACCACCTCGGGTTTGCTTTTGCTGGCCTTGAACATGAAATGCGCCAAACCGATGGTGCGGGTGCGGTTCAGTTTGTACGCCAGTTTGGAAGGCAGGGTTTTTTGCAGCACTTTGGTGAGCGCATCAACGGATGGCAGGGAAAAAATATACGAAGGCGAGCGTTGCAACATGGTGATGTGCTCCACCTTGTCGGCCATGCTGGGTATCAGCGTAACCGCGGTTGCACCGCTGCCAATCACCACCACTTTTTTGCTGTTGTAGTTCAGGTCTTCTGGCCAATGCTGCGGGTGAACAATCAGGCCCTTGAAGTTTTTCTCGCCGGGAAAATCGGGGCGATAGCCCTGGTCGTAGTTGTAATAACCCGCACAAGCCATCATGAATTTGGCGCGGTATTGCTCAGGCTCGCCTGTCGCTTCATTCACCGCGTTAATTATCCAGCGCTGTGCATCGCTGTCCCAGTTGGCGTCGCTCACCTTGCGCTGAAAACGAATGTGGTCAAACACCTTGTTCTCGGTTGCAGCCTCGTGCACATAGCCACGAATGTCGTTGCCCTGCGAGAAGAAATGCGCATTCTTCCAGGGCTTGAATTTGAAGCCAAAACTGAACATGTCGGAATCGGAGCGAATACCGGGGTAACGGAACAAATCCCAAGTGCCACCAATGGTGGTGCGGCGCTCAAGAATTGTGAATGTTCGGCTGGGGCATTCTTTTTTCAAATGGCATGCGGCACTGATGCCAGACAAACCTGCACCAATGATCAAAATGTCTTCATCGAATATCGTCATGATGTTTCCGTGTGGATTCTTTTTTTTATTGTGCCGATTTTTCACGCAGTGAAAACAGCGTTTCTTGCCACACCCCGGATTTGTCCGAATTTATCAAGTCAATTGAAAACCCGAATCAAACCGCACCGCGCAGGCAGTGCTATAAATACACAACCCAACAACCGAGAAAGAACACCATGCCGTCCATTCAAGCCCAAGTGATGAACAGGATTGCCACCTTTGCCCTGAAAGGCTTCAAAGGCAGTGGAGCCGGTTTTGTGCGGCGTTTCCGCATGGTTACGGCTGCATCCAACCTGCTGGCGCCAGTGCCCAAGGGTTTGAAACACCTCAAGGGTGGCCTGGGCGGCGTGCCTGGCGAATGGCTGATCCCGGTCAACCCAAAGGGAGCCCTGCTGTACATTCACGGGGGCGCGTTTGTGGCTGGGCACCCACCCATGTACCGCCCCTTCTGTGGTGCATTGGCCAATGCCTTGGGGTTTCGCGTGTTCATGGTCGATTACCGCCTTGCCCCGGAAAACCCCTTTCCTGTTCCGCTTGAAGATTGCGTTGCCGCATTTGAAGCCATGGTGGCAGATACGCCAGCTGGCGAACCAATTTTTGTGGCTGGCGATTCTGCGGGTGGCAACCTGAGCCTGGCCGTGCTACAACATGCGGTTAAAAACAAGCTACCCGCCCACGGTGGCCTGCTGATTTCACCCGCCACCGACATGCGCCGCCTTGCGCCCTCGATTCAAGGCAATGACAAAACAGACAGCATGCTTTCGGCTCACATACTGGAACACGCCGCCAACTTGTACCTGTGCGGGCACGATCCTGCAGATGAACGCGCATCGCCTTTGCTTGGCAACTTGAAAGGTCTTCCACCGCTGATGCTGACCGCCAGTGAAAGTGAATGTTTGCTCGATGATTCTGTGTTGCTGCGTGATGCTATTGAAAAAATTGGCGGCAGCGTGAACCTGTTGACCCGCCCCGGCATGCCCCACATTTGGCCCACCATGAATTTGGCTGTGCCGGAAGCCAAGGAAGATTTGCTGAAAATCATCCGGTTTTTCGCGCCTTTGGTAAAAAGCGTTTAAACCGGACAGCACGCTACATACCCGGCACGCCCCGGCGAATAACTTCCGAGAAGTTTTCACCGGGTTGCATTGCTTTTGCACGCGGCACAATGTAACCCTTTTCTTGCAACTCAGCGTAGCTGAAACCTTCAACCAAACCGCCCTGTTCGTGCGCGTACTCTGCGAAATAACCACTTAGCAACAGGCGATAGTCCATCGGTAAATTGGGTGCAATCTGCTTGGCAATGTCGAACACCACAGTGGTGCAATTGCTGGTCAGGGTATTGTAAAACTCAGGTTCTTTTTCCAGTTTGTTGGCGTGTTCAACATAGGCCAAAAACAGTGCTTTCAGTTGCTCGGGAGCAATGTTCAAACGGTACAGGTACACATCCTCGCCGCGTGCATTGCTTCGGGTACGAACAATATCAGCTTCATCGGCGGCAACCAGAATTGCTTCGTACTGCCGGAAAAAACCCTTCCAGGCAGAAAACTTTTCTTCCTTCTCTTTTCGAATTTCAAGCGAAAAAGTAAGGTACTGACCATCAGCAAAACCGAATGAAACAAGGGTGTGCGCAATTTTCGGCCCCATCCAGTACGACAGCACAAGGTCTGCTGTTTGCAACAGGCTTAAATTGTATTCGCGCGTTTCCCAGCGCGGGGTGTAATCAGTTTCCGTGCGCCATTCAAAATTGCGCACATTGTTTAACACCACCAGGTCGCCATTCACCTCGGCATGCAGCATGTGGGAAACATCGTCAGCCCACTGCCGGTTGTGGCTGGGCTTTTGCAGAAACCACCATGTAGCGAAACCACCAAAGGCAAGCACAATGAAAACAAGAAAAAAGCGGATCATGAAAATACCTTGTGTTTATTGTCCATGATTTACTGATTGCTTCAAAAACCCTGATATCGCTTCATTCACCACCTCAGGATGAGTCACCGGCCCCATGTGGCCCATCTGCGGAAATTCAAGCAACCGAACATTCGGCAATACCGCAGCCATTCGCTTCGCAACCGCATGCGCGGACAACTGCGACTTTCCGCCCATCATGTACAACACCGGAACATTCAACTGTCTGAATGCATCAAGCATGGTGGGCTCGCTGAACAGCGCATGCCCCCAACGCCGCACATTGCGAACCGAAGCGGCTACAGTGGGTTTGCGTTCTTCAGGGGTTTTTGCCCAGCTACCCTGCCCCATCCAGAAGTCAATGAAATGCTGCGCAGCCATATGCGAATCGCCATTGTCCAATGCCGCACCCGCAGCTGCCACTGCATAGCGAATGCCGTCCACATCATTGGGTGTTGGGCTTTCATGTTCAACCACAGAAAAGAAAGTGGGCTCGAACAAAGCCAGCGCCTTCACGCGGTGGGGAAACAGCAAGGCAACTTTCAGGGCAATGGCACCGCCGTAGGAATGCCCCACCAATGTGAATTGTTCGCCCGTGTTATCCAGCACAGGAGCGAGCAAATCAACTTCGTCTTGAAGGGAAATGGTTCGGTCAGAATGCCAGTCTGGCGTTTGACCCGCCCCATATGAATCCACCGCCAACACTTTGAATTCGGTTGCCAACATGCCCATCAAGCCTTTCCACTGTCCGGAATGGGATGCATTGGCATGCAGACAAAGCACAGCAGGCCCGGTGCCAGCCTCTTTCACGTGGGGTTGAACAGAGGTCATGGCGATCCTTGGATTGGGTTGAGTGCCTAACGAGTTTAGTTCAGCTGAAAACTGGTTTCAACTTTAGGTGGGGTTTTTAAGGTTTGCTGCACCACACAGCAACGCTTCGCTGCAAAGGTCAAAGCCTTGATCAAGTCCGCTGGTGTGCCATCTTTTACCTTGAACTGCACATCGCAGCGCATGCTTTGAAAACCAACCGGCACATCGGGCGACATGTTCAACGTACCGCGCACGTCCACATCGGCGGTCACGCGCACTTCCAGAAAAACAAGCTCAACACCCAACACGTTGGCCACCATACGCATGGCCGAATCCTGGCAAGCAGCAAGGGCGGCACACAACATGTCGCCAGGGGTGGGGGCATCGTGCAGCCCGCCCAAGGCACGGTGCACACCGATTGGTACTTGCACACCACAGCCATCCATGGGTTCAACCACAGAATGAAACGGATCCGAAGGATCGGCCCCGCGAGCCAAGGCATGGTCTGTCACCATGGCTGCACTGGGGTCTTTTTTGTAAAGCGCGCGCACCTCACGCTGGGCATTGGGTACAGAAACATTCATGGCAATCTCCGGTGGTTTTCAGCAATTACAAATCATTGACTTGACTGTGCAGCGTCGCCCTGTTTTTAATCCCTAGGGATTCCTAAATATTTGCTATATTTTGCTAATACCCAACCGCAGGAACCGTGCTTGAACCTTTCTTATTTCTTCGATCACTTTGAATTGCGCGCAGACGAACGGCTTTTGTTGCGCAATGCCCAAGCTGTGCACCTAGGGCCGCGCACGTTTGATTTTTTGTTGTGCCTTGTCAGCAATCATCAAAAAGTGCTGAGCAAAGACGAAATTCTGCAAACCGTGTGGCCGGGCATGGTGGTTGAAGAAAACAACTTGACGGTGCAAACATCGGCCCTTCGCAAAATTCTGGGCAGCCATGCTATTGCCACATTGACCGGGCGCGGTTACCAGTTTAGCCTGCCAGTTAGCAATACTGCATCCCCACCGCCGCCTTCGGAAAACAAACATTCCAGCATTGCCGTAATGCCTTTTAAAGTTTTGGGCAAACAATCAGATTTGCATTTTCTGGCTGACGGATTGCTTGAAGATGTGATTGCGCTGCTGGCTCGAATGTCTGGATTTTTAATTATTTCGCAGTCAACCACACAAGCATATCAAAACACCAATCTTGGTTTGCCTGAAATTGCCAAACAGCTTCAAGTGCAATACACAGTTCTGGGCAGCATTCGACGAGTAGGCGACCTGATACGTGTGAATGTACAACTGGCCAATGCGTGCACGGGCCAAGTGTTGTGGAGTGGCCGTTTTGAAAGCGCACCCCACCACAGCCATGATCTTCAGGAAGACATTGCTCGTGGTGTGCTCAGTGAACTTGAACCAGAACTGATTAAAGCTGAGATTGCACACATTCGCAGGCAACGCCCAAAAAACCCGGACGCATGGGCGCACTACCACGAAGCCCTGGGCGCATTGGCCCAACATGGCTGGAGCGAGATCGGCCTGCGCAACGCGCGGCATCAACTCGACAACAGCATTGAAATCGACCCCCAATTCGGCCTGGCCCAGGCACACCTTTCCCTGTTAACCGCCTTGTCGCGCAACATTGGTTTGTTGCCCCATTCCGACGAAATCCAGGCCAAAGCCCTACAAGCGGCGCACAAAGCCATTGAACTTGACCCGGGCAATTCCGAAGTGATGGGTTATGCAGGCTGCGCGCTTTGTGATCTAGGGCACACGCAGCAAGGCATGGTGACTTTACAGGCAGCCTTGCGCTTGAACCCCAGCAATGCACAAGCACAAGTTGCACATGGCGCGGCATTGGTCATGATGAACGAATTAGAAAACGGCATTGCACAAATGCGGCTTGGCATGCGGATTAGCCCGAACGACAGGCGACGTGGCTTCTGGTTGTGGATACTCAGCTGCTTCTTGCTTCGCGCAGAACGGCCAGAACACGCATTGGAAGAAGCACGGAATGCCATACAACACGACACCAGGTTTCACCTGGGCCATGTGGCGCAAGCCGCCGCGCTCGACAGATTGGGTAAAACTGAATTGGCCCAGCAAGCTCTGATACAAGCGCGCACTATTCGGCCAGCATTGTCGATTGAAGAAATTGCTCATTCACACGGCAAAAAAATTGCCGCCCGAATGGCATTGATCTGGTTTGATCATTCCAATGGGCTGAACTAAAAAAGCCCGCCAAACCAGTGCACTTTATCGGGCAAAAGCATAAAATACGCCCTTGATCCGAAAAACAGATCCACTAGGTATACACCCGCCATGATCCGCCTCTCTGAGCTAAAGCTTCCTCTCGACCACCCCGAGCACGCCCTTCCCGCGTTAATTCACAGCACGCTTAAAATTTCACCTGAAGAACTGAAGAGCTTTTCCATTTACAAGCGCAGCTACGACGCCCGCAAGCAAAAGCTGTTGCTGGTGTACATCGTCGACGTAGAACTGCACAACGCGCAGCTAGAAGCGCAACTACTGGCCAGGTTCACCACCAATTCACATATTCGCCCCGCGCCCGACATGGCTTACCACTTGGTGGCGAAAGTGAAAGAAGCGCCAGCCATTCGCCCAGTGGTAATCGGCTTTGGCCCCTGCGGAATTTTCGCGGCCATGATGCTGGCGCAAATGGGCTTCAAGCCCATTGTGATTGAACGCGGCAAGCCGGTGCGCGAGCGCACGAAAGACACCTGGGGCCTTTGGCGCAAGCGCGTACTGCACACTGAATCGAACGTGCAATTTGGCGAAGGTGGAGCGGGCACATTTTCAGACGGAAAGCTGTGGAGTCAAATCAAAGACCCGCGCTTTCTGGGCCGAAAGGTGATGACCGAATTTGTAAAAGCCGGCGCACCCGAAGAAATTTTGCTGGTCAGCAAACCGCACATTGGTACGTTCCGCCTGGTGAAGGTGGTTGAAAACATGCGCGAACAAATTATCGCCATGGGTGGTGAAATTCGCTTTCAGCAACGGGTCAGCGACTTTCACATTGAAGATGGCCACATTCGTGGCCTGACCATCGAGAACTTTCAAGACGACAGCCACTACGAACTTCGTGCCGACCATGTGGTATTGGCGCTGGGGCACAGTTCCCGCGACACCTTTGAAAAACTGTACGAACGCGGCGTGTACATGGAAGCCAAACCGTTCTCTGTGGGATTTCGCATTGAACACCCACAGGGCTTGATCGACCGCGCACGCTTGGGCCAACACGCAGGCCACCCACTGCTGGGCGCAGCCGATTACAAACTGGTGCACCACGCCGCCAATGGCCGTTCGGTGTACAGCTTTTGCATGTGCCCCGGCGGCACGGTGGTGGCTGCCACTTCCGAAGCAAACCGCGTGGTAACGAATGGCATGAGCCAGTATTCACGCAACGAGCGCAACGCCAACGCGGGCATTGTGGTGGGCATTAGCCCGGCCGATTACCCTGGCAGCCCGCTTGCGGGCATTGCATTCCAGCGCAAGCTGGAATCGAACGCCTATGTATTGGGCGGCAGCACTTATGAAGCACCCGGCCAACTGGTGGGTGATTTCATTGCGGGCAAACCTTCTACTGAACTGGGCAGCGTAGAACCTTCTTACAAACCCGGCGTGCACCTGACTGATTTGGCGCAAGCCCTGCCCGAATATGCCATTACTGCCATGCGCGAAGCGCTGCCTGCATTCGGGCGAAAAATAAAAGGCTTCGACATGCACGACGCCGTGCTGACAGGAGTAGAAACAAGAACATCATCCCCTTTGCGAATTACGCGCGGCGACGACTTTCAAAGCCTGAATGTGAAAGGCCTGTACCCGGCTGGTGAAGGGGCCAGCTACGCCGGTGGAATATTGTCCGCTGGCGTAGATGGCATTGAAGTGGCCGAGGCTGTTGCGCGAAACTTAACCGCCACCGGGTGAATCATTCCGCCAACGGGCGCGATCTGGATCTTCGGGCTCGTTTGCTTCATGCTTGAAATATGCACCGCCTAGGCAACAAAGACTGCTGACCCCGCACGCGACCAGGACAGTATTTATCCAAGACGTCATCTCACTCGCAACCGGTGAAACAATAAAGCACCCAAAAACAAACAGTTCTTTTTAAGACCAAATCAACTCCGTTCTGCAGAACTTACTCGCACCAACTTGCCGTGTCGAAATGAACCGCCCCGGATTTTGAGGAGGCTCCGTTATTTGAGACAATGGAGTCATCATGAGCAAAACCCGAATCAAATTCACCCCCGAAGTGCACAAATACGAAGTCGACAACGGCACTCGCGACGGTGTGACCACGGCCGAGAAGGAGCGGGTCAAGGCGCTGGAGCGCGAAGTCAAAGAGCTTCGCCAAGCCAATGAAATACTGCGACTGGCCAGCGCTTTTTTCGCCCAGGCGGAACTCGACCGCCTCAAAAAGAAATGAGGCGCTTCATTGATGAACACCGCCAAACCCTTGTGTTCCCAAACCTTGGTCGAGTCAATCTGCAAGACCTTTCAGATTGCCCCGTCTGGGTATTGGAAACACGCAGCCCGTCAACGCAACCCTGATTTGCGCAGCACCCGCGCCATTGCCGATGAGCAACGTATTGAACAAATACAAATTGTTTGGGACAAGAACCAACGGGTGTACGGTGCCGACAAGGTTTGGAAAGCCATGAAGCGTGAGAAGCTTTTAATTGCCCGCTGCACGATTGAGAGGTTGATGCGCCAGATGGGTTTGCGTGGCGTGATTCGCGGCAAAGCACAGCGCACCACCTTTGCAGACCCCAAGGCAGCTTGTCCATTGGACCTTGTAAAACGCCAGTTCAAAGCCGACCGGCCAAACCAGTTGTGGGTTTCTGATTTCACTTATGTTTCAACTTGGCAGGGATTTGTCTATGTGGCATTTGTTATCGACGTGTTCTCCCGGCGCATTGTGGGCTGGCGAGCCAGCCGCTCCATGCGCACAGACTTTGTCTTGGATGCATTGGAACAAGCATTGTGGGACCGTCAACCTGACAGAAACCAGTCATTGATTCACCACAGTGACAGGGGTTCGCAATACGTGTCCATCCGGTACAGCGAACGCCTTGCTGAAGCGGGTATTGAACCATCGGTGGGCAGCAAAGGCGACAGCTACGACAACGCGCTGGCAGAGACCATTAACGGTTTGTACAAGGCCGAAGTGATTCACCGCAGAAGAGCCTGGAAAACCATTGAATCGGTGGAACTGGCCACGCTGGAATGGGTGGCTTGGTTCAATCATCACAGACTAATGGAACCACTGGGCTACATTCCACCCGCCGAAGCAGAGATGATTTATTATCAACAACTCGGTCAGCAGGCCGAACAAACCTGCACTTAAACCAATTGGCCTCTACGAAACCCGGGGCGGTTCAAAGCTGCCTTGGACGCTCTCCTGAAATGACCAGGTTCACCGAACAATTAAAAGCAAGCCAAAAACCATGCGTTACTCTTCACAAGTAAAGCCAATTAGCTACCTAAAGGCCAACACCGCGGAAGTTCTTACGCAACTCGCAGAGCAAAAGAAACCATTGATCATGACTCAAAACGTGGAGGCCAAAGCTACTCTGAAAAATATCGCCTCGCTCAAAGAAACTCAGGAAACACTGGCTTTGCTAAAGATACTTACCCTGGGCAATCAGGATGTGGCTGCAGGAAAAACAAAGCCCGCCGCTGATATTATTGCTCGCCTGCGCGCCAAGAAAAAATCAAATTAATGGCAGGTAAATTTGGTCTATTCAAAGTTTTCCTGACCGAGGGTACCTAAGTTAGGCACATACCCTGCGGCCTGCAGTGTAGGCCCCCCCTTAAACATCCCCAATCACACTAAACTGTCTGAAAATATTTGCACCCATTGGCACGTCCAGTTCCCACATCACGGTCATCGGCCCGCACCCTTCTGCACTCCTCAACTTCACAGGCCCCAGTGCCTTGAAAGGTTCGCCTTTCTTCACACGCACAAACAACTGAAAACGCCACCCATTGGTGGCGCTGTCCAAGTAACGTTTGCCCACTGTGGTGTGCGGCCCGGCGCTGTTTTGGGTTTGCCACTTGAACAGGGTTTGGCTAATGGCACAGTCGGTGTAGGCAATGCTTTCGTGAAAGCCTTCGGTTTTGTCCAGCGTTACAAAAAACACCTCCAGCTTTTGTTCTTTCAAACTCAACACACCCGCAGTTACAGGCGCCTGCCTTTCGGGCGTATACCAACCCACCGCCAGCGCAACTTCTGTAGATGTATAACTGGCATGCAAGCAAAGCAGTGTGTGCTCAAGCCCCGGAACAGGTCGGTTCAATAACCGGCAATGCGATTCCACAATTTCTTGCACGGCGCGCAGTTCATCAACAGCCCTTTCACTACCCAACCATTCCGCAGCCCACTGCAAAGGCAAGGTTTCATCGGGGGTGCGCTTTTCCATCATGAAGTACAGGTGACTGGCCCACGCCTTCAGTGCGGCTTGGTCTTTATTGCACAGGGCACGCAAGGCATCAATTCGCACTGGGTCGTCGAAGTGAACTAGCTGTGACAACTTAGTGCTTGCGCGTTTTTCTGCAGCCATTAATGGCGAATTCAACAAGCCAGCAGCATCCAGTAAATTCAGCCAGCCTGAATTATTACCACCTCGAAACACATCACTCAACGCCAGGCCATATTCATCCAGAAAAACCACCAACGAAAACCGCTCGCGATTCAGGTTTTTAAATGCAGTTACTTCACGAATCAAAATGGTCCAACGCTGACCGATCAGCGTTTGCAGTTGTGCAAGCACCTGGGCTTTGGTTTTCTTTTGCAGAAACAAATGGCAGCCCGACGGCAGGGTTGGAAAGCCTTGTTCAAAGCCCTCTTTCAACTGCTTTCTACCCAAGCCGGTAATGCCGCTTAGCAAGCGGTCGAACCTGAATTCGCGCGCATGCTGCCCCACAAAATCCAGCACCAGGCAACTTGGCTTGCCTTCAAACAAGCGCAAGCCCCGGCCAATTTGCTGTTGAAACACCACTGGGCTTTGTGTGGGCCGCAACAAAATCAGCGTGTCCACAAATGGCAAATCAACGCCTTCGTTGTACAGGTCGACCGCCACAATGGCGGCAAGTTTGCCATTTTGTAATTTGCCGGGCGCTGAATGCGCTACGTTTCTATCCATTTGCGAATGCACTGCCAGCGCCTTTACCCCATGGTCATTTAAAAACCCGGCAATAAAATTGGCATGGGCAATTGACACACAAAACACCAGCGCTTTGCACGCAGCCGGGTTGTCGGTCAACCTGCCCCATTCACGCAGCATGGCGCGGGCGCGCATGGTGTTGCCATCTACCAAAGCCGAAATTTGTTTGACTTCTTCAACTGAATTCCAGTTCACACCGCTGAAGTCGGTTTCATCATCGCAGCCGTAATATTCAAAGGGGCACAACAGCTGAAGTTCCAGTGCATGCCACAGCCTTAGTTCTGCAGCTGGGGAACCATCGGGCCGGGCGTCGAAGTAAGTGGTAATGGCCTGCCCATCGGCACGTTCAGGCGTGGCGGTTAGGCCAAGCAATACTGTAGGCTGCACTGAGTTCACAAAACTGGAAAACGATTGCGCTGCAATGTGGTGGCATTCATCCACCACCACCATGGCCCAATAGTTGGCGCCCAGTTTCTCAACCAGCTTGCGTGAATTCACGCTGTTAATCACTGCGAACAAATGTTCATGGCTTTGCGGTTCATACCCATCACCCAGCAATTCACCGAATTGCGAATCGCCCAACACCTGCTGAAATGTACGCTGCGCTTGCCGCAATATTTGAATGCGGTGCGCCACAAACAACAAACGCGGCAGGCCTTTTTGTTCACGGGCAAAGCGCCGGTAATCAAGCGCGGCCATGACAGTTTTTCCGGTGCCGGTTGCAGCCACTAACAAATTTTTGTTGCGGCCATGTTGCCGTTCAAATGCCAGCTGATCCAGAATTTCAAGTTGAAACGGCTTTGCACTTACCTCCAGAAAACCCAGTGAAGGCAGTGGTGCAAAATCACGCCCACTTTCTTGCTTTAGCGCAGCCAGTAAGGCCTGTTGATGCGCATCTTGCGTGGGGTCGTAAGTTTGAAATTCGCTGTCTTCCCACAGGGTTTCAAAGTTGGCGCATGCCCGCTCGTACAAAGCGGCTTGTTCCCTTTGCGAAAATTTCACCGTCCATTCCAGCCCGCCTGTCATTGCAGCGGCAGACAAGTTGGCACTGCCCACATAGGCAGTTCCAAAACCTGTGTGGCGGCGAAACATCCACGCCTTGGCATGCAAGCGGGTTCGGCGCCCATCAAGGGAAATTTTTACTTCACAACCTGGCAACACGGCCAATTCATCGAGCGCTTTTTTCTCGGTGGCGGCCATGTAGGTGGTGGTTAAAATTCGAATGGTGCTGCGCTGCTGGCCTTGTGCATCACGCGCAGTGATCACATCCAGAATGTCGCGAATTTTTCGAAGACCCGACATGGTGATGAAGCTGACCAGAATGTCCAACCGGTCGCAACTGCCCATCTCGGCACGCAGCTCGTTGAGCAGCGAAGGCATCCCCCTTCCCGCCGTGAACAGCCATGGGTGCAACAAACCGGTTTGGGGCATCGCGTGTTCTACGCTTGAGTCGCCCAACCAGCGCAACACCTCGACTTGCTGCGGTACTTGATCCCTGTTTTGAAGAAAGCGCAGCAAGTCGTTGATCAATTCAACTTGAGTGGTGGTTTTTTCTGCGCCCTCGCCTGACAACGATTCAAACGAATCCCGAAGCTTGCGCGACAACAAATCAATCAAGTAATACGACAGGGCTTCCGGATCTTTGTTCAGCGATTCTTGAAAAGCACGGCGGCCTTGCAGTTCAGCCTGAATGGTGTTTGTGATCAGCAGATCATAAGGCCCGTTTTTCAAGCGAAAGTCCTCGATGTTTTTATTAAGATTGCATTCCCAATCAGCATGGCTTTGCCTACTTCAACAGCTTCAAGTTCTCTTGCATTCGCAACTTCATCAATTTGCGCAAAGGCCCATCCAGCAAATCTTGTACGTCATCAAAAGCAGCTCGTGCTCGCGCAAGGAATTGCTTCAAATGCAATTGGGCGGCTTCCCTGCTGTCAAACCCAAACAGCGTTGCATCGTTCAACACATTGGCTTTGGATATGCGTTTGTCATGGCGATCAACACCCAAGGCCAAATGGGTTGGTGTGGCGTCGGGGTTGGGCACCACGTCAAAAGCAGGTGACAAACGCCAAGTGCGCTCTTCATGTTGATAGAAAGCGGCGTGGTTGCGCAAATGGTCGTCATCATTTCCGCACAGCGCGTTAAAAACCATGCGTTCGAATAATTCAATTTGATCCTCAATTGGCGCACCAATCAAGCGCAGTTGCCCTGCAAGGCTTGGATAGCTTGGTGTGTTTGCCAAATTAGCGCTGAACGTTCCCGGGAATTCGGCTTGAAGCAAGCTGGCCGCGCTAACACACAAAGTTCGCTGCGTTTTAAATCGATCAAAGCGCAGAACGCGCACGGCTGCATGCGCAGCACTGCCTTCATGGTAATGCGTTTCGGCAAAACGCATGCCGCAACGCGCGCCCCAGCTTTGTGCAAAATGCTCCAGCATTGGAATGTTGGCAGTGTCGTTCGGTACCAATGGTTTAACCAACCAGTAATCACCCTGCGCCCCCTGAACGGAGGCCTTTGGTCGCGCCCCGCCCAAACTGGGCGTTTGCTGCAGGCGTGTACGCAGTTGCACATCAACTGCCGGCTTGCGGGCAGCCATGGCTTGCAGCTCTCGAACCACTGCATCCAACTTGGGCAAGCGGGGTGTAGCCAGCGCAGCCACCGATGGCTTGGGTGTAGTGCCCACCGCCAAAGCCCCCCAGCGGTCTGCATTGCTTGCAATTTTCAAATAGGTGAGGGGCGAAGGGTTCCCCGACAAACCATGCATTTTCTTGAGTACCGCTTGCCCCCATGAATCGGGGCAAGCATCACGCAAAACATCATGCAGCCCCTGATAACGCGTTGCGGTATAAACCTCGCCAGGCGCCCCTTTGCGAACCAGGTTCACCGGGTCGATCACCCATTCATGCCCAGCCTCCTCAAAGCTGGGCGCATACTTAAAACGCCCAAGCGAATTGGTTTCATCAAACCAGTAAGCGCCCACGGTAAGCCACTGCGCTGTGTCCGGGCGCTGCATGTACACGTAAAGTGGGCGAAGACCCGTTTTGCTAGAAGTAGCCAAGTTCATCCCCCGATTCCATACGCGTGGGGCGAACCCTTTTGCTGGCCGGGCTTTGCCACAACTCAGGATTTAGAACCGGCGTGGCTACTGAATTCAAACCCAATGAAAACAATGCGCCAAGGTAGCTGCCAACCCCCACGCCGGGGTCGCCCTTTTCCAGGCGCGCCACCGTGGGTACAGAAACGCCAATTCTTGAGGCCAGTTGTGCTGCTGTAAGGCGTAGTACCATGCGCTGTGCCCGAATAGCTTTGCCCCACATTTGAATGTGTTCTTGCACCACCAGGGGTGTGGCTTGAGCTGCCAATGATTTTTTTGGCATTTTAAATACCTCATAGATATTTATTTATAACACATAAAACAACATCTATGATCTTTATTTTTTCAGAACCCATACTATAACGAGCGAAGAACTGTTATAGCTTCGGTTCCACCGCCTGCTGAATTACCCAGTGGATAATGGCTCGCAGGCAACGCAGTTCACCGACAAAAGTGCTGGCCAAAGGTGTCGATGGCGTGTTTTCTTTCAGCCTTTGGTGAAACGGTCGAAACGATCAACAACATACATTGACAGAAAACAGCAAGCTGTTTCAAACCATGCACTGTTGGGAAAACATGGGCGTCGCAAGAACTTTCCAATCATCCATGCGCTTTATCAAAACCTGAAAGCAGACTTGAAGCTAATTGCGCCTATTGTTCAGATCGAACGGCAACTGAATACAGGCAGGAACTAGATGGGTTTGAACACTTGCTGCGCCCAATGAAATATCAATGTCGCTCACAATCACGTCTTTGAAAGTAATGCACAGGTATTCCAGCGGCAGCAAGCCCGACTTTCTTTTGGTCAACACCATGTAGCCCACACAGATTTGTGCATGCAGTGTGGGGGAAGCAGTTCCATTTCACCCGCGTGTTTCAAGTCCACTGACTCGCCTTTTACGTTACCCAATTTCAAAAACAGATCTGCCGGCATGGTTTTCCACCCCAAAAAAGTTAGAACAACCAGAAAGTGTATCGGGCAGATCAAAAGGGGTAGAAAAACAATCGACTCAAGGATGCTGGGCACCTATTCAGGGTGGCACAGCACACCTTATTTCAACGACTTGCCAGACAATTTTGCCGATTAGCGTAAATGGCATTGAGACAACCGAAACGGTTAGGCAGAATTTAACCCCAACCGTTTGTCTCACGCGGACTGTCGGGGTGGGCTGGCATGGAAGGCTCCTGTGCTTCATTGCTGCAATATTGAGCGCCAATGCAACACAATAAACCGGATAAATACCCTGGAAGGGTCCATTCCCCAACAATAGTCAAAACCGGAGCAATTACACAACACCCCAAGCAACCCGCGCACGCTGCAGCCTGCGCTATGTTTGCACAATTGGTCCGGTAGGGAGACCGTTCAAACTCTGCATACTCACGGTGATAGCGCGCCATATTGATGGCATGCGCCTCGTCGCTAGAACGCTCCATTGACAATGAAGCTGGAGCACTGGCACTTGACACTGGACTCATTCGAAACCCCTTACTTGTTGGTTGGACTGCTACGTAGCAGAAAACAACAGTAAGTTCCATTCCAGGATTAATCCCAGCTCAACGCACCGCCAGTTTGGTACTCAGTCACGCGGCGCTCGAAGAAGTTGGTTTCTTTCTTCAAGTCCATCATTTCGCTCATCCATGGGAATGGGTTGGTTGCGCCTTCGTACAAGGTGCCCAAGCCAATCTGATTGGAACGGCGGTTGCAAATGAATTTCATGTATTCCATGAACTGGGAAGAATTCAAACCCAGTACGCCACGTGGCATGGTGTCTACGGCATACGCATGTTCAAGTTCAACAGCCTTGCGGAACATGGCCTTGATTTCTTCCTTGAATTCCGGGGTCCACAGGTGTGGGTTTTCCAGTTTCACGGTGTTGATCAGGTCGATACCGAATGTACAGTGTGCAGACTCGTCGCGCAAAATGTACTGGAACTGTTCGGCAGCACCAATCATCTTGTTCTGGCGGCCCAGCGCCAGAATTTGCACAAAGCCCACGTAGAAGAACATGCCTTCCATCACGCAGGCAAAAGCGATCAGGCTTTTCAGCAAGGTTTGGTCTGCTTCCAGCGTGCCGGTTTTAAATGATGGGTCGGTCAACACATCAATGAACGGCAACAAGAAATCGTCTTTCGCTTTGATGCAGGAAATTTCGTTGTAAGCGTTGAAGGTTTCCGCCTCAGGAATACCCAGACTTTCCACAATGTACTGGTAGGCGTGGGTGTGAATGGCTTCATCAAACGCCTGGCGCAACAAAAACTGGCGACACTCGGGCGCTGTAATGTGGCGGTACGTACCCAACACAATGTTGTTGGCGGCCAGTGAATCGGCGGTTACAAAAAAGCCCAGGTTGCGCTTCACGATCAGGCGTTCGTCCTCAGTAAGCCCATTGGGGTCTTTCCAAAGCGCAATGTCGCGGTCCATATTGATTTCTTGCGGCATCCAGTGGTTTGCGCACTGGCTCAGGTACTTTTCCCAAGCCCACTTGTACTTGAATGGCACAAGCTGGTTCACGTCGGTTGTACCGTTAATTACACGCTTGTCGGCTGCGTTCACGCGGCCCGCCTTTGCACCTTCGGCAGCAGGCTTTACAGAGCGTGCAGCTTGCTGGTACAGGCCCTGGCTGGTTATGGGGTTGCCCATTGGCGCAGCAAAACCGGAAGCCACAGAATCCATGGCTGGGGCTACAGGTATGGCAGGCTTGGCCGCCGTTGCTGTTTTGCCCATGGCTGTATCAAATTCATCGTCCCAAGACAGCATATTTTCTAACTCCTTAACCAATACACTGTATAAAGTCACAGTGCCATTATGTTCATTTTTATTTACTTGAGCAAGTCTTGGTAACCTGCCCAAATCGCTGGTCTAGTTATATTGGCAGCTTATTGACAAGCTTCACACTCATCGAAACCAGCGTCGCCGGGGCGCATGGTGCACACCTTGCCATCAATTTCCTGTTCAGGCAGGTTAGGCACCAAACCGGTGGCTGGGGCCGATGTAAATGCAGCAGAAGCGCCACCTTCGGAATTCACTGAATTCAATTCCCCACCAGCCAAGGTTGATTTCTCGGCGTGTGTGGCACCAATGGTGCGCAGGTAGTAAGTGGTTTTCAAACCGCGAATCCAGGCCAGCTTGTACGTGTCGTCCAAACGCTTGCCGCTTACGCCAGCCATGTAAATGTTCAGGCTTTGGCCTTGGTCAATCCATTTCTGGCGACGGGCTGCCGCTTCAACCAGCCAGCGTGGGTCCATCTCGAACGCAGTGGCGTACAGGCGCTTCAGGTCTTCCGGAATGCGGTCAATCTTCATCACTGAACCATCGAAGTATTTCAGGTCAGAAATCATGACTTCGTCCCAAATACCCAAACGCTTCAAGTCGCGCACCAGGTGTTCGTTCACGATGGTGAATTCACCGCTCAAGTTCGACTTCACATACAGGTTCTGGAATGTGGGCTCAATGGAAGCGGCCACGCCAATAATGTTGGAAATGGTTGCTGTAGGCGCAATGGCCACGCAGTTGGAGTTGCGCATGCCGTGCTTCTTGATGCGCGCACGCAGTGCGTCCCAGTCCATGCGGCTGGAGGTGTCTACTTCCACATAACCACCACGCTCTTCTTCCAGCAGTTTCAGTGAATCCAAAGGCATGATGCCCTTGTCCCACAGTGAGCCCTTGAAGGTGCTGTAGGCACCGCGCTCGGCGGCCAATTCCGTAGACGCTTCGTAAGCGTAGTAGCAAATGGCTTCCATGCTTTCGTCTGCGAATTCAACTGCATCGCGTGAAGCATAGGGCTTGCGCATCATGTGCAGCGCATCCTGGAAGCCCATCATGCCCATGCCCACCGGGCGGTGGCGCAGGTTTGAATTGCGCGCCTTGGCCACGGCGTAGTAGTTGATGTCGATTACGTTGTCCAGCATGCGCATGGCCACGTTGATCGTTTTCTGCAATTTGTCGTGATCAAGCACCAGCTCGCCGTTGTCGGCAGGCTTTAAGTGGTGGGTCAGGTTCACTGAGCCCAAATTACACACGGCAATTTCGTTCTCGTTGGTGTTCAGGGTAATTTCTGTACACAGGTTCGACGAGTGCACCACACCCACGTGTTGCTGGGGGCTGCGAATGTTGCATGGGTCTTTGAACGTAATCCATGGGTGACCGGTTTCAAACAACATGGAAAGAATTTTGCGCCACAGCTTGGCTGCTTCCACGGTTTTGAACAACTTCAAGTCGCCACGTGCAGCTTTTTCTTCGTAACCCACGTAGGCTTTCTCGAAGGCTTTGCCGTACAGGTCGTGCAGGTCAGGCGCATCCGATGGGCTGAACAAGGTCCAGTTTCCACCTTCCATCACACGCTTCATGAACAGGTCGGGAATCCAGTTCGCGGTGTTCATGTCGTGTGTGCGGCGGCGGTCATCGCCCGTATTTTTGCGAAGCTCCAGGAACTCTTCAATGTCCAGGTGCCATGTTTCAAGGTAAGCACACACTGCGCCTTTGCGCTTGCCACCCTGGTTCACGGCAACAGCCGTGTCGTTCACCACTTTCAAAAATGGCACCACGCCTTGCGATTTGCCATTGGTGCCCTTGATGTGGCTGCCCAAGGCGCGCACAGGCGTCCAGTCGTTGCCCAAACCACCGGCAAACTTGCTCAGCAGCGCGTTTTCCTTGATGCCTTCGTAAATGTCGTCCAGGTCGTCACCAATGGTGGTGAGGTAGCAGGAAGACAACTGCGAACGAATCGTGCCGCTGTTGAACAGTGTTGGGGTCGAGCTCATGAAATCGAATGTCGACAACACTTCATAAAATTCGATGGCGCGTGCTTCGCGGTCCACTTCATTCAGGGCCAGGCCCATGGCCACGCGCATATAAAACGCCTGTGGCATTTCAATGCGGGTGCCTTCCACGTGCAGGAAGTAACGGTCGTACAAAGTTTGCAGGCCCAGGTAATCGAACTGCAAATCGCGTTCATATTTTAGGGCTGCGCCCAACTTCTTCATGTCGAACTGGGCCAGGCGGTTGTCCAGCAGGCCAGCGGCAATGCCCTTCTTGATGAACTGTGGGAAATATTCTGGGTACACCTGCGCCATTTCATCTTGGGCAATTTCACGGCCCACAATTTCGCGGCGAATGGTGTGCAACAACAGGCGAGAAGTAACCAGTGTGTAGCTGGGCTCGTTCTCGATCATGGCACGTGAAGCCAAAATGGCCGACTTGAACACTTCGTCGATTTTCACGCCGTCGTACAGGTTCTTCAGGGTTTCTTTCTGAAGGTGTGCAACATCAATTTCGTTCAGGCCAACAGCGGCGCTTTCGATCAGCGCTTTCAATGCGTCCACATCGAGTGGGCGCTTGATGTCGCCATCCATCACATTCAGTGCGTGCTGTTCGGCTTGCTCAACTTGCTTGGCTGCGCGTTCTTGTGCGCGGCGCTCGCGATACAACACGTAGGCGCGGGCCACTTCAGCTTCGCCAGAACGCATCAAGGCCAGTTCAACCTGGTCTTGAATATCTTCAATGTGAAAAATGCCACCAGAAGGCTGACGACGCACCAGTGCGCTCACCACACCGTTGGTCATCTGCTCAACCAATTCACGGATGCGGGCCGAAGCAGCGCCTTGACCACCGTTTACGGCCAAAAAGGCTTTTGTCATGGCCACGGCAATTTTGCTGGGCTCGAAACCTACCACGGCACCATTTCGGCGAATAATTTTATAGTTTGAATATGCGCTGTCAACCACGGGCGCTACATTGGCAGGCTTGCCCGTGGACATGGGCGCATCTGTTGCCAAATTAGTCGCCAAATCTGAGGTTCCATGGCTGGTTAGCATGCATCTTTCTCCTGGAATAAGCTTGTTCTTGAGGGTTTGTTTTTGTAGTGGGGGCAACACCGGCAACCACTATATCTTGTGTTTTGTATGTGGCTTGGAACTAATTGTAGTGGTCATGACACGATTTGGCAAACACTTTCTTATCCCAAAGTTGTGCACAGGGTTATCCCCTGTGAACAAGTTGGGGACAAGTTTTGGACAAGTGCAGCGCAACAAAAAAACAGTGCCCGGCTTGGCGCTCAGTTACCGCTAATTTGAAGTTCGTAGGTGTTTGATTTGCGTAGACCTTTCCAATCAAAGAAGGGTCCGGGATCGGTTTTTCGGGTGGGTGCTATCTCGCTGTGCGCCATGGCATATTTCAGTGGATAACGTGATTGCAACTCCAAAGCCAGGCGCTTCAGGCTGGCGTATTGTTCTAACCTGAATGGGGTGTACACGTCGCCCAACAATTCAACACCGATTGAAAAATGATTGAAGTTGCAACGGTCCATGGCGGCGGAAATTCCTGCATGCCAGGCACGTTTTTCGCAGGACACAAATTGGGTAACTGAACCATCGCGATCAATCAGAAAATGTGCGGAAACATGCAGGCCGATCAGCTCGCCAAACGAAGCATGTGAATGACAATCAAGCCGATTCAGAAACAGGTCGGTAATCAGCGAAGTGTCTCGCCCCCGCTCGGGCAGGCTGATACAGTGAACAACCAAGGTGTCGACCACCGTGCCCATGGGACGGGCATCCTGATTGGGGCTTTGCAAGCGATGCACCCAGTCTTCTTCAATCCAGCCTTCGTCCAACCACATGGCAACCCCTTCCAATACAAATGCACGTATTAATGCACTTTCTCGCCAGCCGCTTTGGCATGCTCCATGCCACAATAAAAACGGCCCTGCATCATCACGCCTTCCGACATCGGGCTGTAAGCACCACAGTGCTGGCAAGGCAGTATCTCTTCCTGTGTTTTACGGCCAATATTACCCTTTTGTTTAGCGTCAACCGACGGTTTTTCATCCAGCTGCTTGCGCTGCCAACTTTTGAAAAGAATCCAACCCACCAACGCCAGGCCTAGAAAAAACAGAATACGACCCATCAACCCGCCCTTTTCAAAATAAATTCCAGCACAAACTGGGTACCAAAATAAGCCAGCACCAACACGGCATAGCTGCCCAGACACCAACGCAAAGCCACCTTGCCACGCCAGCCAAACACCACGCGCCCGCCCAACAACACAGCAAATGAACACCATGAAATAAGTGCAAACAGGGTTTTGTGATCAAACCGCCAACTGGTGCCACTCCATTCTTCAGAAAACAAGAACCCGGTAATCAAGGTTAGCGACAGCAGCGCAAAGCCTGCCCACAGTTGCCGAAACAGAATTGTTTCCATGGTGATCAGCGAGGGCAGCTGATCCAGCAGGCGTTCCCGCAGCAGGCGGTTTTCCTGGGTGCTGGCCACGGGCTGGTGGAGGGCCTTCTCTTGAAAAGCCATAACAATGCCGTGCACCGCTGCTATGCCCAGCAAACTGTATGCAGCCAAGGCAATTAGCAGGTGCAACTGAAACAGGTGGTCTCCCGCCATGCGAATGGTTGGGTCATCGCCCATCCACAGGGGCAACACAAACACCGCCGCGCACAACGGAAACACAATCAATTCCAGCAAAGGCACGCGGTTGAAGAAACTTTCCACAAAGGCCATGAGGGAGGCCAACCAGGCCACGCACATCAAACCGATCACAAAACCGAAATGCATGCCATCGGCTTGAAACAACAAGGTACCCAGCAGGTAGCCCGACACAATCAAGGCCAATGCAACCAGTGCACGGTTCCACCCTTCGGGCGCAGACCATTTGCCGAAAACGTTCAGCGCCGCCAATCCACCCGAGGCGGACAGCAGTGGCACTGCGAGCGCGTACAATATTGTGTTGTTCATACCAATCAGTTTACTCGATTCATAGCACGAGTCAGGGGCACCACACGATGTTTGAAAACCTCTCCGATCGCCTAACGCGCGTTGTCAAAAATATCAAAGGCGAAGCCCGCATTACCGAGGCCAACACGCAGGAAATGTTGCGTGAAGTTCGCCTTGCGCTTCTTGAGGCGGATGTGGCCCTGCCCGTGGTCAAAGAATTCATCAATCAGGTGAAGGAACAGGCCCTGGGTGAGGAAGTGCTGAACAGCCTGACCCCCGGCCAAGCCTTGGTGGGCATTGTTCACAAGCAGTTGATCAAACTGATTGGCGAGAAAACTGAAGAAATCAACCTGGCAGCCCAGCCCCCGGTGGTTATTTTGATGGCGGGTTTGCAAGGTGCGGGTAAAACCACCACCACCGGCAAGCTGGCCAAGTACCTGAAAGACAACCTGAAAAAGAAGGTGCTAACGGTTTCCGCTGACGTGTATCGCCCTGCGGCGATTGAGCAGCTGAAAACGGTCAGCGGCCAAGCGGGGGCTGAATTCTTTCCTTCTGACATTACCCAAAAGCCTGTGGACATTGCGCTGGCTGCCTTAAACCACGCCAAACGCCAGTTTTTTGATGTGCTTATTCTGGACACGGCAGGCCGCTTGGGCATTGACGAAGCCATGATGAATGAAATCAAGGCTTTGCATGCGGCAGTAAACCCCACTGAAACCCTGTTTGTGATCGATGCCATGTTGGGCCAGGACGCAGCCAACACGGCCAAGGCGTTTAACGAAGCCTTGCCCCTGACCGGCGTAGTACTGACCAAGATGGACGGCGATGCCCGCGGCGGTGCAGCACTTTCCGTGCGCCAAATTACAGGCAAACCCATCAAATTCATGGGTGTGGGCGAAAAGCTGACTGGCTTTGAGAAATTCCACCCCGACCGCGTTGCCGGCCGAATTCTGGGCATGGGCGACATTGTTTCCCTGGTGGAAGAGGCCAAAAAAGGCATTGACCAGCAGGAAGCGGAAAAGCTGGCCAAGAAACTGAAGAGCGGCAAGGCATTCGATTTGAACGACTTTCTGGCGCAAATCAGCCAAATGCGCAATATGGGTGGACTGCAAAGTTTGATGGACAAACTGCCCAGCCAGTTGATGAAAGGCGCAGGTGACGTAGATGCCACCGCAGCCGAGAAACAGATGAAGCGCACCGAGGCCATTATTTTTTCGATGACCATTCAGGAACGCACCAAGCCAGACTTGTTGAAAGCATCGCGCAAGCGCCGCATTGCAGCCGGTGCAGGCGTACAAGTTCAGGAAGTAAACCGCTTGCTAAAGCAATTCGAGCAAATGCGCGACATGATGAAGAGCATGCAGAAAGGCGGCTTGGCCAAGATGATGAAAAAAATGGGCGGTATGGGTGGTCCTGGTGGCAAAGGCGGCTTTCCGGGCATGTAAACACACGGGCGCGCGCGCTGCTGCCCAGCTTGCGCAATTCGCGGGAGCCAATGTTTGGCCAACTCGGCAGTGGGTTTTCTTGAAGTGCGGAATCAGGCAACCCCGACGGTTAGCCGAATCACTGCTTCTTCACATCCACGTCATTCAACGCCGTACGCGGCACTGGTTTCGGCGGCTCTGCGTAGCGATAACCCCAATTTCGATCCAGTCTGTCGTACACCAAATTCGGGTAAGTCATTTTCCCCAAACTGCCGTTGTAACGCCCCAGCGCCCGATCAAGATTGCCCTTCTCAATGTCCAGATAGTGCCTAAGAATTAGGCAACCATAGCGAATATTAACCCTTGGCTCGAATAACTCACGGGAACTGCCCTTGGACAACACATCCGTCCAAAACGGCATCACCTGCATCAAGCCAATGGCACCCGCATGGCTAACCGCATCCGCGCGGAAATTGCTTTCCACTTCTATTAGAGAAAAAATAATTTGAGGGTCGATGCCCACACGTTGGGCTTCGTAGCGAATTGTCTTGATTAACTCGGTACGCTCGGAAAAATCAGGCACACGGCGTGCGAGGCGACGTGACATCTTGGCCATCCAGTCAATGCGATGGCCCACCGATTCAAAAATAGGTCGCGGTGCCGCAGGCGCACTTAAAGCGGTACGAAGTGCCAAACGAACATGATCGGCCATGGGTTCGTATTGCTGGCTGGCCGAGGCTGGCGCAACAACCATCATCAACACCAATGCCATACAAGCAAGCACAATAACCCGGCGGACACCATGCGCCCACCGGGCAAGGTGATTACAAACTGACTTGCCTGCTTGCAAGCTCAACACGCAACTGCTCAAAAATTTCCCCAACATCGACATCGCGTTTTTCAATCTTGCCATCGCGCGACTGAAACTCCACTTTGCCCTCTTTCAGGCCACGGTCCCCAAAGGTAACCCGCAGCGGCACACCAATTAACTCCCAGTCGGCAAACATCACGCCGGGCCGCTCGTCGCGGTCGTCCAGAATCACATCCACACCAACATCTTTCAACTGCTGGTAAAGCTTGTCGGCTTGAAGCTTCACCTCGTCGCTTTTCTTGTAGCCGATTGGGCACAGCACCACTTCAAATGGTGCAATGCTGAGCGGCCAAACGATGCCGCGATCGTCGAAGTTTTGCTCAATGGCTGCTCCCAGAATGCGGGTTACACCAATGCCATAACAGCCCATTTCAATAACGGCGGGCTTGCCGTTTTCTTCCAGAAACTTTGCTTGCAAGGCTTCGGAATACTTGGTACCCAAATAAAACACATGGCCCACCTCAATGCCCCGGCACAGGGCCAAAACGCCTTTGCCATCGGGCGAGGCATCGCCTTGCACCACGTTGCGAATATCGGCCACCTCGGGTTCAGGCAAATCACGCCCCCAGTTCACACCGACATGGTGGTAGTCTGCTGCGTTTGCGCCACACACAAAATCACCCATGGCGGCTACGCTGCGGTCGGCCACCACACGCACCTCTGCGGTCAAGCCCACAGGGCCCAGATAACCGGGCTTGGTGCCAAAAACAGCCACAATTTCAGCTTCAGTGGCCAAACGCAATTCCTGAACCCCGGTCAGTTTGCCCAGCTTGATGTCGTTGACTTCATGGTCACCGCGCACCAATGCCAATACAATTTGTATCCTCTTGACCGGCTTGGTTTCATCTTTCTCAACAAACTCGTTGGCAAAAACCACACTTTTCACGGTTGCAGCCAGTGGCAAGCCCAACTGGGCAGCCACAGCTTCGCAAGTGGCATTGCCGGGCGTGTGAACCTTTTCCATGGCTTTGCCAGCGGCCGGGCGCCGGGCATTGCACACCGCTTCAGCCAGTTCTACGTTGGCCGCGTAGTCAGAACTTGGGCAGTACGCAATTGCGTCTTCTCCTGTGTCGGCGATTACATGGAATTCGTGGCTCCGATTGCCGCCTATTGATCCTGTGTCTGCGTTAACAGCCCGAAAGTTCAAACCAAGGCGGGTAAAAATCCTGCGATAGGCGTCATACATAACGTCGTAAGTTTTCAGGGCCGCTTCTTGGTTACGGTCGAATGAATACGCGTCTTTCATCACGAATTCACGGCCACGCATCACGCCAAAGCGCGGGCGAATTTCATCGCGGAACTTGGTTTGAATCTGGTACAGGTTCAGCGGCAGCTGGCGGTAGCTTTTTACTTCCTTGCGCACCACATCGGTAATCACTTCTTCGTGCGTGGGGCCAATTACATAGTCACGGTCGTGGCGGTCTTTCATGCGCAACAGCTCGGGGCCGTACTTTTCCCAGCGGCCGCTTTCCTGCCACAACTCGGCAGGCTGCACTGCGGGCATCAGCAATTCCAGTGCGCCGGCGCGGTTCATCTCCTCGCGCACAATATTTTCCACCTTGCGGATTGAGCGCAACCCCACGGGCATGTAGGTGTAGATGCCGCCAGCCAAACGCTTGATCATGCCGGCCCGCATCATCAGTTGATGGCTGATCACTTCTGCGTCAGCAGGAGCTTCTTTAAGGGTATTCAAAAAAAACTGTGTGGCGCGCATTTGCAAAAAACTCGTGAGTAATGAATTGGTTAGAAATGAGATTGTACTTTTATCCACCCCCAGCGCGGATACCCTAGGTGTACAAACGCAGGCTGGTGCTTATAATGACTGTGAATTGTAAAGAAATCTGCGGGGCGCGTATGCTTGATAAAGAAGGCTACCGTCCCAACGTCGGCATTATTTTGACCAATTCCCGAAAGCAGGTCTTTTGGGGTAAGCGAATTCGTGAACATTCCTGGCAATTTCCGCAGGGCGGAATTAAACATGGCGAATCGCCAGAACAAGCCATGTACCGGGAACTGCACGAAGAAGTTGGCTTGTTGCCAGAACATGTTGAAATTATAGGAAGAACCAGGAATTGGCTGCGGTACACCGTGCCCGATCACTGGATTCGACGGGAATGGCGGGGAAGCTACAAAGGCCAGAAACAAATCTGGTTTTTGCTGAAATTGGTTGGAAGGGATTGCGATGTCAGCCTGCGGGCCACTGAGCACCCTGAATTTGATGCCTGGCGTTGGAACGAGTATTGGGTTCCACTTGAAAACGTAATTGATTTCAAAAGGGAAGTTTACAAACAAGCATTGGGAGAGTTGGCCAAACTGCTGTTTTCCAGAAATGACCCCCGGCGACTGCCAAAAGGTGATCACTGGGAACTTGCTGAAAAAACCGAGGAAACTCAAGAGAAACCTGAGTCGACATAAAAAAACGCGAACCATCCGGTTCGCGTTTTTTTTAGTTACTACCCAACAACAGCGGCCTCAACGCCACCAATACTTTGGGCGCATCCTCAAGGTGCGGGTAGTGCCCCAAGCCAGCCAGTCGAATGGTTGGTTTGCCCGGAACCAATTCTTCAAAGCGCTGCACCATGTGCTCGCCAGAAATAGGATCGTCCGTTCCATCGATCAGCGTAAAGGGCATGTCGGCTTTCTGCAAAGCCACAACCCAGCGGTCGCGGTTTTCTCGCCGTTCGCGCATGTACTGAATCAACAGGTGCATGCACAGGTTGCCTTTTCTATGCGACATCAGGGTCCAGGCCGCATCAATGTCAGCATCGCTTAAACCGGTCGAACACACGCTGCGCAAGCTGGCGGCCAGTTTTTCTTTCTTCATAAACCTCGTGAACACAAATCCCAGCGGCCCAAGCAGCAGCTTTTGAACCAGGATGGCGTGGTGCGTTTCGGGAAACAGGCCACCATTAAGCATCACCACACGCTTTAAGCAAAAACCCAATTTCCCCTCGAGGTTGCGCGCCAACAGCTCTTGACCCACGGTGTCTCCCACATCGTGAGTAATCATCGAGCATTCATGAATTCCTTTGCTTTTCAGCAAAGATTCTGCAATGTCGGCTTGATTAAAAATGGAATGTTGCCAGGTACGAGGCTTGTCGGAATAGCCATAACCCAGCATGTCGAAGGCAATCAAGCGGTGGGTTTCGGCCAGTTCTGGCCACAGCAAGTGAAAATCGTAACTTGCTGTGGGGAAACCGTGGATCAGCAACAGCACCGGCTTGTTGGATGCTGCCGTATCTTGCACAAAAATAGAGTGGCCTTTCCAGTCAAAAAACTGCCCGCTGCTTTTCCACATCGACAGTTCCATAGGCGCACTCCAATTTGTATTAGGCCAATACCACCATGTTGTCGCGGTGAATCAGCTCGGGTTCATCCAGATAACCAAGGATGGACTCTATCGCGCTGGTGGGTTGCCTGGCAATTTTTTTGACCTCGGCCGCAGCGTAATTCACCAAGCCACGCGCCACTTCCTCGCCCTCGGGGCTTAAGCAGGCCACCACATCACCACGCTGAAAGTTGCCTTGGCAACCCGTCACGCCAATGGGCAACAAGCTGCCTTTTCCTTTGCGCAAAGCTTCGGCAGCGCCTGCGTCAAGTAACAGCGAACCCTTTAGCTTCAAGTGGTCGGCCATCCATTGCTTTCGGGCGGCCAGTCGACCCAGCGGTGCTTTCAGGTAGGTACCCACCGGCTCGCCTTTCATTAGGCGAACAAGCACATTCGCCTCGTGCCCGCTGGCAATTACCGTGGCCGCACCACTGCGCGCAGCACGCTTGGCCGCCAGAATTTTGGTGATCATGCCGCCAGTGCCTACACTGCTGCCCGCGCCGCCAGCCATTTTTTCAAGTTCCGGGTTGCCGGCGGTTTCCTCAACGATTAACCTTGCATCCGGATTCTTACGGGGGTCGGCACTGTACAGGCCCACCTGGTCAGTCAAAATAACCAAGGTATCGGCTTCAACCAGATTGGTAACCAAGGCACCCAGAGTGTCGTTGTCGCCAAAGCGGATTTCGTCGGTGACCACCGTGTCGTTTTCATTGATGATGGGCACTACTTTGTGGCCCAGCAATGAATACAGGGTGGAGCGGGCATTCAGATAGCGTTCACGGTCGGCCAAATCGGCATGGGTCAGCAACACCTGCGCGCACACCAAACCGTGTTCGGCAAAGCCGATTTCGTAAGCGTGCACCAGGCCCATTTGCCCCACGGCCGCAGCGGCCTGCAGTTCGTGAATTTCGCGCGGGCGTTTGGCCCACTTCAGGCGTTTCATGCCCTCGGCAATTGCGCCCGATGAGACCAGCACCACCTCGCAACCTTGAGTGGTCAGCTCGGCAATTTGGGCAGCCCAGGCACGAATGGACTCCATGTCCACACCCGCGCCATTCCTGGTAACAAGGGAGCTGCCTACTTTCACCACCACACGTTGATTTGCCAGAGATTTCCCTGCCACGGAATTTACTCCTGATCGTCGCCAGTTGCTTGAGGATTGATGAGTGTACCTGTGCTTTCGCGGAAACGCGCATCGGGCTCGGGCGGAAATTCTACCTGCATCTGCTGCACCAGGTTTTCATAAACCGAGCGCATCAGGTTGGCGGTGTTTTCACCGGTTAAACTTGAAATGGGGTGAACCTGGCCTTTCCAACCGGTTTTTTCACGATAACGAGTTACAAAGTCGTCAATTTTTACTTTACGGTCTTCTTCGGCGATCATGTCGATTTTGTTCAACACCAACCAGCGGGGCTTGGCCCACAGCTCTTCATCGTACTTGCGCAACTCGTCCACAATGGCTGCAGCTTCGTACACAGGGTCCACGTTTTCATCAAACGGTGCCAAATCCACCAAATGCAACAGCACACGGGTGCGGCTCAGGTGTTTCAAAAACTGGTGACCCAAGCCTGCGCCTTCGGCAGCACCTTCGATCAAACCCGGTACGTCGGCAATCACAAAGCTTTGGGCGTGCCCAATGCGCACCACACCCAGATTAGGGTGCAGGGTTGTAAATGGATAATCTGCAATTTTTGGGCGGGCGTTAGATACCGCTGCAATCAAGGTAGACTTGCCTGCGTTGGGCATGCCCAGCAAACCCACATCGGCCAATACTTTCAATTCAAGCTTGTACCGGGCTGAATCGCCGTCTTTGCCCTTGGTGAATTGGCGCGGCGCGCGGTTCACACTGCTTTTGAAGTGGATGTTGCCCAAACCGCCATCACCACCTTGGGCAATCAACACGCGCTGGCCATGTTCAGTCAAATCTGCCACAACCAAGCCTGTTTCGGCATTCACGATGGTGGTGCCCACAGGCATTTTCAGCACAATATCCAGGCCGGCTGCGCCATAGCAATCAGAGCCACGGCCATTTTCACCGCCTTTGGCGCGGTGTTGCTTGGAAAAACGATAATCAATCAAGGTGTTCAGATTGCGGTCGGCCTCGGCGAATACACTGCCACCCTTGCCGCCATCGCCACCATCGGGGCCACCCTTGGGAATGAATTTTTCGCGACGAAAGCTGCCCGAGCCATTGCCGCCCTTGCCTGCAAACACTTCAATTGTTGCTTCGTCGATGAATTTCATGCTTGATCCTGCTTACTCTGAAAATGAAGGTACTTGGCCAAAAACGAAAATAGCCCTGCAATGCAGGGCTATTGGACCAAGCACGGTGTGCGGTGCAAACGACAGGAATTAACCCTCGTTGACCACGCTCACAGTTTTGCGGCGCAATGCGCCTTTCACTGAGAACTGCACCTGACCATCGGTCAGTGCGAACAATGTGTGATCTTTGCCCATGCCGACGTTGTCGCCAGCATGAAAACGTGTGCCACGTTGACGAATGATGATGCCGCCGGCATTGATTTCCTGCCCGCCAAACACCTTCACACCCAGTCGCTTGGCTTCTGAGTCACGTCCGTTTCGCGTAGAGCCGCCGCCTTTCTTACTTGCCATGAGTCATTCTCCTCTATCAAGCGTTGATGGCTTGGATCTGGATTTGAGTGTAGTTCTGGCGATGGCCTTGACGCTTTTGATAGTGCTTGCGACGACGCATCTTGAAGATCTTCACTTTGTCGTGACGACCGTGTGCCAAAACAACTGCAGTGACCGAAGCCCCTTGAACCAGTGGAGTACCCACTTTCACTGTGTCGCCGCTTCCGCAGGCAAGCACTTCGTCCAGAGAGATTTCTTGGCCAATGTCAGCAGGTATCTGTTCTATTTTAAGTTTTTCACCAGCGATAACCTTGTATTGCTTACCGCCGGTTTTTATGACCGCGTACATAGTTGACCCCTAAACCTTAATCTTACTTTCAATGAAATGAATCCGAAAAAATTCGGATAGCCCGCAATTATGCTCGGAAAGTGCAATGTTGTCAAAGCCTTGTGAGCAAAGTGCGCACATTCTGTAAACCCAATGCGGCTTTTCTCAAACACCCTCAAGTACAATATGCGCAACATAAATCAACCACACATGCAGTGAACCAATGCCCAGCCCCGCGCCCAGTGTGAAAAGTGTGTTGTCGCCCATTGCGGCCGACATGCAACAACTCGACCAGGTCATCCGCACCAGTCTGCATTCGGAGGTCAGCCTGATCAACCAGATCAGCGATTACATCATCAATGCTGGCGGCAAACGGCTACGGCCAGCATTGGTTATTCTCACGGCTCGCGCCTTGGGTGCCAACCCCCGGCAAATATCTCAAGCCATTGAATTGGCAGCGATTGTTGAATTTATTCACACGGCCACACTGCTTCACGACGACGTAGTTGATGAATCAGACATGCGCCGCGGCCGGCTAACAGCCAATGCGGAATACGGCAATTCCGCCGCAGTGCTGGTGGGCGACTTTCTGTATTCACGCTCGTTTCAAATGATGGTGAAAATCGGCCTGATGGACGTGATGGATGTGCTGTCTGAAGCGACCAACACCATTGCAGAGGGCGAGGTGCTGCAATTGCTGAACTGCAAAGATCCGGAGGTGACCGAGGCCCGGTACATGCAGGTAATTGACTTCAAAACGGCCAAGCTGTTTGAGGCCTCCTGTCGCCTGGCGGGCATTGTGACAGGCCAAACCGAAGAAACCATCACCAACCTGGGCCGCTTCGGCGCAGAAGTGGGCAGTGCCTTCCAGCTGATCGATGATGTGCTGGACTACGCAGGCGAAAGTGCCGCCTTGGGCAAGAATGTTGGGGATGATCTGCGTGAGGGCAAACCCACACTGCCCCTGATTCACGCCATGCTGCACGCAGCGCCGCAGGTGCAGGCCCAAATTCGGGATGCAATTGCAAACGGCGGCACGCAAGATGTAAGCGCCATCATGACCAGCATTGAACAAACGGGTTCGCTAAACTACACCCGCGCCAAAGCGGTCAATCTGGCAGCTTGCGCCAAAAAGCGCTTGCTTGCACTGGGCGACACACCCTACAAGGAAGCACTTGCCGTGTTGTGCGATGTTGCAGTGACGCGCAACAGCTGAACACATCAACCTGAACTCAAAAAACATCCGCCTAGGTGATTGATAAGTACATACTGAGCACGCATAGTTAGGCGATAAAGCAATTAAGCCAACCTTTCACCTTGAAGGACATTGATCTATGAGCATCAGCAGTGCAGTTGTCAAAAGCTCGGGGCTTGTGCGGGCACTGACCGCCAAAGGCATTTTGGAAGCGGCCCAGCTGGATCGCCTGACAACCGAGGAAGTCCAAGGGCATTCGGTAGCAGAATGGATTGTCAACAACAACATCGTAAGCGCAGAAGTGCTGGCGAGTTCCGTGGCCCAGCATTTTGGCTACCCGTTGCTGGATTTGAGTCAATTCGACGACGCCCGCGACGGCTTGGACAATGACTTGATTCAAGCTGAAAAAGGGCTGGAAGCCTTCGTGCTTTCAAGGCGACAAGGCGCACTAAGTGTGGCAATGGCAGACCCCACAGACCTGAGTACGATTCAACAACTCAAATTCCGCACCCAATTGCAGGTAGAGCCAGTGGTGGTTGAATACGACAAGTTGCTAACTCGAATCGAGAAAAATGATCCATCGCAGAGCATGGACAACGGTTTGCTGACCGAAGTCGCATCGGAATCCTTCAAACCCAGCAACGAAGGGGATGAACCAGATGTAGACGACGCCCCGATCGTGCGCTTTGTGCAACGCGTGCTAAGCGACGCGTTGAAAAAAGGTGCCTCGGATATTCACTTTGAGCCCTACGAGAAAAGTTACCGGGTTCGATTCCGCATTGATGGCGTGCTACAGGAAACATCACAGCCCCCATTGGCAGCCAAGTCCAAAATTGCTGCGCGAGTCAAGATCATGAGCAGCCTGAACACCACAGAAACCCGAATTCCGCAAGATGGCCGCATTCGCATGACGCTGGGTGCTGACGAGCGAAAAATCGATTTCCGAGTCAGCACACTACCCACACTTTTTGGTGAAAAAATCGTGATGCGGCTGCTCGATTCAAGCAAGTCGCTACTGAAACTGGAACAACTCGGCTTTGAAAACGTGCAGCGCGACGCCATTGAAAAGGCACTGGCCAAACCTCATGGCATGATATTGGTCACCGGCCCCACCGGCAGCGGCAAAACCGTGTCGCTGTACACCTTTCTACAGATGCTGAATAACGACTCGATTAACATCAGCACGGTGGAAGACCCAGCTGAAATCAACCTGCCGGGCATCAACCAGGTCAACATCAATGAACGCATTGGCCTGACCTTCGCCAAAGCACTGCGTGCTCTACTGCGCCAGGATCCAGACGTGATCATGGTGGGCGAAATTCGCGACCTGGAGACCGCCGACATTTCAATCAAGGCATCCCAAACCGGGCACAAAGTGCTGTCCACCCTGCACACCAACGATGCCGTGTCGACCATCATCCGCCTGAAAAACATGGGGGTGGAAACATTCAACATTTCCTCGTCGGTCAGCCTGATCATTGCGCAACGCCTGGTTCGCAAATTGTGCAGCTGCAAGTCGCCGCACCCACAAGGTCCTCGCGCCTTGACCACTCCAAGCCTGACAAGCAATGTCCCCCAAGAGGATTGGACACCCTTCTGCGCGGTAGGCTGCGAGACATGCAATGGGACAGGATACCTAGGCCGCACGGGAATTTATGAGGTACTACCTGTGTCGGAAGGCATGCAAGAACTCATCATTTCGGGAGCCTCGGCTTTGGACATGGAACGGCTCGCAAGGCAAGAGGGCATTTCCAGCATGAGAGAGTCAGGCCTTGCCAAAATTCGCTTGGGTATTACCAGCATTGAGGAAATTCTGAGCGCAACAAAAACCGATTAATCCAAGTTACGAGCGCGCGCAATGAATGCAAACCTGAAACAAAAAGCACCGGCCAGTGATCAATTGTTCCTGTGGACTGAGCGATCAAAGGGAATTGCTCGCAAGGCGCGTTCCGGAGAAATTCGTGCAAAATCAATCAGCCATGCCCGCAATCAACTCAACCGACAAGGTGTAAAAGTCGGGTCTCTTAAAAAAGCAACATCCCGCATTGGCTCAAAGGTTCACCTGGCAGATGTCGGGGCTTTTGTGCGCCAACTGGCGGTAATGATTCAGTCTGGAGTTCCGCTGGGGCAAAGCCTCGGCTTGATTTCCAGCGGTATGACCGGCAAGTCCAAAAAAACCATGCAAACAGTGGTTCGCGCTGTTCGTGCCGACGTTGAAAGTGGACTGAACTTAAGTGAAGCCATGCGCAAACACCCACGATGCTTTGACGCCCTGTTTTGCAACACCCTTGCTGCGGGCGAAAGTGCTGGCGAACTGGACACGGCACTAAACCGGTTGGCCACACACATGGAAAAATCGCTGCGCATACGCCAAAAGGTACGCAAAGCCATGGTTTACCCCGGCATCGTGATTCTGGTGGCTGTTGCAGTAACAGTGGGCATGTTGTTGTTTGTATTGCCAGCGTTCAAGTCGATTTATGCGCAATTTAACTCAGATTTGCCGATGCTCACTACAATTCTGCTTGCTGCATCCGACTTTTTGGAAGAACATGGTTTGACGCTTTTGGGTGTTTTGGCCCTAGGGATTTATTGCTGTATTCAAACATATCGCCGAAGCCAGAATATCCGCAATGTCATCGATGTCTTTCTTTTACGAATGCCATTCGTAGGGGATCTGATCAAAACTGCAGTGTATGCGCGATGGATGCGCACTTTTGCTACATTGAGTGCGTCCGGAGTGCCCATCACCCCGGCTTTGGAGTCAGTTGCTAGCGTTGCGCAGATTCGCAGCTTTCAAAATGCCACCCTTGAAATTCGCCAGGCAGTCGCCTCCGGTGCCAGGGTATCGGACAGCATGGAGCAAACCAAAATTTTTCCGCCAGAATCGATTCAGATGATACGCATCGGGGAGGAATCAGGTCAAATCGACTCCATGCTTGAGCGGCTGGCAAACAAGTATGAAACCGGTCTTGATGACAAAGTAGACACCTTATCCACAGTCATGGAACCGATGATCATGTGCGTAATTGGCATACTGGTAGGCGTGCTAATAGTTGGCATGTACATGCCGATTTTCAACCTTGGGGGCATTGTTTGACCGCATTGAATTCACTCAGCCACACTCAGTGGCTTTTGCTCAGCATTTTGCTGGGGCTTTGCATCGGATCTTTTCTGAACGTGGTGGCTTACCGCCTGCCCATCATGATGCAAAGAAGCTGGGATGACGATCTGGCTGAAGCCCTGGGGCGCGAACCAGAGGAGCACCCGCGATTCAATCTGCTCCTGCCGACTTCACACTGCCCGGCCTGCAAAACCCCCTTAAAGCCTTGGCACAACATTCCGGTTTTGTCCTATGCGTTGCTGCGCGGCAAATGCGGACACTGTTCAAGCCAAGTGTCTTTGCGTTACCCGGTGGTCGAATTGCTGTGTGCAGGCCTGTTTGCGGCCCTTGCCTGGCTTAACCCACCCGGCGCCACCGCACTTGCACTGATGGCTTTTGCCGCCAGCTTGCTGGTGTTGGCGCTGATTGATCTCGACACCTACCTGTTGCCAGACAGCATTACACTGCCCTTGCTTTGGGCTGGCTTGGTGTTCAACTTGTTTGCACAACATGTGCCGCTGGAAAGCGCGGTGTCAGGCGCAGCCTTGGGCTATCTAGTGCTGTGGCTGATCTATCAGATTTTCAAGTTGATCACCGGCAAGGAAGGCATGGGCTACGGCGACTTCAAACTGTTGGCAGCAATTGGCGCATGGCTGGGAGTTGCTTCACTGTTCAGCATTGTGCTGTTTGCATCGGTCTCCGGCATTGTGTTTGGGCTCGCCATTCAAGCGATTCGAGGCAAGAAACGAACTGACGCGTTCCCCTTTGGCCCTTGTTTGGTGATGGGTGCGTTTGCATGGATGGCGGGGTTTGACCTGACCAAGTGGATTTAACCCAATTATGCACAGCGCCTTTCGAAAACCTAGCCAGCCAGTTATCGGTCTGACTGGCGGGATTGGCTCGGGAAAAACAGCCGTGTCCAATCGACTTCGGGAACTGGGGGCAACCGTGATCGACACGGATGAAATTGCCCACAGTCTGACCCAATCCGGCGGTTTGGCCCTACCAAACATACGGCGAGCTTTTGGTGCCAACGCCATTTTGCCAGACGGCAGCATGAATCGCGACCACATGCGTGCCTTGGTGTTCAAAGACCCCAAGCAACGCGCCATCCTTGAAAAAATTCTACACCCGAAAATTCGTGAAGTGGTTCAGCAGCGGCTTGAGCAGGGCGCCCCGCACTACTTTCTAATTGTGGTGCCCTTGCTGTTTGAAAAAGGTGGTTGGGGCGAATTGATGGACGAAGTCATTGTGGTGGATTGCCCCGTCGATCAACAGGTGGCCAGGGTAATTCAACGCAATGGTTGGCCCGAGGCACAGGTTAGGGCGGTGATTGGCAATCAGGCAGATCGGGAAGTCCGCCTGGCTGGTGCCGACCACATTATCGAAAACACGGGGGGCATACCCGAACTGATTGAAAAAATCGACTTTCTGCATCAAAAATTGATAAAAAATGCGTAAAAATGACGTCGCTATTTGCATGAAAACCACAGGTGCGCCACAATCACGCTTGATGTTCCTTTTAATTGCGATGGATCGGTGACTCAAGTTATAGACGGACAACAGACCACCAATCAGGTCACTCAAATCACCACATACGAGTTTCCACTCAATGAGAGAATTCGGACGTTGTTGCGCCTGGAGGACTTGTTCGCCAAGTTCGGCTTTTTCATGTCTCAAGACCATCGGCTGGACCATCACACAGCACTGCTCACTTTGTTTGAAATTATCGAAGTGGGTTCGCGCGCCGACCTGAAAAGTGACCTTCTTCAAGAGCTGGACAGGCAACGTGCCTCGCTGGTCCAGTTCCGCGGACACCCCGGCGTTGATCGCAACATGCTGGAGGAAACACTGGCCAGCATTGATTCCACAGCCACCCAACTGAACCAGTGCAGCGGACGCTTGGGTTACCACCTGCGCGACAATGAATTCCTGATGATTATTCGCAGCCGTTGCACCATTCCAGGTGGGGTGTGTGAATTCGATTTACCCGGTTATCACCGCTGGCAGTCCCGCGCGCCACAGGCACGCCGGGCAGACATTGAGGCATGGTTCGAACCCATGCGTCCCTTGGCCAAAGCGATTGGATTGGTGTTGAAAATATTGCGCCACAGTGGCGAAATGAGCATGGTCACTGCTGAACAGGGCAACTACACCCAGCAAATGAGCGGCAAAACATTTCAGCTGCTTCGGGTTGATTTGCATAGTGAACTGGAAGTGGTGCCAGAATTCAGTGCCAACAAATACATGTTGTGGATTCGCTTTAACATTCCCAATGCCAACGGGGTAAGCAAAAACAACCCTTACCTGGAACCCATCGAATTCAAGATCAGGCTTTGCAATCTGTAAAAACTGGTTTCAAGCCCTGAACCGGCTAAGCATAGCCACACCATGCGCCCCATGTAAACGAGCCTCGTGAAGGTCTGCATTGCCCAACCCGCCAATGGCATAGACCGGCAAACGTGCCTCCAAAGCCATGTCATGAAACTTTTTCCAGCCAATTGCAGCCCGTTCCGGATGTGAAGCAGTTTCCTTGACAGCACCCAACACCGCATAGTCAAGCCCACGTTCAAAAGCGACCGCCAAACTGCTTGTGTTGTGCACGGACGCGCCAACACACAACAGCTCCTTGAACTGACCGGACAATAAATGCGCCTCAGTCAAATGCAGGGGACACGGCAATTCCTCCAAATGACCCTGCAAATGCAGCCACGTTGATGAATTCAGCAACATGGCCTGCCCCGTTTTCTGGCACAAGGCATTGCAATGTTCAAATGCACGAAGCAAAGCCTCGCCTTTCAGGTTCTTTTCCCGAAACTGCACATAGACCCGCGATTCCATGCGTCGCAGAGCCTGCTCCAAACGATTGGCGCAGGCATCGAAACCCGCTTCGTAGTTGCTCAGGGCCATCAAGGCAGGCTGCGCAAGTTTGGGCAACAGGGGTTCGGTGGCAGGCAAGATCGGGAAAAGGCCTGGGTTGCCCACCAGGCTTGACCACATGAAAGCCTGTTGCTCCAGCGGCTTGGGCGTGCCTTCAAAGGCCCACACACGATACAAGTGCAGGCGCACATTGGCATGCTCGTAGTCGTGTTCAATGCGAAACCAGGGGCCACCTTCCGTGGCGGTAATATCAAGCTCTTCTTTCAGTTCGCGAACCAAAGCCTGCCACACGGTTTCATCGGGTTCTACCTTGCCGCCCGGAAATTCCCAGTAACCTGCATAGGGCTTGCCCTCGGGGCGACAACCCCACAACACCTGCCCCGCGGGGTTGAACACTATGGCGACCGCGACATCAATGCGGGGTTTCAAGTTGGCATCCACAGGTCGACTCACAAGCGTTTGGAGCCAGCCCAGTGCTTGGCAAATTGATAAGCCAGGCGGCCACTGCGGCTGCCACGCTCAATGGTCCAGCGCAAAGCAATGTGCCGCGCCTCGTCAGTGTAAGGCATGTTGAAATGCTCCAGCCACACCTGCACAGCAGCCAGGTATTCATCCTGATTGAAGGCGTGGAAAGACACCCACACACCAAAACGGTCGGACAGGGATACCTTTTCTTCAATGCCTTCGGCAGGGCGAATTTCGCCATTGTCCAGATGCTGGGTTTGAAGATTGTCTTTCATCATTTGCGGCAGCAAATGGCGACGATTGGATGTGGCGTAAATCAGTACATTGTCGGATGTGCCTGCGATAGAACCGTCGAGTACGCTTTTCAGCGCCTTGTAGCCGGGCTCGCCCTCCTCGAACGACAGGTCGTCACAGAACACGACAAAGCGTTCCGGGCGGCCATTGACCAAATCAACTACATCTTGCAAAAACAGCAAATCAGATTTGTCTACTTCGATCAGACGCAAACCTTGTGGCGCATAGCGGCTTAACATGGCGCGTACCAAACTGGATTTGCCAGTGCCGCGCGCACCTGTCAACAGCACATTGTTGGCTGGCAGACCTTTCACAAACTGATGGGTATTCTGGTCAACCTTTTGAAGCTGCGGGCCAATGTTTTTCAACACCGCGGCGTCCAGTGACTCAACGGTTTTTACGGGTTCCAGGCGCAACTGGCCAGCACGGTGATGCAAGCGAAATGCCGTGGAGGCATTCCAGTTGTTGGGGGGCCTCATGACACCTTGTTCAAGAGCCTGCGCAATGCGGCCAAGCTGATCCAGAATTGCTTTGCTTTGATCGTGCTGCGTGCTCATTGAGGAATTGCCCGTGCGTTAGCTGCGGTAGTCCGCATTGATGGTTACATATTCGTGCGAAAAATCGGTTGTCCACACTGTGGTGCTTGCAGTGCCACGGCCCAGTTGAACACGCACGGTAATTTCAGCATCGTTCATTACGGCCTGGCCTTGCTCTTCACGGTAATCGGGGTGGCGGCCGCCGTTTTGGGCAACGTACACATCGCCCAAGTGCAGTTGAATCCTGGTTTGATCCAGATCATCTATACCCGCATACCCCACCGCCGCCAGAATACGACCCAGGTTGGGGTCAGAAGCAAAAAAAGCTGTTTTCACCAAAGGCGAATGGCCAATGGCGTAGGCCACTTTCAACGCTTCTTCCTCGGTACCCGCCTGCTCTACTTTCACGGTAATGAATTTGGTGGCCCCTTCGCCATCGCGAACAATCGCTTGGGCCAACTTGATGGACTCGGCCTTCAAGGCTTCGAGCACCGCAGAAGCCTCTGGCTCATCGCCAGTTTGAATGTTCACTGCTTTGCTTTTGCCCGTGGCAATCACCACAAAGCTGTCGTTGGTTGACGTGTCGCCGTCAATGGTAATGCGGTTGAACGACGCATCGGCCATGGTTGTGGTCCACTTTTCCAGCACGGGCTGGGCAATGGCAGCGTCGGTTGCCAGATAACCCAGCATGGTCGCCATGTTCGGGCGAATCATGCCAGCCCCTTTGGAAACCCCGGTGATGGTAATTTCACCAGAACCCACTTTCAACTTGCAACTGCTTGCCTTTGGCAAAGTGTCGGTGGTCATGATGGACGTTGCGGCATCCAGCCAATCGGCTTTTCCCAACCCTGCCACGGCCTGATCAATGCCCAAAAGCAGACGATCCATGGGCAGGTTTTCAAGAATAACGCCAGTTGAAAACACCAGCACCTGTTCAGCCTGCAAGCCCAGCAACTCGGCCACCTTGGCAGTGGTGGCCCGCGCATCGGCCAAGCCACGTTCGCCTGTACCCGCATTGGCGCAACCGGTATTCACTACCAAAGCGCGAATGCCCTTGCCTGCTTTCAAATGGGCCTGGCATACCTGCACTGGCGCCGCACAAAAGCGGTTTTTTGTGAATACGCCTGCCACGCTGCTGCCTTCTGCCACACGCACAACCAACACATCTTTTCGGTTGGGCTTGCGAATTTGGGCCATGGCATAACCCATGTCCAGGCCCGCAACGGGGAACAGCAATTCAGCGGCGGGTACACTCAAATTCACGGGCATGGTGGTTGGCTCCTTGGCGCGTTGACTTCAATACAATCAGGAAATTTTTCCATGGCATTGCTTGTACTTCCTGCCTGAACCGCATGGGCAAGGGTCGTTGCGGCCCACTTTTTCACTGACCCGGCGTGGTACGTTGGCGGGCGCTGCGGTCTCGTGCTCATCGTCCGGCGACGCGTCATCGCTTGTTACTTCGGCGTGCTGATACTGAACCTTGTCCAAATGGGACGAGGCTTGTTGTTCCAACTGCTGCTCGGCCTGCTGCACCTGCTCGGCGGATTGAACACGCACAGTGAGCAGAACTTTGGCCACTTCATCGCGCACACGGTTCAGCAAGGCACCAAACAGTTCAAACGCCTCGCGCTTGTATTCCTGCTTGGGGTTCTTCTGGGCATAACCGCGCAAGTGAATGCCTTGGCGCAGATAATCCAGCGCAGCCAGGTGTTCACGCCAATGGGTATCGATGCTTTGAAGCAGCAGGGTTTTCTCAAACTTGGCAAAGGAGTCCGCACCCACCAGTTGCACCTTGGCGTTGTACATCTCATCTGCAATTTGAAGAATGCGCTTCAGGAAGTCTTCATCCGAGCTTTTGGCGTCCTCTTCCAGCCACTTGCGCAAAGGGGCTTCCAGTTGGTACTCGTTCCGCAGTACTGTTTCCAGCCCGTCCAAGTCCCATTGCTCTTCAACGGATTCTTCTGGAATGTACTCGCGGAACACCGCTTCCAAAGCACCGTGGCGCAGGTTGCCAATGGTTTCGCGAATTTCGGCTGATTCCAGAATTTCGTTGCGCTGCGCATAAATGATTTTGCGCTGCTCGTTCGACACGTCGTCGTATTCCAGCAATTGCTTGCGAATGTCGAAGTTGCGGCCTTCCACCTTGCGCTGGGCCGATTCGATTGAGCGGGACACAATGCCGGCTTCAATCGCCTCGCCCTCTGGCAGCTTCAGCCGCTCCATGATGGCGCGCACGCGGTCACCCGCAAAAATGCGCAGCAACTGGTCTTCCATTGACAGGTAGAAACGTGATGAACCTGCATCGCCCTGGCGACCCGCGCGGCCACGCAACTGGTTGTCGATACGTCGGCTTTCGTGGCGTTCGCAACCAATGATGTGCAAGCCACCCGCGGCGAGCACGGTTTCGTTGCGCAACTTCCATTCGGCACGCGCTTTCTCGATCAGGGCAGGCTTGGCAGCCTCGTCAATCTCAGCGTTGTTTTCAATGCCGGCAAGTTCACGATCCAGGTTGCCGCCCAACACAATGTCGGTACCCCGGCCAGCCATGTTGGTGGCAATGGTAATCGCCTTGGGGCGCCCGGCTTGGGCCACAATTTCCGCTTCGCGTTCATGTTGCTTGGCATTCAACACGTTGTGCGGCAGCTTTTCCTTGTCCAGAAAGCTGGCAATCAGTTCGGAATTCTCAATGGATGTGGTGCCCACCAGCACGGGCTGGCCGCGTTCGTAGCAATCACGAATGTCTTCGAGAATTGCGTTGTATTTCTCGCGTGCACTTTTGTAGATTTTGTCTTGTGAGTCTTTTCGCTGGATGGGGCGGTGCGTTGGGATCAGCACTGTTTCCAAACCATAAATAGACTGGAATTCGAACGCCTCGGTGTCGGCAGTACCCGTCATGCCAGACAACTTCCGGTACATGCGGAAGTAGTTCTGGAACGTGATCGAGGCCAGCGTTTGATTCTCGGCCTGAATTCGCGCGCCTTCCTTGGCTTCGACGGCCTGGTGCAAACCATCAGACCACCGGCGACCTGGCATCAGTCGGCCTGTGAATTCGTCTACGATGACCACTTCGCCATTTTGAACCACATAATGCTGATCTTTGTGGAAAAGATTGTGGGCGCGCAAGGCTGCCATCACGTGGTGCATCAGGGAAATATTGGCGGCGTCGTACAGGCTGGCGCCTTCCGGCAACAAGCCCATGTCGCTTAGAATCTGCTCGGCCTTTTCATGGCCGGCTTCGCTCATCTGGATTTGATGGCCTTTTTCATCCACATAGAAGTCGCCTGGAATTTCCTCTTCTCCGGGCTTTTGCTCTTGCTCCATCCGCACCAACTGCTTGGGCAGGCCATCGAGCTTGCGGTACATCTCGGTGTGGTCGTCAGCCTGTCCGGAAATGATCAAGGGCGTTCGCGCCTCGTCGATCAAAATCGAATCCACCTCGTCAACAATCGCGTAATTCAGGCCACGCTGAACGCGCTCGCCCACGCTATAGACCATGTTGTCGCGCAGGTAATCAAAACCAAATTCGTTGTTGGTGCCATAGGTGATGTCGGAAGCATAAGCGGCCTGCTTCTGGTCGTGCGGCATGCGCGACAGGTTACACCCCACACTCAAGCCCAGAAAGCCGTACAGCTTGCCCATCCAAGCTGCATCCCGGGAGGCCAGGTAATCGTTCACCGTGATCACGTGAACCCCCTTGCCTTCCAGCGCGTTCAGGTAGGCGGGCAGCGTGGCCACCAGGGTTTTACCTTCACCGGTACGCATTTCTGAAATTTTGCCTTGGTGCAGGGCCATGCCGCCGATTAACTGCACATCGAAGTGACGCATGCCGAACACCCGCACGCTGGCCTCGCGGACAACGGCGAAGGCCTCGGGCAGCAGATCGTCCAGAGCCTCACCTTTGGCAAGGCGCTCTTTGAATTCAACAGTTTTGGCGCGCAAGGCGTCATCACTCAAAGCCTGAATGGTGGGCTCAAGCGCGTTGATCTGGTTTACGGATTTTCGATAGGTCTTTAGCAACCGGTCATTGCGGCTGCCAAAAAGCTTTTTCAGAGTGTCTGTGATCATAGTGTCGGCTGGTTCGACCCTTTGGGGGCCTGAAAGTCAATCGACCGGGTTTTGGGTCCGGTCGATTCCAAAAACAGCCTAGAAGTTTAGCACGCGAAGCCTAGTCGAGCGGGGGCGCAGCGCTTTCCGAGAATAAGCCGTTCAGTGCCGCAACGGTTGAGGGACCGGGGCGGGGAAGTCCATTCTTCTCAAGAAACTTGTTGGGGTTCTGGGGCACGCCGTTCACACGAACCTCAAAATGGAGGTGCGGGCCTGTAGAACGGCCCGTGCTGCCAACCAGCGCGACTTTCTGTCCAAGCCGTACAATGTCACCCGGCTTTACCAAGAGCTTGGAGGCATGCGCATAACGGGTGGTGGTTTTGTTGTTGTGTTCAATTTCCACCATGTTGCCGTACCCGGGATGCCATTTTGAATCAACAACCACACCAGCGGCTGCCGACAAAATGGGGGTTCCCGAGGGGGCAATGAAGTCAATGCCTTCGTGCGTGGAGCGGCGTCCGGTGAATGGATCTATCCGCATGCCGAAGTTGCTGACTGCGATCGTGTCGCTCAATGGCGATTCGTTGGGAATACTGAGAAACTTGACACGGGCGCTTTGCAAGTCACTGTCAATGATGCTGAACACATCAGCCTGACGCTCTATTTGAGTAGACACCGAGAAAATTGCATTCTTGACTTCCCTGAAATTCAGCGATTTTTCATCTTTCTGCTGCAAACCACCCTGCCCCAATTGCTCAGTCAGGGTAATTTTCGCGTCCATTCCGTTTGACTTGAGCAAACGCACACTGACCGCATCCAGACGGGCCAGCTGTGCACGCATTTCCGCAAGACGTATTGCCATGGCATCCAGCGGGCTGCCGGTTTCGGCGACATTGTGGTGCCTGGCCAACTGCTTGGCGTATACAATGTCTTGAACTACTGGAATTTCTTCACCGTAACGTGCTGCCAGATAAAGACCTGTGGCCGTAAACGATGCAGCAAGCAGAACCAGCAACGCGGCAAACAGCGCGACGTGGCCGCCCTTGATGCTTAAAACAGTGGTGCGAGAAAAAGGGCCCCGCATAAGAATTAATTGCATGTATAACCTCCTCAATCCGCGTAGCGAATCGAATTCACCCGTTTTTTAACGGGTTTTAGTGAGAACACAAGGTGAAACCCAAGCATTCCGCATTATCTCCCTTGGCCAGCTTGATGCAGGAACCTCAAACCAGTTCCTTGATTACCCAAGCGGCTCAGTCTCGCCGCCTGGAAAAGATCATCCACAACTGGCCGTCCTTACGCGGCGTTACATTCAGTGTGGGGCCAATCAAAAAAGACAAACTAAAAATTTTCGTGTCTACCCCGGCGGCGCTGACGCGCCTGAGGCAATCGTTACCCAGCCTGATTCAACATGTTCGAGGCTCGGGCATGAATATAAACGATATTCAGCTACAAATACAAACAAACCCTTTGGTCTCTAAACAACTGGAGCGTCGACCAAAAAAGGCTTTTTTCTCGGACGCAGCAAAAAAAGCCTGGCTGGATCTGGAAAACCGGCTTGAAGACTCGCCCCTGAAAGAGGCGACCCAAGCCCTGAACAAACACCACAACATCAAGTAACTTACCGACCGGAAACGCCCGAATTGCTACAGGTTTAATACTATTTTACGATCGCACTATTACGCAACCGCCCAATCTGCCCGAAATACCGTAGGCGTTTCCCTGACACTTTCAAAAGTAATAATTTCATACGCGCTTGAATCATTGATCAGCGCCCGAATCAACTGGTTATTAAGGCCGTGACCTGATCGATAGGCCTGATACTCCCCTATGATGGGGTGCCCGATCACATACAGGTCGCCGATGGCATCCAGCACTTTGTGTTTTACAAACTCATCGTCATAGCGCAATCCATCTGAATTAAGGATGCGGTATTCATCCATTACGATGGCATTGTCCAGATTGCCCCCCAAAGCCAAACCCAGATTGCGCAAGGTTTCCACATCTTGCGTAAAGCCAAAGGTGCGGGCCCGCGCGATGTCGCGGATAAAAGAGGTTCGGGAAAAGTCGATTTCCACCATCTGACCGGTTTTGTCGATGGCTGGGTGCCCGAAATCAATTTCGAACGTCAGGCGAAAGCCATCATAAGGCTTCAGGCTGGCGTATTTCAGGCTGGCGCCCTCACCCTCGCGCACCTCAATCAGTTTCTTGACGCGAATAAATTTTTTCAAGGCAGACTGCTCAACCAAACCGGCCTGCTGAATCAAAAACACGAAGGAAATAGCGCTGCCGTCCATGATGGGCACTTCAACGGCAGTCAAATCAATGTAGGCATTGTCCACGCCCAAACCGCACAGTGCAGACATCAAGTGCTCGATGGTGGACACCTTGGCACCGTCTTTTTCTAGTGTGGAGGCCATGCGCGTGTCGCCAATCGCCAGCGCGTTCACAGGGAAGTCCACCGGCTCAGGCAAATCGACGCGCCTGAACACGATGCCTGTGTCAGGAGGCGCAGGGCGAAGTGTCATCGTCACTCGCTTGCCGGAATGCAAGCCAATGCCTGTGGCACTTAACACTTGTTTTAGGGTTCTCTGTTTCAATCAACTTTCCTTGAATTGTCATCGAAGTGTAACCACCCGGACTGTTCAACCCAAGATTTTTCGTGGAGGTCAAACTCCAATAAGGGTCAAAAAGGGGTAAAAATGTCGCAAAATTGCACAATTTACCCGCCTTTTACAGTTAAATTTTAAATCTGGGACAATAATTTCTCTGCAGTGCTGTTCTCAAACACGCCCGGCGCTTCCACATTCAACTGGGTTACAACGCCGTTTTTAACCAGCATTGAATAGCGATTGGAACGCACACCCATGCCTCGGCCAGTCAAATCCAGTTCCATACCAATTTTCTTGGTGAACTCGGCAGAGCCATCGGCCATCATGCGAACCTTGCCTTCGGCGCCCAGGGACTTGCCCCACATGCCCATGACAAACGCATCGTTCACGGAAATACACCAAATTTCATCCACGCCCTTGGCTTTGAACTCATTGAAATGATCAAGAAAGCCAGGCACATGTTTTGCAGAACAGGTGGGGGTGTACGCACCTGGCAGTGCCAGAATTGCAACGGTTTTGCCGGCCAATTCCGTTTCCACCTCAAACTTGTTGGGGCCCAGTGAACAGCCTTCGGTTTCCTCATGAAAGAACTCGAACAAGGTTGCGTTGGGCAGCTTGTCACCAATCTGAATTGTCATTTTACTTCTCCGCTAAAACCTTAAAAATACACCAACACAAGCGCCCTTGGCAGGTCGCGAATTCACAGTCTTCGGCAAAACTGCAAACATCACCCGCAAACCGCCAAGGGTGTTGATAGGACACTCACCCCCCGAGATAGTTCTCGGAAGAGAAATCGCTTGTGTATTGCTTCATGTCAGAAGCAATTAATCCGCCTGACGACGCAAAAACGCGGGAATGTCAAACCGATCCATACCACTGTCCTGCAAAGCTTGAACGCGTGATGCTGCGTTGTCGCGTGGATTGCGGAATACCGCTGGAATGGCATAGTCCGTTTCACCGTGTTGCCCGCCCACTGCATCGAACGTACCGGTGCGTGCCATGGGTTGATACTGCTCAGCCTGCACCAAAGTTGGCTTGGCAGCCTTTCGACCCAAACCGGTGGCGACCACGGTTACCCGCAAGTCGTCGCCCATGGTTTCGTCGTAGGCCGTACCGAAAATCACGGTGGCGTCTTCAGCCGCGTAAGCACGGATGATGTTCATCACTTCTTTGGTTTCCTTCAGCTTCAGGCTCTTGCTTGAAGTGATGTTCACCAATACGCCACGGGCACCTGATAAATCAACACCTTCCAGCAACGGTGATGCAATTGCTTGCTCGGCAGCTTCACGTGCACGCTCGGGGCCGTTGGCAGTGGCTGTGCCCATCATGGCTTTGCCTACCTCTGACATGATTGTTTTCACGTCTTCGAAGTCGACGTTCACATTGCCTTCTACATTGATGATTTCAGCAATACCGGCACAGGCATTGTGCAACACGTCGTCAGCTGCAATAAAGCAGTCTTCCTGGGTTGCATCATCACCGACCACTTCAAGCAGTTTTTCGTTCAACACGATGATCAGTGAATTCACTTTGCTGGACAGTTTTTCCAGGCCTTCTTCAGCAGCCTTGCAACGCTTGGTGCCTTCAAATTCGAAAGGCTTGGTCACCACGGCAACTGTCAAAATACCAAGTTCCTGCGCCACTTCAGCCACCACAGGCGCAGCACCTGTACCTGTGCCGCCACCCATACCTGCCGTAATGAATACCATGTGTGCGCCACGCAGTGCGTCGCGAATGCGATCACGGTCTTCTTCAGCGGCCTGACGGCCTGCTTCGGGCTTGGCTCCCGCGCCCAAGCCGGTTTTACCCAATTGAATGAGCACATTGGCTTTGGTTTTTGCCAAGGCCTGTGCATCGGTGTTGGCACAAATAAATTCGACGTTTTGAACGCCTTGCGCAATCATGTGGGCCACCGCGTTACCGCCTGCGCCGCCTACACCTACAACTTTAATGACAGTCCCCTGGGTTTCTGTCTCGAGAATTTCAAATGACATGGTGTTGCCTCCTATCTAGCAAAAAGTTACATCGCCGAAAAAAACTTGATTTAAAAACTACAATTAAAAATTACCCAAAAACCACTCTTTCATTTTCTGCATGGTTTGCTTCAAACCACCGCCCTGTGAAGCCACCCGGCGACCACGCAAATGCTGTGCACGCGCCTCATGCAGCAAGCCCATCGCAGTGGCAAATCGGGGGGTGCGAACCATGTCCGCCAAACCACCGGTGTAATCGGGCACACCGATGCGCACAGGCTTCATGAAAATATCTTCGCCCAGTTCCGCAATACCTGGCATCAAACTGGTGCCGCCGGTCAATACCACGCCAGACGACAACAATTCTTCGTAACCGGACTCACGCAACACTTGTTGCACCATCAAGAACAACTCTTCAAGGCGAGGCTCGATGACGGCCGCCAGCGCTTGTTTGGACAACGTACGTGGATCACGTTCGCCAATCCCGGGCACGTCGATTTTTGCGTGTGGATCGGCAAGCACTTGCTTGGCCACGCCGTGGCGAATCTTGATTTCTTCCGCATCAGGCGTGGGTGTGCGCAAGGCCATTGCAATGTCGTTGGTAATTTGATCGCCCGCGATTGGGATCACCGCCGTGTGGCGAATTGCGCCACCGGTGAACACCGCGATGTCGGTGGTGCCACCACCAATGTCGATCAGTACCACACCCAATTCTTTTTCGTCTTCGGTCAGCACCGCCATGCTGGAGGCCAAGGGCTGCAGCATCAGGTCTTGCACTTCAAGGCCACAACGGCGCACACATTTCACGATGTTCTGCGCAGCGGAAACTGCACCAGTGACGATGTGCACACGGGTTTCCAAACGCACGCCGCTCATGCCCAGTGGTTCACGCACGTCTTCCTGACCATCTACAATAAATTCCTGCGGCAGCACATGCAGAATTTGTTGGTCGGTTGGAATGTTCACTGCCTTCGCTGTTTCAATGACGCGGGCTACATCGGCCTGCGTGACTTCACGCTCCTTGATGGCCACCATGCCTGAGGAGTTGAAGCTGCGAATGTGGCTGCCCGCAATGCCGGTCAATACTGTTTTAATTTTGCAGTCGGCCATCAATTCAGCTTCTTCCAAGGCCTGTTGAATGGAGTGCACGGTGGACTCAATGTTGACCACCACCCCTTTTTTTAATCCACGCGATTCATGTTGCGCAACACCAATGACCTCGAAGCGGCCATCTGGCAGCAATTCCGCGACCATGGCCACAACTTTCGCAGTGCCAATGTCCAGCCCAACAATCAAATCTTTCGGCTCTTTGTTCATGGTGCCCAGTTTCAATATTTCAAATTCAGTTCAATTTCACGCTTGAAGCACCAGCGGGTTTCGACACCGCCAAACGCTCGCCCTTTACTGCCACACCCCGCGGATAGCGCAGGTCAATTCTTTCCACTGCGGCCATCACCTGGCTTGTAATTTTTGGATAAACCGCCAGTAGTCGATCCATCTTTTGTTCAATGCTGAAATTCTCTTGTTCCCGACCCAGCTCAATGGTGATGCCGGTGTCGGTTTCTATTGACCACGCGTAACGATCAGACAACTTCACTCGCGAAGGCCACATGCCCAGCGTTTTCAACTTCTCAATGCTGGACACATACATTTTCGAGACCAGCAATTCACTGCCGGCCGGTCCATTCAGAACCGCCAGTTGCTGGTCCTCAGCCACCTCAGCGAGGTTGGCGGAAAAAACTTCCCCGAAAGTATTCACCAAACGGGTTTCGCCCCACAGGGCCAAGGGTGTGTGCCCTTGAATATTGATTTTCAAGCCGCTGGGCCATGTGCGCTGCACCACCGCCTTGCGAACCCATGGCTGCGCTTCGACCTGTTCACGCACTTTCTGCAAATTGGCTGAAAAAAATGTGCCTTCAATTTTTGGCAACACATTGGCTTTGAAACCGATCAGGTTCACGCGATCCACATCGCCCACCAACTCTACTCGTTTAAGTTCAAACACCGGGCGCTGGATCAACCACTGCACGCACGCATAGCCCAACAGCACCAGAGCCAGCGCTGAAAACAGCCCGGCAATAATGCTCATCAACTTGTCGTCGTTCCAGATGGCGCCCAGCATTTAATGTGTTCCCTCCACATTCAAACCCGATGCTTTCAAACGTGCGCTGGCAGCAATCTGCATGACCAGGTCATCGTATTCAACGCCGCTGGCTCGCGCACTCATGGGCACCAGCGAATGGTCGGTCATGCCCGGGGATGTATTCATTTCCAGCAACCAGGGTTTGCCACCCGCATCAACCAACACGTCGGCACGGCCCCAGCCTGCACAACCCAGCACTTGGTAAGCCTTCACACACAGCGCCTGCACTTGTGCTTCAAAACCAGTGTCCAAACCGCTTGGGCAGAAGTATTTGGTTTCGTTGCCAATGTATTTGTTGTGGTAATCGTAATTGCCGTCGGGTGCCTGAATGCGGATCACTGGCAGCGCGTATGCGCCTGCACCCTCGCCCATCACAGGCACGGTCAATTCCTGTCCGTTGACAAACTTTTCCGCCAACACATTGGGGTCGTATTTGTAAGCCAAATCAAATGCTGCTTGCAATTGGTCTGCCGTTTTTACTTTGGTCAAACCCAGGGTCGATCCTTCCTGAGCGGGCTTCACAATCAGTGGCAATTCCAAACGCTGCACCACTTCATTCACATTGAAGCCAGGCTCAAGACGAACATAGTCAGGTGTGGCCAAGCCCTGGCTTATCCACGCGGCTTTGGTCAGAATTTTGTCCATGGCAAGCGCAGAGGCCGTTACACCGCTGCCGGTGTAGGGAATGTTTAACCACTCCAGCACACCTTGAATGGTGCCGTCTTCACCGAAGCGGCCGTGCAGGGAAATTACAGCGCGGTCAAAGCCACCCTGCGCTAGCTCGACCATGCTGCGTTCAGCAGGGTCAAAGCCATGTGCATCCACACCATTGCGCTTCAATGCGGCCAATACCATGCTGCCCGATTTCAATGACACTTCCCGCTCTGCGGATCGGCCACCAAACAGCACCACCACTTTGCCCAGGCTTTTTGCATCAATACGGCTGGTCATGGCTTGGCTCCTTGCGCACTGGCAACCAAACGGCTGGGTAACGCGCCGATCGAACCGGCACCCATGGTGATCACCAAATCGCCGTCGCGGGCAATGTTCAAAATCGTACTTTCCATCTCATTCATGTCTTCTACAAAAACAGGTTCAGTTCGTCCGGCGACGCGCACGGCGCGCGCCAGTGAACGGCCATCTGCGGCAACAATGTGTGCTTCGCCGGCGGAATACACTTCCGACAAAATAACCAGGTCGGGTGTGCCCAGCACTTTTACAAAATCTTCGAAACAATCGCGGGTGCGGGTGTAGCGGTGTGGCTGAAAGGCCAGTACCAAACGTTTGTCGGGGTATGCGCCCCGCGCGGCCGCGAGTGTAGCAACCATTTCAACAGGGTGATGACCATAGTCATCGACCACCAGGAAGTGGCCTCCCTCTTTGGCGGCCACTTCGCCATAATGCTGGAAGCGGCGACCCACACCATTGAACTTCTCAAGCGCCTTGACGATTGCGTCGTCTGCTACGCCAAGTTCTGTGGCCACCGCAATGGCTGCCAATGAATTGCACACGTTGTGATCGCCGGGCAGGTTCAGGGTGATGTCGAGCGGTGCTTCATCTTCTCGCAGCACGGTGAACTTCATTTGCCCTTGGCAGGCTTGAACATTCACGGCGCGAATCTGCGCTTGTTCTGACAAGCCATAAGTAACTATGGTCTTTGACACAAACGGCATGATTTCACGCACGCAGGGGTCGTCTACACACACAGCGGCAACACCATAAAAAGGCAGTCGCTGCGTGAACTCGACGAAAGCCTGCTTCAATCGTGCGAAGTCGTGCCCGTAGGTTTCCATGTGGTCGGCATCTATGTTGGTGATCACCGCAATCACTGGCATCAGGTTCAAAAATGAGGCGTCCGATTCATCGGCCTCAACCACCATGAATTCGCCTGTGCCCAACTTGGCATTCGCCCCGGCGGAATTCAAGCGACCGCCGATCACGAAGGTGGGGTCAAGCTTGCCTTCTGCCAAAATGCTGGCCACTAAACTGGTGGTGGTGGTTTTACCGTGCGTGCCAGCCACTGCAATGCCCTGCTTCAAACGCATCAGCTCAGCCAGCATGACGGCACGAGGCACAACAGGCACACGGGCCGCGCGTGCAGCCAGAACTTCGGGGTTGCTTCCACCCACTGCGGTGGAAGTCACCACGGCATCGGCACCTGCAATGTTTGAACGCTCATGCCCGGTAAATACTGTGGCGCCCAATTTGGCCAGGCGCTGGGTCACGGCGGAGTCAGACAAATCAGACCCACTGACCTTGTACCCCAGGTTGATCAATACCTCGGCGATTCCGCTCATGCCTGAACCACCGATACCAACAAAGTGCACATGTTTGACTTTGTGTTTCATGCCTTCGCAACCTGTTCAATGTGATCCGCCACTTCCTGCGTGGCTTGTGGTTTGGCCAATGCCCTTGCTCGCACCGCTTGTGCCACGCAGACATCCCTGTTCATGTTTTGCAGCCAATTGGCCAGCCACGCCGCATCCAGTTCATTTTGCTGACGCAGCCAGGCGGCGTTTTCCTTGACCAGAAACTCAGCGTTGTGGGTTTGGTGGTCATCTACTGCATGGGGAAACGGTACAAACAACGCAGCCACACCAATGGCGGCCACTTCAGCAACTGTCATTGCCCCTGCCCGGCAAATCACCAGATCGGCTTGCGCCATCGCGCCCGCAACGTCGTGAATAAAAGCCACCTGCTGGGCATGCACGCCCGCTTTTTCATAGTTGTCGCGCAACACAGGCAAATTTTTCTCGCCGGCTTGATGAAGCACCTCGGGGCGCTGCGCCGTATCCAGTTGGCTCAGTGCCTTGGGCACTACATCGTTCAAGGCTTGGGCACCCAGGCTTCCGCCCAGCACCAACAACTTCAATGGCCCAGTTCTGCCAGCGAACCGATCGGCGGGTTCTGCCTGGCTATAAATCATTTCCCGAACCGGATTGCCCACCCAACTTGAATTCGGCAAGGCATATGGAAACGCAACGAGATTTCTGTTGGCCAGCTTCGCCAGCACCTTGTTCGTCAACCCGGCGATCGAGTTCTGTTCATGCACCACCAATGGAATGTTCAGCAAGCTTGCCATCATGCCCAAGGGAAAAGCCACATAACCGCCCATGCCCAGTACCACTGCCGGTTTGGTGCGGCGAAGAATCTGAATGGATGTCCAAAACGCGCGCAACAACCTCAGGGGCATAAAAATTTGTTGCAACAAGCCTTTTCCACGAAATCCGGAAAACACCAGGGTATTCAACTCAATGCCATTGGTTGGCACCAGGCGGCCTTCCATCGCTTCAGGATTGCCAGCCCACTGAACTTGCCAGCCACGCGCTTTCAGCTCAGAAGCAACACTCAACCCCGGGAAAATATGGCCACCGGTTCCACCGGCAACAATCAATGCAAGTCGCTGCGCTTTGCTCATGCAGCACCTCCACGCATCATGGTTCTGTTCTCAAAATCAATTCGCACCACCAGGGCCAGCGCTGCACAGGTCACCAAAATTGCGGAACCGCCATAGCTCATCAATGGCAGGGTTAAACCCTTGGTGGGCAGCACACCCAGATTCACGCCCATGTTGATGAAGCACTGCACCGCAATCCAGATGCCCACACCCTTGGCCACCAAGCCAGAGAAAGTGCGTTCCAACGCAATCGCTTGCGAACCCACAGCAAAGCATCGCTTCACGATGAATACGAACAACAGGATGACAACGGTGACCCCCACAAAGCCCAGTTCTTCGCC
>Ga0209024_1000345_pt1 | contig 86346 bp, 84 predicted proteins | sample AutmiccommunBRH5_FD_187380 | JGI IMG/M metagenome (GOLD analysis project Ga0209024, IMG submission 187380) | Deep subsurface microbial communities from Mt. Terri, Switzerland - Autotrophic microbial communities BRH/5 (SPAdes) (version 2) | ecosystem: Environmental > Aquatic > Deep subsurface >...
CGATCGACCAGGTGCTGGCGTTGAAGCCGGATGTCATCACCATGGACTACGAGATGCCGATGATGGACGGCATCACGGCGGTGCGGCAGATCATGCAGCGCTGCCCCACACCGGTGTTGATGTTTTCTTCGCTGACGCACGAAGGCGCTCGGGTCACCCTCGATGCACTGGATGCCGGCGCCGTAGACTACCTGCCGAAGAACTTCGAAGACATTTCGCGTAACCCGGATAAGGTTAAGCAGCTGCTGTGCGAGAAGGTACATACCGTCTCGCGCAGCAACCGGCGCTACAGCACGTTCTGTACCTCAAGCGTAAGTACGCCGCCGGTATCCGCGCGTGGCACTGCCTCGACATTGGCTACTGCAGCGCCCCGGATCGGCGCTACAACGCCAGCGCCCGCGGCGCCGGCAGCTCGTTCGCCGGCGCCCAAGCGCAAGGCGTACAAGCTGGTGGCCATCGGTACGTCTACTGGCGGTCCGGTGGCGCTGCAGCGTGTGCTCACTCAGCTCCCGGCGAATTTCCCCGCGCCGATCGTGCTCATCCAGCACATGCCGGCCGCGTTCACCAAAGCCTTCGCCGATCGTCTGGACAAGCTTTGCCGCATTCGTGTCAAGGAGGCCGAAGACGGCGATGTACTGCGTCCGGGGCTTGCTTTGCTGGCACCGGGTGGGAAACAGATGATGATTGATGGCCGCGGTGCGGTCCGCATCCTGCCGGGCGATGATCGCCTCAACTACAAGCCTTGCGTCGACGTTACCTTCGGTTCGGCCGCCAAGTCGTTTCACGACAAGGTGCTGGCGGTGGTGCTGACCGGCATGGGTGCCGATGGTCGCGAAGGCGCACGGTTGCTCAAGCAGAGCGGCAGCCAGGTGTGGGCGCAGGATGAAGCCAGCTGCGTGATCTATGGCATGCCGATGGCGGTGGTCAAAGCCAACCTGAGTGATGCGGTCTACGGGCTCGACGATATCGGTCGCAATCTGGCCGAGGCGTGCATCTGATGGAGGCCCGCCTCTAATGGACGTGCTCAGCCTGATCGGGCTGCTGTTGGCGTTCGTCGCCATCGTTGGGGGCAATTTTCTCGAGGGCGGCCATATCTCGGCGCTGCTCAATGGGCCGGCCGCGTTGATCGTGCTTGGCGGTACCCTGGGTGCCGTCCTGCTGCAGACGCCCATCGCCGTGTTCATGCGGGCGATGAGTATCGGTCGCTGGATATTCTTTCCGCCGCGCATCGATCTCGCGCGCGGCATCCTCATGGTCACTACCTGGAGCAATACTGCGCGCAAGGAGGGGTTGCTCGGCCTCGAGCCGGTCGCCGAGACGGAGCCCGATCCTTACGCACGCAAAGGCCTGCAGCTGCTGGTCGATGGCGCCGAGCCGGAAGTGATCCGCAGCATCCTCGAGGTCGATCTGTATACCCAGGAGGGGCGTGACCTGCGCGCGGCCAAGGTCTACGAGAGCATGGGTGGCTACTCGCCGACCATCGGCATCATCGGCGCGGTAATGGGGTTGATCCACGTGATGGGCAATCTGGCCGATCCCAGCCAGCTGGGCAGCGGCATCGCCGTTGCGTTCGTGGCGACCATCTATGGCGTCGCTTTCGCCAACCTGCTGGTGCTGCCGGTCGGCAACAAGCTGAAGAGCGTCGTCCAGCGGCAGACCGCCTATCGCGAGATGCTGCTGGAGGGCGTGCTGTCCATCGCCGAGGGCGAAAATCCGCGTTCCATCGAGATGAAGCTGCAAGGCTTCATGGACTGACCGCCATGGCCAGACGCAGACCACCGGAAGAGCACGAGAATCACGAGCGATGGCTGGTGTCCTACGCCGACTTCATCACGCTGTTATTTGCCTTCTTCGTGGTGATGTACTCGATCTCCTCGATCAACGAGGGCAAGTACAAGATCCTCTCCGATTCGCTGGTCGGCGTGTTCAATCAGGTCGATCGTTCGGTCAAGCCCATCCCCATCGGTGAGGAGCGACCTCGGACCACCGAGGCGGATGTGTCCCAGGTCGAGGATCTGTCGGGCCCGGCTTCGTCGGCGGGGAAGCCGACCCTTGATCCGCTGGAGCGGATTGCGCAGAGCATGCGCGAGACGTTCGGCGAGCTGATCGCCAACGAGCAACTGACGATCCGTGGCAATGAGCTGTGGATCGAGATCGAACTCAACTCCAGCCTGCTGTTCCCCAGCGGCGATGCGCTTCCCAACGACCAGGCATTTCTGCTGATCGACAAGGTCGCCGGAATTCTGGCCCCTTTCGACAACCCGATCCATGTCGAAGGGTTTACCGACAATCTGCCAATCAGCACCAGCCAGTTCCCTACCAACTGGGAGCTGTCCGCAGCCCGCGCTGGCAGCGTTGTGAGGATGCTTGCAGCGCAGGGGGTGGACCCTTCGCGGATGGCAGCGGTGGGCTATGGCGAATTTCAGCCCGTGGCGGACAACGCGACGGCCGAAGGCCGGGCGCGCAACCGGCGGGTGATTCTGGTGGTATCGCGCAATCTCGATGTGCGCCGGAGTGTCACCGGAATGGGCAGCAGCAATGTACGGCCTGACGATGCCTTGCGTCGGGCTGGCACACAATCTGCACCGGCTGTGTCCATGTAAGCGCTTCAGGGCGCAGTCGTCAAAACACCGTCGCTTTGCCGTTTTCAGGCAATGCCGTTCCGGTCAGCTTCGCCGGGTGGAAGATCAATGAGAGTCTGGGCTGTAGCCAATCAAAAGGGTGGGGTGGGCAAGACCACTACGTCGATCGCACTGGCGGGCTTGCTGGCCGATTCCGGCAAGCGCGTCGTCGTGCTGGATCTGGATCCGCATGGGTCGATGACCAGCTATTTCGGGCATGATCCCGATAACTTGGACCATAGCGTCTTCGATCTCTTCCAGCACCAGGGTACCGTGCCGGATGGCCTGCCGTGGCAGCTGCTGCTAGCCACCAGTCACGAGCGTATCTCGCTGATGCCTTCCAGTACCGTGCTGGCGACACTCGAGCGCCAGTCGCCCGGGCAGAACGGCCTCGGGCTGGTCATTGCCAAGAGCCTGTCGCAGCTTTGGCAGGACTTCGATTACGCCATCATCGACAGCCCGCCGCTGCTCGGTGTGCTGATGGTCAACGCGCTGGCTGCCAGTCAGCAGCTGGTGATTCCGGTGCAGACGGAGTTTCTGGCGATGAAGGGTCTCGAGCGAATGGTCAGCACGCTGTCGATGATCAACCGTTCGCGCAAGCAAGCGCTGCCTTACACCATCGTGCCGACCTTGTTCGACCGCCGCACCCAGGCCTCGATGAATACGCTCAAGGTACTGCGAGCCGGTTATGCCGATCATCTCTGGCCAGCGTTCATCCCGGTCGATACGCGGCTGCGCGATGCCAGCCGCGCCGGCCTGACGCCTTCGCAGTTCGATCCGACCAGTCGTGCGGTTCTTGCCTATCGGGCCTTGCTCAAGCATCTGCTGGCGTCGCAAGTGTCTCCGCAGGTGGCGTGAAGTGCCATGCCGCTCGGCGCCTGCCAGCTCAAGTTTGTCGCGCCAGTGGCCGATAGCCTGTTCAGATTCTCATAACGAGTTCGTTCCATGAGCCGCACCGTCCTAACCGAAACCCGATCCCAGCAGGCGCTGCAGTCCTATCTCGATGGGCTGTTGCAGGACGCTGCCATCGAACTGGCCGACTCGGTCAGTCAGGACGAATTCCAGGCGGCCGTGCTCGAGGAGCAACTGCGTGATACGCGGCAGAGCCAACCGCCGCGTCTTGAAATAGTCCCGCCGGCGCCGCCGCCCGTGGTGGAAGCGCCTCTAACTATGCCTTCGGTGCCGACTCTTGAGCCGGTCGTGGAGCTCGAGGTTGCGCCGCAGCTGCCCAGCGAGCCAGTCGGAGCCGTGCCTGACGCCCATCCGGGTTGGGGTGAGGAGCCTTTCGAGTGTCTGCTGTTCGATGTGGCAGGGTTGACCCTGGCGGTGCCGCTGGTGTGTCTGGGCTCCATCTATCCGCTGGCCGGGCAGGAGCTGACGCCGCTGTTCGGTCAGCCCGACTGGTTTCTTGGCATACTGCCGAGCCAGTCAGGCAATCTGAAGGTGCTGGACACCGCGCGCTGGGTGATGCCTGATCGGTATCGTGACGACTTCCGCGAGGGGTTGCAGTACGTGATCTCGGTTCAGGGCTACGAATGGGGGCTGGCGGTCCATCAAGTCAGTCGCTCGATTCGCCTCGACCCCAGTGAGGTCAAGTGGCGTACGCAGCGCAGTCAGCGTCCATGGCTGGCCGGTACGGTAATCGAGCATATGTGCGCGCTGGTCGACGTGACTGCGCTGGCCGAGCTGATCGCCAGTGGCGCTGTGAAACAGATGCAGGGCGCGACGAAGCCGCGGACGCATTGAAAGCAAACAATTGACGGTCGCGCCTGTTGCGCGGCCCGGCGATAGAATCGACCGCCATTGCGGTAACTGAAGAAGGTGGGGCTATGAAGATGACGTCTGCGCAGGGTTCCGAAGATCCTGTACTGCAATGGGTGACCTTCCGTCTGGACAACGAGACGTACGGTATCAACGTGATGCAGGTCCAGGAGGTGTTGCGTTATACCGAGATCGCGCCGGTACCGGGTGCTCCGAGCTATGTGCTCGGCATCATCAACCTGCGCGGCAATGTGGTGACGGTGATCGACACGCGTCAGCGTTTCGGCCTGGAAACCGCGTCGGTATCGGACAATACTCGAATCGTGATCATCGAGGCGGATCGTCAGGTCATCGGCATCATGGTCGATAGCGTTGCCGAGGTGGTCTATCTTCGCCAATCCGAGATCGAAACTGCGCCCAACGTCGGTAATGATGAGTCGGCCAAATTCATCCAGGGCGTCTGCAACAAGAACGGCGAGCTGCTGATTCTGGTCGAACTCGACAAGATGATGAGCGAAGAAGAATGGGCCGAGCTTGAGAGCATCTGATACATGCTGATCGCGTCGCTGGTCGCATCGTTGGTTGCGCTGGCCTTCTGCTGTCTTGGGCTGCTGGGCTTCTGCCTGTGGCTGCTCAGGCGGCAGCGGTTTCTGGCCGAACAACAGCAGCAACGCGATGCGAACAGGGATAAGCGCATCAAGGAGCTGAGCAGCCGCCTGGATGCCTATCTGGAAGGCAGCTTGCGCATGGGTGATGAGTTGCGTGAGTTGAGTCGCACGCTGGCGCCGTTGCCGGACAAGCTCACCCAGCTGGAACAGCGCGACCCCAACAACTTCTCCTTCTCCCAGGCGGCCAAACTGGTCGGCATGGGCGCAAGCGTCGACGACCTGACGCAGTCCTGTGGCCTGTCGCAATCCGAAGCGGAGCTGATGAGCAAACTGCATCAGGCTCGCAAGAAACCCTGATTGCGGTTTTTCCGTCGACTGGTCGTCCCTTCCGGGTCTTGCGCCGGAACCTCCCACACCCTGCACATTCCAATCCGTATCAGCTTGGCATTGCTGAGCTTGTCCAGGTCCCATGCTTGGGACGAGGAGGACAATGATGCGGCTTACTCTCATTCTGTTGCTGTTCATGGTTTCGCTTGGCGCTCAGGCCGTCGAGGCGCCAGACGATGTGGACGGCGCAATGACCGTAAACGTCTTTCAAGCCAAGCGCCTTCATGAACTGGGCGCCGTCTTCATCGATGTGCGTGCCGACCGCGAATGGTTATGGGGCCACGTGGAAGGCGCCGTGCACTTCGATCTGGCCAGTGATTTCGTCAGCCTGGCCGGGCCGGAGTGGCCGCGTGAGCTTCCGCTGGTGATTTACTGCGACAGCGAAATCTGCCCGCGCAGCGCGGAAGCCGCAAGAATGGCCGTGGCCTGGGGCTACCAGCGGGTGTTCTATTTCCGTGCCGGCTATTTCGCCTGGCAGCTGCATGATCTCCCTCAGGTCACTGGTGAAGATCGTGCAGCCGTCGTACTCAACGCGCAGGCCCACTGAGTTGCGGCAGGGGCGGCGCTGGTTCGCCTGCGCTCCGTTCGTGGAACCCTGGCGGGCATTTGCCCTTGAGGTACCAGGCAAAGGCGATGATCTCCGCGATGGTGCGGTATAACGCTTCCGGGATCTCGTCGCCCAGCTCAAGCTTCGCCAGCAATCTCACCAGATCGGCGTTCTCGTAGATCGGCACCTCATGTTCCCGAGCGATGGCGAGGATCGTCTCGGCCAGTTCGTCATCACCCTTGGCGCTCAGACTCGGCGCGTTGACACCGTCATAGCTGAGCGCGATTGCCTGGCGTGGCTGCTTGTCGGTCATGCCTTTTCGTCCACGAAGCGTTGCTCCAGATTGGTGCTCGGACCCTGCGGTGGCGTGCCTTGCCTGCAGCTCAGTTCTCCGACACTCAGCCCGGCTGCCTGTAGGCGCTCACGCAGATGGGTAAGTTCGGTCGCCACCAACTGGGCCGTGGCACTGCGCTCGGCCCACAGCTGGCTGGTGAGGGTGCCGCGCGTCAACTGTGCTTGAACTTGCAGTGGCCCGAGTGGTGCGACATCGAATGCGAGTTCGATCTTCCAGAGCGGCTCGCCACGCTCCTTTTCCTGCTTTCTCGGCTCTTCTTCGCGCTGCAGCTTGATTTGCAGCGGTACGATATCGCGCTGGTCGCGCATTGGCAGCTCCAGCTGCCAGGTGGTGAGGAGGGCGCCGTCCGGGCCGATTTGTGTCTGCGCGAGACTGGACAGTTGATGGGTCTGCAGCCTGGATACCGCGGCGGCTGCGAGCTTGAGCAGCATTTCGAGGTCGGCTTCTTCTTCCAGACCAGGCGGCAGTCGGGTTGGTAGCGGGAACCCCAGCGCGAGCTGACGGACATTGCTTTGCGCCAGGGAGCCCAGCGCTTGCCGCGCAAATGCAGGCAGCGCCTGGCCCATGGCGGCACTGGCCTGGGCGCTGGCCAGCGGCGTGCTACCTGGAAGATTGGGCATTTGCGCCAGTAGGCGCAGCAGCCCAGCCTTGAGGTCGCCCTGCAGTCCTTCGGTTTGCCCGGCCAGCAAGCGCGCCTCAAGGAACACGCCGCTCCTGGCCAGCGCTGCGGCGAGTGCCTTGGCATCGCCCAGTTGCTGCATTTCGGGTATCAGCCCCAGCAGTTTTTCGGCGGCGCCGCGCAGCCCCTCGGGGAGAGCCCCGGTACCACCCTGTAGAGCCTTGAACAGGCCTTCCAGCGAGGCCTGGCGGTTGTGTTGGGCGCCCAGTTGCTCGCCGAGATGCAGCTGATCGAGGCGCCCGCTCAGCGGAAGGAATGCGAGGGATTGGTCGCCCTTGACCTGCGCTGTCAGCAGGCTGCCGAGTGCCAGCGGGTTGGCTGATTCGATATTCAGCTTCTGTCCAGCGACGGGGCTGTTGAGCAGGCTGATGACCGCCTTGAAGATCTTCTGCCCGTCCTCCGACTGCTGTTGACTGGTCGCCACGACACGGCCCTGGATGACGCTGCCGACCGGCAGTTGCTGAAGGTCGATCATCGAGGCGGGCTGGCGCCCGGCGATCTGTGGAGCGGCCAGCAACCGGGTGTCGGACAGGGCGGTGATGACGTATGCGGTGCCGGGTGGCGGTGCCTTGTTGCTGCTGACCTCGACGGTCGCCTGGCGCCCGCTGCCCATGGTCAGCCGCAGCACCAGCCGAAATGCCTGCGCCGCTTCCCTGATGCTGACTACCTCCGCTTCGGCGTTTTCGCCAGCCGCCAGAAGGCCTTGCATCGGTTGCAGCAGTTTCAAAGCGAGGTCATTCGCCGCTGCCGCCTGGCGCGGCGCGCTGCTTGGGGGCAGGGCAGTGGTACTCTTGATCTCGGTCATCTTTCCTCAAATGCTCTTACAACCTTTCGCGTTCGCGGCCCTCGGCACCAAAGGTTGCCATGTATAATTCCGCCCGCCTGGCCCTGCTTCCTGAGTATAGCGGCCAGGCCTTTTTCATCTTGAGGTGTCGCCAGCCGTGTCAACTCCCTTTCTCGAAGCCGTAGCCCTCGCTTGCGAACGGGATTGGCGGCTGCTTTTCGACAAGTTGGATCTGCGTCTCGAGAGTGGGGAAATGCTGCAGATTTCCGGGCCCAATGGCAGCGGCAAAACCAGTCTGCTGCGCCTGCTATGCGGCCTGATGCAACCAACCGCAGGCGAGGTGCTGCTCAAGGGCCGGTCGCTCAGCGCTCAGCGTGGTGAACTGGCACGCAACCTGTTGTGGATCGGCCATGCTGCTGGCATCAAGGGCTTGCTGACAGCTGAGGAGAATCTCACCTGGCTCTGTGCGTTGCACCAGCCGGCCAGCCGCGAGGCGATATGGCATGCACTTGCCGAAGTGGGACTGCGCGGGTTCGAAGACGTGCCCTGTCATACCCTTTCTGCTGGCCAGCAGCGCCGCGTGGGGTTGGCGCGTCTGTATCTCTCGCCACCGCCGCTGTGGATTCTCGATGAGCCATTTACCGCGCTCGACAAACATGGCGTGGCGCAGCTTGAGAGGCATCTCGCAGCGCATTGCGAGCAGGGCGGACTGGTCGTACTGACCACTCACCACAGCCTGACGGAAAAGCCTACCGGCTACTGTGAGCTCGATCTGGGACAGCGAGCCGCATGAGCAGCGTATTCACTCTTCTGCTGGCGCGCGAGACGCGTCTGCTGTTCCGTCGCCCGGCTGAGCTGGCCAACCCGCTGGTGTTCTTCGCCATCGTTATCGCGTTGTTCCCGCTTGCGGTAGGGCCGGAGACTCAGCTTCTGCAAACCATCTCTCCCGGCTTGGTCTGGGTGGCAGCATTACTGGCCGTTCTGCTGTCACTGGATGGTCTTTTTCGCAGTGATTTCGAAGATGGCTCGCTCGAGCAGTGGGTCGTTTCGCCGCACCCGCTCGCGCTCCTGGTTCTCGCCAAGGTACTGGCGCACTGGGCTTTTTCCGGGTTGGCGCTGGTGCTGCTGGCGCCGCTGTTGGGCTTGATGTTGGGTCTGCCGCTTGGGACCATTCCGGTGCTGCTGGTTTCACTGTTGCTGGGGACGCCGATTCTGAGTCTGCTCGGTGCGGTGGGCGCGGCGTTGACGGTAGGATTGAAGCGGGGTGGCTTGCTGCTGGCGTTGCTCATCCTGCCGCTCTACATCCCGGTACTGATTCTCGGCAGCGGCGCCCTGCAAGCGTCGTTGCAAGGTCTACCGGCAGTCGGCCACCTGCTTTGGCTGGCCAGTCTGACTGCGTTGGCCGTTACCCTTACACCCTTTGCGATAGCTGCCGGGCTGAAGATCAGCGTTGGCGAATAGCGACACACCCAGATGGCCGGCGCTCACACCCGGTCGATGTAACGAATCTCGGGGCCTGCATTTGCAAGGTCCCGCTGGACGACGAGTCATCCGATGAACTGGACATGGTTTCACAAGCTGGGCTCACCCAAATGGTTCTACGAGATCAGCGGCCGCTGGCTGCCCTGGCTTGCCTGGGCAGCCGTGCTGCTGGTCAGCGTCGGTGTGGTCTGGGGTCTGGCGTTCGCGCCTGAGGATTACCAGCAGGGCAACAGCTTCCGGATCATCTATATCCACGTGCCGGCTGCGTTTCTCGCTCAGTCGATCTACGTGATGCTCGCCGTGGCGGGGGTGGTCGGGCTCGTCTGGAAGATGAAGCTGGCCGATGTGGCTCTGCAGCAGGCCGCCCCCATCGGCGCCTGGATGACCTTCATCGCCCTGTTGACCGGCGCGGTCTGGGGCAAGCCGACCTGGGGTGCCTGGTGGGTATGGGACGCGCGGCTGACCTCGATGCTCATCCTGCTGTTTCTGTACTTCGGCATCATTGCGCTCGGACAGGCGATCAGCAATCGTGACAGCGCGGCCAAGGCGTGCGCTGTGCTGGCCATCGTTGGAGTGGTGAACATCCCGATCATCAAGTATTCGGTGGAGTGGTGGAACACGCTGCACCAGCCGGCAACATTCACCGTCACCGAAAAACCGGCGATGCCAATTGAAATGTGGCTGCCGCTCCTGGTGATGGTGATCGGCTTCTACTGCTTCTTCACCGTGGTGCTGCTGATGCGCATGCGCCTGGAAGTGCTGCGTCGCGAATCGCGCGCCAGCTGGGTGAAGAATGAGGTCAAGGCTCTGGTAGGAAACAACTCGTGAACTTTTCATCCTTCGCGGATTTCATCGCCATGGGCAATCATGGCGTGTACGTCTGGACGTCCTATGGCATCAGCCTGGCTGTCCTGATTCTCAACGTCGCGCTGCCAGCCTTGGCACGCCGGCGTTACCTGCAAGATGAGGCGCGTCGTTTGCGCCGGGAGGAGTCGAAGTGAATCCGGTGCGCAAGAAGCGTCTTTTCATCGTCCTGGCGATCCTCGCCGGTGTCGGTATCGCCGTGGCGCTGGCGTTGTCCGCTCTGCAGCAGAACATCAACCTGTTCTACACACCGACCCAGATCGCAGCGGGGGAGGCTCCTGAGGGCACCCGGATTCGAGCAGGCGGCCTGGTCGAAGAGGGTTCGGTGAAGCGTACCAACGACTCACTCAGCGTCGCCTTCCGTGTCACTGATGGCGCCCAGGCGATCACTATCACTTACCAGGGAATTCTCCCGGACCTGTTCCGCGAAGGGCAGGGTATCGTCGCGCTGGGTCGGGTCAATTCCGAGGGCGTTCTGGTTGCCGACGAAGTGCTGGCCAAGCATGACGAAAACTACATGCCGCCCGAAGTAACTCAGGCGCTGGAGAAGAGCGGCATGATGAAGCACTACGAGGGCGGTAAGCAGGAGTACGCGAAATGATTCCCGAGCTCGGCCATCTGGCGATGATTCTGGCGCTGTGCCTGGCAGTGGTCCAGGCCACGCTGCCGCTGATCGGTGCTTGGCGCGGTGACCGACAGTGGATGGGCCTGGCCCAACCAGCCGCCTGGGGTCAGTTCGCCTTTCTCGGTTTCTCCTTCGCCTGCCTGACCTACGCCTTCATGGTCGACGATTTCTCCGTTGCCTACGTCGCCCACAACTCCAACAGTGCCTTGCCCTGGTACTACAAGTTCAGCGCAGTCTGGGGCGCTCACGAAGGCTCCTTGCTGCTGTGGGCCTTCATCCTGGCCGGCTGGACCTTTGCCGTGGCGATCTTCTCCCGCCAGCTGCCGGAAGACATGCTGGCGCGCGTGCTCGGCGTCATGGGTTTGATCAGCATCGGTTTCCTGCTCTTTCTTATCGTCACCTCGAACCCCTTCGAGCGGCTGCTGCCGCAGGTTCCAATGGATGGACGCGACCTCAATCCACTGCTGCAGGATTTCGGTTTGATCGTCCACCCGCCCATGCTTTACATGGGGTACGTGGGTTTCTCGGTGGCGTTCGCCTTTGCGATCGCCGCGTTGCTGGGTGGTCGCCTTGACGCGGCCTGGGCACGCTGGTCGCGTCCTTGGACGCTCGTCGCCTGGGCCTTCCTCGGCCTGGGCATCGCCCTTGGCTCCTGGTGGGCCTATTACGAACTCGGCTGGGGCGGCTGGTGGTTCTGGGATCCGGTGGAAAACGCCTCCTTCATGCCCTGGCTGGTCGGTACGGCGCTGATTCACTCGTTGGCAGTGACCGAGAAGCGCGGCGTGTTCAAGAGCTGGACCGTGTTGCTGGCAATCGCGGCGTTCTCGCTGAGCCTGCTTGGGACCTTCCTGGTCCGTTCCGGCGTGCTGACGTCGGTGCACGCGTTTGCTACCGATCCCGAGCGTGGCGTGTTCATTCTGATCTTTCTGCTGATGGTGGTAGGCGGCTCGCTGACGCTGTTTGCCATGCGCGCGCCTGTGGTCAAAAGCCAGGTCGGGTTCGGCCTGTGGTCGCGCGAGACTCTGCTGCTAGTCAATAACCTGCTGTTGGTCGTCGCCACGGCGATGATTCTCCTCGGCACGCTCTATCCGCTGCTGCTGGACGCATTGTCCGGTGCCAAGCTTTCGGTCGGTCCACCGTACTTCAATGCGATGTTCGTTCCGCTGATTGGCGCGCTGATGCTGACGTTGGGTGTCGGAATCCTGGTGCGCTGGAAGGACACTCCGCTGAAGTGGTTGCTTGGCATGCTCACGCCAGTGCTGATCACCAGCGTCGTGCTTGGTGGTCTGGGCTCGTTGCTGTTCGGTGACTTCAACTGGGCGGTACTTGCAGTGTCCTTGCTGGCGGCCTGGGTGGTGATCGCTGGCATCCGTGATCTGCTGGACAAGACGCGCCACAAGGGTTTGTTCAAGGGCATGCGCAGCCTCGCGCCAAGCTACTGGGGCATGCATCTGGCGCACCTCGGGCTGGCGGTCTGTGCCATTGGCGTGGTACTCACCAGCCACCAAAGTGCGGAGCGCGATCTCCGCCTGGCTCCTGGGGAGTCGCTGTCGCTTGGCGGCTATGAGTTCGTCTTCGAAGGCGCGGTGCATCACGAAGGACCGAACTTCACGTCGGACAAGGCGACCATTCGCGTGCTCGACGGCGACAAGCAGATCGCCACGCTGCACCCGGAAAAGCGCCTGTACACCGTGCAGCAGATGCCGATGACCGAGGCGGGTATCGATGCGGGCTTCACCCGCGACCTTTATGTCGCGCTGGGTGAGCCGCTGGGTGATGGGGCGTGGGCCGTGCGTGTTCATATCAAGCCCTTCGTTCGCTGGATCTGGCTCGGAGCGCTGATGATGGGGCTCGGCGGTGTGCTGGCGGCGAGTGATCGTCGTTATCGAGTCAAGGTGAAGACCCGCGTGCGCGAAGCGCTGGGCATGGCCGCACAAGGAGCCTGATGTGAAACGATTGCTGATGTTGCTGCCGCTGGTGATTTTCCTGGTGGTTGCAGTGTTCCTTTATCGCGGCCTGTTCCTCGATCCTTCCGAGCTGCCTTCGGCGCTGATCGGCAAGCCACTACCGGCGTTCTCGCTGCCGTCGGTGGAAGACGAGCAGCGCGTCATCACCGCCGAGGACCTCAAAGGCAAGCCGGCGCTGGTCAACGTGTGGGCGACCTGGTGTGTCGCCTGCAAGGTCGAGCACCCAGTGCTGAACCGTCTTGCAGCTCAGGGTGTGGTGATTCATGGAGTCAACTACAAGGACGACAACGCCGCGGCGTTGAAGTGGCTCAACGAGTTCCACGATCCTTATCAGCTGAACATCCGCGACGAACGCGGCAGTCTTGGGCTGGATCTGGGAGTCTATGGCGCTCCTGAAACCTTCCTCATCGACAAGCAGGGCATCATCCGCCACAAGTTCGTCGGCGTGATCGACGATCGGGTCTGGCGAGAACAGCTGGCAGCGCTCTATCAGGAGCTGGTGGACGAATGAAACGACTGATCCGCGGCGCGCTGCTTGGTCTGTTCCTGGTCACGACCGCCCAGGCAGCAATCGATACCTATGAATTCAGGGACGAAGCCGAGCGTGAGCGCTACCGCACCCTAACCGAAGAGCTGCGCTGTCCGAAGTGCCAGAACCAGAACATCGCCGATTCCAACGCGCCGATCGCCATGGACCTGCGCCAGGAAATCTTCCGCATGCTGGAAGAGGGCCAAAGCAATGACCAGATCGTCGACTATCTCGTCGATCGCTACGGCGATTTCGTTCGTTACAAGCCGCCGGTAAACGCGAAAACCATGCTGCTCTGGTATGGGCCGGTTGGTTTGCTGGTCCTCGGCTTCGGCGTGCTGACCGTGATTCTGGTGCGTCGTCGCCGGGTCGAAAAGGCACCTGCATCAACCCTTTCCGAGACCGAGCGCGAACGTCTCGCCCAGCTTCTGGATAAAAAAGACTCATGATCGATTTCTGGATAGCCGCCGGCGCCTTGCTGCTGGTGGCATTGGCCTTTTTGTTGTTACCCATCCTGCGTGGCCGTCGAGCCCAGGCCGAAGAAGATCGTACGGCGCTGAACGTTGCCTTGTATGAAGAGCGCCTTGCCGAGTTGACCTCTCAGCACTCTGCCGGAACCTTGACCGCCGAGCAGTTGGAGGCTGGGCGAGCAGATGCTGCACGCGAGCTGTTGGAGGACACCGAGAACAGCGACCAGCCGCGAATCGCCAAGCTTGGTCGCAGCGTTCCGCTGATTGCGGCGGTTCTGGTGCCCCTGATTGGCTACGGGCTTTATATGTATTGGGGCGCCAGCGACAAAGTTCAGATGGCTCGACAGTTTTCGGAGCAGCCTCGCACAGTCGAGGAAATGACAGCTCATCTGGAGCAGGCCGTACAGGAACAGCCGGATTCTGCCGAAGCCTGGTACTTCCTGGGTCGTACTTATATGAACCAGGAGCGTCCAGCCGACGCAGCCAAGGCTTTCGGGCGCGTGGTGGAAATTGCGGGCCGTCAGCCCGAGCTGCTCGGTCAGCTGGCGCAGGCGCTGTATTTTGCCGGTGACCGTCAGTGGTCCGATAAGCTGCAAGCCCTTACTGACGAAGCGCTGCAGGGCGATCCGCAGGAAGTGACCAGTCTCGGCCTGCTTGGCATCGCGGCATTCGAGGAAGCGCGTTATCCGGATGCCGTGCGCTTCTGGGAGCAACTGGTTGCGGCGCTTCCCGAAGAAGATCCTTCGCGCGAAGCGATCCGTGGGGGCATCGAGCGGGCGCGGCAGCAGATCGAAGGGGGCAGTTCCACCACCGAACAGGCATCAGCGGCAAGCGAGAAGGCCGATACCGCAGGGGCCACGCTTCAGATTCAGGTTGCGCTGGACCCGAAGGTGGCGGAATCGGTTTCGCCGCAGGATACGGTTTTCGTATTCGCTCGCGCGGTAGCGGGGCCACCCGTTCCGCTGGCAGCAAAACGCCTGACGATTGCCGATCTGCCTGCAACCGTCACGCTTGGCGATGCCGATGCGATGGTGCCTTCGATGAAGATATCCAGCGTCGAGCAGGTCACGGTAATGGCGCGGGTCTCCCGTTCCGGCGACGCAACAAAAGGTGAGTGGATGGGTCAAAGCGAAGCGCTTGATACTGCGAGCGATAACGCCATTGATCTGGTGATCGACCGCGCTGAGGCTCCCTGAACACCCATGAGGTAGAGATGCACACGAATTCGTCAGCACACCCGCTTAGGCTTGCGCGGTTCGGCCCGCGGGTCGTACTGCTCGGATTGACATTGGCGCTCGGCGCTTGCGCAGGTAATCCCTACGGTTCCGCGCCTCAGGGGCCTGCTCCAAGTCCGGTGCCGCGTGCGCCCGAGCCCAGTGGGCCGGTTATCTCACCCCCTCCTATCAAGGCGCCACCGGCACCCAGGGCTCCAACTACTCAGAAGAGCCATCCGCGTTATGCGCCACCACCGCACGTGGCTGCGCACTGGGACAATCGTCTTGGGGTCTATGTCGTGGAGGGGCGTGATCTCTTTTACCGGGAGCGCCTGTATTACCGGTGGGATGGCGACTGGTACTGTGCTGGGCGCCCCGATGGCCCGTGGGAGCCGGTCGCGCCGCCCAGTGTTCCGCCGGGTCTTCGTGACCGCTATTGATGTTACTCCTCGGCAGCAGGCGCTAACTTTTTGCGCTTCAGCCTAAAGGCGGCTTGCCTATTGCCGATAAAGGTTCAGCACCGTTGCACTGCAACGTTCCCAGCTGGCTCGGCCTATGCCGTCCATCGGGCTCATGCCCCGGAGTCGATAATGAATGCTTCCGTCAAGCGCCTCGAAGAAACTGGTTCCGCTCTACGCGATGCGCTGACGCAGCAGGACTGGGCCGCAATCAGTATGCTGGATCGCGAGTGCCGTAATGCCGTCGACGAGGCAATGCAGGCACATGAGCGCGACAGCGGCGTGGTTCGTCAGCGGTTGCAGGAGCTTCTTGATCTGTATGGTGAGCTGGTAATGACCTGCCAGATTGAACAGGCACGGGTCGCAAGCGAGCTGCGTCAGCTGAATCAGTCTCAACAGGGTACCAAGGTCTACCAGCTATTCGCCTAAGCGTGGCCTCAGGCCCGACAGCTTCAAATTCTTCCCAGGATCACTGGGGCTGAATTCTCGCTCAATATTTATCATTACAAAGTATGCGGCATTATGCCGCTACCCTTTTGTTGGCGAGCGGCTAATTGGCGCTTATTGCCTGGTAAATACCTATCTTCGCGGTCATCGTGCACCGAAGTCTTCAAATCGATCTTGAGGTGTCTCTCAAGGTACTGATTTTTGGCTCGTTCTTTGGTCGCTAATTCACGCCATAAATTTGACTCAGTTCATTTTTTCATTAATCTACGTTCCATCTGCCATCAGTGTGATCGCCGTTCTTCCATGGATGCGAGCGCAGGCTTTCTTTCAGCTTCTTTAGAGCCCTATAAACAAGATGTGGCGTGAAACCAAGATTTTGTTGATAGACGATGATCACGACCGCCGGCGCGACCTGGCCGTCATCCTGAACTTTCTCAGCGAGGATCATCTGGCTTGTTCAAGCAGTGAATGGCAGGAGGCGGTCGCCGGCCTCGAGTCCAGCCGTGTTGTCAACGGTGTCATGCTGGGCGACGTGTCCTCCAAGGGCGGCGCTGTCGAACTGATCAAGCAGATGGGCAAATGGGATGAAAATGTCCCGCTGATGCTGATCGGTGAGCCCGCTCCGGCGGACTGGCCGGACGATCTGCGACGCCGAGTGCTGACCAGCCTGGAAATGCCCCCCAGCTATAACAAGCTGCTCGACTCCCTGCACCGTGCGCAGGTCTATCGCGAGATGTACGACCAGGCAAAGTCCCGTGGTCGCCAGCGCGAGCCCAATCTTTTCCGCAGCCTGGTCGGCACCAGCCGAGCGGTGCAGCACGTCCGGCAGATGATGGAACAGGTCGCCGACACCGAAGCCAGTGTGCTGATTCTTGGTGAATCCGGCACCGGCAAGGAAGTGGTTGCGCGAAATCTGCACTATCACTCGAAGCGGCGCCAGGGGCCTTTTGTACCTGTCAATTGCGGAGCGATTCCGGCGGAGTTGCTGGAAAGCGAACTGTTCGGTCACGAGAAGGGCGCCTTTACCGGTGCGATTACTGCTCGCGCGGGTCGTTTCGAGCTTGCCGAGGGCGGCACGCTGTTTCTCGATGAGATAGGCGACATGCCGTTGCCGATGCAGGTCAAGCTGCTGCGGGTTCTGCAGGAACGCACCTTCGAGCGTGTTGGCAGCAACCGTACGCAGAATGCCGATGTGCGCATCATCGCGGCGACGCATAAGGACCTGGAGAAAATGATCGAGGAGGGGACGTTCCGCGAGGACCTCTACTATCGTCTGAATGTCTTCCCCATCGAGATGGCGCCGCTACGGGAGCGTGTCGAGGATATCCCGTTGCTGATGAACGAGCTGATCTCGCGCATGGAGCATGAAAAGCGCGGCTCTATACGTTTCAACTCAGCTGCAATCATGTCGCTATGCCGGCACGACTGGCCGGGTAATGTCCGCGAGCTGGCCAACCTGGTAGAGCGCATGGCGATCATGCATCCCTATGGCGTTATCGGGGTAATGGAGCTGCCGAAGAAGTTTCGCCACGTCGACGACGATGATGAGCAGTACGCGACCAGCCTGCATGATGAGATGGAGGAGCGTGCGGCAATCAGTGCGCCAATGGTAGTACCCGAAGCTCAGGCGATGCTGCCGATCGAGGGTCTGGATCTCAAGGAATACCTCGGCAATCTTGAGCAGGGACTTATTCATCAGGCTCTCGAAGATGCTGGTGGCGTGGTGGCTCGGGCTGCCGAGCGGTTGAGGATTCGTCGAACCACGCTTGTCGAGAAAATGCGCAAGTACGGCATGAATCGTCGCGACGACGATATGGGCGACTAGCACGCTGCTAGGCGATTCTAAAAAGACGTTCAAAAAGGCCACCTGGATCAGGTGGCTTTTTTCGTTTGGCATGATCGTGCCGATGGCGGCGGCCGGGACGTGCTGAGTGCCGGGCACGAAGATTGCTGGTCCCCGTCAACCGACTTTCTTTTGACAGGCGCAAGCGACCCGTGAATTCCGTCACCAAGCCATCCGAAAGTTCATTCGATGCCCCAGACGTGCTGGCGCTGACTCGATCGCTGGAGCTCTTTCGTCAGGTATCCGGACAGCTTGGTGAATCCGAGGAGCTATTGCAGGTACGCGTCGCCGAGCTCAAGGGGCAACTTGCCGAGGCCGGCGAGCTTCGACGACAGGAGCTGGAGGAGAAAGAGCGTCTCGCGCAGCGATTGCAGAGCGTTCTCGACCTGCTGCCAGGTGGCGTCATCGTGATCGATGGGCAGGGTGTGGTGCGCGATGCGAACCCGGTTGCTCTTGAGCTGTTGAGCGAGCCACTCGTGGGGCACCCCTGGCGCGAGGTGATTGGCCGCTGTTTTGCGCCGCGGCGGGACGACGGGCACGAGATATCGCTACGCAATGGTCGCCGCCTATCCATCGCTACGCGCTCGCTTGCCGGGGAACCTGGTCAGCTGGTACTGCTCACCGACCTTACCGAGACCCGCCGACTCCAGGATCAGCTGGCGCGCCATGAACGGCTGTCGTCGCTAGGGCGCATGGTGGCTTCGCTTGCCCACCAGATTCGCACTCCGCTGTCCACCGCGTTGCTATATGCCAGTCACCTCGAGCAGGGGGGGCTGAGCGAACAGCAACAGCAGCGCTTCGCCGGTAGCCTCAAGGCTCGTCTGCACGAACTGGAGCATCAGGTCCGTGACATGCTGATCTTCGCCCGCGGTGATCTGCCGCTGAACGACCGACTGAGTCCGGCTGCGCTGTTGTCGGCGCTGCGTTCGGCCGGCGAGCCACGTCTGCACGGCGCCAGCGTGCGCTGGCAGTGTGACGCGCAGGGGGTGGAGGTGTTGTGCAATCGCGATACGTTGGTCGGAGCATTGCTCAATCTCATCGAAAATGCGTTACAGGCCAGCGTCGGGGCGCCGCGTCTGAAGGTCCACCTGTATCGCCGCGACGAAACGGTGCGGGTGTGCATAAGCGACTGCGGTAAAGGCATCGACGCCGAAACACTGGGCCGGTTGGGCGAGCCGTTTTTCACCACCCGAACCACGGGAACCGGCCTGGGTCTGGCAGTGGCCAAGGCCGTTGCCCGAGCCCATCAAGGTGACCTGCAGTTGCGCTCGCGGCCAGGCCGCGGAACCTGTGCGCTGATGAGCCTGCCGCTGATTCCCGCCACTCACAAACCGGAGTGACCTGTATGGCCGCCACGATACTTCTCGTCGAAGACGATCACGCCCTGCGCGAAGCCCTGGGCATCACGCTGCAGCTTGGGGGCTACGAGTACCGTGCCGTCGATTGCGCCGAAGCGGCCTTGTGTGCGCTGCAGGAAGAGTCATTCGGCCTGGTCATCAGTGACGTGAACATGCCCGGCATGGACGGCCACGAACTGCTCTCGCTGGTTAGGCAACGCTACCCGCAGGTGCCCGTGCTGCTGATGACCGCCTTTGGCGCGGTAACGAGGGCGGTGGATGCGATGCGCCAGGGCGCTGTCGATTATCTGGTCAAGCCGTTCGAGCCAGGCACATTGCTTGAGCTCTTGGGGCGTCATGTGAACGGCATCGCCGCTACCGAGGCAGAAGGGCCGGTGGCGCTCGAGCCGTCCAGCCAGCAGCTGCTGGCTCTTGCCCGGCGGGTGGCGCAAAGTGACTCCACTGTACTGATCTCCGGTGAGTCAGGCACTGGCAAGGAGGTGCTGGCGCGCTATATCCACCAGCAGTCACCGAGGCACGGCAAGCCATTTATCGCCATCAATTGCGCTGCCATTCCGGACAACATGCTCGAGGCAACCCTGTTCGGGCATGAGAAGGGCGCTTTCACCGGCGCAATTGCCAGTCAGCCTGGCAAGTTCGAGCAGGCCGACGGCGGTACTTTACTGCTCGACGAGATATCCGAGATGCCGTTGGGGTTGCAGGCGAAACTGCTACGTGTGCTGCAGGAGCGAGAGGTCGAGCGGGTCGGTGGGCGGAAGCCTATCGCTCTGGATATTCGTGTGCTCGCCACCACCAACCGTGATCTCGCTGGCGAGGTAGCGGCGGGTCGCTTCCGTGAGGACCTCTATTACCGTCTTTCGGTCTTCCCACTGGCGTGGTCGCCGCTGAGGCAGCGCCCGGCCGATATTCTGCCGCTGGCCGAACGCCTGTTGGTCAGCCACGCCAGGAAGATGCGCCAGGCGCCTGCGCGGCTTTCGGCCGAGGCGCAGCGCTGCCTGGTGGCGCACGCGTGGCCGGGCAACGTACGCGAACTGGACAACGCGATACAGCGAGCGTTGATTCTTCAGCAGAGCGGCATGATCCAGCCGCAGGATCTGTGCCTGGCTGGTGTGGGCGGTGTCACCAGCTTGCCTGTCGCCAGCAGCGCGGCACAACCGTGCGAGGGCGCTGCAGGGGAGGCGGGGGCCTGCTCGGGACTGGGGGATGATCTGCGCCGCCGCGAGTTCCAGTTGATCATCGATACCCTGCGTGCCGAACGTGGACGGCGCAAGGAGACGGCTGATCGCCTGGGCATCAGTGCGCGCACCCTGCGTTACAAGCTGGCGCAGATGCGCGACGCCGGGATGGATGTCGAGGCATCGCTCTACGCGGGCTGAGCGCGCTCCCCTCAACCTCGCTCTGATAAGCTGCCGCCATCCTCATGATGGAGATTTCCAGGTGCACAAAGACTTCTGGCAGGAGCGCTGGGCTCGCAACGAGATTGGTTTCCACCTTGACGATGTTCATCCCGGCATGCGTCGCCACTGGCCGCGACTGGCGTTGCCTGATGGTGCGACGGTGCTGGTGCCGTTGTGCGGCAAGAGTCTGGATCTGGCCTGGCTGGCCGGGCAAGGGTTCAATGTCGTGGGGGTGGAGCTGAGTGAGAAGGCTGTAGACGCTTTTTTTTCCGAGCAGCAGCTCGAAGCTGAAATTTCCCAGCGTGGGCCGTTCAAGGTCTATCGCTCCGATAGCCTGGAGATCCGTTGCGGCGACTTTTTCGCGCTCAGTGCGGCCGATGTCCTCGGGTGCCAGGCGGTCTATGATCGCGCCGCCTTGATCGCATTACCGCACGCGATGCGTCAGCGGTACGCGACACTGATGTCGAGCATCCTCCCGGCCGGCTGTCAGCAGCTTCTGGTTACGCTGGATTATGACCAGGCAGAGATGGAAGGCCCGCCCTTCGCGGTGGGTACGAGCGAGGTGCACGACCTGTATGCCGCTGAGTGGAGCGTGGAACTGCTGGAAGCCAAGGAAGTGCTGGAGCGTAATCCGCGGATGCGCGAGCGCGGTCTGACGCGGCTCGAGGAGCACTTCCATTGGTTGCAACGGCGGGTCTGACCCGCCGCTTGTAATGCTGCAGCGATCAGCCGTCGGCCTGTAAGCGGCGGATGAACGTGTCGGCCTCGTCGATGGCGCGCTGCATGTCAGCCATCAGCTGGTCGACGTTGCCCTGCAGCGTGCGGTATTCCCCGTGCAAGGCGCTTATCGCACGAGCATTGAGGTTGTGCTTGAGAAACAGCACCTGATCGCGCAGAACGCTGAGCACCGGGTCGATGCGTTTCTCCGCCGCTTTCATCCGCTGGATCAGCGTTCGGTATTCGGCGCGGGTGCGGTTGAGTTCTTTGGCGCTGGCGGCTTTCAGGCTGGCGTTGCTGTATTGCTTGAGTTCGCTTTCCCATTCCCTGAACAGCGCGTCGGCCACGTCTTCGACCGCTTCGATGCGGGCGCGGACGTCACGCGCACTCGCTACGCTGGCTTCGTACTCTTCGTTGAGTGCGTCGTAACGCTTCTCCAGATCGCCGCCCTTGACCTCGACGACGCTGCGATAGCGCTCCAAAGCATCCTTGAACTGCTGTTTGGCTTCCTGCTGCGCGTCACGCGACTCCTCCACACGATCGACCAGGATATCGCGCTTATGGATACCGGCCTTCTCCATCGCTGAATAGTAGGCACTCTGACAGCCGCCGAGCGCGAGCAGCGCGAAGCAGGCGAATATGAAACGACGCATGGCGATTCCTTGTATGCGGGTTGAGTCTGCATAGACAAAAGAAAAGGGCGACTTGCGTCGCCCCTGTTGCGTTCAGTGCGATTAGCCGCGCTGGCGCAGCGCTTCGATGCGGTCTTCCAGTGGCGGGTGGGTCATGAACAGCCCGGCGAGGCCATGCTTCAGCGAACCGTTGATGCCGAATGCCTTGAGCGTGTCGGGCATGTGAACCGGCATGCCCTGTTCGGCACGCAGGCGCTGCAGGGCGCCAATCATGGCGCTGGTGCCGGCCAGTTGGGCACCGGCCTCGTCGGCACGGTACTCGCGTTTGCGCGAGAACCACATGACGATAATGCTGGCGAGCAGGCCCAGTACCAGTTCGGCAAAGATCGTCGCGACGAAGTAGCCGATGCCGTGGCCGTCCTCGTTTTTCAGGATCGCCTTATCGACGAAGTTGCCGAAGATACGTGCGAAGAACATGACGAAGGTGTTTACCACACCCTGGATCAGCGCCAGGGTCACCATGTCGCCGTTGGCCACGTGGCCGATCTCGTGGGCAAGCACCGCTTTCACCTCATCCGGCGAGAAGCGCTCGAGCAGCCCCTGGCTGACCGCCACCAGTGCGTCGTTGCGGTTCCAGCCGGTGGCAAAGGCGTTGGCCTCGTAGGCCGGGAAAATGCCGACTTCGGGCATCTTGATGCCGGCGTCGCGCGACAGTTGCTCGACTGTCTGCAGCAGCCACTGCTCGTGACGGGTGCGCGGCTGGCTGATGATCTCCGTACGCGTACTCATCTTCGCCATCCATTTGGATATGAAAAGCGAAATGAGCGAGCCCGCGAAGCCGAAAACCGCACAGAAGACCAGCAGGCTGCCATAGTTCTGGCCGGTATAGCGATCGACCCCGAGCAGCTTCAGGGTGATGCTGGCGATGACCAGTACCGCAAGGTTGGTGGCCAGGAACAAGAAAATGCGCATCATGTTGCGGCAGACTCCAGGGTAGGAATTGAAGAACGATAGGCTATATAAGGTGCGCCCTTGAGCTATTCAACCGGGCGACTATTTCAAGCTATGTCGCTTGCCCATGGAGGCTGGGATGCAGTGGTGCGCCGGACTGGCTTTCGAACATCAATCGGGCTAGTTGAGCGATGCGCTCGCTGTTCGCGCGCTTCAATGCCTCGCGAAGCTGATGGGCGAGGCTGGCCTGAATGCGCAGCACGCTGGGAGGGAGGCTGAGGTCGTCGGCGATCTGTCCAGGCACCGCTCGTGACAGGCGCACGAAGCCTTTTTCGGTAAGCACCGCCTGGTCCAGCGCCTGGAAGTGAATGGTGCTCTCGTAACGCAGATAGCCCTCCTCGGCGAGCCAGAGCAGGGCACCCAGGCAGCTCTGGTGGCGTTTGGAGGGAAGGCCGAACTCATCCGGCTCTTCCCGGCCGATCAGATCTTCTACATACAGCGAGACCTTGCGTGGGAAGGCCTGATAGAGCATCAGCAGGCCGCCCGCCGCATCCTTGTAGAAATCGTCGATCTGCAAATCCATCGCTTACTGGTGGTAGGTCTTGAGGAAGTTGCCGATGCGGCCAATGGCCTGCTCCAGATCGTCGACGCGGGGCAGGGTGACCACGCGGAAATGATCCGGCCATGGCCAGTTGAATGCAGTGCCTTGAACGATCAGCAGCTTCTCGGAAAGCAGCAGATCAAGCACAAACTTCTCGTCGTTGTGGATCGGGCAGATCTTCGGGTCAATGCGCGGGAACGCATACAGCGCGCCCATGGGTTTGACGCAGCTGATGCCCGGGATGTCGTTGAGCAACTCCCAGGTACGGTTACGCTGCTCGAGCAGGCGGCCCGGCGGTAATACCAGGTCATTGATGCTCTGGTAGCCGCCCAGTGCAGTCTGAATTGCATGCTGCGACGGTACGTTGGCGCACAGGCGCATGTTGGCGAGGATATCCAGGCCTTCGATGTAGCTCTGCGCCCTGTGCTTCGGCCCGGAAATCGCCACCCAGCCCGAACGGAAGCCGGCAACCCGGTAGGATTTGGACAGCCCGTTGAAGGTCAGGCAGAGCACGTCCGGCGCCAGCGAGGCGGTGGAGATGTGTACGGCGTCGTCGTAGAGGATCTTGTCGTAGATTTCGTCGGAGAACAGAACGAGCTTGTGCTGGCGCGCCAGCTCGACCATGCCTTCGAGCACTTCCTTGGGGTAGACCGCGCCGGTGGGGTTGTTCGGGTTGATCAGCACCAATGCCTTGGTGTTAGACGTGATCTTGGCCTTGATATCGGCCAGGTCCGGCCACCAGTTGGCCTGCTCGTCGCAAAGGTAGTGCACCGGCTTGCCGCCGGCCAGGCTCACCGCAGCGGTCCACAGCGGGTAATCCGGGGCAGGGATCAGCACTTCATCGCCATTGTTCAGCAATGCCTGCATGGACATGACGATCAGCTCGGACACACCGTTGCCGAGGTAGATGTCTTCGATGCCGACGCCTTCAACCTGCTTCTGCTGGTAGTACTGCATGATCGCCTTGCGGGCGCTGAACAGGCCTTTGGAGTCGCTGTAGCCCTGGGCAGTGGGCAGGTTGCGGATCACGTCCTGGAGGATTTCCTCCGGTGCTTCGAAACCGAACGGCGCCGGGTTGCCGATGTTCAGCTTGAGGATGCGATGGCCTTCCTCTTCCAGGCGTTTGGCGTGCTTGAGCACGGGCCCGCGGATGTCGTAACAGACATTGGCAAGCTTGTTCGATTTGCTGACCTGCATGATCCTGAGTGTCCCGAAGTGAAAACGCGCCAGTTCCGGAAATGGCTGGCCGCGCTTGGCATGAACCCGGGCGCCTTGGCAGTCGGAAACCCCGCTGCCAGACTAGGCGTCGAAGAGGGACGCATGATACGTGCGCCCCGACCACCGGAAAAGGTACAGATCGGCCTTTTTTGAGCTGAGGAGTGTATCGATGGACAAGCTGGAAAAACCGCTCGACGTCTGGCGCGAGGAACTCTCCGATGAGCAGTTCCAGATCTGCCGGCTGGGCGCCACCGAGCGTCCCTTCACGGGTAAGTACAACGACACGAAGACACCTGGCATCTACCATTGCGCCTGCTGCGACACGCCACTGTTCGATGCGGATGCTAAGTTCGATTCCGGCTGTGGCTGGCCCAGCTATTTCCAGCCGGTCAGTGATACCGCTATCGCCAGCCTGGATGATTTCAGTCACGGTATGCACCGGATCGAGGTCAGGTGCGCACGCTGCGATGCTCACCTCGGTCATGTTTTTCCCGATGGCCCGCAGCCGACCGGGTTGCGCTACTGCATCAATTCCGCCTCTCTCAACCTGAAACCGCGCGAAGCCTGAGCATCGTCGGTTGCAAGGAGCCTCGCATGCACGACCCTTTGCTGGACATTCCCTGCGTCACCATCGAGGGCGAGCAGAAGAGGCTCGCGGATTTCGATGCAAAGGTGCTGCTGGTGGTCAATACGGCCAGTCAGTGTGGTTTTACCCCGCAATACAAGGGGTTGGAAGCGTTGTGGCAGCGTTACGGCGAGCGCGGATTGATCGTGCTCGGATTTCCCTGTAACCAGTTCGGCAAGCAGGAGCCAGACGGCGAGCAGGAAATCGCAGCATTCTGCGAACGCCGCTTCGGCGTTTCCTTTCCCCTTTTTGCCAAAGTCGAGGTGAACGGTGGGGATGCTCATCCGCTCTTCATTGAATTGAAAAAGCGCGCACCTGGGCTGCTGGGTAGCAAGGCGATCAAGTGGAATTTCACCAAGTTTCTCATCTCTGACCAGGGTAGAGCGGTGAGACGTTTTTCCTCTCGCACCACGCCGGAGGCAATGGCCGCGGAAATCGAAACATTGCTTTGACTGCTGCTTGAGTGAGGTTGCGTTTCGCCTGCCTGATTGTCTGTTGTCGGGTCCGGTCCAGCCGGGCCTTTTCGTCTCTGGAGTCATCATGGATGTCGAGTTGAAAGCCTTCCTGCAGCGTGCCGAGGGGCTGCTGGCGCGTATCGAGCCGCTGCTACCTGCCCAGCCACCGGTCATCGATTGGGATCGTACCGTTGCGGCGCGCTGGCAGCGTGATGCTCGCAGCGGCTTTCTGGCACCGCTGGAAGTCAGTCTGGATCTGAGTCTGGCTGATTTGATCGGCATTGATCGCCAGCGCGATTTGCTGTCCGCCAACACGCGCCAGTTCGTCGATGGATTGCCGGCCAACCACGTGCTGTTGTGGGGCGCCCGTGGCACCGGCAAGTCGTCGCTGATTCGCGCGTTGCTGGCCGAATACGCCGCGGACGGGCTGCGTCTGATCGAAATCGAGCGTGACCATCTGGCGGACCTGCCACGCGTTGTCGAACTGTTGGCCGGGTTACGACAGGCGTTCGTCCTGTTCTGTGACGATCTCTCGTTCGAGGCGGGAGAGGGCGACTATCGCGTGCTCAAGAGTGTGCTGGATGGCTCGCTGGAGCGCGCGCCGGAGAACGTGCTGTTGTACGCCACGTCCAATCGCCGGCACCTGGTCCCGGAACGTCAGAGTGACAACGAGAACTGGCAGATGGTCGACGGCGAACTGCACCCGAACGAAGCGGTGGAAGACAAGATCGCGTTGTCCGATCGCTTCGGTTTGTGGCTGTCGTTCTACCCCTTCACCCAGCAGCACTACCTCAGTGTGGTACGCCACTGGATCGATTCGTTGGCGCGGCGGGCCAGCCTCGATTGGGCGTGGAGCGAAGCCCTGGAGAAGGATGCGATTCGTTGGGCGACCGGGCGCGGCAACCGCAACGGTCGCTGCGCCTACCAGTACGCTCGGCAGTGGGTGGGTAAGCGTCTGCTCGAAGCGCGAGGCTGACGTATCTGCTGAGATAACGCGTCAAGGCGGCCTGCTGCGTGACCTCACCGTGGGCGTGATCGGAACTCAGGCGGTAGCGGCCTTGCCCATTTCCTTGAGCTTGGCGTTCATGCGCTGCTCGTCCGGCAGGATGCCCGCGACCGATGGCAATGCGAGCATGCGTGCATGATGTGCTGCGAGGTCGGGCCAGCGCTGCGCGTCGAGCTGTTCGCCACCGTGCGCCAGGTTGATCAGTTGGCAGGCGACGGCGATGTCCGCCATCGACAGTTGGTTGCCGACGAGGAACTCCCGCCGGGCGAGTTGCTGCTCAAGGTAATCGAAATGCGGCGGTAGCTTCTGCTTCAGCGCGGCCTGCACCGCCTCTTCATTGCAGGCTTGACCGGCGGTCGGCTTGAGAATTCGGTTGCGGAAAACGGTAAAGGTGGTCAGTGGCGCCAGCTCGTAGTCCGCGTACTTTTCCAGCCAGCGGACCCGCCCGCGTTCCTGCGCGTTACCAGCGTAAAGGGCCGGCGTATCGGGATAGGCCTCCTCGAGGTACTGGCAGATCACGCTGGAGTCGGCGAGTGTGCAGTCGCCGTCCTTGAGTGCCGGGATGCGTCCCAGTGGATTGAGGGCCAGATACCATTGCGGAGGCGTGAAGGGCATGACCGTCTCTAGCTGATACTCGAGCCCCTTCTGCCTGAGGCACAGGCGCACCTTGCGCACGAACGGGGAGAGGGGAACGCCATACACGGTCAAGGTCATGGGATTTCTCCGTAGCAGATCAGGGCTGATGAGCGATCAATAGACGTTGTTTTTCTTCCAGAGATCTTCGTCATCGAACGCCTTCATGCCTTCGGCGAGCTCGTTGGGCTCGTCTGTCTTGGGCACCTCGTTCTTCAACACCAGAGCGTCGGCATGTGCGAGGAGGGCTTCCAGCTGTTTGAGCTGGCTCTGATAAGGCGCCGGTGCAGGTTGGCGGCGAATATGCTGAATGCCTCGTTCGAACGCCAGGCGTGCGCGTTGCGGCTGGTTCTGTTGCAGCGCAAGTTTTCCCAAGCCGGTGAAGAATTCGATGTGCAGGATAGCCAGCATGCGTTGGATGTCTTGCACCCAGCGTTTGGCTTCGGCCTTATCAATCAGGCCGTCCTTGGTGGCGCGAACGATCTGGGCGTGGAGATCTTCGAGCATGAAGCGGCTTTCCTTGGCCTGTGCTTCCGTCACGATCTGCCGCGGAGCATTGCGCATCTCGATCGCTTCGCCCTTGGCCAGCTCGGCCTGCAGCGCCTGCATTCGCGCGCTCAGTTTGTCATTGCCCTTGTCCACCGGCCGCAAGCGTTCGCTCAGCGCAAGTTCGAGGCGGGTCAGCAATAGCTTCAGCGCGGGTGTCATCATCTGTCCCGGGAGTCCTTCGGACAGGTCGGCGCAGCGGCGGCAGCGGTCAGTGAGGTCAGCCCGTTTGCGGGCCTTTTCCAGATTGCCTTTTTCGACAATCTGAATGGTGTAGACGATGCCGACCAGCAGGAACACACCGACCAGGATCAACGCAGTGATCATTAATGGAGACACTTGACTGCACCTCTCGAGCCGCTGGTTTTTCGCTTGAGTGTAGTGGCTTGATGATGTGGCCGATAGCTCTGCGTGCTGCCCGGATATGGCCTTCAAATTTTTTTTAAAACTATGCTTGACGACTCCCGAGGGCCTCCATAGAATGCGCGCCACTTGCAGCGTGAAGCACCAAACAGAGCGCGGCAAGCCGGAATGAAGCTTGTGGTTTCCGGGCAGCGTCCCCTTCGTCTAGTGGCCTAGGACACCGCCCTTTCACGGCGGTAACAGGGGTTCGAGTCCCCTAGGGGACGCCATATTTGTTGTAGACAACGCGGGAATAGCTCAGTTGGTAGAGCACGACCTTGCCAAGGTCGGGGTCGCGAGTTCGAGTCTCGTTTCCCGCTCCAAATTCTCTTCGATGGCCTTTTCAAGGTGATTGAAGAAAGAAAAAAGCGACCTTAGGGTCGCTTTTTTCGTTTCAGTCGATCCCTTTCAGATCTCAGCGCCTGCTGATCTTTATGGCCAGCGCCTGCGTGGCTCGCCATGCGCCGGCGCCGTCCGCTACCTCAGGTCAGCCTACTGCATCGCGCGGCGGGCTGCCGGAGGAGGCTCAAGGTGGTGGGCGTCCTCTCAGGTGTATTTGGTGAAGATGCTGCGCACCCGTTCCAGAGTCTCGCCTGTATCTTGCGTCTGGTCGTGCAGCGCCTCTTCGATCAGGCAGGTCAGCATCAGTCGGTAGGCTTTGTCCAGCGCGCTACGAGCAGCGGAAAACTGCTGAGCGATGGCTTCGCAATCTTCGCCTCGCTTGATCATTGCCTGGATGCCGCGCACCTGCCCCTCGACTCTCGCTAAACGTTTCAGCATGGCCTGCTGCTGGGCCTGCATCTCTGCGGATTCCACGGGGAGGGTCTGGTCATTCATGCGGCTACCTCGACATGACTGGATGGAGAGCCTGCGAAGATTCCGATTTAGGGTCGCGGCTCATATACGGGTAGGGGCATGCTAGCGACGCCGCCGCTGGCGGCCAACTTCTTTCGGTCAGGGCTTGCCAAACAATATATAAAAAAATATATTGTCATCATCTTAAGTGTTTGATCGCTGACCTATGACTGCCGATCTGGATATCGAGCAACTGCGCGCCAATGCGGCGTCCGCGGGGGCTTTGCTGAAGGCTTTGGCCAACCCTGACCGTCTGTTGCTGCTTTGCCAGTTGTCGCTGGGCGAGCGCAACGTCTCCGAGCTGGAACAGCTGCTGGGCATTCAGCAGCCGACGCTGTCGCAGCAGCTCGCCGTATTGCGCCGGGAGGGGCTTGTTGCAACGCGCCGCGAAGGTAAGCAGGTCTACTACCGGATCAGCAGCGCTGAAGCATTGGCGGTGATCACGACGCTTTATCAGCTGTTCTGCGAAGGGGGCAAGCAATGACCATCGACTGGATCAACTTCACACCCTGGGCGGCATTGGCTGGTGGTGTCCTCATCGGTGCCGCGGCCAGCTTGTTCGTCCTGCTCAATGGCCGAATCGCCGGGATCAGCGGGCTGCTTGCCAGCCTGCTGGAAACGGGGGGCGAGGGGCGAAGCGAAAAACTGTTGTTTCTGCTCGGCATCCTGCTCGCGCCGCTCCTGTGGATGCTGTTTGCCACCCTGCCAGCGATGGAGTTTCAGTCCGGCTGGATCGGTTTGCTGGTGGCCGGGATGTTGGTCGGCGTCGGCACTCGCTACGGCTCCGGTTGCACCAGTGGGCATGGGGTCTGCGGGATCTCGCGACTGTCACCGCGCTCCATCGTGGCGACCGTGGCATTCATGGTCGCCGGCTTCGCCACGGTCTATGTACTACGTCATCTGTTGGGAGGCTGAGCATGCGCAAGTTGACTTCATTTGCTGCTGGTCTGCTATTCGGGCTGGGGCTGTTGCTTTCCGGAATGGCCAACCCGGCCAAGGTCATCGGTTTCCTTGATCTGGCGGGCGCCTGGGATCCCTCGTTGGCGCTGGTGATGGTCGGTGCCATCGCTACGGCGCTGGTGCCTTTCACCTGGGCGAGGAAACACGAGCGCTCTTTGCTCGATGCGCCGATGCAGCTGCCAACCAAGCGCGAGCTGGATGGCAGGCTGATCGGTGGCAGTCTGCTGTTCGGTGTGGGCTGGGGAATCGCCGGCATCTGTCCGGGCCCGGCCATCGCCATGCTGCTCGGCGGGCACTGGCAGGTCGTGCTTTTCGTTCTCGCCATGCTTGGCGGAATGCTGTTGTTCTCCGCGCTGGAACGCCGGCGCGCTTGCTGACCGGGAGGTCTTTATGAAAGTCAACGTTGGAACCATTGATCGGGCACTGCGCATCGTTGTCGGCTTGGTGCTTATCGGTCTGAGCCTGGGCGGCGTCATCGGTGCCTGGGGCTGGATCGGTCTGTTGCCGCTGGCGACTGGCATCTTCCGTTTCTGCCCAGCGTATACGCTGCTCGGTATCAAGACTTGCAAGGCGTGCGATTCCAAGTCCTGAGAGTCTGCGAAGCTCCACAGCAAAAAGGCCGACATCGATGTCGGCCTTTTTTTGTCTGCGAGTTGCGATCCGGCTATTCGAAACTGGGCAGGCTCGGCTTCACAACGGGCTTGTTCGCGCCGACCCAGGCGTCGAACCCGCCGGCGATCGACTGGACATGCAGGTAGCCCATGTCCTGCAGCGCAGCTGCGGACAGTGCGGCGCGACCGCTGGTCTTGCAATAGAGCACGATGTTCATGTCGCGCGCGGCGAGTTCCGGTGTGCCGCTGAGCTTGAACTCCAGCAGCCCCCTCGGAATGTTGAGGGCGCCGGCGATATGGCCCTCACGAAACTCATCCGCCTCGCGCACGTCGATCAGCACGTCCGCTGCCTGGATCGCGGCGTCGGCATCCGCGACTGCGACTTCCTGTACGTGGGCCCGGGCCAGTTCGACGAGGTCATGTGCGTTCTTCATCCTGCGTTCTCCTTGATGTTGCCAAAACATTCACGCTGCCGTTCACGGGCATGGTGGGTGGTGTCCGGGTCCAGTGCGAGCAGCGCTTCGTACTGGCTGATGAAAACCTGACCGCCCAAATGAGCGAGGAAATCAGTGTTCCGTAATCGGTCCATGACCGGCCCCTTGACCTCGGAAAGATGGAGCTGGATGCCTGCGGTGTGCAGGCGGGCCGTGATGGCCTCAAGACTCTCCAGGGCGCTGGCGTCGATCAGGTTCACGCCTGGACACATCAGCACCAGGTGCTCGGCCTGCGGATAGCGCCCGATCAGCTCGGCGACGCGGTCTTCGAGGAAGCGCGCATTGGGGAAATACAGGCTCTCGTCGACGCGCACCGAGAGCACCCTCGGGCTCTGTATTACGGCGAAGCGCTCGATGTTGCGAAAATGCTCGCTACCCGGCAGCTGGCCGACCACGGCAATATGCGGCTGGCTGGTGCGCCAGAGGAACAGCAGCAGCGATAGGCCGACACCGAGCAGGATGCCGCTCTCCACGCCGATCAGCAGCACACCGAGCATGGTGGCAGCCATGGCCGCTGCATCCTGTCGGGAGTAGAGCCAGGTGCGGCGCAGGGCGGAGAGGTCCACCAGGCTGAGCACAGCGACAATGATCGTCGCGGCCAGTACCGCGTGTGGCAGATTGCGGAACAGTGGCGTGAACAGCAGCACGGTGAGGCCGATGCCGACTGCGGTCAGCGCACCAGCCAGCGGCGTCTGTGCGCCAGCATCGAAGTTGACCACCGAGCGGGCGAAGCCGCCGGTTACCGGAAAGCCACCACTGAGTGCTGCGGCGACATTGGCGCCGCCAAGCGCGACCAGTTCCTGGTTAGGCTCGATGCGTTCGCGGCGCTTGGCCGCCAGGGTCTGTGCCACGGAAACCGACTCGACGAAGCCGACCAGGCTGATCAGCACCGCCGCAGGCAGCAGTTGCAGTGCTAGCGTCATATCCAGCGTTGGCAGCCTCATGTTGGGTAGGCCGCCAGGCACCGCACCGACTACCCGCACGCCGGCATCGGCGAGCTGAAAGACGCTGACCGCCGCTATCGCCAGCAGCAAGGCAGCGACCGGCCCGATCTTGCTCAGCGTGCCGGCGATATGCGGACTCATACCCAAACGCTGCAGCCAAGTGGAGAGGCGGCTGCGCACCAGGTAGAGAAATAGCAGGCTCGTCGTGCCGACGATGAACGTCGGCAGATGCATTTGCGACAATGCTCCGAGCAGGCCCAAAACCAGCTCCACGGCGTTTTCACCTCCGGTTGAGATGCCGAGGATGTGCTTGAGCTGGCCGAGAGCGATGAGGATGCCCGAAGCGCTGATGAAGCCGGAAATCACCGGATGGCTGAGGAAATTCGCCAGAAAGCCCAGGCGCAGCATGGCCATGAGCAGCAGCACCGCGCCGGAAAGCAGCGCCAGCAGCATGGCCGCGCCTGCATATTCCGCGCTACCCGGGGCGAACAACGGTCCCAAGGCGGCCGCAGTCATCAGCGATACCACTGCCACCGGGCCGACTGCCAGGGTGCGACTGGTGCCGAACAGGGTATAGGCGATCAGCGGCAGCATGCTGGCGTACAGGCCGGTCACTGGCGGCAGGCCGGCGAGCATGGCGTAGGCGAGGCTCTGCGGGATCAGCATCAGCGTTACGATCAGCGCGGCCAGGCTGTCCTTGGCCGCGGCCGCGCGATCATAGTGCCTGACCCACTCCAATATGGGCATGTAGCGGGCCAAGCGCTGCTTCATCCCTTCTTCTCCTGGGTGAAGTCGCAAGCGTCGGGTGCCTCGGCCGGGCGCGGTTCGAAGTCCAGATGCTTCGGCTCGGCCAGCCATTCATGGCCCTTGAGCATCATCTCGAAGTAGATCGACGGCATCCATTGGGTCTTCAGCTTCCAGGCCAGGCGGCGCGGCACTTTCGGGTCGAGCGGGAACGTCGGCAGCAGCTTTCCGCCATAGCCGAACTCGGCGAGGATCACCTTGCCGTGCTCGACGGTCAGCGGGCAGGAGCCGTAACCATCGTAGATCGCCCGCGGGCCGCTGCCCTTGAGCACACTCAGCACGTTTTCGGCGACCACCGGTGCCTGTTTGCGCACCGCTGCTGCGGTCTTGGCGTTGGGCGCGGAACACACATCGCCGAGGCTGAAGACGTTGCCGAAGCGCGGATGCCGCAGCGTCTCGTGCTCGGCCTCGAACCAGCCGTCGGCGTTGGCCAGGGCGCTGTGGCGAATGAAGTCCGGTGCGTGCTGCGGTGGCACCATGTGCAGCAGATCGAACTCACGCTCCACCGTGGTACTTTGCCCGGCGCTGTCGGTCACCTTGAACCAGGCCTTGCGCGCCGGTCCGTCGACAGCCACCAGATTGTGGTTGAAGTTCAGCCGCGCGCCGTAGCGCTCGACGTACTGCATCAGCGCGGGCACGAAGTCTGCGACGCCGAACAGGACCGCGCCAGCCGAACAGAAGTCGACCTCGATATCCTTCAGCACGCCTTGCTGGCGCCAGTGATCGCAGGACAGGTACATCGCCTTCTGCGGTGCGCCGGCGCACTTGATCGGCATGGGTGGCTGGGTGAATAGCGCCTTGCCGCCGCGCAGGTTCTGCACCAGTTGCCAGGTGTAGGGCGCCAGTTCGAAGGCGTAATTCGAGGTCACGCCGAACTTGCCGAGGCTGTCGCGGGCGCCTTCGATGGCGTCCCAGTCGAGGCTCAGGCCTGGGCAGACCACCAGCGCCCGGTAGCCGATGCGACTGCCGTCTTCGAGCACCACTTGCTGGTGCTCCGGCTCGAAGGCTTCGGCAGCCGCGCGGATCCATTGCGCCTTGGACGGAATGCAGCGACTCATCGCGCGCTCGGTGGCGCCGCGGTCGAACACGCCGGCGCCTACCAGCGTCCAGCCGGGCTGATAGTAGTGCTGTTCACGGGGTTCGATGATTGCGACGCGCAGTTCGGGGTCGCGCTTGAGCAAACTGGCTGTCACGGCGCAGCCGGCCGCGCCGCCGCCAATCACCAGGACGTCGTAGCGCGGCGTGACGGCGAGTTTCGAAGCGCCCGGCAGCGGCAGATCGGTTGTCGACTGCCAGTAACCCTGCATGCGTGGCAGCAGGCCGCTGAGGTCGTAACTGGCTTGCTGGGCTGTCTGCAGCAACACCTGCGGATCGAGGTGATGTGCCTGGGCCAGTGCCCAGAGCGAGGCCGAGCGTGTCCCGGTGCGACAGAATGCCAGTGCTGGCCCCTTGATCCGCGCCAGTAGCGCTCGGAAGGCCGCGACGTCGGCATCAGTGATCTGCCCGGATACGACCGGTAGATGATGGTACTCAAGGCCGGACGCCTCGGCGGCGGTGCGCATGGCCTCGCTGGACGGCTGGCCTTCGTCCTCGTTGTCCGGGCGGTTGTTGATGACGCAGCGAAATCCGCTGCCGGCCAGCAGCGCCATGTCCGCCGGTTGCAACTGGGCAGCGACGGAGATGAAAGGGGTCAGTCGTTTTATTGTTTGCATGTCGACGTCCTCCACGCTTGGGGCTACAGCACGTCCAGGGGAATCTTCAGGTAGCGTGTGCCATTGCTTTCCGGCTCGGGCAGCTCGCCGCCGCGCATGTTGATCTGCACAGAGGGCAGGATCAGCGTAGGCATGCCCAGCGTGGCATCCCGTGCCGTGCGCATGGAGACGAACTGGTCCTCGCTGATGCCGGCGTGCACGTGCACGTTGTGTTCGCGTTCGGCGGCGATGGTCGTTTCATAGAGGAACTCTTCACGGCCGGGCGCCTTGTAGTCGTGGCACATGAATACCCGTGTGTCGCCCGGCAGGGCGAACAGCTTCTGGATCGACTGGTACAGCGTGCGCGCGTCGCCGCCCGGGAAATCACAACGGGCAGTGCCGTAATCGGGCATGAACAGCGTGTCGCCGACGAACGCCGCATCACCGATGACATAGGTCATGCAGGCCGGGGTGTGGCCCGGGGTATGGATGGCGCGCGCCTGGATGTTGCCGACCTGGAAAGTATCGCCATCGTGGAACAGGTGGTCGAACTGGCGGCCATCGGTCGCAAAGCCGGTACCGGCGTTGAACAGCTTGCCGAAGGTGTCCTGCACCACGGTGATGCGATCACCGATCGCCAGCTGACCACCTAGTTGCTGCCTGAGGTACGGCGCGGCGCTCAGATGGTCGGCGTGCACGTGGGTTTCCAGCAGCCACTGCACCTTGAGGTCCTGCTCGCGTACATAGTCGACCAGACGCTGGGCGGTAGCATGGGAGGTACGGCCGGATGCCGGATCGTAGTCCAGCACCGAATCGATCACCGCGCATTGGCGTGTCTGCGGATCGCTGACCACGTAGCTGTAGGTGAAAGTCGCGGGATCGAAGAAGGGTTCGATATGGGCATTCATGGGCGCGCTCCTCTCCAAGATTAATACCGGTGGGGGTATGTATGTGGAGTGATGTTAGCCCTGATTTAGGTTATATGCTTAGACTTAATAGTTATTAGCTGGTGGCGGGACATTCGCCGCGACCCGCTATGGAAGGGGCGCAGCGGCTGTCGGGTCAGCGACTGGGCGGATTGGCAGCGTCACTGACGATATGGCCATCGACCAGCTGTATGGTCCGTCCGCAATCGGCCGCAAGCCGTGGATCATGGGTCACCACCAGTATTGCGCAGCCGAACTGGGCATTGATGCGATGAAATAGCTCGAACACGCTTTGCGCGGTGCGGGTATCGAGGTTGCCGGTCGGCTCGTCGGCCAGCAACAGAGGCGGGCGGGTCACCAGCGCCCGGGCGATGGCAACTCGTTGCTGCTGGCCGCCGGAGATCTGCGTCGGCTTCGTGTCGGCGAATTGCGCCAGTCCGACTTCGTCGAGCAGGCCGCGGGCCAGGTCGATATCCGCGCGTGACGGCTTGCCGTGGCGAATCATCAGCGGCATCAGCACGTTCTCCAGCACGCTGAACGCCGAGATCAGGTGGTGAAACTGGAACACGAAACCGATTGCCTGGTTGCGCAGGTGCGTGCGCGCTTCGTCGTTGCTGTCGCGTGTCGCCTGGCCGAGCACGTACAGCTCGCCGGAGCTGGGCGTATCGAGCAGGCCGATCAGGTTCAGCAGCGTGCTCTTACCTGAGCCGGACGGGCCGATCAGCGCGGCCAGCTCACCGCGGTTCAGGCGCAGGTCGATACCGTGCAACACCTCGGTTTCCAGTGGTGTGCCTATGTTGAAGGCCTTGCGTACCTGTTCCAGGCGCAGGACCTCATTGGCCGGGCTGGCTGGCAGGGTTTCAGACATATCGAATCGCCACCGCAGGGTCGTAGCGCGCCGCACGCCGCGCCGGCATCGCCGCCGCCAGCACGCCGGTGATTGTCGCTACCAGCATGGCCAGCGGCACCAGGGTCGGATCGACCGGAATGGTGAACAGCCGCGGGCCAAAGAGATTGAAAACCTGCACCAGGCCCCAGCCGACGCCTCCGCCGCAGGCAGAACCGAGCAGCCCGAGTAGCCCGCCCTGCAGCAGGAACACGCGCAGGATCTGCCCGCGCGGGCTGCCCATGGCGCGCAGGATGCCGATCTCGCGGGTGCGCTGGACGACGCTCACGGCGAGCACGCTGGCGATGCCAAAGGCCACGGAGATACCGACGAATACACGGATCATCTCCGTGGTCATGCTCTGCGAGGCGAGCGCGTTGAGCAGTTGCCCATTGGTTTCCATCCAGCTTTCGGCGCGCAGCCCGGTGAGGCGCGCGAGGCGCTCGGCGACCTGATCGGCCTCGAAGATCTCGGCGACCGTGGTATCGATCACCGTGACGCCGCCGGGCAGGTCGAGCAGTGTCTGCGCCTGTTTCAGGTCCAGGTACACGTAGCGCGCATCCAGCTCGCGCACGCCCAGCTCGAAGATGCCGGCGATATCGACGACCGCCTCGCGGCCTTCGCCGGCGTCCAAACGCAGCTTGTCGCCGATGCCCAGGCCGAGGTCGCGTGCCAGTTCCTTGCCGATCACCGCGTGGCCGGCGCCCACGGTGAACTGCCCGGCGATCAGGTCGTCTGCCAGCGGGATGATGCGCTGATAGCGCGGCGGGTCGATGCCGAGCAGCGCCACCGAGGCGCGGGCCACGCCGCGTCGGGCGATGGCCGGGCCGCTGATCACCGGCGACACCGCGAGGATCTGTGCGTCCTGGTCGAGCACGTCGCGTACGTCCTGCCAGTTGATGATCGAGCGCAGGCGCTGCGCCCGCGGGCTCTCCAGCACCAGCGACCAGCTATGGTCAGCGGCGGGCAGAATGCGGTTGACCTCGTCCGGCGGCAGGATGCGGATATGCGCCTGGGTGCCCAGGGTGCGCTCGACCACATTGGCCTGCAGGCCGGTGATCAGCGCCGTGATGAACACGATCACCGCCGAGCCGACGGCGATACCGAACATGATCAGCAACGTCTGCATGCGGTTGTCCAGCAAGAAGCGCAGGGCGATCTTCCATTCGGTCCACAGCGAGTCGGCCAGGCGCATGCAGTCAGTCCTGAATGCCGGTTGGAATCGTTTGTTCACGCACGCGTACGTGCTGGCCTTCCTCGGCGTCGCCGATCAACACCAGATCACCTGCCGCCAGCCCTTCATTGACTTCGCTCAGCGCGGTGCCGAGCATCCCTAGACGCACGCCGACCCGCTCCACCACGCCGTCATTGACGCGCAATACCTGGGCGCGTGTTCCGTCGCGGGCGCGTAGCGCATCGTTGGGCAGTACCAGGGCTTGCTCGCGTCGGCCGGTCTCAATGTTCACCGAGACGGTCATGCCCTGACGCAGGAAGTCGGCTGGCTCCAGCAGGTCGAGATGGACATCGATGGTCCCACGGGCGGTATCGACGCTCGGCGCGATGAAGCTGACGCGTGCCGGCAGCACTCGATCCGGGTAGGCATCGGCGATGATCCTGGCGGCCTGGCCCAGTTCGATCGGGGCCAGATTCTTTTCGTCCAGGGGCAGCAGGATTTCGCTACTGCCGGAGCGGGCGATCGTCAACAGGGTGCGGCCGGGCTGTACCAGGTCGCCGGGTTCGACTTCGCGCGTCTGCACGATACCGTCGACCTGGGCGTGGATGCGGGCTTTCGCCAGGTTCGCGCGCGCCGCTTCCAGGCGCTGACGCAAAACCTGTTCCTCGCTGCCGCCTTCGCCCACGGCCGCGGCGGCGAAGCGGGCGCGATCGCGGACCACACGGGCAGTCAGCGTTGCGCGGCGAGCCTGCTCAAGGGCCTCGGAGGCCAGGAGCTTGCGTTCGAACAGTGTCTCCCGGCGCTGGAGTTCGCGATCGGCCTGTTCGAGGTTGTTCTGTGCCTCGCGTAGGGTGGCCTGTGCCTGGGGGCGGCTGGAATCAGTCAGCTGCTGCAGGGCCGCTTCCGCCTCGCGCAGGCGGGCGCGCTGCTCGTCGTCGCGCAGCTCCAGCAACAGATCGCCAGCCTTTACCGTATCGCCCTCGCGCACATGGCGCGCGGCGACAACGCCGGTGATTTCGCTGCCGACCTGCGCCAGCGACTGGCTGTCCACCTCGCCGCTGGCGACCACGCGTTGCACCAGTGGGCGTGTTTCCAGGCGATAGCCGTTCAGTTCCGGCCCTTGAAGCTGGCGCCAGATCATCCAGCCGGCCAGCAGCAGGACCGGGATGATCAGCAAAAGCGCGCGACGAATGGTTTTTGCAGCGGGCACGACGGACCACTCCTTAATGCGGCCCCTTCGGGCCATCGAACCCGCCAAGCTTACGGTCATACCCATGGGGGTACAACGCGGGCGTTGCGCGCAGGTCGGGCGATGGTCTGCGGCTATCGTGACCATAGGCTCTGGAGCAGGGCGTGGCGGAGTACACTGGCCGCCCGCATCGAGGATTCTGAAATCATGGCGTCCACCGTTCAAAGCCCGGCGGCCACTCTGCGCGCTGCCTGGCTCGCACAGGCGCAAGCCAACCCCTGGATCACCTTCGGTCTTGCGGCAACTGCAGTGGCGGTGCTGTTACTGCTAGTGGCGGGTACCGCCAACGCTTTGCAGAGCAGCGAGGCGGGCAACGTTCGCTACGCGCTGTTGGGCGGCAGCGCCGGTTTCGTAGCGACGGCGGTCGGCGCGTTTCTGGCGATCGGCCTGCGTGACATTTCTACCCGCACCCAGGACAGCATGCTTGGCTTTGCCGCCGGCATGATGCTCGCTGCGAGCGCTTTCTCCCTGATCCTTCCGGGGCTGGAAGCGGGGCGTGAATTGTTCGGTAACGGCCCGGCTGCGGCGCTGACGGTGGTGGTCGGCCTGGGGCTTGGCGTGTTGCTCATGCTCGGTCTGGATTACTTCACGCCGCACGAGCATGAAAGCACTGGCCCCTGTGGTCCCGAGTGCGAACGCCTGAACAGGGTCTGGCTGTTTGTGCTCGCCATTGCGCTGCACAACATTCCCGAAGGCATGGCCATCGGTGTGAGCTTCGCCAATGGCGACCTGAGCGTTGGCCTGCCGCTGACCACGGCGATCTCCATTCAGGACATTCCCGAGGGCCTGGCCGTCGCGCTGGCGTTGCGCACCACCGGGTTGTCGGCGCTGGGTTCGGTGCTGGTCGCCGCGGCATCCGGGCTGATGGAGCCGATCGGCGCGCTGGTGGGTATCGGCATGTCCAGCGGCTTCGCCATCGCCTATCCCATCAGCCTCGGCCTGGCCGCGGGGGCAATGATCTTCGTGGTATCCCACGAGGTGATCCCGGAAACCCACCGCAACGGCCATCAGACGCCCGCCACGCTGGGCCTCATGGTGGGCTTCGCGGTGATGATGTTCCTCGATACCGCGCTGGGCTGACGCGTCAGGGCTTGTCCGCCTCGGTCTGCATGATCAGCTCGACGCGGCGGTTGCTGGCGCGACCCTGTTCGTCGCCGTTGTCGGCGAGCGGTCGCGTGTCGGCGTAGCCGGTTGCGCTCAGCCGCGTCGATTCGATGCCGGCCAGCTGCAGGTAGCGCACCACGCTGCTGGCGCGGCTGGCGGAAAGCTCCCAGTTGGACGGAAAGCGCTCGGTCTGGATGGGCAGATTGTCGGTATGACCCTCGACGATGATCCGATGACCGCCTGCGGCGAGGGTCGGGACCAATCGGTCGATCACATCCAGCCCGGCGTCTTCCAGCTCGGCCCGCCCTGAGCCGAACAGAATTTCGCTGCTGATTCGAAAGCTGATGCTGCCATCGTTGACGATGACCTCGATGTCGTCGCCCAGCGCCAGATCGGGCTTCGCTTCGCTCGTGTCGTCCTGCTGCGTATCAGCCGCCGGCGCCGGTAGCGGCACGATCGATGGTATGGGTGAAGCGCTTGGCTGCAGTGCTACCAGCTGATCGCCAGCCGCCTGCTGTGTGGCTTCTACCAGCGCGGGCTCGCTCTGCTGGCCTTCGCCCTTGCCGGCCAGCGCCAGCATGATCACCAGCATCACCAACAGCAGGGTGAGCATGTCCAGGTAGGTGATCAGCCAGGCTTCCTGCTCTTCCTCTCGCTGCGGCTCGATATGCCAGCGGGAGAAGCGGCTGCCCTGCGATGCCTGGCCGTTCACGTGCGTTCGTCCTGCGGCGCGCTGCGCGGTGCGGCGGGGCTGCCGTCGCGAATTTCGTCGTCGTGGTGGGCGATGAACGACTTGAGCGTTTCGCGCATGTAGGCCGGGCTGCGGCGATTGCACATCATCGAGATGCCCTGCATCACCAGATTCATCAGCGCCACGCGTTGCTCGGTACGCCGCTCGAGCTTCACAGCCACTGGTTTGAGGATCAGGTTGGCCAGCAGCACGCCGTAGAAGGTCGTCATCAGCGCGACCGCGAGGCTGCGGCCGATCAGGTCCATATTGCCGCTACCGAGCATGAACATCAGGTTGATCAGTCCGACCAGCGTGCCGATCATGCCGAACGCCGGCGCATAGTTGGACATCGCCCGGAACAGCTGTGCCTCGGCATTCTCCCGGGCGCGCAGTCGTGCGATGCGCCATTGCAGAAGTTCCAGGATGTCTTCTTCCGGGGTGTTGTCGATCACCAGCTGCACGCCGGTGCGCAGAAAGGGATTACTGACCTGCTCGACCGCTTTTTCCACTGCAGGTAGATCACCGCTGATCCACAGTCGCGAGATCTGCACCAGCTCATCGAGATCCTGCCGGGTGTACAGGCGCTCGTTGCGCATCACTGTCCAGATCAGCCCGAACACTCGGGTGACTTCGCGCAACGGATAGCTGATAAAGGTCGCCGCCAGGGTGCCGACCAGTACGATGCCGAGGCTTGGCAGGTCGATGAAAAGCGCGGGTTCTTTGGCGGCGAAGAGCATGACGACGGCGAGCAGTCCGATGCTCGCGACGATGCCGATCAGGGTGGAGGGATTCATCGGAACTCCGCTGAAGGGGGCCAGTGCAGAAAGCGCGCGATCATAGCAGCTGGCCTTGTGCGTACGGCTGACCTGAGTCAGATCAGCCGCTGGCAGCCGCTCTACAGATTCTCAAGCAGCCGGCGCGCCGCTTCCTGGCCGCTAAGCCAGGCGCCTTCCACTCGGCCGGACAGGCACCAGTCGCCGCAGGCGTAAAGACCCAACCCGGCGTCGGCCAGGGCATTCCATTCGTGGGCCTGGGCCGGGCGGGCATACAGCCAGCGATGGGCCAAGGTGAACTCCGGGGCCGGCACCACACAATCGATCAGCTCGGCGAATGCGCCATGCAAGCGCTCGATCACCGCCTCCTTGGGCAGGTCGAGGTGCTGTCGGCTCCAGCTGCTGGTGCCGTGCAGAACCCAGGTATCCAGCTCGCCGTTGCGGCCGGGCTTACTGCGGTTGCGAGCAATCCAGTCCAGCGCATCGTCGCGAACGAAGCAGCCTTCCAGCATGGTGTTCAACGGAGTCGCGAAGCCCAGCGCGACCGCCCAGGTGGGCTCCATGGCTACGCTGGCAGCGACGGCGGCGAGCTTGGGCGCGCTGGAGAGCAGCGCAGCCGCCTGCGGCGCCGGCACGGCAATCACCACCTGGCTGAATGGTCCGTGGCTTACGCCTGTGGCATCGACCAGCGTCCAGAACTGCTCGCCGCGAAACACTTCTGTGATGCGGCAGCTGAAGTTGACCGGCATGTCGCCCAGCAATCCGCGGGTGATCGAACTCATCGTCGGTGTGCCGACCCAGCGCACCTGCTCGTCGGCAGATGGTTTCAGTTGACCGTCATGGGACTGGTACATGCTGGGCGACCATTGATCGACCCAGCCTTCGCTCTGCCATTGGCGGACGGTTTCGCCAAAGCGACGATCCCGGGCGGTGAAGTATTGCGCGCCCAGGTCGAGCGAGCCCGCATCGCTGCGCTTGCTGGCCATGCGGCCGCCGCTGCCGCGGCTCTTGTCGAACAGATGTACAGCCTGCCCGGCATCGTGGAGGGCGCGCGCAGCGGAGAGCCCCGCGATCCCGGTTCCGATGACGGCGATTGGAGCCTTGCTCATGATTACCTCGTGTGCTGTTGCCATCAGCCGCACAGCGAAATCGCTGCACAGCATGGTTTCATGACAAGCGTTCGATAGCGCTTGAGCCTGTCCATCCTCGGACAGACGTTGGTCTTTGGCTAGAGGCTTTCGACGCAATGCGCATACCGCTCGCCGATTCAATCCATTGATAGTCGGGTTGCTGGCGCTTCATGGAAGAGGATGCAATTGGCCTGCCGTAAGCGTGGCAGCAGTCTGTGGTTGTAAGTTGCTGATAAGCCGGTACAATGGCGCCGCTCGCCGCCAGGCGGGTTTCGTTATGGTGGGCCCTGCCGGTCCCCTCGCAACGATCAGCCGTGAACCCGGTCAGGCCCGGAAGGGAGCAGCCGCAGCGGTGACATTGTGTGCCGGGGTGTGGCTGGTAGGGTTCACCTCCATAACGATCTTCTCGTTTTTCCTTTCTCTCTTATCTGAATCCGCTGACGCCTTTGCAGGCTCGGGCGTATACGCGTGTCTGCCGTTCCTGTTATGGCATGGCAACCGGTTGCTGGCGCCAACCTTGTATCCTGCGCAGCATTTCCAGAGGCACGAAGTGCCGGTATCGGCTCGAGGAGCACGGTTTTGTCTGTAAAAGCGAAGTGGGACATCTTCTGCGCAGTCGTGGATAACTTCGGTGACATCGGCGTCACCTGGCGCCTGGCCCGGCAGCTGGCGGCGGAACACGGTCAGCACGTGCGGCTGTGGGTGGATGACCTGGATACCTTCGCTCGGCTGTGCCCGGCGGCCAATGCCGAGGCGGAACAGCAGCTGCACGAGGACGTGGAGGTCCGGCGCTGGTCCGGCCAATGGTCAGCTACCGAGCCCGCCGATGTGGTCATCGAGGCGTTCGCCTGCAATTTGCCGCAGCCCTACATCAATGCCATGGCTGCCAGCGGTCGTCGCATCCTCTGGCTGAACCTCGAGTATCTGAGTGCCGAGGACTGGATCGTCGGCTGCCATGCGCTGCCCTCACTGCAGGCCAACGGCTTGCAGAAGTACTTCTTCTTTCCGGGCTTCGAAGCCCGGACCGGCGGTCTGATCCGTGAAGCTGATCTGATGTTGCGCCGTGCGGAATTTCAGAGCGTTATGGCGCAACAGGCCGCTTTTCTTGCCTCGCTCGGCGTAGCGCGACAGCCCGGCGCGCGCCTGTTGTCCTTGTTCGCCTACGAAAACACTGCGGTCGCGGGTTGGCTAGACGCCCTCGCGGCCGATTCGCGCAGCAACCAGCTGCTGGTCCCGGAAGGGCGAGTACTTGGCGATGTTGCCGCCTGGCTTGGCGTGCCGAGCCTGCATGCGGGCGATCAGCATCGGCGCGGCAGTCTGCAGCTTTGCGTCGTGCCGTTCATGACTCAGGACGAATACGACCTGCTGCTGTGGAGCTGCGATTTCAACGCAGTGCGCGGGGAGGAGTCCTTTATCCGCGCCCAGTGGGCCGGCAGACCGCTGGTGTGGCACATCTATCCTCAGGAAGACGATGCCCACTGGGATAAGCTCCATGCCTTTCTCGATCTGTACGCGCATGAGCTGTCGCCCACGGCCAACGCAGCGTTACGCGAATTCTGGCGTGCCTGGAACGCTGGGCAGGGGGCTGGCGAAGCCTGGACCGCTCTGGTCCGCGAGTATCCGGCGTTGCTCGAGCATGCCGAAGCCTGGACCCACGAGCAGGTGGCCAATGGCGATCTGGCCGGAAAGCTGGTGTTTTTCTACACCGATTGGCTAGGTGCTGTTCACGCTTAGCGTGCGACCGCACCTTCAATTATGGTGGGGAAAGGCCGTGGCCTGATCTCCGCGCCTTGTTGTACGCCGCTCCGTATGGCGCCATTTGGCGCAGCAACGTGGCTTGCGACCAGGCGGGAACAGACCCTATGATACGCGGCCTGTTTTTTGTCTCTAATTCCCCTTCGGATATTTCGTATGAAAACCGCACAAGAGTTCCGTGCCGGCCAGGTGGCCATCATCAACGGCGCACCCTGGGTCATCCAGAAAGCCGAGTTCAACAAGTCCGGCCGTAACAGTGCCGTGGTCAAGATGAAGTTGAAGAACCTGCTCAACGGTTCGGCTACCGAGACCGTTTACAAGGCTGACGACAAGCTGGAGCCGGTCATCCTCGAGCGCAAGGAAGTGACTTATTCCTACTTCGCTGACCCGCTGTACGTGTTCATGGACGACGAGTTCAACCAGTACGAAATCGAAAAAGACGACCTGGAAGGCGTGATGACCTTCATCGAAGACGGCATGACCGACGTCTGCGAAGCCGTTTTTTACAACGACAAGGTGATTTCCGTCGAACTGCCGACCACCATCGTTCGCGAAATCGTTTACACCGAGCCGTCCGTACGTGGCGATACTTCCGGCAAGGTCATGAAGACCGCTCGCCTGAAGAACGGTGCCGAGCTGCAGGTTTCCGCGTTCTGCGAAATCGGCGACTCGATTGAAATCGACACCCGCACCGGCGAGTACAAGTCCCGCGTCAAGGCCTGATAGGCCACGCAGACTGCTCGAAAAAGAAACCCGGCCTGGCGCCGGGTTTTTTTATGCCCTTTCACTTGCCGATCGGTGCGCGACAAGTGTCGCGCACCGTGACCGGCAGCCTGCGGCTTCTACCTCGCCATCAGTTGGGCCGCAGTTGCTTCAGGGTTTCCGCGATCATGAACGCCATTTCCAGCGACTGATCGGCGTTTAACCGCGGGTCGCACTGGGTGTGATAGCGATCGCTGAGGCCGGCTTCGGTGATCGGCCGCGAACCGCCGATGCATTCGGTGACGTTCTGGCCGGTCATCTCAATATGAATCCCGCCGGGGTAGCTGCCCTCGGCACGATGCACATCGAAGAACTGACGCACTTCGGCGAGCACCTTCTCGAAGTCCCGCGTCTTGTAACCGCTGGACGCCTTGATGGTGTTGCCATGCATCGGGTCGGAACTCCAGAGCACATGGCGACCTTCGTTCTGCACCGCACGCACCAGTCGCGGCAGACCAGCTTCGACCTTGTCGGCGCCCATGCGCACGATCAGATTCAGGCGACCGGGGTCATTCTGCGGGTTGAGGATGTCGATCAGGCGGATCAGCTCCTCGCTGTCCATGCTCGGGCCGACCTTCACGCCGATGGGATTGCCCACTCCGCGCAGGAATTCGACATGCGCGCCGTCGAGCTGACGGGTGCGGTCACCGATCCACAGCATGTGCGCGGAGCAGTCGTACCAGCCGCCGCTGAGGCTGTCCTGGCGGACGAAAGCCTGCTCGTAGTTCAGCAACAGTGCCTCGTGAGCCGTGAAAAAGCTGGTCTCGCGCAACTGTGGCGCGCCATCCAGGCCGCATGCGCGCATGAATTTCAGCGTTTCGTCGATGCGTGCGCCGAGCTGGTGGTACTTCTCGGCCAGCAGGGAGTTGGCGATGAAGTCCAGGTTCCACTGATGCACCTGGTGTAGGTCGGCGAAACCGCCCTGGGCGAATGCGCGTAGCAGGTTCAGGCTGGAGGTGGACTGATGGTAGGCCTGCAGCAGACGCTCCGGGTCCGGCACGCGGCTTTGCGCGTTGAAGTCGATGCCATTGACGATATCGCCCCGGTAAGCCGGCAGCGTCACGCCATCGACGGTTTCGTCACCGGCCGAGCGGGGCTTGGCGAACTGGCCGGCCATGCGCCCGACCTTGACCACCGGGCAGCCGGCCGCGAAGGTCATGACGATCGCCATCTGCAGCAGAACCTTGAAGGTGTCGCGAATCTTGGTGGCCGAGAATTCGGCGAAACTCTCGGCGCAATCGCCGCCCTGCAACAGGAACGCGCGGCCTTGGGTCACCTCGGCGAACTGCCGTCTCAGCTCCCGTGCTTCGCCGGCGAAGACCAACGGTGGCAAGCCGGCCAGGGTGCGTTCAACGCGCGAGAGGTGTTCGGCATCCGGGTATTCGGGCTGCTGCTGGATCGGCTTGCTTCTCCAGCTATCGGGGCTCCAGGCGTCGTTCATGATCGTTCCAACTGATAAAAGTGCGGCGATTTTACCTGAAGCGTCCTAGCCCCGGAGATAGCGATGGCCTATGGGGCTGCGTAAGATGCGTTCGCCGACACGCTGGTGATCGGATAGCTGCGGAGCACATTGATGGACAAAGAGGAACGTCTGCTCGCCGAAGTGCATGACGCTTTCGGGCTGATTCGCGTACTCGAGGTGGGCGACTACCGTTTTCTCGAGTTTGGCGCGGCGGTCGAACAGAGCTGCGTATTCACCGCCGATCCTGCCTGGCTCGAATACGATTACACCCGCGCGATGCTGCTCGGTGGGCTGTGTCATGCAGAGCCGGAAACCGCACTGTTTCTAGGGCTTGGTGCCGGCAACCTGACCCAGGCCTGTCTGCAGTTCCTGCCGCTGGAGGACGTCGAGGTCATTGAGCTGCGGCCGGCGGTGCCGGAGCTTGCGATGCAGTACCTCGGCTTGCAGAACGACTCGCGGCTGTATATCCGCATCGGCGATGCCACCGAGTTGCTGGATACCGCCGAGAGTTCCGATCTGATTTTCGTCGACCTGTACAACGATGCAGGCCCGGATGCCGCGCATCTGGCCTGGTCGTTCCTCAAGCGCTGTCAGGAAAAACTCAATCCGGGCGGCTGGCTGATCATCAATCAGTGGGGCACCGATGACGATCGCCCGTTGGGCGCGGCGCTGCTGCGTGGCCTCTATCATCGGCATTACTGGGAGTGCCCCGTGAAGGAGGGCAACGTGGTGCTGCTGGTGCCAGCGGATCTCGATCAGCAGCTGGACATGACCGGGCTGCGCCAGCGGGCCGAAGTGTTGGCGCCGCGCCTGGGCTATTCGCTGGATTCGTTGATTGCGGCACTGCGGCCCGCGAGCTAGCTCTGCACCGAACGGGTGCGTCGACGGTATTGAAGGTTTGTGGCTGCTCCATATCGGTGCGTACTGACCGGCGCCGTCCCGCACCGAAAAGCGCGACGCGCGGCTCTATCGCGGGGCGTCACTCGTCCCACTCAATATCTGGGTCCCACGAAGCCAGCAGTTAATCAATGCTGGAGCGCTGTGTCTTGCCGCGCTGATGAGCAAACGTGACGGCATGGCTGGTCTGCTAATTGCAAAACGCCAGCATGTTTCGTCGGCAGTAAGGAACCGCCTGTGCCTCATCTTCAAAGCAATCTGATGCATCTGTCCGCTAGCGAACGCCATTGGCTTCCGTGGTCGGGGCCAACCGGCAAGCTGTCGATGCGCTGGTTGTGCTGGTTGAATCGTGGCGTGTATCCCGTGGTGGAGCAGGTCTTCGAGGGCGTTGCGCAGTCACGGGTGCGTATCCTGCAGAACTGGGTCGCCAGTCACTGGGATCATCTTGCGGACCTGGCCGCCAACCTGGGCGAAGCCGTTGGCCACGTCGCTAGCGATGTGCTGGAGGGGAAACGGGCACAGCTGCCGGATATTTCCGAGCTGTTCGTCATCGACCCGCAAGGCCGCGTGCTGGCATCCACCTGCGCGGCTCATGTCGGGCAGCAGGATCTCGATGGCAGAGCGGTAGCGCGCGGGCTGAGCGAGCCGCTCCTGCACGGGCCCTACCGAGATCCGCTGACCCAGCGCCTGGGCGCGAGCACGTCGCGCTTCCATGATGCGGTCACCCTGATGTTCTACCAGCCGGTGCATGTTGGCGGTAAGTGTCTCGGCTGCATCTGCGCGCGGGTGCCCAATGATGTGATCGGTGACCTCATCCAGCGCGAGGCCGGCCACGTCTACCCGGAATCGGGTGACAACTACCTGTTCATGGTGGAGTCGCGCTTCGACAGCAGTGTTCAGACCGGCACGGCGCTGTCACGCTCGCGCTTCGAAGATGCCACCTTCAGCCACGGCGAGAACCTGAAAAGCGGTGTGCACACGCGCTGGGGAACGGTGCGCGTGCAGCAGCATACCGAGCTGGAATTGCGTTTTACCGATCCGGCCACCGGCCAGTTGCATCCTGGTGTGCGGGAGACGATCGCCAAGGGGGCCAACCTGTTCGTCACCTATCCCGGCTACTCGGACTACCGCCATATTCCGGTCATTGGCAAGGGCGTTACCTTTCAGCTGCAAGGCTCGCCAGACCGTTGGGGGATGATGTGCGAGGCGGATCTGGAGGAGGTCTATCGTCGCCGTTCGCTGAGCGTCGGGCTGATGAAGACCTATCTGCTCACGGTGACCACGCTGTTCGCCATCGGCAGTCTGCTGCAGGAGTTCAGCGGTCTGCCCACCACCGCGCTGCATCTGGTCAACGGTTTGCTGCTCCTGCTGGGGGCCTGGGCGTTCGCGTCCTTCGGGCCGCGACGGCTGGCTGCGCGCATGCAGGAGATGACCGAGGTGATTCGTACGCTGGCCGAAGGCGAGGGCAATCTGCGCCAAAGGGTCGACAGCAGCACCATGCAGCGCGATGAGAGTGGCGACATGGGGCGCTGGATCAACAGCTTCATCGACAGCCTGGACGGTGTGGTCGGCCAGGTGATCCAAGTCTCGAAACACGTTCGTCAGGACAACGAGCTGATGCTCGAACGCAGCAGCGAAGCGGGGCAGACCACCAGCGATGTGGCCGAATCGATCCATCAATTGTTGCTGCTGGTGGAGGAGCAACTTGGCGAAATTCAGCAGGCATCGATGACCGCCGAGGAAATGAAGGGCGCCATGGACGAGGTGATGCAGCGTGCCCGCGAGCGTTTCGACACCGTGCGTAACGGTACCGAATCGATCCGTGATGTGGTGCAGCGCTCGGCTCAGAGTGTTCAGCTGCTCGACAGCCGCATGGGCGAGATCGATGAGATCGTCGGGCTGATCAGCGACATCACTACGCAGACCAATCTGCTGGCACTGAACGCGGCAATCGAGGCGGCCAGGGCAGGGGACCATGGTCGCGGCTTCGCCGTGGTGGCGGGTGAGGTCCGCTCACTGGCGCAACGTACGGCCAAGGCGGCAGAGGACATTCGGCACAAGGTCGAGAGCCTGCAGGCGGAAACGCGCCAGGCGGTGTCGTTCATGGAGGGTGGCGTCCAGAATGTCGACAGCAGCCTGCGCCTGACCGAGGAGGCATCCTCGGAGAATGTGCATCTGCATCACACCGTCGAACGCATGTTCGACATCATCAAGGGGCTGAACGAGCGCAGCCTGCATTACGGCCAGACCATCCGTGGCGTCGACCAGGCCTCCAATGAGATGGGGCAGACCCTCGGCGTGCTGCAGGACAGCGCCGAACGTGTTCGTCATACGGCTGGCAAGCTGCACCAACTGGTCGGCCGCTTCCGCGTCAGCGCCGCCAATAGCGAGGCTGCCTGAAAGTGATGCCCGCCGCGAGGACGAGACCTGCCACGGTGCCGCTGCTTTGCACCTGGCTCGGTGCAGGCGAGCCACGCGGCGGTGCTTGCTGGCCAACGGCGCGCCCGGTAGCCCCAACCGCCAGCGCAAAATACCCGCACAGCTTCACGTTAATCCGGTATAGTACGCGCCGGCTGAAACCCAGCCTGCGTTCAGGTACTGCAACACACGAAGCACTGCTTCGGCTGCTGTCCGCTTCGAGCGGGCTATCCTTGACGATTCATCATTCATACGTTTTCGCAACCCCGCCGACCAGGCTGCCAGGGTGACCTTCGGGTTTTGCACGGCATGCGCAGCTTCGGAACAATGGGTCTTGCGGAGCATCAGAGACAAGACCCATGACCCAGGAAATCGGCGGCTTTGCCGCACTCGGTATTCACTCCGCTGTTCTGGCTGCCATCAGCGCAGTCGGCTACGAAGAACCATCCCCTATTCAATCTCAGGCGATCCCGGTGATCCTTGGCGGTCACGACATGATCGGCCAGGCGCAGACCGGTACCGGCAAGACCGCGGCCTTTGCGCTGCCGATCCTGTCCAAGATCGATCCCGCTCGTAAGGAAGTGCAGGCACTGATCCTCGCGCCGACTCGCGAACTGGCCCTGCAGGTCGCCACTGCATTCGAAACCTATTCCAAGCAGATGCCTGGCCTGACCGTCGTCGCGGTCTACGGTGGCGCACCCATGGGCCCGCAGCTCAAGGCCATTCGCCAGGGCGCGCAGGTCATCGTTGCGACCCCGGGCCGTCTGGTTGACCACCTGAGCCGCAACAGTGGCCTGCTGTCGACCATTCGCTTCCTGGTACTCGACGAGGCGGACGAGATGCTCAAGCTGGGCTTCATGGACGACCTCGAAGTGATCTTCGAAGCGATGCCAGAGAGCCGTCAGACTGTTCTGTTCTCCGCTACGCTGCCGCACTCCATTCGCGCGATTGCCGAAAAGCACCTGCGTGAGCCGCAGCACATCAAGATCGCTGCCAAGACCCAGACCGTCGCTCGTATCGAGCAGGCACACCTGATGGTCCATGCCGATCAGAAGATCCAGGCTGTGCTGCGTCTGCTGGAAGTCGAGGATTTCGACGCCCTGATTGCCTTCGTGCGCACCAAGCAAGCCACGCTGGATCTGGCCGCCGCGCTGGAGGCCAAGGGCTACAAGGCCGCTGCGCTGAACGGCGATATCGCCCAGAACCAGCGTGAGCGCGTTATCGAATCGCTCAAGGATGGCCGCCTGGACATCGTCGTCGCCACCGACGTCGCCGCCCGTGGTCTCGACGTGGCGCGCATCACCCACGTATTCAACGTCGACATGCCCTACGATCCGGAGTCCTACGTACACCGCATCGGCCGTACCGGCCGTGCCGGTCGTGAAGGTCGTGCGTTGCTGCTGGTCACCCCGCGTGAGCGTCGCATGCTGCAGGTTATCGAGCGCGTGACCAACCAGAAGGTCGCTGAAGCCCGTTTGCCGAATGCGCAGCAGGTGCTGGACGCCCGCATCAAGAAACTCACTAACAGCCTCGCGCCGCTGGTTGCCGATGCCGAAGCCACCCATGGCGAGTTGCTCGACAAGCTGGTTGCTGACATCGGTTGCAGCCCTCGTGCTCTGGCCGCTGCACTGTTGCGCAAGGCCACCAATGGTCAGGCTCTGACCCTGGCCGAGGTGGAAAGAGAGCAGCCGTTGGTTCCGACCAGCAGCCCGCGTGAGCGCACCGAGCGTTCGGATCGTCCCGAGCGTAGTGGTGATCGCGAGCGTCGCGCTCCGGTCCCGCTGGCCGAAGGCCGCGCCCGCTGCCGTACGCCGCTTGGAGCGCGTGACGGCATCGCTGCCCGCAACCTGCTCGGCGCCATCCTCAACGAAGGCGGCCTGGCCCGCGAAGCCATCGGCCGCATCCAGGTGCGCGACAGCTTCAGCCTGGTCGAGCTTCCGGAAGACGGTCTCGAGCGCTTGCTTGGTAAACTCAAGGACACCCGCGTCGGTGGCAAGCAGCTCAAGCTGCGTCGCTATCGCGAGGATTGATCGGTAGTTGGTCAAACGAAAGGCGGGCTTATTAGCCCGCCTTTTTTATTGCCCAAAGAAAAATCCACCTCGGCTCTCGCTTTCCATCGATCACGCCAACGGCTCGTTACTCATCCGCCCCTTTGCATTCCGTGTCGTGCTCCGATAAACGAAGCACTCCTTGCTCGTCAATCCCGCTCGGGCTGTTCAAACTCTGAACAACATGCTACAAACGACCGCAACCCAAATGATCTAGCCGCTTGAAAACGAAGGGAAAACCATGACCAAGTCGGAGTTGATCGAGCGAATCGTCACCCAGCAGGGGCTGCTTTCGTCGAAGGATGTCGAGCTGGCCATCAAGACCATGCTTGAGCAAATGGCTCAGGCTCTGGCCACTGGCGACCGGATCGAGATCCGCGGCTTTGGTAGCTTTTCCCTGCACTACCGCGCCCCCCGCGTAGGCCGCAATCCCAAGACCGGACAATCCGTCAGCCTTGACGGCAAGTTCGTTCCTCATTTCAAGCCTGGGAAGGAGTTGCGCGATCGGGTGAATGAGGAGGACTGACAAGGGGCTAGGCTAGCTCTCCCTGTAGCAGCGAGGCATCAGCCTAAATAGTTGTTAAAAGCCATCATTAGCTGAACTTTTTGCGGTTCGTACGTACAAAATCCGGTTCGCTTGCTCCGCAGTGAAGAGCACACATAACAAGGACTTCGGATGACCGTGCAGCAACCTACTCCGCCCAACGATGAGATTGACCTGGTCGAGCTGTTCCGCGCGCTTTGGCGGCAGAAGATTCTAATCATCGGCGTCACGCTTCTCACCACAGTGCTGGCGGCCCTGTACGCCTTCCTGGCGACGCCATACTTTCAAGCTCGAACCTACCTCCGCCCAGTGCCGCAGAGCAATCTGGACCAGCTCAATGAAACGGGCATCTACAAGCTCACTCCAGAAGAGGCCATCAACCGTGTGGCTGGCGGCCTGTCGTCTTATGACAACCGTCTGCAGTTTTTCATGAACAATCAGGAGTTTTTTCCTAATCTCACCGAGCGGGGCGAGCAATCAGAGCAGGCATTCGCTGAGTTCAATGAAGAGGCGTTTGAGATGCTGTTCCCTGACCCGAAGCGTACGGAGAACCGCAGCGCCTTCGTGGGGCTGAGGCTGACTTACCCCGAGGGTGTCGCCGGTGCTTCGGTAGTCAATGGCTTTGTCGCATATGTGCTGGAGCTGGAGCGCCGCGAAATCGCTGAGGATGTGGAAAGCCTGGTCAACAATCGTCTGGCCAGCCTTGAGATGAACATTGAGGCGCAGCGTGCAAACTACGAAGCGTCCAAGGAGGCGAAGATTGCGTCCCTGCTCGAAGAGAGCGCGCTGAAGCGGGCCCAGCTTCAGGACGAGCTCGCTGCTCTGCGTGAGGAACTCAGAACTCGACGGAACAACCGAATTCAGGAGTTGACTGAGGCGATATCCATAGCCGAGTCGTTGAGTATTCGTAAGCCAACAAGCCCGTCTGCAATGTCCGACTCGGCCAGAGGCGGCGCGCAAGTTATTCGGACGGAGGTAAACAGTCGGGAAACCCCGCTGTATTTCATGGGAACAGAAGCACTATCCGCGGAGCGTGATGCCCTCGCGAGTCGCAAGTCGGATGACTTCATGGAGCCTCGAATCGCCGAGATCCAATCCGAGCTCGCAATGCTAGAAAACAATCGCGAAGTGGAAATTCTCAGAGAGCGAGAGGGTGAAGACCTATACCTGACCAATCTCGCTGAGTTGCGCGAAGAGGCCGCCCGCTTGAAGGGAATCAAACTCGATACTGATCGGTTGCGGCTTGTTCGTCTGGATCAACCAGCGCTGGATTCGTCCAAGCCAATCAAACCCAAGAAGGCGCTGATTCTCGCACTGGGCTTTGTGCTTGGCGGCATGCTTGGCGTATTCGCCGCTTTGGTACGCAGCCTTGCGAATCGCGGCCGCGAGCCGCAAACCCCGTCGGCGTCATAAGTTGCCGCGTTACTTTCCTCTGCGAGAGCCAGGCACGGCGTTGAACGCTTTGCCTGGCTGCGTAACTGAAGGTCGGTGGGCATCTGGCACGACGTTATAGGTGCTCACAATCGCCAAATAAAGTTGATGCGCGTCACTTGTTTTTTGTGAACTGGCTGGCAAAATGGCGGCCCGCAGCATGACGGAACTTTTCCGTGTGCTTGCGGTATAGCCCCTGGCGCACGCTCTGCGTCGCCGCATTCAGCGAGACGGACCTCAAGTGAACGCAGTAACTCATCCGCAAGTTCTTGCTTCGGCAACGCCTGATGAAATTGATCTTATCCAACTCTTTCGCTCGTTGTGGAAGCAAAAGGTTCTGATTGGCGTCATAACTGGGGTGTGTGCGCTTGTCGGATTGCTTTACGCCTTGCTGGCGCCTCGTTATTACACCGTTCAAAGCGTGCTACGACCGGCCGCTATCAAAGATCTCGATGAGTTGAATCATCTTGGTATCTACAAGCTGTCGCCGAAACAAGCATTGGTGCAGGTTGGCGCAACGCTTGAGTCGTACGAGAATCGGTTGGCCTTCTTCCGTGAACACCCGCAGCTGTTCGCTGATCTAGTACAGCCCGGGCGAACGCTTGAACAGACTTTTGAAGCCTTCAACGATGAGGCCTTCAAGTTGCTGCAACCAGATCCAAAGAAGCCTGAGGGGACGACCCCGTATATTGGCCTCCAGCTCACCTATCCTGAAGCGCTGGATGGGGTTGAGATCGTCAACGGCTTTGTGAATTTCTCCCTGACTAACGTCCAAAAGGAAATAGCGGCTGATCTGGATACTCTTATCGGCAACCGGCTTAGTCAGCTTGACAAGAAGATTGCTGCTGCTCGTGCCAGCTATGAGGCCAGCAAGGAAATCAAGATCGCCAAACTGACCGAGGCTGATGCGCTCAAGCGAGCAGAGTTGAATGATGAGTTGGCTGCTCTGCGCCAGCAGCTCCGGACGCGTCGCGATAACCGCATCAATCAGCTCAACGAAGCGATTCGAATCGCGACTTCGCTGGGTATAAGCAAACCCACCACACCTTCGTCTCTTGGAGCGCCTGAGATCACGAGCCAAGGCAGCGTGATCCGTACCGAGGTCAACAACCAGCAGATACCTTTGTATTTCATGGGTAGCGAAGCGTTGGAAGCCGAACGCAAGGCCCTCTTGGCTCGTCGCTCAGACGACTTCACCGAGCCGCGCATTGCACAGATTGCCAGGGAGCTGAAGCTGCTTGAACACAACCGCCAGATCGAAGTCTTACAAAGCCGAGAGAACGAAGACCTGTTCCTGAAAGACCTGGCCGGTTGGCGCGAGGAGGTAGCCAGGCTGCGCTCCCTGCAGTTCGATGCTGGTTCGCTCAAGCTGGTTGCCATCGATCAACGCGCGGTCGAGCCTCGTCAGCCCATCAAGCCCAAGAAGGCTTTGATCGTGGCCCTCGCGCTCGTATTGGGCGGCATGCTCGGAGTGTTCGTCGCGCTGGTGCGCTACCTTCGCCGTCCTGTCGCCGCAATCTGACCATCCATCCGTCGGCGTGCCGTTGAGACCTCAACGGCCCCGAAAGACGGTAGTATTCCCGCCTATTTTTTAAGGTGGCTCGTGACTAGCATGTCGCGAGTGCGTTGGTTGACATCGTTAAAGGAATAACCGTGCGCTATCCAGAGATCGAACACCACGGCGCTAAGGATGGCGTAACCGGTTCCTGTCATCAGCTACACATTGATGCGAGCCACAGCTTGCTGATCGATTGCGGCCTGTTCCAGGGTAACGAGACTTCGAGCGATGGGCGCGCTGCTACAGAACGGCTGGATATCGAATTCTCCTTGGCCACCGTCCAGGCACTCGTCGTCACCCACGTGCATATCGACCATGTTGGGCGAATCCCTATCTGCTTGCTGTCGGCTTCAAAGGCCCGATTTTTTCCATTGAGCCTTCGGCTAAACTACTGCCTATCGTTCGTTCTTGAGGATGCCTTCAAGCTGGTCGAGCAGCGGTGTGTCCTTTGCCTTACGGCTCACACTGAAGGAGACCAGGCAGCTCGTGGCGCGTATAGGGGTACTGCGTTGCCAACCTACCAGGGTGCGCTTATGTGGAGCTTGACCTTACTTAGCCGGCGACCGGAGAGGCCTGACTCGAGCTGCACGCCTGGCAATCGTCATCGTAGGCAACGACATGCATTCCGGTTGGTGCATCGTCAATTACCTCTAGGTCATGCTGTACGCCTCCAGGCAGGACTTGCTGTTCGTCGAGTTAGGCCTGAGGCACGCAAGGCTATGTCTCTCAGTGCTTCGGCCGGCGCTGCGGCTATGTGGAGTTTGATGCCAGCGCTAAGATGTCCGCGCTAGGGGGCATGGTATTGGTGGCTACGCCGCGTTGGCGGATCAGATAGAGTTAGTGGGCTTTGGGTCGGAATAGGTGCTAGGTGCCGAAAGAGATTTGGCTTGGTGTATGGGATGGCGCGTTCCTTAAACTGGCTTCGTTATGATGTTTTCGAATTATTTTGTTTCGGGGGTTTGGCTGCTTGTTGGTAAGGTTTTTCTGTAGTGATTTTAATGTTGGAGGTAAACGATGAGAACGGTTTTGGTGACTGGTGGTGATGGTTTTATAGGATCCCACTTGGTTGAGTTGTTGGTTGCTGAGGGGTATCAGGTTAAAGCTCTTTCGCAATATAATTCTTTCAATTATTGGGGGTGGCTCGAAGATGTTGCGTGCTTGGGGGATGTCGAAGTTCTAAATGGCGATGTTCGTGATCCGCACTACTGCAAGCACATTACCAAGGGCGTTGATGCGGTTTTTCACCTAGCTGCGCTGATTGCCATTCCGTATTCTTATGTCGCGCCTGATAGTTATGTCGATACTAACATTAAAGGTACGCTGAACATATGTCAGGCGGCGCTGGATAACGGGGTGCAGCGTGTCATTCACACTTCGACCAGCGAAGTGTATGGCACAGCCCAATATGTTCCGATTGATGAGAGCCACCCGCTGCAGCCACAGTCGCCCTACAGTGCTTCAAAGATCGGGGCCGATGCCATGGCGATGAGTTTCTTTAACACCTTCGATCTACCTCTGACCATTGCTCGTCCCTTCAATACCTATGGTCCGCGGCAGTCCGCGCGAGCGGTCATCCCGACGATCATCACCCAGATCGCCAGTGGTAAGAAGCAGATCAAGCTGGGTGATGTCTCGCCGACTCGCGATTTCAACTATGTCGCGGACACTTGTCGTGGTTTCCTCGAGCTTGCTCGCTGCGAAAAGGCTATTGGCGAGACCGTCAACATTGGTTCTAATTATGAGATTTCGATCGGCGATACTCTTGAGCTGATTCGTGAATTGATGGGCAGCAACGTCGAATTTCTCACCGACGATCAGCGGCTACGCCCGGAGAAGTCCGAAGTGTTTCGTCTGTGGTGCGACAACAGCAAAATTAATGGGCTGACCGGCTTCAAGCCGGCCTACTCCATCCGCCAGGGTTTACAAGAAACGATCAATTGGTTCTCCGTTGCGGAAAACCTGGCTAAATACAAAGCTGACCTCTACAACGTCTGAGTTTTTGTCATGTTCAAATCGCTAATCGGTTTCATCCGTGAGCAATACCGTACTGATCAGTTCATCCCGCTGCATGCACCCGTTTTCTCCGGGAACGAAAAGCGGTATGTACTGGAGACCGTTGATTCGACCTTCGTCTCAAGTGTCGGCGCGTTTGTTGACCGATTTGAAACTGACATGGCGGCCTATACCGGCTCACCTCGCGCTATTGCGACGGTGAACGGTACTGCGGCGCTACACGTATCCCTGTTGCTCGCGGGGGTCAAGTCAGGAGATCTGGTTCTGACCCAGCCGCTGACCTTCGTTGCAACCTGTAACGCTATTGCCTATTGCGGAGCCGAGCCGGTTTTCATCGACGTTGATCGGCACACCATGGGCCTTTCCCCGCGGGCCCTTGACGCCTGGCTGGAGGAAAATGCTCTCCTCGATGACGATGGCGTTTGCCGTGTTAGAGAAACAGATCGTGTGCTTCGAGCCTGTCTGCCCATGCATACCTTCGGGCACCCGGCCGATATCGACGGCCTACTTGCAGTGTGCACGCGCTGGAATGTTGCGCTGGTGGAGGACGCGGCTGAATCCTTGGGTAGCCTCTACAAGGGCCGGCACACTGGGACATTCGGTTGTGTTGGAACACTGAGTTTCAATGGAAACAAGATCATAACCACAGGTGGTGGGGGTATGATTTTGGCCGGAGAGGCGCTTGGCGCACGTGCCAAGCACATCACGACAACTGCCAAGAAAGCCCACGCCTACGAGTACGTTCATGACGAGGTAGGCTACAACTACCGCCTGCCCAACCTGAACGCCGCTCTTGGCTGCGCCCAGCTTGAAAACCTTGAGGCCTTTATTTCCAGTAAGCGCGAACTGGCGGCGAGCTACGAGCAGTTCTTCGAGGGGCAGTCGATCCAGTTCTTCCGCGAGCCGGAAGGCTGTCGTTCCAATTACTGGCTGAACGCAGTTGTGTGCGAAGACTTGGCGCAGCGTGATGCGCTGCTGCAGGAAAGCAATCAGGCAGGTGTGATGACCCGCCCTATCTGGAAGCTGATGACTCATCTGCCAGCGTTTTCTAATGCGCTGCGCGGCGACCTTACCAACGCCCTATGGCTCGAAGACCGTGTGGTGAACCTGCCCAGCAGCGTTCGATTGGGGACCTCGGCTTGAGGCGCAAGGTCGCAGTCTTTACCGGTACCCGTGCTGAATACGGCCTACTGTATTGGCTGATGAAGGACATCCAGGCCAGCACGGCCCTTGAGTTGCAAGTAATCGTCAGCGGCATGCACCTGTCTCCCGAATTTGGCGAGACCTGGAAAGTGGTGGAAAGCGACGGCTTTATTATTGACGCCAAGGTCGAAATGTTGCTGTCGTCCGACAGCGATGTGGGGGTGGTCAAGTCCATGGGGCTTGGCATCCTTGGTTTCGCTGACGCGTTGGACCGCCTGCGACCCGATGTGCTGGTAGTATTAGGTGATCGTTTCGAGGCGCTGGCTGTGGTTCAGGCCGCATTGGTGATGAAGATTCCCGTAGCTCATCTTCACGGTGGTGAAATCACCGAGGGCGCCTATGATGATGCCATTCGGCACGCGATCACCAAGATGTCGTATCTGCATTTCGTCGCAGCGCAAGCCTACAGGCAGCGGGTTATCCAGCTGGGTGAGGCGCCACAGCGGGTCTTCAATGTCGGTGCCGTGGGCCTCGATCATCTGCTGCGTAGCGAGCGCATGACCAGGGCGGAGCTCTCACAAAGCCTTGCCTTTGACCTTAACTCGCCTTTTCTGTTGGTGACCTACCATCCAGTGACGCTTGCAGAGGAAGATCCGCTGCGTAGTTTCGAGGCGCTGTTGTCCGCGCTCGACAGGTTCCCGGAACACAAGGTGATCATCACTTACCCGAATGCCGACAATGGTGGACGTGCCATCATCCCGTTGCTCGAAGCCTATGCACAAAAGTCACCTGAAAGGATCAAGGCGATTCCTTCGCTCGGCTTCAAGCGCTACTTGAGCGCCGTCGCGCTGGCTGATGCGGTGATAGGCAATTCTTCCAGCGGGATCATCGAAGTACCGGCATTCGCTGTGCCCACCGTCAATATCGGGGCACGTCAGGACGGGCGTCTGGCGGCGGAGTCGGTCCTGCATTGCGCCGCCCGGGCCGAGGATATTGAGCAGACGTTGCGCACGGCACTTTCCAGCGAATTTGCAGAGGTCTGCCGTAGCGCAGTCAATCCCTACGGCGCGGGCAATGCCTCGCAGAGCATCGTAGCCGTTCTCGAAGGCTGCGATCTGAATCATCACAAGTCGTTTCACGATATAGGTTGAGCCATGAAACTATCCGATGCAGGTGCCGTATACATCATTGCGGAGGCGGGCGTTAACCATAATGGCGAGCGCGATCTAGCCTTTGAATTGGTCGCTGTCGCTGCCGACGCCGGTGCCGATGCTGTTAAGTTCCAGACCTTCGACGCCACGCGACTAGCCTCGAAGACTGCCCCGAAGGCGAGCTACCAGAAGCAGAGCACCGATGTGCAGGAGAGCCAGCTGGCCATGCTCAAGAAGCTCGAACTGCCACGCGACTGGCACTTCGATCTGCAGGCTTATGCACGCAGCAAGGGCATCGAGTTCCTGTCCACGGCATTCGACAGTGGCAGCCTGCAATTTCTCTGCGAAATGAATCTGCCATTTTTCAAGGTGCCGTCAGGTGAGCTGACCAACGGCCCGCTGCTCTGGCAATTTGCGCATACCGGCAAGCCTCTGGTGCTTTCTACTGGCATGGCGACCATGAGCGAAGTCGAGCAGGGCCTTGCTATCGTTGCCCATGCCCTGGCGTCACATGACGAGCCCGCAAGCATGGACGATGTTTGGAAGTGCTGGAGTGATCCACTTAACCGTCGGCGCCTGCAAGGTCATGTCACCCTGCTGCATTGCACCTCTCAGTACCCCACGCCGGCACGTGAAGTCAATCTGCTGGCAATGGACACGCTGAAGGCGTTTGGGCTGGCCGTGGGCTATTCCGATCACACCGAGGGCTGTCTTATTCCGGTCGCGGCGGCCGCCCGTGGTGCCGCCGTCATTGAAAAACACTTTACCTTGGATCGAGCAATGCCAGGCCCGGATCACAAGGCGTCGCTGGAGCCGCAGGAGCTCAGGTCGATGGTTTCTCAGATCCGCGCGCTCCAGCTCGCGCTCGGCGATCCGTGCAAGGTTGCGCAGCCCAGTGAATGGGACACACGAAAGGCTGCCCGTCAGCAGGTCGTCGCGGCCCGGCAAATCGCCGCCGGTGCAGTCATTACTCGTGAGGATCTCACCACCGCTCGCAGTGGCAGCGGTTTGCCGCCTACCACCCTGTGGGAGCTCGTGGGCAGCGTCAGCCGTCGAGGGTTCGAAGCGGGCGAGATCATCGAGAAATGACCGCGACCGTGAGCGGCCCCTTGCCGTTGATCCTGCTCGGTGCGGGAGGGCATGCGAAGGTGCTACTTTCACTGGTCCGTGCTCTTGGCTACGAGGTGGTCGGTGTCTGCGATCCGGGCCTGGTCGAGCAGGGTGCCAGCCATTGGCGCGGTCTCAAGGTGCTCGGCGCGGATGATGCATTGGAGAGGTATGCTCCTGACCAGGTCGAGCTGGTCAACGGTATCGGTCAGGTCGTGGCTGGCAACCTTCGCCAGCGAGTGCACGAAAGTGCCTGTGCCAGAGGCTTTCGCTTTCCTGCGCTGGTCCATCCCGCAGCCTGGGTCGACGAAACCGTTGTGCTGGAGGAAGGGGTCCAGGTAATGGCCGGTGCTGTATTGCAACCCGATGTCGTCATCGGCTGCTGTAGCATCGTGAATACCCGGGCCGGCATTGACCACGACTGTCATGTGGCTGCCCATGTGCATATCGCACCCGGTGCGGTGCTGTGTGGTGGCGTAACAATCGGCCAAAGTACGTTTGTTGGAAGCGGATCCACGATTATCCAGGGAATCACCATAGGAGAGAGCGCCCTGATCGGTGCCGGAACCGTCGTCGTCCGCGACGTTCCCGCCCGGGGTGTTCTGATAGGTCCGTCGCCCCGCGCCAAGGGCGTGGTGGGCTCGTGAAACTAAAGAAGGTATGCAATGAAGCAGTGGGAATTAACACTCGTCGATCCTGAGTGCTCTATGGAGCAGGCCATTGCAACGCTGGACCAGGTCGCAGTGAGGATCGTCATGGTCGTCGATCAGGGGCGCCGGCTGCTGGGAACCCTGACCGACGGAGACGTGCGGCGAGCCTTGCTGAAGCAGCGACCACTGAACACGCCTGTCCGGGAGGTTATGTGTTCCACCCCAAAGACAGCCGAGCGTGACTGGACCAAGGACCGCATTTTGACTGTGATGGAGCGTTATCAGCTGTTGCAGCTCCCGGTGCTCGATAGCAATGGAGTGGTGATTGGCCTTGAAACGTTGCATGACCTTCTGAGCAAGCCGCGTCGGAACAACCCGGTCTTTCTGATGGCCGGCGGTTTCGGTACTCGTTTACGCCCGTTGACCCACAACTGCCCGAAGCCTTTGTTGAAAGTTGGTGAAAAGCCGATTCTCGAGCTGATTCTGGAGCGCTTCATTAACTCCGGTTTTCATCGCTTCTTCATTTCCACCCACTACATGCCGGAGATGATCCGTGAGCATTTCGGCGATGGAAGTCGTTGGGGAGTCAGTATTCGTTATATCCATGAAGACTCGCCGCTAGGTACGGGGGGCGCTCTCGGCTTGCTACCGCACGATGAAATCGATCTACCGATGTTTCTAATGAATGGTGACCTGCTGACGACTCTGGATTTCAAAAATCTGCTCGAGTTTCATGAAACCCATTCCGGCGCCGCCACCATGTGCGTACGCGAGTACGAATACTGCGTACCTTACGGCGTGATTCAGAGTGATGGTCATCGAATTCAATCGATGGTGGAAAAGCCCGTGCAGCGTTTCTTCATCAATGCCGGTATCTACCTGCTTTCCCCCGACCTGGTGAGAAGCGTATCGGCAGGTACGCGCGTGGACATGCCAACCCTGCTGGAGAACGAGATTTCCGCCGGTCGTGACGTCAACATGTTCCCGGTGCATGAATATTGGCTGGATATCGGCCGTATGGAAGATTTCCAGCGTGCCCAGCAGGAGTTCGGCGGCCTATGAGTCAGTCCGGCGCTTATCTGGTAGTGGGCAGCGGCAGTATCGCCAAGCGCCATATCGGCAACCTGAAGAAACTGTTCGCTCCGGCCAGGGTCGCTTGCGTTTCCGCGTCCGGCCGTGCACTGAGCTCCGGGGATGTTGGGGAAGGTGTCGTGATTCTTCCCTCGATAGCAGAGGCGCTGGCTGAGCAGCCGATCTTCGCGATCATCGCGTCCCCGGCGCCATGGCACGCCGAACACAGCCTACAGTTGTTGGAGGCAGGGGTGCCCGTACTGATCGAGAAACCGATCGCCGATAGCCTGCAGCGCTTGAGTGGTATCCACGATCAACTCATAGGGTATTCCTCGCTCATCGACGTGGCTTATAACCTTCGTTACATGAGCTCAGCGGTGACGTTCAAGACACTCATCGACGAGGGGCGAATCGGGGCGCTGCGCAGTGTCAGTGTGGACGTTGGCCAGTACCTTCCCGACTGGCGTCCAGCCAGCGACTATCGCAAGAACGTGTCTGCCCGCCGTGAGTTGGGTGGGGGCGTTTTGCTGGAGCTTAGCCACGAGCTGGACTACCTTGGCTGGCTATTTGGCCGGTTCGAAACCGTCTATTGTTCGGCGCGCAATACCGGGTCGCTGGAGATCGACGTCGAGGATACTGTCGACGCTTTGCTGATGCGTGCAGATGGGCTGGTCGCGAATGTGCACATGGATTTCCTGCAGCGCGCGCCGGTACGCACCTGCAAGGTCGTTGGTCAAACCGGCACCCTGGTGTGGGACATCCTGAACAACCGCATTTCTCTGTACACCACGCGCGATGAGCAATCGGTGCTATTCGATGATCCGCTCTATGATCGCAATGACATGTACCTTGACCAGCTACGACACTTCGCCAGCGTTGCAAGCGGGCGTGCGCAACCGGCGGTGGGGATTGCCGATGCGCTGGCTACGCTGCATTTGATCGAAGCCATGAAACGCTCCGCTTCGGCGGGCCAGGCCGTTCCTGTTGGAGACATCAAAGCGTGAGTATTTACGCGTTCATCTTCGCCCGTGGCAATTCCAAAGGCCTGCCAGGCAAGAACATCAGGCCGTTGGGGGACACGCCCCTGATCGCCCATTCCATTCTCGCCGCCCGGCAGGTAGAGGCCATCGAGAAGGTATTCGTTTCAACCGATTCGCCAGCGATCGCCGAAGTGGCGCGCACCTATGGCGCGCAGGTCATCCTCCGGCCGGACGAGCTGGCAACCGACACCGCTGCAGAGTGGTTGGCATGGCGGCACGCCATCAACTACCTCAAGGAGCGCGGCGACGACTTCGAGACCTTCATCAGCCTGCCTGCCACCAGTCCGCTGCGCAATGCTGACGATGTCCGCAGTTGCCTGGGTGCACTCGACCAGGATACCGATGTAGTAGTGACCGTTACTCCGGCCGCGCGCAGCCCGTATTTCAACATGGTCGTGCGCGACGACGCGGGCAATAGCAGGCTGGTCTGCACCGGTGAGTCGGTAGATCGCCGGCAGGATGCGCCGGCGGTGTTCGATATGACCACGGTGGCCTACGTAACCCGCCCTGCCTTTGTGCTGGAGCAATCTCGGATTTTCTCCGGTCGGGTTCGGTCGGTGGTGGTTCCGCGGGAGCGGGCTGTCGATATCGATGATATATACGATTTCAAAATGGCCGAAATGTTGTATTTGGACAGAGAGCAAACAGATGCTGAAGGATAAAAGAATTTTAGTGGCAGGGGCGGGTGGCCTACTAGGAAGTACCCTTAGCGCGGCGTTGCTGGAGCAAGGAGCAAAATTGCTTGTTGCTGATATCAATCTACCTTTAATGGACGAGCGCCTCAGGCAGCAGGGCATCGATCAAGAACATCCGGATGTTATGAGGTTTGCTCTCGATCTTAACGACGTCGGATCAGTCGAAGCATTGTTCAATGCTCTAGGCGACGTGGATGGTGCAGTGAATTGCACTTATCCGCGCAACAAGCGCTATGGCGCCAGCTTTGAAAACGTGACGCTCGCTGATTTTAACGAAAACGTGTCTCTGCACCTTGGTTCTTCCTTTTTATTTATGCAGCAGTGCGCAAAGTACTTCGAGCGTAGCCATCGTTCATTTTCATTAGTTAATATTTCATCTATTTATGGTGTGGTACCACCCAAGTTCGAGGTATATGATCGTACGTCAATGACAATGCCTGTGGAATATGCGGCTATCAAGTCCGCCCTAATTCACCTTAGTAAATATTTGGCAGGCTATGTAGGTAACAGCCACTTTCGCTCTAATTGTGTGAGTCCTGGCGGTATATTGGATTCTCAGCCCGAACCTTTCTTGGGGGCTTACAAGAAATATACTTTAGGAAAGGGGATGCTGGATATTAAAGATGTAGTAGGCGCGATCATTTTCCTTCTTTCTGACCACGCAAGCTATGTAAATGGACAAAATATAATAGTCGATGATGGATTTACATTGTGACTTTAACGCTCCAGATGAGAAATGTTTTTGAATTTTTTGCGGGCGGTATCGGTTGTAACCCAAAACGTGGTGCCTTGGTCTGATGATTCTATTTTCTTCCGCGACGTTCATTGTCCTGTCATTTCTCTTGTTGCGAAATAAAAGAATAATTTGTCCGTCCAACGTTGTGTTTGGAAACTATTTTCTCTATTTGGTTTTTCCTGCAACTCTTTTCTATATACTTGATTGGATATCTTGGGAGTATGTTCTACCTTGGGGGAAGCTCAATGACTGGGCGTCGGTCTCTGATGAAGCCGTTCTCTCCTACGCGTATATATTTGCTTTGTTTTTTTATTTTTTACGTTTTCTCGAAGTGCTTCTGGAACGTCAGGATGACGGTGCAGAAATGTTTGAGTATCGTTCGCGGCCGTTTGCGATACTGCTGTGTGCATTTTTCTTGTTCTTGGGGTGCGCTTATTTTTTTGAGGTTACTGGCGGACTGGACGCTTGGTCTGGAAATTATAGTGAAACGTATCTTTCTAAAAAGAAAGGTTATGGACTTCTTAATTTTCTTCTAATCATGTGGTCAAACTTTATGGCTTTTTGGTTGGGATTTTATTGTCGAACAGCTGAGCGAAGAAGTCTTGTTCTAATACTTATTGTTTTCTTGGTTCTCGGTTTCTGCGCTTATTTACAAGGTGTGAAAAGTAGAGTTTTTCTGTTTGGTATATTTTTCAGCCTGCCTTGGCTCGCTGTCGCGCGACTGAGCTTGAAGAAAGGTGTTCTCCTTTTTTTGGGTTTTGTTTTTTTATTCTCTGGGGCAATGTATGTTAGATCCAATGGTTTTTATAAAACTCCTGAGATGCTTCTTGAATATTTTTTGACATACTTTAATACGATATTTCTACATGACATGATTTTGAGGGACATGCCGCCAGATTATTTTCAGACTGTGGGTTTTCCGTTTAGCAAATGGATGACCTTTTTAGGCGTTGCTTCCCCAGATCATATGCATGATATTAGTCGTTGGCTGACATCCATTTATTATCCATCGCAATGGTTTAAAGAGTCCGCTACACAGCAATGGCCAGTCGAAACAGAGCTATATTTGAATTATGGTAACTATGTTTTTTGGATAGCGCCGGTTGCAATCTATTCTTTGTTTATGGGAGGGCTTTATTCTCTCAGGTTCAGGTGTGGGCCAATATTTCTATTTATTTTTATGTCTGAGCTTTTTGTGTTTTTAAGCATGTTCAGGGGGAGTATGTTGCAGTGGATATGGGTATTTAACATCGGGTTCTACTTGTTGCTTTTTTTAGTGCAGCGATTACTTTTCTCAAGAAAGGTTTGTATGCATGAGGCTAGCTAAGCTTATTAGTTTTTTCAGAGAAAAAATCGCTTTCTTTGATGTGCTGGAGCCTGCTCTTTGAACCGTATCTTCAATGTTGGTTTGCGCGGATTGACTCTGTTAAGTAAATTTGTGCTCGTATTTTTTTTGGCTAAGTTTTTAGAACCCAGCCTGTTAGGGCTTTATGGTCTATTGGCAGCGGCGATCGGTTATTCTCTATATATTTTGGGTTTCGATTTTTACAATTTTTCTACTCGTGAAATCATAGGGTCGAGCTCCAAGGAGTGGCTGCGATTAGTCAGGGATCAGTCGGTATTCTATTTGATAATGTATTTTTTCTTCATGCCTGTAGTCTTGGTGGTTTTCTATATGGGACTGCTCCCGTGGAGTTTCTTTGCTTGGTTCTTGGTGTTGTTGTTTCTGGAGCATTTTGCGCAAGAGATGAACCGTATTCTGGTTGCAATGTCGGAGCAGTTGTTTGCCAGCATCGTGCTTTTTTTACGCAGCGGCATCTGGTGTCTGGCGGTCGTACTGTTCATGTGGCTCAATAAAGACCTGCGTCAGCTGGAATTTATTCTAGCTGGATGGGTTATAGGCGCATTCTCAGCTTGTGCTTTATCTTTGCTCAAATTACGCAGTCTGGATCGCTTGGCTTTGTGTTTGCCGATAGACTGGCGATGGATGAGGAGGGGGGTGAAGGTTGCTGCTCCGCTATTGGTCGCCAGCTTGGCTGTTAGAGGTATTTTTACATTCGACCGTTATTGGGTTGAGTCTGTAACGAATTTGGAAGTGCTGGGTGCCTATGTGCTGTTCATAAGCATGGCTGTAGCGGTACTTTCTTTTTTGGATGCAGGTGTAGTTGTATTCTTCTATCCGAAACTCGTGGCTGCCGCCAAAGCGAAAGAGTTTGCCGTATTTCGGCAAGTGATGAGGTCGTTTTCGGTGAATATCATAGTGGTTACTGCATTTTTAGTTGTTAGTTGCTGGGCCATTGCTAACCCGCTGTTGGCGTGGGTGGGTAATGATATTTATATACAGTATCTTTATCTGTTGCATTGGTTGTTGCTGGCGATAACTTTTTACTCGCTAAGCATGGTTCCCCATGTTGCGCTTTATGCTTTCGATAAAGACAAAGCCATTACGTATAGCCAGTTGGCTGCGTTGGTTGCGTTTCTGATTGTCGCTTATCTCTACTCAGATGCTTATGGGGCACAAGCTATCGCATGGGCGATTTGTGCTGCTTTCGGAATAATGCTGGTTTGGAAGGCTTGGGTGTGTCGCTCTTTATCTACTTTCGATTCAGCGGAACAAGGTGTTTTGAATGACACGCGCTGAGTTACGCTTGCTTGCGGATTATTTGCGAGCTACCGAAAACGAGATAGCAATCGACACAAGCCTGTATGAAATACTCGGCTTGCAACCTTTCCAGGGTGGCTATCTGCCAAGACCGGGCAAGTTTTTAACGAGGCTCGCTCCGTGGCAAAAAAACCTGTTGCCTTGCGTTAGTTTGCTCAGGTTCTTCTGGCGCTTTGGGGGAGGGGCGACTTTTCTATTTGTAGAATGTCTGCGTTTTATTCGATTGGTTGCTCCTAAGAATAAAAAGCCATCACCTGTTCTGTCAGCGGATGATTCATATGGGATTCTATTTTCAGATCGAGCTGCGGGTGTTATCAATCAAGCGATTCCCAATAATGCTCTGGTGTGGGTAACGTTTCCCTGGGTTATTAACGACAGTATAAAAAGCAGTGACCGGACTCTCGATATCCTGATGTTATTAAGTCCAAGCGATTTGATAAGGGCGTGGTCTCTATCTGTCAGGGCTGTTCGCTGCCTTGGGAGGAATGCAACAACGAAACACTGGGTTTTTCAGGGGTACACAGCTTTTCGCTGGATGGCTACTCGAATTGCTTTTGATAAAATCGATGCTAAAGGTTATGTAATTGCTGAGCACTATGATCGGTGGGCGTGCTTGATTGACTCTGTTGTCCACTCTCATTCTAGAAAAGCTTCTGCCCCCCCGCCTGGTTTTACTATTGTTCAGCATGGTTCCTTAATTAGCCTGAATAACAGCCAATCGTCGAAGGCAGAGTTGCCGCTGGCGTTACGCAGCCGTCACCGCTCTGTGTCCTCACTTTTAGTTTATGACATCCATTCTCAGAATGTCTTTTTTAATAGTGTTATTTCGCGTGGCTGCCAGTCGCGCGGTGTGAGAGTGGATTACTATCGGCCCACTATAATTCTGTCTGAGCTTCATGCGCAAAAAGGGTTTAGCATACTTTTTGTCGGGCACTCGTTGTGTGAAAAGCTGCATATTGATCTACATCGCAGTCTTGGCAGCGAGCCAATATTCAGTTTCTATAAACCTCACCCTACGTCACCACCAAGTAATGAGGTCGTCAATCAGTCATGGCTTCTTATCGAGGGTCGCGAGATTTTTCCGCCCGTTGATCTTCTGATTTCTTATCCATCTACATTGGTAGATGAATATGCGTCTCTTGGAGTTCCGGCTGTTCTACATTCGTTAAACGAGTCCGAAGTGGATCGCTCGATGCTTTTGCAGCAAATCCTTTCTACAATTGATCCGCTCATGAGTGAAAAAAATGACATCGCAAATTGATACTTGCTTTTGGGGTTGGTATGGATAATAGAAAATATCAGATTTGTACGTCCTGTATCATGGATAGCACTGACCCAGGTATTAAGTTCGATGCCAGCGGTGTCTGTGATTTTTGCAACAATTTCAAATTCGAAATCGCTCCCAACTGGCATCCCGATGCGCGGGGCGAGGCTGAGCTTGCAGCACTCGCCGCGAAAATCAGGAAGCAGGGTGAGGGCAAGGATTTCGACTGCATCATTGGCTTGAGCGGCGGCCTCGACAGTTCTTACGCGGCTTATATCGCGAAGGAAAAGATGGGGCTGCGCCCATTGCTGTTCCATGTCGATGCGGGCTGGAATACCGACCAGGCGGTGGGCAACATTGAAAAGCTGGTAGATGGCCTCGGCCTTGATCTTTACACCGAGGTCATCAACTGGGAAGAAATGAAGGATCTGCAGGTGGCATTTCTGCGCTCGCAGATTGCAGACCAGGACTTGCCTCAGGATGCCGCCTTTTTCTCCGGCCTGTACAAGTTCGCCCGCAAGCATGGCATCAAGTACGTGTTGACCGGCGGCAACTATTCCACCGAATGCTGCCGCGAGCCCGAGGAGTGGGGTGGCTACCCGGGCATCGACAAGACCCTGTTCGCGGATATTCACAAGCGCTTCGGCAAGCGACCGCTGAAGACCTTCCCCCTGGTCGATATCATGACCTACAAGATCCTCTACCAGCGTGTACTGGGGATGGAGATCGTCAAGCCGCTCAACCTGGTGCCTTACGTCAAGAAAGACGCCGAAGCGGAGCTCGAGCAGCGCTTCGGTTGGCAGAAATTCCAGCACAAGCACCACGAATCCCGCTTCACGCGCTTCTACGAAGATTACTGGATGCCGCGCAAATTCGGCTACGAGAAGCGCCGTGCGCATTTCTCCAGCCTGATCATGACCGGGCAGATGACCCGCGACGAAGCGCTGGAACGTATCGCCAAGCCCGAGATGGACGAGCAGTTCCTGAAAACCGAATTCGAGTTCGTGGCCAACAAACTGGGGCTTTCGGTCGCTGAGCTGCAGGCAATTTTCGAAGGCGAGAACAAGACGTATCGGGATTACAAGAACAAGCGCTTTCTAATCGGCATCGGTTCGCGTGTAATGAGCGCCCTCGGATTGGAGAGAAGACTTTTCAGATGATCACCATCATCGATTATGGTCTGGGTAACATTCAGGCCTTCGTAAACGTCTACAAGCGCCTGCATATACCGGTCACGGTAGCGACCAGCGCTGATCAGCTGGCCGGTGCCAGCAAGCTGATCCTGCCGGGCGTGGGCGCCTTCGACCATGCCATGCAGCGCCTGAGTGCGTCTGGAATGCGGCAAACGCTCGATGACATGGTGCTTGGCCAGGGTATTCCCGTGCTGGGCATCTGCGTGGGCATGCAGATGCTCGCCGACTCCAGTGACGAGGGTGTGCTGCCCGGCCTGGGGTGGATTCCAGGAAAGGTGCGCAGTTTCCATTCGGTGCACGAGTCGAGTGAGCTGGCTCTACCCCATATGGGCTGGAACGATGTGCTGCCAACGCCCGGAAGCCCGTTGTTCCGCGGGCAACAGGAAAGCTGGCTGTTCTATTTTCTTCATTCCTACTTCTTCGAGTGCGCTGAGCCTGAGCATATCGCTGCTACTGCCACCTATGGCGCTGGTTTTAGTTGTTCAGTCTCATCGAAGAATGTGCATGGGGTGCAGTTCCACCCTGAGAAGAGCCACCACTGTGGCGTCGCCCTGCTGAAGAACTTCGCGGAACTGTGAAATGTTGAGACCACGCATCATCCCCTGCCTGTTGATTCAAGATAGCGGTCTCGTCAAGACCGTTCGTTTCAAGGATCCTAAATACGTTGGTGATCCGATTAATGCAGTGAAGATCTTCAACGAGAAGGAAGCGGATGAGCTGATCGTCATCGATATCGATGCCACTACCAACGGCCGCGAGCCCGATTACCAGCAGATCGCTCACCTTGCGTCTGAATGCCGGATGCCGCTTTGCTACGGCGGAGGCGTGCGTACAGCCGAACAGGCCAAGCGCATCATCGCGCTGGGCGTCGAAAAGGTTGCCATCAGCTCGGCTGCACTGGCCAATCCCACACTGATCAGTGAAATTGCTGCCGAGATTGGTCGGCAGAGTGTGGTCGTAGTACTCGATCACAAGCAGCGGTTACTGGGCAAGACTCAGGACGTCTGGACACATAACGGCACGCGCAACACCAAACGCGGCGTCGTCGAGGTCGCGTTGGAAATGGAGAAGCTTGGGGCCGGCGAGATAGTTCTTAACTCCATCGATAACGACGGGAAGATGAAAGGCTATGACCTCGCGCTGGCTGCGCACTTGCGCGAGCTGCTGACCGTCCCGCTGACGGTGCTTGGTGGCGGTGGCAGCCTCGATGATATGCACAAGGTGGTCGCTGCCTGCGGTGTTGTTGGCGTCGCGGCAGGCAGTTTTTTCGTGTTCAAAGGCCCTTATCGCGCGGTGTTGATCAGCTATCCCACAGCACAGCAAAAACTCGACTCTATCTATTCAGCCTTGCAGGATGATCGCTAAGCGACTCTGCACCTCGACTCTAGGTTTCTTTATGTTCAAAGGAAAAAAGCTACTCATTTCCGGTGGCACCGGCTCTTTCGGCAACGCCGTGCTCAAGCGATTTCTCGATACCGATATCACTGAAATCCGCATTTTCAGCCGTGACGAGAAAAAGCAAGATGACATGCGTAAACGCTACGCCAACTCCAAGCTGAAGTTTTATATTGGTGATGTGCGCGATTACCAGAGCGTGTTGAACGCCACGCGAGGGGTGGACTACATCTTCCATGCCGCGGCGTTGAAGCAGGTCCCGTCCTGCGAGTTCCATCCTATGGAGGCGGTTAAAACCAATGTGCTTGGCACCGAGAACGTTTTGGAGGCTGCAATCCAGAATGAAGTGAATCGGGTGGTTTGCCTTAGTACGGATAAGGCCGTTTACCCGATCAATGCCATGGGTATCTCCAAGGCAATGATGGAAAAGGTCATGGTCGCCAAGTCGCGAAACGTTGATGAGACCAAGACGGTCATTTGCGGCACGCGATACGGAAACGTGATGGCTTCGCGTGGTTCGGTAATCCCTTTGTTTATCGAGCAGATTCGTGCCGGCAAGCCGCTGTCGATCACTGATCCGAATATGACCCGTTTCATGATGACCTTGGCCGATGCGGTCGATCTGGTGCTCTATGCCTTCGAACACGGTAATAACGGCGACCTATTCGTACAGAAAGCGCCGGCTGCAACCGTAGAAACCTTGGCGCTGGCGCTGACCGATCTGGTTGGAAAGTCCGACCATCCAATCCAGGTGATTGGTACCCGTCATGGCGAAAAGCTGTATGAAGCTTTGCTCAGTCGCGAAGAAATGGCTTGCGCTGAGGATATGGGAAAGTACTTCCGTGTACCGCCTGATCTGCGCGACCTCAATTACGCAAAGTTCGTGGAGCAGGGCGAAACAAAAATTTCCCGCACCGAAGATTACAATTCGCACAATACCGAGCGATTGGATGTAGCGGGAATGCAGCAGCTGCTGCTGAAGCTTGATTTCATGCGCGCTATCCAGCGCGGTGAGCACGCAACGCCCGAGGAGTGAAGAATGAAGGTTCTGATTACTGGGGCTAATGGCTTTGTCGGCCAGAATCTCATCGCGCATTTGGGCGAGCGCGCCGACATCGAGGTGCTACGTTTTACCCGTGAGGATTCGCTGGAAAATTTGCCTTGCCTGGTTGCTCAGGTGGAATGCATCTTTCATCTCGCTGGAGTCAATCGCCCGCAAGACCCACAGGAATTTCATACCGGCAATACCGATTTGACCCGTACGCTGTGCGAAGCCATCAAATCCTCTGGCCGGCAGATCCCGGTGATTTACACCTCTTCCAGCCAGGCGGAGCTGGATAACCTCTATGGCAGCAGCAAGCGGGGCGCTGAGCAGGTGTTACTGGAGCTGCAGTCCACCCAGGGCTCTCCGGTTCATCTATTTCGCCTGCCTAATGTCTTCGGAAAATGGGCGCGACCAAATTACAACTCGGCAGTGGCGACCTTCTGTCATAACATCGCGCGTGACCTGCCAATCCAGATCAATGATTCCGCCGCGCGTATCAATCTCGTCTACATCGATGATGTGATCAGTCTGTTCGTTGCGATCATGGATGGCAAGTTGACCGGGAAGCCTTTCGTCGGTGTTGAACCGCAATACAGCATTTCGGTTGGCGAGCTGGCCGAGCAGTTGTATGCCTTCCGTGATAGCCGCAAGTCCATGGTCACCGAGCCTGTAGGTGGCGGTTTGATCAGAGCGTTGTATTCCACTTATCTGAGCTACCTGCCACCCGAGCGCTTCACTTACGAGGTGCCCAGGTATGGTGATCCACGCGGCGTCTTCGTGGAAATGCTCAAAACCAGGGATTCGGGGCAGTTCTCCTTTTTTACGGCTCATCCCGGTATTACTCGTGGTGGGCATTACCATCATTCCAAGACGGAAAAATTCCTGGTCATCAAGGGCAAGGCCTGTTTCCGTTTTCGGCATATCCTGACTGGTCAGTTCTACGAACTGTTCACCACCGGAGAGCGGTCGGAAATTGTCGAAACTGTCCCGGGTTGGACGCATGACATCACCAACGTAGGCGAGGAGGAGATGATCGTGATGCTGTGGGCTAACGAAATCTTCGATCGTGAACACCCCGATACCTATGCTCGGCCAGTCGGCACCGAAGCCTGAGTACGAACAGGAAACCGCAATGAAGAAGCTGAGAGTCGTAACCGTAGTAGGTACTCGCCCCGAAATCATTCGCCTGTCGAGGGTGATGGCCAAGCTGGATGAATACTGTGACCATGTGCTGGTGCATACCGGCCAGAACTACGATTACGAACTGAACGAAATCTTTTTCCAGGATCTCGGTATTCGCAAGCCGGATCATTTCCTCAATGCTGCCGGTGCCAGCGGTGCGGAAACCATCGGTAATGTGATCATCGCCGTGGACCGCGTGCTGGCTGAAGTACAGCCCGAAGCGCTTCTGGTCTTGGGCGATACGAACAGTTGTATGGCTGTGATCCCGGCCAAGCGCCGCAAGATTCCCACCTTTCATATGGAAGCTGGTAACCGTTGCTTCGACATGCGCGTACCGGAAGAGATCAATCGCCGCATCGTTGATCACACGGCCGATATCAACCTGACCTACAGCACCATTGCCCGCGATTATCTGCTGCGCGAAGGGTTGTCGCCGGACATGGTGATCAAGACTGGCAGCCCGATGTTCGAGGTGCTCAATTATTACCGCGAGGGTATCGAGGCTTCCGATGTGCTGGAGCGGCAGGGCCTTGAGGCCGGGAAGTTTTTCGTGGTCAGTGCGCACCGTGAAGAGAATGTCGACTCCGACAAGAACTTCCTCAAGCTGGTTGAGGTGCTGAATACCGTCGCTGCGCACTATTGCTTCCCGGTAATTGTCTCTACCCATCCGCGCACCCAGAAGCGCGTGGATGCGATGGGCGTGCAGTTCCACGCCAATGTCCGCCTGCTCAAACCGCTGGGCTTCAAGGACTACAACAAGCTGCAACTCACCGCCAAGGCGGTGTTGTCTGACAGTGGCACCATCAATGAAGAATCTTCGATCCTCAACTTCCCCGCGCTGAATATCCGCGAAGCACATGAGCGCCCGGAAGGCATGGAAGAAGCTGCAGCGATGATGGTTGGTCTTGAGAAGGAACGTGTGCTGCAAGGGCTCCATATTCTCGAAAGCCAAGGACGTAATGAGGTGCGCAGCTTGCGCTTGGTGGCGGATTACAGCATGCCGAATGTATCGGACAAGGTAGTGCGCATTATCCATAGCTATCGGGATTATGTGATGCGGACGGTTTGGAAGCGGTATTGATGTCTAAAAGACTGGACTTGGTAATTATCAATCGAAGCTTCTGGCCGATTTATCCCGTGATTGGTGAGGCCCTGATGCGTTTCGCCGAGCAGCACGCTCAGATGCAGTCTGTTGGCGTAATTCTTCAGGACCATGACGATATTAAGAAACACCTTGCGTGTGAGCAACGCGGGGACAAGGTTGGCTTTTATCCCTGCCGTGCTTTTTCTGTCTCTGGCAGTAGTATTGTGCGACGTGCCGCCGACGCGGTGTTTTTTATGTTGTGGGTGTTCGCAGTTCTGCTGATAAAGCGCCCCAAGAAAGTGTATGTGTCCACTGACCCGCCGGTTCTGGTGCCCTTCATCGTGATGGTGTACAGCAAGATTTTTCGGGCGAGGTATGTGTATCACCTGCAGGACATTCACCCCGAAGCGGCTAATGTTGTTTTTCCTGTACGGCCAGCAATTTATCGTTTTTTGCGCTGGCTCGATGCAATTACGATGCGAAACGCCAGTCTTCTGATCACGATTACTGAGGAAATGGCCACGGAAATTAAGGAGCGATCCGGCACGCTGTCTCCTGTCCAGATTTTGTCGAACCCTTCCGTATCCTTCGACGAGGTAGTGCTGCCTGAAAACAAACGACCCGGATTCGCCTTCTGTGGGAATGCTGGGCGTTTGCAGCGGATACCTTTATTGATTCAGGCCATTGAACAGTATTGTGCGGGCGGCGGAAAATTGCCCTTTGTTTTTGCTGGTGCTGGCGTGTTTTCCGAGAATTTAAAGGAGCTTGCAGCCTCGCATGGCAATGTCACTTATTTCGGGTTCGTTTCGGCACACGAAGCCGCTCAGTTGAATGCTGACTATCAATGGGCCCTCCTGCCGATTGAAGATGAGGTGACTCGCTTTGCTTTCCCTAGTAAGTCATCTTCCTACGTTTTCTCAGGAGCTTTGGTTGCAGCAATCTGTGGAACGGAAACCAGTGTTGCCAAGTGGGTTTTGGAAAAGAATTTGGGAGTAGTTCTCGATCCCACCGCTGACGGACTCTGCCAGTTTTTCCGTGCTGTTGAGAGTGGAGACTTGTCACCTGGGTCTTTCGATACTGACCGTGAAAAGCTCAAAGAACATCTGGGGTTTGATGTTTTTGTGGAGCGCTTGAGCCAATTGGTCATAAGTGAGCGGAGTATTTGAGGGATGACAAAAATAATGCTGACCGGAGCTAACGGATTCGTTGGCTCTGCATTGAAAGCTGAACTGGTATCTGGCTCTGGTATTCACCTAGTAACTGCGGTACGCCGGGGGAGGAAAAGTCCTGACTGTGTTGCTGTAGGCAATATTGATGGGGGCACGGACTTTTCTGAAGCTCTAGCCGGTATAGATGTTGTCATTCATGCAGCTGCGCGTGCCCATATCATGCGTGATGAGGTGGATGATCCCCTTGCCGAATACCGTAACGTTAATGTTGAGGGTACGTTGAACTTGGCACGCCAGGCGGTTGCCGCCGGAGTCCGGCGTTTTGTGTTTCTGAGTTCGATCAAAGTCAACGGTGAGGCGACCGCCCCGGGAAATCCTTTTCAGGCTGATGACATGCCATCGCCAGAGGATGCCTATGGTGTTTCCAAGTTGGAGGCCGAGCAAGGATTGATGCTGTTGGCCGCTGAAAGTGGCATGGAGATGGTCATCATTCGACCGCCATTGGTTTACGGTCCTGGCGTAAAGGGAAATTTTGGCAGCATGATCAAGCTGGTCGATAAAGGTGTCCCTCTTCCTCTAGGCGCCATCCATAACAAGCGTTCCCTCGTCGGGATCGACAATCTGGTCAATTTGATCATCCGCTGTATTAACCATCCTGCAGCTGTCAATCAGGTATTTCTCGCGGGCGATGGCGAAGATCTTTCCACTACCGAGTTGCTGCGTGGTGTGGGTAAGGCTATGCGTAAACCGGCACGGTTGATTCCTGTGCCGGCAGGCCTGTTGCAGTGCGGAGCTGCCGTATTTGGCAAAAGGGCCATAGCCCAGCGGCTCCTCGGCTCATTGCAAGTTGACATCAGCAAGACCTGCGAACTGTTGGTCTGGAAGCCACCTTATACGGTGGAAGAGGGGCTCAGGCGGTGCTTCGAGCGTTCCAATTGATTTGTTACTGGGTGCACCCGTGATTCGAGTTTTCGATTTTGTTTTTTCGCTGTTTGGCCTGCTGGTTGGTTTTCCAGTGCTACTGGTGCTGGCGATTATCGGTTTGTTCGATACGGGCTCGCCGATCTTTCGGCAGGTGCGTGTTGGGCGGCATCAGCAACCTTTTACGTTGGTTAAATTCCGTACCATGAAATTGGATACGGTTTCGGTTGCCACCCATTTGGCCAGCAGTGCCTCTATTACCCGCTTCGGTCAGTTTCTGCGCAAGACAAAGTTGGATGAACTACCCCAGCTGTGGAATGTGCTCAAAGGCGAAATGAGCTTGGTGGGGCCGCGGCCGGGGCTGTTCAACCAGACAGAGCTGACCGAGGAGCGTGCCAGGCGCGGGGTATTCGAGGTTCGCCCTGGGATCACTGGGTTGGCGCAAGTGAACGAGATTGATATGTCCACACCGGCATTGTTGGCGGAGACGGACCAGAAGATGATCCAAAGCCTTACGATGGCGGCTTACTTCAAGTACATCTTCATGACGGCCGCTGGCAAGGGAGCGGGCGACAGGATTCGGTGAGTTAATTTGCTAATGGCTGTTTTTATCAAGGCTGAAGTGCTTCCGTGAAGCACGCCGCCAGCAATCTGACTCTTGTGGATTAGAGGAACGGCCTACCTGAGTTCGCAGTTAGGGGCTATACCGTTAGCGTTATTAACGCGCATTAAAGTTGCTTGGGTTGAGGTTTTTCCTGTGTTGACATTGGTAGAAAAGCTGCGTTTACAGCTGGTACGACTGCCACGCCGACAGAAGCGTGCCATACAGGTGTTGACTGATGTGCTGTTGGTCTGGGTGGCTCTTTGGCTGGCTTTTTTCGTGCGCCTAGGGGAATCCGAATTTGTCGAGCCGCTCGGGGGGCATGCCTGGCTGTTCGGCGTAGCTCCGCTGGTATCGATTCCCTTCTTCATCCGCTTTGGCATGTACCGCGCTGTCATGCGCTATTTTGGCAATGAGGCGCTGATTGCGATCGCCAAAGCCGTAACGCTCTCAGCGTTGCTGCTTTCCTTGGCGGTGTACTGGCGTACCGATGTACCCAAGCTCATTCCGCGCTCCATGGTATTCAACTATTGGTGGCTGAGTCTGGTATTGATCGGCGGCTTGCGCCTGGTGATGCGCCAGTACTTTATGGGTGACTGGTTCTCGCCGGATTCGCTGACAAAGTTTAAGGGCAGGGAAGCGGGGCTGCCCAAGGTCGCCGTTTACGGCGCCGGTGCTGCCGGTAATCAGCTGGTCGCTGCATTGCGCATGGGCCGTGCTATGCGACCGGTGGCGTTTATCGATGATGATCCGAACCTGCACAACCGGGTCATCGCCGGGCTACGTGTGTATTCGGCCAAGCACATCGGGCAATTGGTCGAGGATACGGGGGCGGGGGAGATCTTGTTGGCCATTCCTTCAGCTTCGCGTGGTCGTCGGCGCGAGATTCTGGGGACGCTCGAGCGGTATCCACTGCATGTTCGCAGTGTGCCGGGCTTTATGGATTTGGCGAGCGGCAAAGTGCAGGTTGAAGACATCCAGGAGGTGGATATCGCCGACCTGCTAGGACGTGACGCGGTGCCGCCGCAGCAGGCCCTGTTCGAGAAGTGCATTCGCGGCAAGGTGGTGATGGTGACGGGTGCCGGTGGGTCGATCGGATCGGAGCTGTGCCGTCAGATCCTTTCGAATAAGCCGCAGGCGCTGCTGTTGTTCGAACACAGTGAGTTCAACCTTTACAGCATTCATATGGAATTGGAGCGTTTGATCGAGCGCACGTCATTGCCGATCAAGCTGATGCCAATCCTGGGTTCCATTCGCAATGCTGATCGATTGCTGGATATGATGCGCACCTGGGGGGTGGAGACGATCTATCACGCGGCCGCCTACAAGCATGTGCCCATGGTTGAGCACAACGTGGCCGAGGGCGTACTGAACAATGTGATTGGCACCCTGAACACGGCGCAGGCAGCCGTTCAGGCGGGTGTTAGCAACTTCGTGCTGATCTCCACTGACAAGGCCGTTCGGCCGACGAACGTGATGGGCAGTACCAAGCGTGTTGCTGAGCTGGTTCTGCAGGCGCTCAGCCGTGAGCCGGCGCCGGGCTTGTTTGGCACCGCGGGCAGCGTGCATCACGTCAACAAGACCCGTTTCACCATGGTGCGTTTCGGCAATGTGCTCGGCTCGTCGGGCTCGGTCATCCCCCGTTTCTATGCGCAGATCCGCGCGGGCGGGCCGGTAACGGTGACGCATCCGAAGATCACCCGTTACTTCATGACCATTCCCGAAGCGGCTCAGCTGGTGATCCAGGCGGGCTCGATGGGGCAGGGCGGTGACGTGTTTGTGCTGGATATGGGACAGCCGGTGAAGATCGCTGAGCTGGCGGAGAAGCTCATTCATCTGTCTGGCCTGAGTGTTCGTTCTGAGAAATGCCCGCACGGGGATATAGCTATCGAATACACCGGACTGCGGCCCGGCGAGAAGCTGTATGAGGAGCTGTTGATCGGCGAGAACGTGAGCGCTACCGAACATCCGATGATCATGCGCGCCAATGAGGAGCATCTTGACTGGGATGTGCTCAAGGACCGGTTGGCGAAGCTGCTCAAGGCGGTGGAAAGCGATGATTACCCGCAGGTGCGGCAGCTACTTCGTGAAGTGGTGAGCGGGTATGTGCCGGAGGGGGAGATCGTCGACTGGATCTACCAGCAGCGGCGGGTAGAGCCTGAGTAAGTAGAGTTACACGTCAGGGGTGCCTGGTCTCCTGGCAGCTTCTGAACAGCCCAGCTGTTGGGTAGGCGCGATTTCAAATCTGCTCTGCAGCCTCCACCGTGAGAGTACGTTCCTTCCCAAGGGGGCTTCAGCCCCCACTTTTAGGGGCCTTGATTGCCTCTCAGTTGGCCAGATACTCCTTGCCATTCGGCCGGCTGGTGCTGGATATCAGTGTCGTGCACCCTCGTCCTGCATGCTCAATAGCTGTTTTTCACGGTTCCAGTCGAACGGTTCGTCGTTCTGCTCGGCTTCGTAGCGGCGCTCTTCGAGTTGCTGGAAGACGGCAATCTCGTCATCCGGCATGAAGTGCAGGCAGTCGCCGCCGAAGTACCACAGTAGATCGCGCGGAACCAGGTGGGCGATCTGGGGATAGCGGTGGAAGACCTGGCAGATCAGGTCCTGCCCCATATGACGCTCTTCCGGGACGTTCTGCAGGTTCATGATCAGCTCGTCGAAGCGCTCGAGGAACAGCGCGTGGCTTTCCTCCGAGACCTGTTCGGCTTCGCCCATGGCAAGCAGGATGCCGCGAAGATGGGCCAGCAGAGCCAGGTTGTGATCGTGGTATGGATTGGCCATGTGTTCACCTGTGTCGGTTTTCTGAAAGGCGCGATTATAGGCGTGCGCGCCGGTGAATTGGGGTGTCTGGTTGACTCGCTTATGGCTCGCAGGTTCGGTTTTTCGGATGAGGCGATGGTTGGCTCGTCGGCTTGCCAGCGCTGAAAAAAGGGGTCTTCTATCGCTTGCCGACAGCGCGACGTACTAGCTTGGCTCGATCTCGCCGGGCAAGGCTGGAATGCTGACCAAACTGAGCAGGTAGCCTTCGAAGGTAGTGAACTGGCCGCCAAGCTCGATGCCGTTGCGCCAGTTTGCGGATAGATCGATCAACAAACGCAAGCGCGCCACGCCTTGACGAGTGGCGTCCAGCACTTCGGCATCCTGGAAGTAGAAGCGTCGCTTCACCAGCGGATACAGTGCTTTGAACAGGCTTTCCTTTAACGAGAAGGTTCGGGTGACCAGTTCGGCGCGCTCGTCTTCGTTTAGCGGAGAGTAGAGTTCCAGTTCACGGGGTGTGAGGATTTCGGCGGCCAGGCGGTCGGCTCGTTCGGGGGCAAGAAGGCGCTCGATATCCAGTCCCAGCCCGCTCCATTGCTGGCTGGAACCCACCACGACGCCTGCCCAGCCTCCGCCGTGGGTGATGGAGCCAACGACGCCGCGCGGCCACTGCGGTGCGCGGTCTTCACCCACTGGCGGCACGAATGCCGTGCCGGTCAGGCCTCGCAGGGCCTCCCGAGCGCACAAGCGTCCAGCGAGAAACTCTGCCTGCCGCTTGCTGACGCCTTTCTGTGCGGGAATTTCCCAGCGGCCAAAATCCTCGGGGTCGAGCAATGCCGGGTCGAAGCGTGTGCTCATCAGGCTGACACCCGCCAAGGCTTGCGGTAGCGGCCAGTGGTCGGTGAGTGGCGTGCAGCAGCGCGGGTAGGAAGGCAGATCGTTCATGGTCGCTATTCTGCCTCAAGGCAGGTATTGGATGTGATCGCGCTGCGGCGGACGCGCCGTACTTCGCCTGGCGGATTACCCGTTGCTCCTCGCGCTGTTTCGCCGGCATCGGTAACAGTCCACAGGGAGAGGCGCGCCAACCAACTGCACACGCCATCGTCGCAAACGGCTGCAGCCCCGCTTCAGGTGGGATAACCCGTATCAAGGCTGCGGTTATTTTTTCACGCGCTGCTCGCTATGCCTTCAGGGTGCCTGCTAGGGTTGAGCGCATCACCTGGACGGAGAAAGCGATGTTCGAATCAGCCGAAATTGGTCACTCCATCGACAAGGAGGCCTACGATGCGGCGGTGCCCGAGTTGCGTGAAGCGCTGCTGCAGGCGCAGTACCGGCTCAAGGCTCAGGCGCGGTTCCCGGTCCTCATACTGATCAATGGCATCGAGGGCGCCGGCAAAGGGGAAACCATCAAGCTGCTCAACGAGTGGATGGATCCGCGGCTGATACGTGTCGACAGCTTTGATGTGCCCAGCGACGAAGAGCTCGCGCATCCACCGGCATGGCGTTTCTGGCGACGCCTGCCGCCGAAGGGCCACACCGGGATTTTCTTCGGCAACTGGTACAGCAAGATGCTCGAGGACCGTGTGCACGGGCGCATCGATGGTGCCGAGCTGAAACTCGCCACCGCGCGGGCGCAGCGCCTGGAGCGGATGCTCTGTGACGAGGGCGCGCTGATCTTCAAGTTCTGGTTCCATCTGTCCAAGGAGCGTATGAACGCCCGGCTCGATTCGCTGAAGAATGACCCGCTGCACAGCTGGCGCATCAGCCCGTTGGATTGGCAACAGTCGAAGACTTACGACAAGTTCGTGCGCCACGGTGAGAAGATCCTGCGGCTCAGCAGCCGGGATTTTGCGCCTTGGTATGTGATCGAGGGCGCGGACGAGCGTTATCGCAGTCTGACCGTCGGCCGCATCCTGCTTGAAGGTCTGCAGGCCGCGCTGGCTGCCGCGGAGCAGCCTGGGCAGGCGGCGCCCCAGCCGCATTCGGCGCCGCTACAGATCGATCTGGATCATTTGAGCCTGTTGGACAGCCTGGATCTGAGCCAGAAGCTCACCAAGGACGACTACCAGCAGCAGCTCGCCGCGGAGCAGGCACGGTTGTCGCAGTTGTTGCGGGATCGCCGTCTGCGCAAGCGGGGCGTGCTGGCGTTGTTCGAGGGGCATGATGCGGCGGGCAAGGGGAGTGCGATTCGCCGCGTGACCGGCGCGCTGGACCCGCGGATGTACCGGACCATTCAGATCGCCGCGCCCTCCGAGGAAGAGCGCGCGCAGCCCTGGCTTTGGCGCTTCTGGCGCAATGTGCCGGAGCGCGGCAAGTTCACCATCTTCGATCGCTCCTGGTATGGCCGCGTACTGGTCGAGCGGGTGGAAGGTTTCTGCACCCCGGATGAATGGTTGCGTGCCTATTCGGAAATCAACGACTTCGAAGAGCAACTGGTCGATGCCGATATCGTGGTGGTGAAGTTCTGGCTGACCATCGACAAGAAAACCCAGCTCAAGCGCTTCAAGGAGCGCGAGGAGACAGTCTTCAAGCGCTTCAAGATCACCGATGAGGACTGGCGCAACCGCGAGCGCTGGGACGACTACGGACATGCTGTAGCCGATATGGTCGACCGCACCAGTACCGAAATCGCACCCTGGACGTTGGTAGAGGCCAACGACAAGCGCTTCGCCAGGGTCAAGGTGCTGCGGACGTTGAATGAAGCGCTGGAGGCGGCGATCGAGAAGGGACGTTAACCGGGGCGGGGTTGCCAGGCTGTTGCTTACGGAGTCGACGGTGTCCTGTGGCCGGGGAGCCGCCGCATGATTGGTCGCGCGAATCGCACCCTATCTACGAGCCTGAAAAGCCTGCCCAAGCGCGCTATCCGGCCAGCAAGGCGATGGCCGTGCATATCCGAGCTGAATGGTCGTCGCCAGCGCTGCGAAGCGGGAACTATGCTCGGGTCACCGTCCACCCCGCGGTCGTGGAACAAACCGTGCGCGCAGCGCCGTCACAACATCCCCGCGACCGCTCCTAGTCTCCGAGGTATGTCATGCGTGAAGTAGTGATCGTCGATAGCGTACGGACCGGCCTGGCCAAGTCCTTCCGTGGCAAGTTCAACATGACCCGTCCTGATGACATGGCCGCGCATTGCGTTGATGCGTTGCTGTCGCGCAACGATATTGACCCCGCGCTGGTTGAGGATTGCATCGTCGGTGCTGGCTCCAATGAGGGTGCGCAGGGCTACAACATCGGTCGCAACGTCGCGGTGCTGTCCCGTTTGGGCATTGGCTGCGCCGGCATGACGCTCAATCGCTACTGTTCATCGGGCCTGCAGGCCATCGCCGTGGCGGCCAACCAGATCGCTTCGGGTTGCAGCGATATCATCGTCGCCGGCGGGGTGGAGTCGATCACCCTGACCCTGAAGAGCCGCAACACTGATCACCTGTTCAACCCGATCATCCAGGAGCGTGTGCCGGGCATCTACCACACCATGGGGCAGACGGCCGAACTGGTGGCACGTCGTTACAACGTGACTCGCGAGCAGCAGGACCTCTACTCGCTGCAGAGCCAGCAGCGTACTGCGCGTGCGCAGGCCGATGGGCTGTTCAGTGATGAAATCGTGCCGATGAATGTCCAGTACTACACCGAGGACAAGAACACCGGCGAGCGCACCGTGCATCAGGGTGTGGTCGAGGGGGATGATTGCAACCGTCCTGACACCACGCTGGAAAGCCTGGCCGGACTCAAACCCGTATTCGCCGAAGACGGCTCGGTCACTGCCGGCAACGCCTCGCAGCTGTCCGATGGCGCGTCCATGACGCTGGTGATGAGCCTGGACAAGGCCATCGAACTTGGCCTCAAGCCGCGCGCCTTTTTCCGTGGTTTCACCGTCGCAGGCTGTGAGCCGGAGGAGATGGGCATCGGGCCGGTATACGCCGTGCCGCGTCTGCTCAAGGCCAAGGGGCTGCAGATCGACGACATCGATCTGTGGGAACTCAACGAGGCCTTTGCATCGCAGTGTCTGTATTGCCGCGACACGCTTGGCATCGACAACGAGAAGTACAACGTCAATGGCGGATCGATCTCGATCGGGCACCCGTTCGGCATGACCGGTTCGCGCACCGCCGGGCATATCGTCCGTGAGCTGCAGCGGCGCAACCTGCGTTATGGCGTGGTGACCATGTGCGTCGGTGGCGGTATGGGGGCTGCCGGCCTGTTCGAAGCCGTGCGCTAACAGTTTGGTGATACCGTCTGGAGACGGGCCTACTACGAAGCCGTAGCAGGCCCGTTTTTTTGGTCGGCGATAAAGACGAGTCGTGCTGTGAACGCGATCTGTTAGCCCGACAGATCGACATCTGGTGGTCGCCAGATGCGTAGCCCGGGCACGAAAAAGCCGCAGAGCATCGAGTGATGACTCTGCGGCTTTTGGGAGCCCGATCATTCGATCAGGCCATGCTTTGCTTAGCGGCCCAGGTTGTAGTCCGCTGCAGCACCGATGCCGATGACGTTTGCCGACGGCAGCAGCTGGCTGATGAAGCGGTTCCAACGAGTGATGTTGGCCGGGCCGACGAAAACGACGTCCTGCGGCTGCAGCGGGAAGTGCTTGGCCAGCGCAAAGGCGGTGGGGGAATCGGCGTTCAGCTGAAAGACCTTGGCCGGCTCGGTCATCATGTCTTCAGCACCGCGAATCACGTACAGCGCCTCACCATCGGCGGTCTCCTGACGAATGCCGCCAGCGGTGCCGATTGCGTCCATCAGGTTCATGTTGGTGGCTTTGAACGACAGCGCTTGCGGCAGGTTGACCTCGCCCAAAACGTAGATCTTGCGCTGGTCGTTGTATGGCAGGTGCAGCTGGTCGCCGTCCTTCAGGTAAACCTGGTGCAGCCACGAATCGGGGCGGTTCAGCGAGTCGACGTCGAGCATGTACTCACGACCGTCGCGCTTGAGCGTCAGACCGGTGAGGTCTGCGGTTTCGGTATCCACACCGGCTTGACCGATAGCCTGGGTGATGGTCATCGGAGCGGTGGTCACCGGCACTTCGCCGGCGGTGTCGAATGCACCGGAAACGACGACGCGCTGGCTGCCGAAGCGCAGGATGGATACATCGACCTGCGGACTGTCGATGTAGTTGGTCAGGCGACGCGCAATCAGGGCGCGCAGTTCTTCAATGGTCTTGCCCGCGGCTTCGATGTTGCCGATGTACGGGTAGAACAGGGTGCCATCGGGGCGTACCAGACGACCGTTGGCATCCAGCTGCTGCTGCGGGCCGGACGGCGCGGTCAGCTCCGGGTGGTCCCAGACGGTAATGTAGAGCAGGTCGTTGGCGCCGATGCGGTAGGCGCCGGGCTTGTAGTTGAGCAGTTCCTGCTTGCTGGAGGTGCCCGCGTCGGAGGCGAGGTCTCCCTTGAGCATTTCGGGGGTGATGCGGATCAGCTGAACGGTGCCGTGCTCGGCTTCGGCGCCTTCCTTGAACTCATCGGGATCGAGGTACTGGCCGGGGGCGAACGCACAGCCCTGCAATACCAAGGCGGAAGTAAAAGCTAGAGCGATAAATGGTTTCATGGGTTGTTCATCCTTGACGGAGTGGTTGTTGTTCAAAGAGTGAGACGGCTTGATTCACTTTTCTGCCTGAGGCGCTTGAGTAATTTTTTCGCCTTTCCAAGAGGACCGGAGTCATCACTCCACACTCCTCAGCGACCAAATTGGATCGGTAGCCAAAGTTTCTCTCCTTCCTGAATTGTTCATCTCCAGCAGCTATCTATTCAGCTACGTAGACGCGTTTTTATTTCCCTCCTGGTTGTAAAGTCAGCGGCTGTTTGGTTGGGCAGGTTTAATTCCTAAGTTCTTCACATACGGCTGCTGCGTTACCACCGAGGCGGGATGGCGCTCATGTTTAGTTAGATGTTGAATTGCCATCCTGTCACGCTCACACAGAAGGGATAGACCGTCTCGATTTCGCTGGGTTCACCGTCGTTCAGTGCAATTTCGCCCAATTTTTCGATCATTGGGATTAGCTGTCCTGTTTCGCCGGCTTGGCCTTCTGCACGCGGTAGTTTTTTTCCCGCATGAATGCCGGAACTATGAACATCGCGTCATG
>Ga0209024_1000346_pt1 | contig 86162 bp, 70 predicted proteins | sample AutmiccommunBRH5_FD_187380 | JGI IMG/M metagenome (GOLD analysis project Ga0209024, IMG submission 187380) | Deep subsurface microbial communities from Mt. Terri, Switzerland - Autotrophic microbial communities BRH/5 (SPAdes) (version 2) | ecosystem: Environmental > Aquatic > Deep subsurface >...
TTTTTTCCAGGCGGCGGTCGCCAAACCGCCCCAGCGCAATATCCATCGACCCGATCCTCCACGCCGAAGAACATCACGTGAATCAGAACATCACGCCCGCCGCCATCGAAATGTGTGAATACCGTAGCCGCTGCGCTTCGGCCGGGATGAGGAAGTTATGGTAAGCTCTTGTAATTCCCTCATCCCAGCCGAAGCGGCGAAGCCGCGTAGAGCCGGGATCCACGGCGCGACGGGCGATGCAGCCCTCGACTCTCTTGCCCACGGAAGGACCAGGTCATGACCGGCACCGGCATGGTCGTCTGCCCGCAGCCCGAGGCGGCGGAGGCGGGCGTGGAGATCCTGCGGGCCGGCGGCAACGCCGTCGACGCGGCGATCGCCTGCGCGCTGGCGCAGACCGTCGTCGACCCGCAGATGTGCGGCATCGCCGGCTTCGGCAGCCTGGCCGTCTGCAAGCCGGCCGAGGGCGTGCACGAGTATCTCGACTTCCACGCCCCGGCGCCGCAGGCGGCGCGCCCCGACATGTGGGCGGACATCGTCGAGGGCGAGACCCGCGACGGCTTCGGCTTCCTGCTGAAGGGCCGGGTCAACGACCTCGGCTACCAGTCGATCTGCGTGCCGGCGGCGCTGAAGGCCTATGAGGCGGCGCACAAGGCGCACGGCCGGCTGCCCTGGAAGGAGGTCTGCGCGCCGGCGATCCAGTGGGCCGAGCACGGCTTCTTCGTGCGGCCGGCGATGTACGCCTTCTGGATCGACGAGGGCACGATGGGCCGGGTGTCGAGCCGCGAGCGGCTGGCCTACACCGCGTCGGGCCGGGCGATGTACTGCCGCGCGGACGGCTCGGCGAAGACCATCGGCACGCCGCTGCGCAACCCCGACTACGCCGCCACGCTACGACAGATCGCCGAGGGTGGCGCCGACGTGTTCTATCGCGGCGCCATCGCCGACCGGATCGTCGCCGACATGGCCGCCAATGGTGGGCTGCTCGGCCGCGCCGACCTGGAAGGCTACCAGCCGGTCCGCACCACGCCGCTGACCGGCACATACCGCGGCCGCCGCGTCGCCACCAACCAGCCGCCCGGCGGCGGCGTCATGCTGCTGGAGATGCTCAACATCCTGGAGGGCTTCGACCTCGCCGGCATCGGTCACAACACGCCGGAATACGTGCGCGTGGTGTGCGAGGCGATGAAGCGCGCGACCGTCGACAAGGACCGCTTCGTCGGCGACCCGGCCTTCGTCGACGTGCCGCTCGACCGGCTGACCTCCAAGGACTACGCGGCGGGCCTTGCGGAGCAGATCCGCCGAGGCGAGAAGGCCGAGGTGCCGCGGCTCAAGCCGGCCGACCTGGTGCCGAAGGACACCACGCACCTGTCGGTGGTCGACGCCGACGGCAACTGCGTGGCGATGACCCACTCGCTCGGCATGCCGTCCGGCGTGATCACCGAGGGCCTGGGATTCATGTACAACGGCTGCATGGGGGTATTCGACCCGCGGCCCGGCCGGGCCGGCAGCATCGCGCCCGGCAAGTCCCGGTTCAGCGCCATGTGCCCGACCATCGTGTTCGAGGGCGACCGGCCGCTGCTGGTGCTGGGCGCGCCCGGCGGCACGCAGATCGTCATGGGCGTGCTGCAGGCGATCCTGAACGTCCTCGACTTCGGCATGACCATGGCCGAGGCGGTGGCGGCCCCGCGCTTCTCGTCGACCAGCAACGCCATCGACGTTTCCAACCGCATCCCGCGCTTCGTGACGCGCGAGCTGGAGGCGCAGGGCTACGAGGTGATCCGCAACCCGTTCGGCTACACCATCGGCTGGGTGCACGGCATCCGCATCCTGCCCGACCGGCTGGACGGCGCGGCCGATCCGGGGCGCGACGGGGTGGCGCTCGCGACCGGGTGAGGAAATCTGTTCTCGCCAAGTCGGACAACACTTCAGGTTCTCGCTGACACCGTTTGGCGGTATAAATTCGTTTTCTGGACGCACGGGGGAAATTCACATGCCGACGTATCCCGGCTTTCACCCAGATTTTGATGTATCTCAGTATCCAGTACTAATACAGCGGGCGATAAGAGAAATTGCGCGACACTTCTACGTGACCCGCGCATTTAAATCCGTCCACATTGGAAATAGTCAATATTGGGCAATGTTAGTTCGTCCAACTGATGAATTTGCTATCTACGTGAACACAGATCGAGAAATAGTTGTCCTGTTTGCTGACTATGAGACATTGGAAATTCGAACACTTGAAGCTTACGATGCATTCTATGACCTATTGGAGTCTAAGAGAATCGACAAGAGCCTACGGTTTCTGATTAGCGGTGACTCTAACGTTGAGTCAACAATCAAGCATTACCTTAACCAACATCCGGAATATCCGATTATTATTCCTATTACATTTGAGGCTCTGAAGGGTTCATCAAATAATCATATTTTGGAGGCGGTACGAAGAAATTATCTAATTCGCGATCTCTTCGGATATCAGAATCCGCTACGTGAAGAAACGTATTTTTTTGGACGCCAAAACGTTGTTAATTCAGTATTAGACATGGCTAAATCCGGTCAAAACTCCAGTTTATTTGGATTGCGAAAAAGTGGAAAAACGTCTGTAATCTATGCTATTCAAAGAAAAGCTCGGGGATTCTCTTGTAATGTGGCGGTTATTGACTGTCAAAGCCCGTCAGTACATGCAAGACCCTACGGATCGCTTCTAGCATACATCATCTCAGAAGTTCGAAAAGCAATTGGCGCGGGAAAGCCTGCCCCGGTACTTGGCATATCTGCACCTGAGATTTCAGAGAATTTTACGATTCATATGAATAATGCCCTAAGTTTAGCAAAGAACAGTGTTCTTCTGATTTTTGATGAAATTGAGAACATTTCACCGCGTACCGCAGCTTCGTCGCACTGGAAAGAAGGAGACGACGTAATTCTATTTTGGCAGATACTGAGATCGTATATACAATCCGAAAGCAAAGGCCGACTTTCTGTTTGTATAATCGGTACCAGCCCCTCTATGATCGAATTGCCCAGAATTAATAACATTGCAAACCCTGTATATCTATATGCGCAGAAAAAATTTATCCCAAATCTTACATTTGATGAAACAAGAGAGATGGTTACACGTTTGGGTTACTTCATGGGATTAGAGTTCCCTGTTGAAATCATCGCCGAACTTCAAAAAGAATACGGCGGCCATCCATTCTTTACACGGCAGGTGTGCAGCAAGATACATCAGCTGGCCTCCGCTAATCGTCCAATTCGGGTATCCAGTAGAGCTCTTAGTGACGCAAAGTCCGAATTTTCAGGACAGTTAGAGAGTTATTTGCGCGAGATTATTGAGCAACTCAAAAATGATTATCCTGAGGAGTTCGATATTCTGAAGTCAGTTATTTCTGGTGATAGAAAAGAAGTTAGAGAGTTCGGCGAAGAGGCTCCAGAGCTGATAGATCATTTGATTGGGTACGGATTGATTGCCAGAGAAGGGAAGGACTTTGATATTCGATTTGACGCAATCAGGTCCGCACTGCAGCATGTCGTCTTGAAGCACTCTGGGGAAGACCGTTGGGCAGAGATATCTAGGCGTCGGAATAAAATTGAAACTGATATACGCGCAGCCTTGTTTTATTGGTGCAAGAGCATATCTAGTGAACAGTGGTCGAATATCGTGACGACATCGCTGACAAAGTCACGTATCGAGAAATTGCGGTCTTCCGAACCTGGCTTGCTATTCTCTAAAGCAGAAAGCCCATTGTATTTATCCGATCTACTTATGTTCGTTAAGTCAGAAGATGTATTTCCATTCATGTCTGATCGAAGATCATTAATTGTGAGATCGCTGGATACAATCAACAAATTGCGGAAGGATGCACACGCAATAACTGTAAGCGACTCGGATTTAAGCGCTGCCCGAGAAGCTTTTGACATTCTCGAAGTTGAGTTCGGTTCCGCCTAAGCTGATTATCTTCCAATATTCGCGCTTATAGTCACTTGATATATTCGGCTCGAACTGCCGCCAGGATCTCCTCCGACAGCGCCGGGTCGTTGACGGCGCGCGCCAGGATGAGCGCACCGACCATCGCCGACGCCTTGGCCAGCGCCCGGCGCCGCCGCGCCGCCTCGGAGCGGCCGGGAAGCAAGCCTGTCAGCGTTGCCACGAGCGACTCCAGCCCCCTCTGCAACGCCGGCCGCAGCCCCGGCACCTCGCTGCGCGCGGCGTCGGCGGCGAGTGCCGCCAGCACGCAGCCCTCGCCGGTGCGGTCGCGATGGCGCGGTGACAGGTAGCCGTCGACGACCGCCCGCAGCGGCTCCCCCTCCTCGCCCGAGGTCCGCCGCCGCCAGACCTCGGCGTTGCGCTCCAGCGCCCGCTCGGTCGCCTCCACCGCCAGCTGGTCCTTCGAGGCGAACTGCCCGTAGAAGCCGCCATGGGTCAGCCCGGCCGCCTTCATCAGGTCGGCGACGCCGATGCCATCGAAGCCGCGCTCGCGGAACAGCCGCCCGGCGACCTCGACCACGCGGCTGCGGTTCTCGGCCGCCTGCTCCCTGCTCACCCGCATCGCAACGCTCCGAAATCGTCGTCCCGACCCTTGACCGCATATATGACGAACGACATTTATTGACAACACTGATGACGACCATAATTTAAAACCGACGGAGGATGGCATGCGCTACAGGGTGTTCGGCCGGCACACCGGACTGCGGGTCTGAGCCATGTCCCGCCCCATCACCATCGAGCGTCCCCTCACCCCGGGCCTTCTGCTGGTCCTCGGCGGGCTGGCGGCCCTCGGCGCGCTGTCGACCAACATCATCCTGCCGTCGTTCCCGCGGATCGCCGCCGACCTCGGCGTGGCGACCACCGAGCTCGGCGTCACCATGAGCGTGTTCTTCCTGGTGTTCGCCTTCGCCCAGCTGCTGGTGGGCCCGCTGGCCGACCGCTTTGGCCGCCGCCCGGTCGTGCTCGCCGGCCTGACGGTGTTCGTGGCCGGTAGCCTGCTGTCGGCGGCAGCCGCCGACCTCGCCACCCTGACCGCCGGCCGCGCGGTCCAGGCAGCAGGGGTCAGCGCCGCCTCAGTGCTGTCGCGGGCGATCGCCCGCGACCTGTTCGAGGGCCCGGCGCTGGCCCGCGCCCTGTCGCTCACCATGGTGGCGATGGCGGCGGCCCCCGGCTTCTCGCCGCTGCTCGGCGGTGGGCTCGACGCGCTTGCCGGCTGGCGCTCGGCGTTCGGTGCGGTCGCCCTGGCGGGAACTGCTGTCGCCATCCTCTACGCCCGGAGGGTCGGCGAGACCCACCCGGCCGACAGCCGTGTGGCGCTCGACCTGGCGGGGATCCTGCGCGGCTATGCCGGCCTCGCGGCGGATCGGCGCTTCATCCTTCCCGCCCTCGCGGTCGGGCTGCTCCTGGGTGGCCTGTTCGGGATGTTCGCGGCCGCACCGGCGATCCTGATCGAGGGTCTCGGCCTCACCACCCTGCAGTTCGGGCTGTTCTTCGCCGGCTCGGTCTTCCTAGTGTTCGCGGCCGGGCTGATCGCACCACGCCTGGCGGCGCGGGCGGGGACCGCGACGGCCGCCCTCGGCGGCCTGGCCCTGGCGCTCGTCGGCGGCGGCATGCTGCTGGTGCTGGGGGCGCCGTCGTTCCCGGTGTTCCTGGCGGCAACGTCGGTGTTCCTGTTCGGCATGGGCCTCGCCAACCCGCTCGGCACCGCCCTGGCGCTGGCGCCCTTCGGAGACAGGGCGGGCCTCGCTTCGGCCCTGCTCGGCTTCCTGCAGATGGGCGGCGCCGGGATCGGCGTGGCGCTGGCGACCGGTGCGGGTGGCGATCCGGCGCAAGCGCTGGGCGCGGTGCAGGCGGGGTTCGGACTCGCGGCGGTTCTGGTGCTCGGCGGCTCGCTGCGGGTGCCCGCGGGGCCGGTGGCCACCGCCATCGCCGGTCGGTCGAGATTGACGAGGCCGGACCCGGTGGCAAAATAACGGAAAGAACGGCGAGGAGTGACAAGTTGTTCTGCGCCAGCTCACCCGAGATGCTCAAGTTGGCTGCGAAATATGTCTGGTGGACCTCGCCCCAGCACGTTCTGACACACCAGGTCGGCAGGCTTGTGGCCAGTGTGATGGAGCTGGGCACCTGGGAGGACGCGCACAAGCTGCTGGCGGAAGTCGGGCGCGAGCAATTCCTCGCGGTGCTCGATGCACCGCCGGCCGGCATCGTCTCGGTGAAGTCCCTCGCCTTCTGGCACTACAGGCTTGGGCGCGCGGGTGATCCGCCGAAGCCCGCCGTGCGGACCCTTGAGTAGCCCGTCACACTCGGCCCCTCTTTTGTCGTCATCAACGCGCTCTTGCAGAAGAAAGCCGAGCTTCTAGGCGACGCCGAGAACGTCTGCGGCCAGCTTTACGCGATATACGAGAGCATCCACCACCTGGACGCCACGCTGGCGACCCTCGGACACACCGGCAACGGTCAGACGTACCCGCGAGACAAGCGTCCGCTCGGGCTGCTCCGCGCTGGTAAGCCAACCCGGCTCCTACTGCGCTATCTGCGCACCGCAGCGCGCCAGCGTCGGGGTGCGCACGCTGAAAGATTTCGAGTCCACCAAGAGGACGCCTATCGCGAACAACGTGTCGGCGCTTCGCCGGGCGCTGGAGGAAGGCGGGGCGTCGGAGTTCCCGGTAGCGACTGACGGCATAGCCCCGGGCGCCGGCACGGATGCCGACGCCACGGGACCGAATGCTCAGGCTACGCGAAGTGAGATGGCGGGACAGGCTGCGCCATCGGGAAGCGGCGACCATGAATGACATGGGACACAGTTCCAACGTTCAGCTCGGCGAGGATCGCGGCTTCCGTCATGGAGTAGCCACGCACCTGGACGAGGAACTTGACGTAGCACGCCTTCATGAGCGTGCAGGGAAAACGCTTCTTCTTGCGCATGGGGGTCTCCCTTATCAGCGCGCTGAAAGAAGCCTTCCGCCTTGAATTTCCGGGGGGGATGTGCCAGCTTTTGACTGTGATGCCTGACAGACTCAACCGGAATTCTTAGCGGAAGGCTGGTGGTTGTCGGGAACCTGGATGGGTCGGATGTTTGCAGCATCCGGCCCGTCTGCTTTTAGGGCAGATGGGCCCATCCAGGGCGCCGGCTATGACATGAAGTCCTGCTTCATCGGCAGATCTCCCTGGCTAGAGGTTGCGGGCTCAGACTCGGCCTGTTCGGCCGGCCGATCTATGTGAACGGTGTAGCTGTTCGCGCGGACGTACTCGCCACGGCTGATCCGCACGATACGGCCTTGCCGTTTTAGACCCCTGATCGCGTTGTGGATCTGCACCATCTCGATTTCTTCGTCGGGGAACTCCGTCCGAAGTTTCTTCGCGATGTCCGACGCATTGAAGGGCTCGCCGGGCTCAAGTCGATCGTCGACGATCAGGCCGACCGTCTTGATGACATCGCCATAGTCCCGGTCGGGCGACGACGCAGCGACGCTCTTGGTCGTGGGCGTCTTCGGTGCTGTCACCTTGTCGGCGTCGATATCGATCTTCAGGGATCGGAGCGCATCAGAGATCTGAGCGGCGGCATCCACGACACGCGCACGCTCGGTCCGCCGACCAAGCTCATAGGCTTTCGTCATCAGCGCCGGGAATTCAGCCGGAAGCTCCGCAAACGGAACCTTCCCTAGGTAGCTGATCAGATCGTCGAGCGTCGGTTCGGGCATCGGGCATCTCGTGGGTCGGGGTCATACCGACACAGAATATGCCCCACGGCGGACGCTGAACGCAAGCCGAAAGAACGAAGATGGCGAATTGCGCTTCGCTCAGGTTCATGCGGTGTTCTTCGATGGAGAAATGCGCGACGCCGTGTCGGTGTTTCAATCTCGGCCGGTTCGGTGAGGCGCTCCGTTCGCCTCGTCACGCCCGCGGCGGCACCGCCGCCGCCGCCGGCCGTTTGCGCCACCGCGCCAGCCGCTGCACCACCACGTAGAACACCGGCGTGAACACCAGCCCGAACACCGTCACCCCGAGCATGCCGGAGAACACCGCGGTGCCGAGCGACTGCCGCATCTCGGCCCCGGCACCGGTGGCGATCATCAGCGGCACCACGCCGAGGATGAAGGCGAGCGAGGTCATCAGGATCGGCCGCAGCCGCAGCCGCGCCGCCTCCACCGCCGCCGTCACCGGGTCGGCGCCGTCGCGCTCGGCTTGCGCCGCGAACTCGACGATCAGGATGGCGTTCTTGGCGGCGAGGCCGACCAGCACCACGAAGCCGATCTGCGCCAGGATGTCGATCGGCATCGACCGGATCATCAGCCCGGTCACCGCCGCCAGCAGGCACATCGGCACGATCAGGATCACCGCCAGCGGCAGCGACCAGCTCTCGTATTGCGCCGCCAGCAGCAGGAACACGAACACGATCGCCGCGGCGAACACCAGCAGGCCGACATTGCCGACCTGCTTCTCCTGGTAGGCGAGTTCGGTCCACTCGTAGCCGAAGCCGTCCGGCAGCCGCTCGGCCGCCAGCTTTTCCATCTGCTCGATGGCATAGCCGGTGGAGAATCCCGGCAGCGTGTTGCCCTGGAGCTCGGCCGCCGGGTACAGGTTGTAACGGGGCACGCGGTACGGCGCGGTGATGTCGCGGAACGCCGCCACCGAGCCGATCGGCACCATCTCGCCGCTGGCGTTGCGGGTGCGCAGGTTGGCGACCTCGCGCAGATCCTGGCGGAACCTGCCGTCGGCCTGTGCCATCACCCGGAACGTGCGGCCGAGGTAGTTGAACTCGTTGACGAACACCGAGCCGAGATAGACCTCCAGCACCTCGAACACGCCGTCCGGGTTGACCCCCAGCATCTCGGCCCGCACGCGGTCGATGTCGGCGTACACGTTCGGCGTCTTGGTGTTGTAGAGCGAGAACACCCCGACCAGGCCGGGGATCTGGTTGGCCGGGCCGATCATGTCCTGCACCGCCGCCTCCAGCACCTCGGGACCGCGGCCGCGCTTGTCCTGGATCATCATCTTGAAGCCGCCCGCCGTGCCGATGCCACTGACCGGCGGCGGCGGGATGGTGATGATGAAGGCGCCCTTGATCGCCGACAGCCGCTTCTGCAGCTCGCCGAGGATCTGGCCGGCCGACTGGCCCGCCTTCACCCGCTCGGCAAAGGGCGCCATCGGCGAGAAGATCGCGCCGGCGTTGGAGGCGTTGGTGAAGGTGGCGCCGTCGAAGCCGGCGAACGGCACCACATGGTCGATCCCGGGGGTATCGAGGATGATCTTGGCGGCCTGCCGCACCACCGCGTCGGTGCGCTCCAGCGACGAGCCCGGCGGCAGCTGCAGCACGGTGATCAGGTAGCCCTGGTCCTGCGACGGGATGAAGCCGGTCGGGCTGCGCTGGAACTGCCAGCCGGTGGCCGCCAGCAGGCCGACATAGACGACGATCACCAGCAGCGACAGCCGCGCCAGCCGGCGGGTCAGCCCGCCATAGCCGTTGGCCAGCGCGTCGAAGCCGCGGTTGAAGCCGCCGAAGAACGCCCTGACCGGGCGCATCAGCAGCGACGGCGGCCTGTCATGCGCCACATGCGGCTTGAACAGCAACGCGCACAACGCCGGGCTCAAGGTCAGCGACACGATCAGCGAGATCACGGTGGAGGCCGCGATGGTGACCGCGAACTGCCGGAAGAACTGCCCGGAGATGCCGGGGATGAAGGCAGCCGGGATGAACACCGCCGACAGCACCAGCGCGATCGCCACCAGGGCGCCGCCGACCTCGTCCATGGTGCGGTGCGCGGCCTCCTTGGGAGAGAGACCCCGCGCGAGGTTGCGCTCGACGTTCTCGACCACGACGATGGCGTCGTCGACGACGATGCCGATCGCCAGCACCAGGCCGAACAGCGACAGGTTGTTCAGCGAGAAGCCGAGGGCGGCGAGCACCGCGAAGGTGCCGATCAGCGAGATCGGGATCGCCAGGATCGGCACCACCGAGGCCCGCCAGGTCTGCAGGAACAGCACCACCACCAGCACCACCAGCACCACCGCCTCGAAGATCGTGGTGATGACAGCGTCCACCGACTGGGCGATGAACTGGGTCGGGTTGTAGACCACGTCGTAGCGCAGGCCCGCCGGGAACGCCCCAGCCAGCCCGTTCAGCGTCTCGAACACCGCGTCGGCGGTCGCCAGCGCGTTCGAGCCCGGCTGCTGGAACACCAGCAGCGGCACCGCCTGGCGCTCGTCGAGATAGCCGTTGGCGCCGTAGTCCTGGGCGCCGAGCTCGACCCGTGCCACGTCGCGGATGCGGGTCACCCGGCCGTCCGGGTCGGTCCGCACGATGACCTCGCGGAACTGCCGGTCGTCGATCAGCCGGCCCTGGGTCTGGATGTTCAGCTGGAAATCCGCCGCCGACGGCACCGGCGGCTGGTTCAGCACGCCCGAGGCCACCTGCACGTTCTGCGCCCGCAGGGCCGCGACCACGTCGCCGGCGGTGAGGCCCCGCGCCGCCACCTTGTCGGGGTCGAGCCAGATCCGCATGGCGTAGTCGCGGGCGCCGAACACCCGCACGTCGCCGACGCCGGGGACGCGGGCCAGCACGTCGCGCACCTGCAGGGTGGCATAGTTGGAGATGTACAGCTGGTCGCGGCTGCCGTCGGGCGAGCTGAGATGAATGACCATCATCAGGTCCGGCGAGCTCTTGCGCACCGCGACGCCGATGCGCCGGACGTCCTCGGGCAGCCGCGGCTCTGCCAGCGCCACCCGGTTCTGCACCAGCACCTGCGCCTGCGACAGGTCGGTGCCGAGCGCGAAGGTGATCGACAGCGCCAGGTTGCCGTCGCCGGTCGCCTGCGAGGTCATGTAGATCATGCCCTCGACGCCGTTGATCTCCTGCTCCAGCGGGGTGGCAACGGTGGCGCTCACCGTCTCGGCCGAGGCGCCGGGATAATTCGCGGTCACCTGGATGGTCGGCGGCGCGATCTCGGGATACTGCGCGACCGGCAGGCTGAAATAGGCGATGCCGCCGATCAGCATGATGAAGATCGACAGGACGCTCGCGAAGATCGGCCGGTCGATGAAGAAGTGAGAGAGCCGCACCGCCTTGTCCCCCTCAGCGCGCCCGGTCCGGCCCGGGCTCGATCTTGCCCGGCTGCGCCGTCACCTTGCTCCCCGGACGCGCCCGCAGCAGGCCGTCGATGACGATGCTGTCGTCGGCGCCGAGGCCGCTGCGCACGATGCGCAGGCCGAGCTCGCGCGGACCCGGCCGGATCGTGCGCGGCTGCACCGTGCCGTCGGCGGCGACCACCATCACCAGCTTGTTGGCCTGGTCGGAGACGATGGCGCTGTCGGGGATCATCACCGCCGGATACGGCTCCGAGCCGGGCAGCCGCAGGCGGCCGAACTGCCCGGGCGTGATGAAGAAGTCGGCGTTGGCGAAGGTGGCGCGGGCGCGGATGGTGCCGGCGGTGCGGTCGACCTGGTTGTCGATGAAGCTCAGGGCGCCGGTGCGGGTCCACTCCTGCTCGTCGAACAGCCGGACGTTGACCGCCACGTCGCCTTCGCGGTTCGGCTTCAGCCGGCCGTCGGCGATGGCGCGCTGGTAGGCCAGGAAATTCGCTTCGCTGATGTCGAAGTAGAAGTGGATGGGGTCGAAGGCGACGATCGTCGTCAGCAGCGTGGTGCCGTCGCCGGCCCCGCCCGACACCAGGTTGCCGACGCTGACGGTGTGCCGGCTGACCCGGCCGGAGACCGGCGAGTTGATCTCGGTGTAGGTCAGGTTCAGCTCGGCCGAGCGCACGTCGGCCTGGGCGATCTCCAGGTCGGCATTGGCGACCCGCAGCTCCTGGACGCGCTGGTCATAGGTCTCGGCCGGGATGTTCTGGCGGTCGAGCAGCTGCCGGGCGCGCGACAGCTGCTGCTTGGCGAGCTCGACCCGGGCGGTCGTCTGCGCCACCCGCGCCCTGGCGGATTCCAGGGCGATCTCGAACGGCCGCCGGTCGATCACGAACAGCGGATCGCCGGCCTTCACCGACTGACCATCCTCGAAGTGGATCGCCTCCAGGTAGCCGCTGACCCGGGCCCGCACCTCGACATACTCCACCGGCGCGAACTGGCCGGTGTACTCGTCCCACTCGATGATCTCCTTGACCAGCGGTTTGGCCACCGTCACCGGCGGCCCGCCGGCCGGCCCGGCCTGCGGCGGGGCCGCCGGTTGGTCGCAGGCCGCCAGCATCGACGCGGCGGCGAGGCAGGCCGCCACTCGCAAGACCGATGTCATCCGCATGGCGAGAGCCTCTCCAGGAAATTGGTCCGCAAAGCCGCAGGATACCGCAGGTCGAGCCCGGAACGGTTGCATCATGAAGCCGGACGCAAGTCGCCGAGAAGGGTCGGGATCAGCTCGGAGACGGTGGGATGAATCGGCACCGCCCACCGCAGCGCCTCATAGGACACGCCGGTGCTCATGGCGTCGAGGATGCCATGGATCGCCTCGTCGCCCTCGATCCCCAGGATCGCGGCGCCGAGGATCTGCCCGGTCCCGGCGTCGGCCACCGCCTTCATGAAGCCCTGGGTCTCGCCACGCTCCACGGCCCGGCCGACCCGCGCCATCGGCCGCTTCGCCACCAGGACGGGGCGGCCGCTCTCCCGCGCCTGCGCCTCGGTCATGCCGACCCGGCCGAGCGGCGGATCGATATACAGCGCATAGGCGGGCACCCGGTCGCTGACCCGGCGGTCGGCGCCGTCGAGCAGGTTGGCGGCGACGATCTCGTGGTCGTTGTAGGCGGTGTGGGTGAAGGCGCCGCGGCCGTTGCAGTCGCCGAGCGCCCAGATGCCCGGCACGCTGGTCGCCAGCCGGTCGTCGACCACGATGTAGCCGCGGCCATCGACGGCGATGCCGGCCGCCTCGAGGCCGAGGTCTTCGGTGTTCGGCCGTCGGCCGACCGCCAGCAGCACGTGGCTGCCGACCACCTCGGGCGCGCCGGCAGTGCAGTCGACGCGGACGGCGACGCCGTCGGCATGGCGCGCCAGCGCGATGCAGTCGGCGCCGGTGCGCACCGTCACACCCTCGGCCTCCAGGATGCCGCGGATCGCGTCCGAGACGTCCGCGTCCTCGCGCGCGACCAGCCGCGGGCCGCGCTCGACCACCGTCACCTCGGCGCCGAAGCGGCGGTACATCTGCGCGTATTCGAGGCCGATATAGCTGCCGCCGATCACCACCAGGTGTCGCGGCACCGCGTCGAGGGCCAGGATCGAGGTGCTGGTCAGGACCTCGACATCGGCGACACCGGGCAGGTCGGGAATCACCGCCCGGCCGCCGACGTTCAGGAAGATCAGCGGCGCCGTCAGGGTGTCGTCGCCGACCCGCACGACGTCCGGTCCCTGCAGCCGGGCGTGACCCTCGACCAGGGTCAGCCGCTCCATGCCGGCGAGCCAGGCCGTCAGGCCGCCGCGGGCGTTGGCGATCACGGTGTCGGCGCGCGCCTTGACGGTTTTCATGTCGATGCGCACCGGGCCGGCGAGCAGCACGCCGTAGTCGGCGGCGCGGCGGGCGACATGCGCGGCGCGGGCACTGGCCACCAGGGTCTTGGTCGGCATGCAGCCGACGTTGACGCAGGTGCCGCCGAGGAATTTGCGCTCGACCAGGGCAACCGTCATGCCGGCGGCGGTCAGCCGGGCGGCGAGCGATGGGCCGGCCTGGCCGCCGCCGACGATGATCGCGTCGAAATTTCTCATGTCAGCACCATGATCACGGCGACTGCGGCGAGCACCGCCACCGCGTCCTCCAGAAGCGCCGCGGGCAGGTCGCGGCCGAACCCCGCCGCCAGCCGGCCGCGGGCCGCCGCCCCGCCGAGCGTGCCGGCGATCGCTGCCACTGCCCCGACAGCGGCACCAGCCAGCAGCTGCCCGCCGCTCGACCCGACTGCCGCTCCGGCCAGCCCGCCAGTGAGGATGCGGGTCGCGAACTGGATCGGCACTTTGCGGCTGGGCGTGGCCGGCAGCTTGTCGGTAACCAGCTCACCGACCGCCATCACGGTGATGATCCACGGCGTCCAGGTGTAGCCGAGGAAGGCGATCCAGCTGGCGGACACGTCGACCAGCCCGAGATGCGCCGCCCAGCTGGCGGCCGCCGGTGCCGTCATCGCCCGCAGCCCGGCGACCGCGCCGAGCAGTATCGCCAGCATCAGCCATGTCATGTCGCGGTTCCTTCGTTGCGGTGCCCGACCGGCCGCGGCGACGTCGCCAGCAGATGTCGGTCCAGCGGACCGCCCGGATCCAGATGATATTCCCGGGCGCGCGCCTGCAGCTCGACGGCGCTGCGCGAGACGCGGGCGTGCTGGCGCATATGCTTCATCCAGGACTCCACCAGGAGTGTTCGAGGAAGCGTCCGGCCTCGGCCGCGTCCTCGAACAATCCCCAAGCGCCGTCCCGGCGGCGCTCGTCGGCGAGCGACCGCATCACCGTGGCGCATTCGGCCGAGCGAGCCGGGTCGACCCGGTCGTCGACGGTAACCATTACCGGCCCGCGTTCGTCCGGCAAGCCCTCGGCGACGACCGGCTCCGGCCAGTGCATCGACGGCGCCGGGTCGAGCGCCTCGGCGCGCGCCAGCGACCAGCGTCGCGTCAGCGGGAACGCCCGGCCGGCGGCATCAACGACGCCGATGCGGCGCGGGTCGCCCGGGCGTCGCTCGGCGCCGCCGGACGGCCCGCTGCCGAACCGGCTACTTCGCCGCCGTGACCACGATCTCGATCAGCACACCCTCGCCCAGATCCGCCACCCCGATGGTGGCGCGCGCCGGCTTGTCCTCGGTGGCCAGCCACTCGTTCCAGGCCTCGTTCATCTCGCCCTTCATGCCCATGTCGGTGATGTAGAGGGTGGCGGCGAGCAGCTTCTTCTTGCTGCTGCCGGAGTCGGCCAGGACCTTCTCGATCTTGGCGAGCGCCTGCGCCGTCTGCCCCTTCATCGGCAGCTTCAGGTCGTCGGCGACCACGCCGGCGAGGTAGACCGTGCCGGCATGCTCGACGGCGCGGTGCATGATCGGCGTGCTCATGTGACGGGTGATCATCGGGAAGTCTCTCCGGGGAAGCTTGGGATGCGGGCCGACGGCGCCGCGGCACCTACCGAAGCGTCCCCGCGTCCGGCTGTCAATCCGATCCGGCCCGATCCGGGGACGGCCGACGATTCAGGAAGCGCGCCGGTCCGCTTCGGCCGCCGCCACCGCCTCGGCTGCCGATGCCGGCAGCTTGACCAGCGCGTCGAAGGCGATGCGGTCGCCGAGCAGCCGAAGGCGTTCCGTCGGGCGCAACCACTCGAGCGCCTCGACCCGGTTGTCGGCGTCGCGCAGCTTGGCGTTCAGCGACAGGAACTCGGTATCGGGCTTGCCGCGCGGAGCGGTCCAGCGCTGGCCGGCGAGCTGGAAGTGCCGGTCCGCCACCTCCGGCGCGTCCAGCACCGCCTCCAGCGAGACGCCGTCGAGGTCGCGGGCCGCGGCGTTGCGCTCTTCTGCGGCCGCCTGCATCAGCAGCGGCGGATCGCGCTCCTCCGGAATCCGCAGCAGGCCGATCCGGCGCAGGCCGCGACCGACCAGGACGCTGCCGCTGAGCATCGACAGCGGGATCGAGAACGTCCAGCCGATCAGCACCGGGGCCAGCCACGCCAGCGCGGTCGTCGAGAACGGGTACAGCGCAGCCGCGATCACCAGGCCCATGATCGTATGGCCGGCGTGGCGGGCGGCCGCCTCGGACAGCGGGATCGCCCCGTCGTCGCGGCGCTGCAGCTTCCAGCCGGCGTCGCGGCCGATCAGGATCTCCCAGACATGGCGCGACTGGATCAGCATCATGATCGGCGCCAGCAGCGAGGAGACCAGGATCTCCGTGACCCAACCGACCAGCAGCGCCACCGCGTCGCCGACCGAGCGGACATGCTCGCGCAGGCAGAGTGCGCGCAGCAGGCCGATGACCTTCGGCACCAGCAGCGTCGCCATGGTGAAGACGAACAGCCACACCATGCGCTCGGCGTCGAACCGCGGCCAGGTCGGGAACAGCTGGAAGGCCTCGGTGAAGTATTTCGGGCGCAGCACCTGTGCCTGCACGATCAGCACCAGCCCGACGCTGATGAACAGCAGCCAGAGCGGCGACGACAGGTAGCTCATCACCCCCATGGCGAGATGCGCCCGGCTCGGCCAGGCGAGGCCGCGGGTGCCGATCACCGCGAGGTGCTGGATGTTGCCCTGGGCCCACCGCCGGTCGCGCGCGGCGGCGTCCAGCAGCGACGGCGGCGAGGTCTCCCAGGAGCCGCCGAGATCCGGCGCCATCCGCACCTTCCAGCCGGCCCGCCGCATCAATGCCGCCTCCACGAAGTCGTGGCTCAGCACCGAGCCGCCGAACGGCGGCCGGCCCCGCAGATGCGGCAGGCCGCAGGCCTCGGCGAAGGCGCGGGTGCGGATGATGGCGTTGTGGCCCCAGTAGTTGCCGTCGTCGCCCTGCCAGGCGGCAAGGCCGCGCGAGACCACCGGGCCGATCACCTTGCCGGCGAACTGCTGCGCCCGCGCGAACAGGCTGTCCTGGCCGGCCAGTGCCGGCACCGTCTGCAGCAGGCCGATCGACGGATCGTCGGCCATGCCGTCGCGCAGCGCCCGGACGGTGGCGGCCGACATCAGGCTGTCGGCATCGAGGACCAGCATGGTGTCGTAGCGTCCGCCCCAGCGCTCGACGAAGTCGCGGACATTGCCGGCCTTGCGGTCGGTGTTGCGGTGACGGTGGCGGTACCACACGCTCATCCGGCCTTCGAGGCGGTCGCGCAGCCGCGCCACGGCAGTGGTCTCGCGCACCCAGACATCGGCATCGTTGGTGTCCGACAGGATGAAGATCTCGAAGCGGTGGCCCTCGCCGATGGCGATCAGTTCCTGCGCCATGGCGTACAACCCGCCGGTGGTGCGCGCCGGGTCCTCGTTGTAGACCGGCATCGCCAAGGCACAGCGCCCGGCCGGCCCCTCCTCCGCCTGGTGTCCGGGACGGCGCTGCGGCAGCAGGCCGGCGATCGCCGAGGTGGCGGAAAGCGCGATCCAGCCGAAGTTCACCGCGAACATGGCGATCAGGACGATCTGCAGCGGCGTGGTCTCGCCGACCGCGACGGTCCGGATCATCTGGTCGATCGCCACCGCCGACAGCACGGCACCGCCGCCGAACGTCACCAGACGGGCCACGACGGTGTGTGCATCGGTGCGACGGTCGCCCGCACGCCGCGACGGCAGCCCACGGAGATCCTGATCCGGCATCTCCAGGGGAGCCGGCGGCGGCGTGGCCGCGGTCAGCCGCCGCAGCGGGTCCCGGAGGTCTACGCCGGTGTCCATCGATACAGCCAGGTTTCGCTGACCGGCGTGGTGTCCCGCTTCAGCAGGAGACGCAACTCGATGAGGGTCTCCCGCCCGGGGTCGAGCTCGAAGCTGACGCGGAACGTCGTCGGCGTCGCGCCCCATCGGCCGGTCACATTGGAGATCGTCCCGCGCGAGGTGCCGACATCCACGGCCGGCTCCGGCAGGTCGCGGGACAGGCCTTCGAACTCGACGACGAACAGCCGGCGCTTGCGGTCGACGCTCAGGCCGCCGCGGGTTGTCGTCACCCGCGCCAGGGTGCTGTCGCTCGGCGGGGTGTCGCACCACAGCAGCCGGTAGGTCAGGGTGTGCGGTCGTCCGGTGCGCACCGGCTCGCTCGGCCGCCAGTACACCACGATGTTGTCGTTGGTCTCGGTCTCGGCCGGAATCTCGACCAGGACGACGGCGCCGCTGCCCCAATCGCCGATCGGCTCCACCCAGGCGGACGGGCGGATCTCGTAACGGGTGTCGAGATCCTGGAAGTCGGCGAAGGAGCGGCCGCGCTGCACCAGGCCGAAGCCGCGCGGGCCGCGGTCCAGGAAGGCCGAGACCTGCAGCCGCGAGGGGTTCGCCAACGGCCGGAACACCCGCTCGCCGACACCGGTCAGGATCTGCAGGCCGTTGGAATCATGCACGGCGTTGCGGTAGTCGTCGTGGCCCGACCGCGCCGACGGCCCGAACAGGAACATCGAGGACAGCGGCGCGAAGCCGACGCGCGACAGCTCGACGCGCGGAAACAGCACCAGCTCGACATCGACGGATGTGATGGTGCCGGGGCGGATGGTAAACCGATAGGCGCCGGTGGTGGACGGACTGTCGAGCAGCGCCAGCACGACCAGGGCGGTGGCCCCCGGCTCCGGCCGCATCAGCCAGAACTTCCGGAAATGCGGGAACTCCTCGCCTTCCGGGTCGCCGGTGTTGACCGCCAGGCCGCGCGCCGAAAGCCCGTATCGCTGCCCCTTGGCGACCGCCCGGAAGTAGCTGGCGCCCTGGAACACCGTGAACTCTTCCATCATGCCGGGCGTGTTGATCGGCGTGCGCACCCGGAACCCGGAGAACGACATGCCGGCCGGATCCGCGGGCGCCGTCACCGACGGCCCGTACTCGAACAGTTCCGGTGAGAAGGCCACCGGCTCGCTCTTGCCGCCGTCGACCACCTGGATCTCGACCGGCGTCCTGAAGCGGAAGCCCGGGTGGAACAGGTCGACCTGGAAGTTCAGGCCCTGGCCCGCCCACAGGCCGCGGTCGCGGCGGAACCGGATGTTGCGATACTGCTCATAGGTGAGGTCGTTGTAGCGGTTCGAATCGTTGACCACCGCCTCGGCAAAGGGCTTGCGCGACAGCGCCTCGGCCTCGCCGACGACGGTCCCGAAGTCGACGCTGGGGCCGGGCGCCGCACGGGCCGGGCGCGCGCGACCCTGGCTTCCGAGCGCACCGGCGGCGGCCGCCATCGAGATCACCTTGAGCAGGGTGCGGCGCGGGAAGGTCATGGCAGGATGTCGTTCCGTTCTCGCCCGGTCGGGCACTCTTGGATCGCCAACCATGGCGAACGATGCGCGCGGCGCGGCCTGACGTCGTTGACGCCGATCAAGACGCGCCTCCGGCATTTCGTCCGACCGGCACCAAAAAACCTTGCCGCGCCGGAAGATGCAAGCACCTGCGGTGAATAGGCGCACGATTTGGCGGGACACAAGGGAACCGGGTGAGGCCCCGGCCGGGTGTCACCGCGCAAGCCGCGCTCGGCAACCATTCGGCGCAGGTCCGGGCTCCGCCCGGGGACGGCCCTCGAAGACTGCACGACGGCCGGGCGCCGTCGACGACGCGTCGACATCCACCGAGTCCCCAAATACCGCCGGCAGCGCCGGACAATCCCCACCCGGCCGATGATCGTAGCCACCCCGCGACGACCACCCACCGACACCGGCCGCCTGCACGAGCGGACCCGTCCCCCGGTTCCGCTGCGCGTGCGGGCATCGTCTCGACGGCACAAAGGACTACCGCGCCTGCGAGAACGATCCGACGGCGGACTATACGGAGAGGGGGGGCCTGTGCGCAATGCGCGGCAATCGCAAGCAGCGAGAGAATGTGGAGACGGTTCGCGGCCTCACCCGTAGCGGCCGGTGATGAAGTCCTCGCACCGACTCGTCCGCGGCGCCAGGAAGACCGCCTCGGTGTCCCCGGCTTCGACCAGTTCCCCGAGGTGGAAGAAGGCGACCCGCTGGGAGATCCGGGCAGCCTGCTGGATGTTGTGGGTGATAATGACGATGGTGTAGCTCGGCCGCAGCTGCTCGATGAGGTCCTCGACATGCGCGGTCGCCACGGGGTCGAGGGCCGAGCACGGCTCGTCCATGAGCAATACCTCGGGCGAGCCTGCAATCGCCCGCGCGATGCACAGCCGTTGCTGCTGGCCGATCGAGAGCTGGGTTCCGGGAGCGCCGAGACGGTCCTTCACCTCGTCCCAGAGCCCAGCGGCCCGCAGGCTGCGCTCAAGCAGCGCCTCGGCTTCCTTGCTCCGGGCGCTGCTGACCAGCCCGTGGATCGCGGGTCCATACAGCACGTTGCTGCGGATCGACCACGGAAACGGGTTCGGCCGCTGGGCGATCCAGCCGAAGCGGCGCCGGACCAGCGGCGGATCGAGATCCGGGTCGTAGATGTCGACGCCATCCATCCGGATGCTGCCTTCCAACCGCGAACCGGCGATGATGTCGTTGGCGCGGTTCAGGCATCGCAGGAGGGTGGTCTTTCCGCAGCCGGACGGTCCGAGGAAGGCAATAACCTCGTTGGCGAAGATCTCCAGCGACACATGCTTCAGCGCCTGCTTCTCGCCGTACCAGAAGCTGACGTCCTCGACCTCGATCTTCGCCGCGTTCCCGGCCGAGTGGTTCGGGCAAGGCCCGAGATGGAGTCCATTGTCAAGCAGCGTCTGCATGCGCTGCTGTTACCGCAAGTCTCGGGCAGGAGCCTTGAGCCACATCAAAGCCAGCAGACAACGGAGCTGCTATCGAGCCCCAATACTTATTGTTACGATTTCAAGAAATAGACGGCACCTATCGGACGCTCAGCCGACCTCGCGGACGGCGGCGGCGATTGTATCGACGATCTGCCCGATGTCGCGCTGCGTCAGCACCAGCGGCGGCGACAGCACCAGGGAATCGCCGCTGGAACGCACCAGCACGCCCTTCTCGAAGCAGCGCTCGGCGATCGCCGGGCCGCGGGTGCCGGGCTGCTCCGGGCGCGCCGCGAACTCGATGGCGCCGAGGATGCCGATGTTGCGGATGTCGATCACGCCCGGCAGCCCGGCCAGGCCGTGCAGGGCGTCCTGCCAGACCGGCGCCATGGCGGCGGCGTTCTCGAACACACCCTGGTCGCGGTAGACGTCGAGGGTGGCGAGGCCGGCCGCACAGGCCAGCGGGTGGCCGGAATAGGTGTAGCCGTGGAACAGCTCGATCGCCGCCTCCGGGCCGGCCATGTAGCCGTTCCACACCCTGTCGCCGACGATCACCCCGCCCATCGGCACCGCTCCGTTGGTCATGCCCTTGGCACAGGTGATCAGGTCGGGGATGACGCCGAACGCGCCGGCGGCGAACGGCGCGCCGATCCGCCCGAAGCCGGTGATGACCTCGTCGAAGATCAGCAGGATGCCGTATTTGTCGCACAGGCCGCGCAGCCGCTCCAGGTACCCGACCGGCGGCGGCAGCACGCCGCCGGAGCCGGTCACCGGCTCGACGATCACCGCGGCGATCGACGACGGATCATGGATCGCCGCCAGCGCCTCCAGTTCGTCCGCCAGATGCGCGCCCCATTGCGGCTGGCCGCGCGAAAACGCGGCGTGCTCGTGGCTGAGGGTGTGCGGCAGGTGGTCGACCTCCGGCAGGAACGGCGCGAACTCCTTGCGGTGGCGGCCGATGCCGGACACCGACAGCCCGCCCCAGCCCATGCCGTGATAGCCCTTGGCGCGGCCGACGAAGCGGGTCCGCCCGGTCTCGCCGCGGGCGCGGAAGTAGCCGCGCGCGATCTTCAGGGCGCTGTCGACGGATTCCGAGCCGGAATTGGTGAAGAACACGTGGTCGAGCCCGGCCGGCGCGATGGCGGCGATCCGCTCGGCCAGTTCGAAGGCCGCGGGGTGGCTCATCTGGAACGACGACACGTAGTCCAGGGTCTCGGCGGCGCGCTGGATCGCCTCGACGATCGGGCGCTGGTTGTGTCCGGCATTGACGCACCACAGCCCGGCCATGGCGTCCAGCACGCGGCGGCCGTCGGCCGTCGTGTAGTGCATGCCGTCGGCGCCGGTGAACAGCCTCGGCGCCGCCTTGAACTTGCGGTTCGCGGTGAACGGCAGCCAGTAGGCCTCGAGCGAGTTGCGATTGCTGGCGGCGATGTCGTCCATGGGGCCTCTCATTGGCTTGGAACGTTGTTGGCGGCGGGTGGGTCCCGGCTCGCGCTGCGCGCATCCGGGATGACGACATTTTTTAAGACGCCGGCGTTGGCCGCCCCCTTCTGCCGTCATCCCGGACCGGCGCGCCAACGGCGCGGCGGAGCCGGGACCCACCAGCGGACACACAGGAACCGTCTGTCTCTTGCACGTTCATAATACACACTCCCCACCTCACGCCGCCACCTCCCGCGCCGGCCGCACCAGGTCGCTGGCACGCTCCAGGTGGCGGCGCAGCAGGGCGGCGGCGATCGCGTGGTCGCCGGCCTCCAGGCGGTCGAGGATCTCCAGGTGCTCGGAGCACGACACCACCACGCGCCGGTGGCCGTACACCCAGTCGTAGTTGGAGAACCGCCGCAGCCGGTTCTGCTGCTGCACGGCGGCGGCGAAGTAGCGGTTGCCCGAGGCGGCGGCGAGCCCCTCGTGGAAGGCGGCGTTGGTCTCGAACAGGGCGATCGACTTGGTTTCCCGCCACGGCTCGTCGAGGAAGCCGCGGTGCCGCCGCCGCATGTCGGCGATCCAGGCGGGGTCGAGCCGGAATCCCGGCTCCAGCAGTGCTGCCGGCTCGATCAGCAGCCGGAACCGGTAGCTCTCCTGGCGCGCCGCCCGGTCGACCAGCGTCGGCTGGAAAATCCAGCCATGGCCGGGCTTGCGCTCGACCAGTGCGACCTCGGCGAGCTGGCCGAGGATGCGCTGGATCATCGGCCGCGACACCCCATAGCGGCGCATCAGGTCGGCCTCCGACACCTCGGTCGGCAGGCTGCCGTCCATGCGGTCGCGGGCGATGACCAGCGACAGCCGGTCATCGGCGGCGGAGTCGACCGCCACCCCGAGGTCCTCGCCGGCCGCCGGCACCCGGGCCAATTCGTAACCGCCGGTGGCGCGCTGCCGCAGGACCCCGAGTGCGGCGAGATGCGCCAGCGCCGCGCGGACCGGCGTGCGCGACACCTGCAGCCGCTCGGTCAGCCCGAGCTCGGTGACGCGGTCGCCGGCGGCGAGCCCGTCGGCGCGCACCAGATCGACGATCCGCGGCAGCAGATCGCGCTGCAGTCGGGTGGTCGGCGTGGCGTGTATTTTTTGTTTCATGAGATCAGAAAGTACATTACGGTTTTGCCTCAGACAAGCTTCGCGAGGCCCTGCCGATGGTCACCCCCTGCCCGCTCATCGAGGTTTCCGGCCCGCCGCTCGAGCGCGGCCGATCCTATGGCCGGCAGGCCGCCGACCGCATCGCCAAGGGGGTGTCGCACTACGCCGCACAGCTGCAGACACTCGGCCTCGGCTGGCCGGAGATCGGCGCCCTGGTCGACGACTACCTGCCGGTGATCGAGCGTTTCGACGCCAACTACGTCGTCGAGATGCGCGGCATCGCCGAGGGTGCGGGCATGCGCTTCGAGGAGATCGTGCTGCTGAACGCGCGCACCGAGATCCTGAAGCTGGCATCGCGGCCGGACCTGCGGGCCAGGCTGAACACCATCGAGGACCCGGACGGCTGCACCGGCCTGGTGGCGCTGCCCGGCGCCACGTCAGCCGGCCGGCTGATTCACGCGCAGAACTGGGACTGGAAGGCGGAATGCGCCGAGACCGCGGTGGTGCTGCGGATCCGCCGCGACGACGGGCCCGACATCCTGACCTTCACCGAGGCCGGCGCACTGGCCCGCTGCGGCCTCAACGCCGCCGGCATCGCCATCACCGCCAACTACCTGGAATCCGACCGCGACTACAGCGTGGTCGGGGTGCCGCTGGCGTTGATCCGCCGCAAGGTGCTGGAGAGCGAGCATCTGGCACTGGCCATGCGCGCGGTCTACGTCACGCCGAAATCGCCGTCGAACAACATGATCGTCAGCCACGCCGGCGGGGTGGCGATCGACTTCGAGTGCGCGCCGGACGAGACCTTCCAGGTGCACCCGCAGAACGGCCTGCTGGTGCACGCCAACCACTGGCAGAGCCCGGTGGCGCTGGCCAAGCTGAAGGACACCGGCGTCGCCAACACGCCGGACAGCCTGTACCGCGACATCCGGGTGCGCGACCTGCTGACGCCGCGCATCGGCTCGATCGACACCGACGCCGTCAAGGCCGCCCTGTTCGACGACTTCGCCACCCCGTGGTCGGTGTGCCGCCCGCCGCGCCCGTCGCTGGGCAGCAACCTCAGCGCCACGGTCGCGATGATCGTGATGGAGCCCGCACTCGGCCGCATGGAGGTGGCGATGCTGCCGGCGCTGAACCGCGAGTTCCGGGTGTACGAGCTGGCACCGTCGGCGGCGGCGGCGCAATCGGCGGCGGGAGAGTGAGCGAAGGCATGCGGATGTCCGTCGCGCGCACGTCGCTTCGTGGGTCCCGGATGCGTTCCGCCTCCGGCGGCCCGCTCCGGGATGACGACAATAATATGTTGCCGTCATCCCGGGCGAGCGCAGCGAGACCCGGGACCCACCCGCTGCACGGACGAAGGGTAAGCCGCGCATGATCGGCTACCTCATCCGCCGCCTCGCCATGACCATCCCGACCATCCTGCTGGTCGCGGCCGCGGTGTTCGTGCTGGTGCGGCTGATCCCCGGCGACCCGGTCTCGCTGCTGCTCGGCGAGGACGCCGACCCGGCGCAGGTCATCGAGCTGCGGGCGTCGCTCGGGCTGGAGGAGCCGATCCCGGTGCAGTTCGGCTACTGGCTGGCCAAGGTCGCCGGCGGCGATTTCGGGGTGTCGATCGCCTCCGACCGGCCGGTGCTGCCGCTGATCCTGCAGCGCTTCCAGGTCAGCGCCTCGATCGTGATCGGCGCAGTCGGCCTCGCCGTCCTGGTCGCCGTACCGGCCGGGCTGATCGCCGGCTGGAAGCAGAACCGCGGCGTCGACTTCGCGATCGTCACCGTCGCCACCCTGCTGCTGTCGATCCCGAGCTTCTGGCTCGGCCTGCTGATGCTGCTGGTGTTCGGCATCAAGCTCGGCTGGCTGCCGGTGGTCGGCTACGTGACCTTCGGCGACGATTTCTGGCGGGCACTCGGCTACATCGTGCTGCCGGTGGCGACCCTGACCATGATCGAGATCGGCGTGCTGACCCGCATGGCGCGGGCCAGCGCCATCGAGGTGATGCGGCTGGAATACGTCACCCACGCCCGCGCCAAGGGCCTGGCGGAATGGCAGGTGCTGGCGCGCCACGTGCTGCCGAACGCCTTCGCGCCGACCTGGACCCTGGTCGGACTGATCCTCGGCAACCTGCTGGGCGGCATCGCGGTGATCGAGACGGTGTTCACCCTGCCCGGCCTCGGCCGCCTGCTGGTCGACTCGATCTACGCCCGTGACTACCCGGTGGTGCAGGGCTGCCTGCTGTTCACCGCGGTCATCTACGTGCTCGTCAACCTGATCGTCGATCTCTGCTACCCGCTCTTCGATCCCCGGGTATCGGCCGAATGAGGGCACCATGCGGTTCCGCCTGAACGCCGTCGTCGGCGCCGTCCTGATCGGCCTGGTCCTGGCCGCCGCGCTGATGGCGCAGGTTTGGACGCCGTTCGACCCGATGAAACTGGACCTCAGGGCGCGGATGCAGCCGCCGTCCGCCGTGCACTGGCTCGGCACCGACGAGTTCGGCCGCGACGTGGCGAGCCGGCTGATCGCCGGGGCCGGCACCAGCTTCGAGATCTCGCTTCTGACCGTCGCGTTCGCCATGACCGTCGGCGCGGTGCTGGGCGTGATCGCCGGCTTCCTGCGCGGCTGGGTCGACCGTGTCCTGATGATGCTGAACGACGCCCTGCTGGCGTTCCCCGGCATGCTGCTGGCGCTCGGCCTGATGGTCGTGGTGGGCGCCAGCAAATACGCGATCGTGGTGGCGCTCGGCCTCGCCTATGCCCCGACCATGGTGCGGGTGGTGCGCGGCACCGTGCTGTCGATCCGCGAGCGCGAGTATGTCGAGGCCTCGCGGATGATCGGCAACGGCGAGGGCTACACCATGGCCCGCCACGTGCTGCCGAACTGCATCGCGCCGATCGCGGTGCTGGCCACCAGCATGTTCGGCTGGGTGCTGCTGTCGGAGAGCGCGCTGAGCTTCCTCGGGCTCGGCGTGCCGCCGCCGGCGCCCACCTGGGGCAACATGCTGGCGGCCAGCCGGCCGCACATGGACACCGCGGTGTGGCTCAGCATCGCGCCCGGGCTGTGCATCGCCCTCACCCTGCTCGGCATCAACCTGCTCGGCGACGGCCTGCGCGACCGCCTCGACCCGCGGATGGCGGTGGCATGAGCGATCCGGCGCACGACCATCCGCTGCTGTCGGTCGAGGGGTTGACCCTCGCCGCACCGTCGCTCGGCGTCGACGTGGTCGACGACCTGCGATTCCATATCGGGCGCGGCGAGTTCCTGGCCGTCGTCGGCGAGTCCGGCAGCGGCAAGACCATGGCGGCGCGCGCCGTGCTCGGGCTGCTGCCGCCCGGCATCCAGCGCACCGCCGGCCGCATCCTGCTGGACGGCGAGGACCTCGCCGCCGCTGCCGAGCCGAGGATACGCGCACTGCGCGGCGCCGCGATCGGCATGGTGTTCCAGGAGCCGATGGTGTCGCTGAACCCGGCGCTGACCGTCGGCGCACAGCTGGCCGAGGGGCTACGCCTGCACCACAAGCTGCCGCGCGACGAGATCCGGGCGCGCTCGCTGGAGATGCTGCGGCGGGTGCAGATCCCCGATCCGGAGCGCTGCCTGGCGGCCCACCCGCACGAGTTCTCCGGCGGCATGCGACAGCGCATCATGCTGGCCTCGGTGATGCTGCTGAAGCCGAAGCTGCTGATCGCCGACGAGCCGACCACCGCACTCGACACCCTGGTGCAGCGCGAGGTGCTCGACCTGATGGTCGAGCTGGCCCGCGACCACGACACCGCAGTCATGCTGATCACCCACAATCTCGGGCTGGTCGCGCGCTATGCGAGCCGCGCCGTGGTGATGCGCCAGGGCCGCAAGGTCGAGGAGGGTCAGGTGGGCGAGATCCTGCGCCGCCCGAGCCATCCCTACACCCGCAACCTGGTCGACGCCCTGCCGCGTCGCGGTGCCGCGGCGACGCCCGTCAGCGGCGAGCCGCTGCTGGCGGTGCGCAGCCTCAGGGTCGAGTTCGGCGGCCGCGGCTGGCTGCGGCGCAATCGCCGCCGGGTGGTGGCGGTCGACGGCGTCGACCTCGACGTGCGCGCCGGCGAGACCCTGGCGGTGGTCGGCGGCAGCGGCTCCGGCAAGACCACGCTCGGCCGCGCGGTGCTGCGGCTGGCCAAGGCGAATGGCGGCGAGGTCCGGTTCCGCGGTCGCGACGTGCTGGGTGCCGGCGGCCGCGACCTGCACGACTTCCGGATGGGCTGCCAGCTGGTGTTCCAGGATCCCTACTCGTCGCTGGATCCGCGCATGCGGGTCGGCGCCATCGTCGCCGAGCCGCTGCGCCACCTCCCCGGCATGAGCGACGCCGACAAGGCCGCGCGGGTGCGCGGGACCCTGGAGGATGTCGGCCTGGTCGGCTTCGACGCCCGTTTCCCGCACGAACTGTCGGGCGGCCAGCGCCAGCGCGTGGCGATCGCCCGGGCGATCGTCCGGCATCCGGCCTTCGTGGTCGCCGACGAGCCGGTGTCGGCCCTCGACATGACCATCCAGAAGCAGGTGCTGACGCTGTTCCGCGCGCTGCAGCGCCGCTACGGCTTCGCCTGCCTGTTCATCAGCCACGACCTGTCGGCGGTCGAGGAGATCGCCGACCGGGTGGCGGTCATGCAGTCCGGCCGGATCGTGGAGACCGGCACCGTCGCGCAGATCTACGACGCCCCTTCGCACCCCTACACCCGGGCGCTGCTCGAGGCGTCGCCCACGATCGATCTCACCCGCATGCTGGAGAGTGCCGCATGACCGAAGCGTTCTGGCGGCTGGACGCCGTGGAGCTGGCCGGACTGATCCGGCGACGCGAGGCCTCGGCCCGCGCGGTGGTCGACGCGCATCTGGAGCGCATGGACGCGGTCAACCCGACGCTCAACGCGGTGGTCCTCGGCCTCGCCGACCAGGCGCGGCGCGAGGCCGACGCCGCCGACGCCGCGGTCGCGCGCGGCGAGCCGACCGGGCTGCTGCACGGCGTGCCGGTGACCATCAAGGTGAACACCGACCAGGCCGGCTGCCCGACGGACAATGCCGTGGTCGCCTTCAAGGCGCTGATGGCGGAGCGCGACAGCCCGACGGTCGCCAATTTCCGCAAGGCCGGCGCCATCGTCATCGGCCGCACCAACGCGCCCTGCTTCTCGATGCGCTGGCTGACCGAGAACGAGCTGCACGGCACCACCCTCAACCCCTGGGACGCCGGGCGCACCGCCGGCGGGTCGAGCGGCGGTGCCGCCTCGGCGACCGCCGCCGGCATCGCGCCGATCAACCAGGGCAACGACATCGCCGGCTCGGTGCGCTACCCGGCCTATTGCTGCGGCGTCGTCGGCCTGCGCCCGAGCTACGGCCGGGTGCCGGGCTACAACTTCACCAGCAGCAAGCCGCGGCCGATCACCTCGCAGCTGATGGCGGTGCAGGGACCGCTGACCCGCACGGTGCGCGATGCCCGGCTGGCGCTGAAGGTGATGGCGGCCGGCGACCCGAGCGACCCGCGCTGGGTCGACGTGCCGCTGGAGCAACCGCGGCCGCCGGCGCCGATCCGCGTGGCGCTGGTCACCGACCCGGCGGGCCGCGGCGCGCAGCCCGCCATCCAGGCCTCGGTGCGGCAGGCCGGCGACTGGCTGGCGGCGGCGGGCTACGCGGTGGAGGAGGTCGAGCCGCCGCGGCTCGGCGAGGTCGCCGACCTCTGGGCCAAGCTCGGCATGGCCGACGTCATGCGCGCACTCGGGCCGGCGGTCGACGAATGGGGCGACGCCGGCATCCGCCGCTCGGTGGCGCTGTGGCTGGCGGTCAACCCCGGCTACGGCCCGCAGGACACCCTCGACGCGCTCGGCGAGCGCGAACAGATGCTGCGCGAGTGGCAGGCCTTCCTGGAAACATGGCCGCTGGTGGTGATGCCGAATTCCGGCGAGCCGGCCTTCAAGGTCGGCGAGGACCTGGTCGACGAGGCGACCGCGCGCAGGATGTGGAACGCGCAGCTGCCGCAGCTGGCGATCCCGGTGCTGGGATTGCCGGCGGTCTCGGTGCCGACCGGCCTGCATGACGGCGTGCCGATGGGCGTGCAGATCGTCGCCGGGCGCTTCCGCGAGGACCTGTGCCTGGACGCCGCCGAGGCGATCGAGGCCGCGGCGATCGCGGCCGGGGCCGGCATGACCGCGCCGGTCGATCCCTTCGGCACCGTCACGAGGGGTTGAGGCGATGGACGCACCCAAGCTCGGCTACTACGACTTCGGCCTGACGACGGTGCACGCATGCACCCTCGACCAGCGCTTCTCCTGGTGCGCCTACGTGCCGCGCGACTATGCCGCCGACGGCACCGACCGCTACCGGCTGCTGGTGGCGGTGCACGGCACCGGCCGGTTCATGCACCTGTACCGCGAGCAGTTCACCGACTACGCCGAGCGCACCCGCAGCATCGTGCTGGCGCCGCTGTTCCCGGCCGGCATCACCGGCCCGGGGGACCTGTCGAGCTACAAGCTGCTGCGGCCCTGCGGCATCGCCTACGACCGCATCCTGCTGGCCATGGTCGACGCCGCGGCGGCGAAGTACCGCCTCGCCTCCGACCGCTTCGCGCTGTTCGGCTTTTCCGGCGGCGGCCACTTCACCCACCGTTTCCTGTACCTGCATCCCGAGCGCCTGGAGGCGGCCTCGATCGGCGCGCCCGGCGTGGTGACGCTGCTCGATCCCGACCACGACTTCTGGGTCGGCGTGCGCAACTTCGAGTCCGTCTGGGGCCGGCCGATCGACCTCGACGCGATGCGCCGGGTGCCGGTGCAGATGGTGGTCGGCGGCGACGACACCGAGACCTGGGAGATCACGATCGAGCCCGGCAACTCGCTGTGGATGCCGGGCGCCGACCTCGCCGGGCGCAACCGCCAGGACCGGATGATCGCGCTGAAGGCGAGCTTCGAGAACGCCGGGATCGCGGTCCGGCACGACGTCGTCCCCGGCGTCGCCCACCGCGTCGAGCGGCTGATTCCAGCAGTGCAGGACTTCCTGGCTGACGCCGTATCGCGCGGCTGAGCCGTCGGGACAACAAAGGCAAGCAAAAGGAGCAGGGACATGAGGACTGTCGTATCCGTGGTGGCCGCCGGCGTGATGCTGGCGGTCCCCGCCGTCGCCGCCGACGGCGGCACGCTGACCATCCGGCTGAACGCCGACATCCGCAACCTGGAGCCGGGCGGGGTGCGCGACTCCAACACCGACACGGTGATCCACACCGTGTTCGAGGGGCTGGTGGCGCACCGAACCGACCTCAGCGTCGGCGCTGCGCTCGCCAAGTCCTGGACGGTCGAGGACGCCGGCAAGACCTACCGCTTCACGCTGCGCGACGGCGTGACCTTCCACAACGGCGCGCCGCTCACCTCGGCCGAGGTCAAGTGGACCTGGGACCGCATGTTCAACGGCGACGTCTGGCGGTGCAAATCCAACTATGCCGGCCGCTCCGGCATCAACGTCACCGCGGTCGAGGCGCCGGACTCGAAGACCGTGGTCTACCGCCTGGAAGCGGCGAACGCGCTGTTCCTCACGCAGCTCGCCAACGTGCAGTGCCAGGTGCTGGTGGCGCATCCCGACAGCGCCGACGCCGACGGCAAGTGGAAGGCGCCGATCGGCACCGGCCCCTACAAGCTGAAGGACTGGAAGCGCGACGACCGCATCGTGCTGGAGCGCCATGACGGCTACAGCCCGTCCGCCGAGCCGGGCAGCGCCTATGCCGGCGCCCGCCAGGCGCTGACGCCGGGCCTGACCTTCATGATCATTCCCGACGCCAACGCCGCCGAGGCGGCGCTGGAGACCGGTGCCATCGACGTGATGCCCGACATCGAGACCGACCGCATCGAGCCGCTGAAGGCCAAGGGCCTGACCATCGGCACCGCCGACGGCCTGCCGTGGTCGCCGATCCTCATGCAGACCCGCGACCCGCTGCTGTCCAACGTGAAGCTGCGCCGCGCCATCGCCCACGCCATCGACGCCGACCAGATCGCCGAGGCCGAGACCGGCGGCCTGACCAAGGGCAATCCGTCGGCGGTCAGCCGCTCCAGCGCGTATTTCGACGAGAAGTTCCTGGCGTGGCCGGAATACGACCCGGCCAAGGCCGCGGCCCTGGCCAAGGAGGCCGGCTACAAGGGCGAGCAGATCGTCCTGCAGTCGAACAAGAAGTACACCGACATGTACGACCGTTCGGTGATCGTGCAGGCGATGCTGACCGCCGCCGGCTTCAACGTGAAGCTGGAGGTGATGGACTGGGCAACCCAGCTCGACCACTACCTCAAGGGCAGCTTCCAGATGCAGTCCTTCGGCTACTCCGCCCGCCTCGATCCCGGCCTGCTGTACGCCACCTTCATCGGCGACAAGGACAAGCTGAAGTCGGCGCAGTGGGAGAACAAGGAGGCGATCGAGCTGGTCGCCAAGAGCTCGCTGACCGAGGACCAGGCCGAGCGCAAGGCGATCTTCCTGAAGCTGCACGCCATGATGGCCGAGGAAGTGCCGGTCATCCCGCTGTACTTCTCGCCGGTGGTCGACGCGGTCCGCCCGAACGTGAAGGGTTACCAGTCCTGGGCGGCCGGCAAGCCGATCCCGTGGGGGGTGTCGAAGTAGCGGCATCGAAGGAGCGCCCGTCGCGATCTGGGTCCCGGCTCTCCGCTGCGCTCCGGCCGGGATGAGGAAAAGGGGTAACCCCTGAAAATTCCTCATCCCGGCTCCGAGGGCGTGAAGAAATCCCCCGCTTGGCCCGACAGGCCCTTCGCTGGCGCGAAGGGCCACGAAGGGCGATAGGTTATGTATTTGGTGGTCCACAATTTTTCTATCGTCCTGAGGTGCCCGCCGCGCAGCGGCGGGCCGCGAAGGACGCGGCGAGGGATAAATTTCCATCCTCCGCAGCGGCGAAGCCGCGGAGAGCCACCAGCTGCTCAGAGAAATGTGAACACGGTCTCTTCACCCCTTTCTGTTGCGTGAAAGCCACACACCGGCGTGTGAGATTCACGCGGACAGCGCCGCCCGCGGCGGGCGGCCACATCCGCGGGAATCGGCATCCTCTTGATCCACCGCAGGAAATGCGGTGCCACCGGCATGGCATGCTCGTTGCGTATCCCTGGGCAAACAACGGACCGGCGGCGCGGAACCGCCGACCGGCCACAGGGACAGCAACGGGAGACCAGGGGCCATGCACACGCACATGTTCCGGCACATGTTCCGGACCGCGACCTTCGCGTCCGCCCTCGCCGCGACACTGGCGACCGGCGCCGCCGGCCAGGCGAGCGAGCTGCGGGTCGGCTTCTCCGCCGACGCCCTGACGCTCGACCCGGCGAACCACCGCAACCGCGAGACCGAGACCATCATCCGCAACATGTATGACGGCGTGCTGACGCGCGACGCGAAGATGGCGATCGTCCCGGAGCTCGCGGAATCCTTCCGGCAGGTCGACACCACGACCTACGACTTCACGATCCGCCAGGGCGTCACCTTCCACGACGGCAGCCCGATGACGGCCGAGGACATCAAGTTCACCTTCGACCGGCTGATCCTGGACAACGCGATGGGCGGCCAGACCAGCCCGCGCAAGGGGCTGCTCGGCCCGCTGAAGGAAGTGACCATCGTCGATCCGCGGACGGTGCGCTTCATCCTGTCGGCACCGTGGCCGATCCTGCCGGCGATGCTGCCGTTCCAGGAGGTGGTCTCCAAGGCCTTCGTGGAGAAGGAGGGCAGTGCCGCACTCGCCACCAAGGTCAACGGCACCGGCCCGTTCCGGCTGGTCGACTGGCGCAAGGGCGACTCGATCGTGATGGAGCGCTTCGACGGCTATTACGGCGGTGCCACCGACATTCCGCCGGTCGGCAAGGCCTGCGTCGACCGGGTGATCTTCAAGGTCATCCCGGAGAGCGCCTCGCGGGTCGCGGCATTGCTGTCCGGCGACGTCGACATCATCAACGAGTTGCCGGCGCACGCCATGAACCAGGTGGCGAGGAACGCGAACACCGCGGTCGTCACGGTGGGCGGGACCCGGACCAATTTCGTGGCGCTGAACAACACCAAGCCGCCCTTCGACAACGTGCTGGTGCGCAAGGCCGCGAACCATGCGCTCGACAAGAAGCTGATCATCGACAAGATCCTGAACGGCACCGCCACGCCGCTGAACGGCGAGCTGAGCCCCGACGCCTTCGCCTTCAAGGCCGACCTGCCGGAATACGCCTACGACGTCGCCAAGGCCAAGGCGCTGCTGGCCGAGGCCGGCTATCCGAACGGCATCGACGTGACGCTGGACGTCGAGGGGCCGTTCAAGGACACCGCCGAGGCGATCGCCTCGCTGCTGGCCAAGGCCGGCATCCGCGCCAGGGTCGAGGTCGGCGAGGCCTCGCTGCTGACCAAGAAGTGGCGGCAGGACAAGGACAAGGTCGGCGACATGACGCTGACCTCCTGGGGCAACGGCTCGCTCGATCCCTCCGACATCGCCGAGCCGACGCTGCAGACCGGCGGCCGCGGCAACTCCGCCGGCTACGCCAACCCGAAGGTCGACGAGCTGCTGGTCAAGGCCAGCACCGAGATCGACAAGGCCAAGCGGGCGGCCATGTATCACGAGGCCCAGGCCATCGTGAACGACGAGGCGCCGTGGATCTTCCTGTGGCTGCCGCAGGACATCTACGGTGTGTCGAAGCGGCTGTCCGGCTGGCAGCCCAGCGCCGACAGCCGCATCAACCTGCACGACGCCTGCGTGAAGTAGGCGCCAGCGCGCAGCGGGAGGGCCGGCGGTGAGTCCAGGCAAGGTGCTCGAACGGCTGGCCCAGCTGGTCCTGGTGCTCCTCGGCGTCAGCGTGATCGTCTTCCTGATGATCACGCTGACGCCCGGCGACCCGGTGCAGATCATGCTGGGCGACCAGCATGTGACACCGGAGCAGGAGCAGGCGCTGCGGCGCGACATGGGCCTCGACCTGCCGCTGCCCGAGCGCTTCGCCACCTTCATCGGCAACGCCTTCCAGGGCGAGTTCGGGCTGTCCTTCTTCCACCGGCGGCCGGTCGCCGAGGTGATCGCCGAGCGGCTGCCCGCCACCATCGAGCTGACCCTGGTGGCGCTGATCCTGGCGGTCGCCACCGCCATCCCGCTCGGCGTGCTGGCGGCGGTGCGCAAGTCCACGATCTTCGACAAGCTGGCGACCGTGACCTCGCTGCTCGGCGTCTCGATGCCGGGCTTCTGGTTCGGCATCCTGCTGCTGCTGCTGTTCGCGGTGAATTTGCAGATGCTGCCGGTGTCGGGGCGCATCGACTTCGCCTACCAGGTCGAGCCGATCACCCATCTGCTGCTGGTCGACACCCTGCTGCGCGGTCGCCCCGACGCCTTCGTGAACGCGCTGTCGCACATCATCATGCCGGCGCTGACCCTGGGCCTGCCGATGACCGCGATCCTGATGCGGGTGACCCGGGCCTCGATGCTGGAGGTGCTCGCCCAAGATTATGTCCGGTTCGCCGAGGCCAAGGGCATCAGCCGGCGCCGCATCCTGTTCCGCCACGCCCTGAAGAACGCGCTGATCCCGACCGTCACGGTGGCGGCGCTGGAGACCGGGACGCTGCTCGGCGGCAACATGATCGTCGAGACGGTGTTCGGCTGGCCCGGCCTCGGCCGGCTGGTGGTGGAGAGCATCTTCGTGCGCAACTACCCGCTGGTGCAGACCGCGGTGCTGTTCTACGCGCTGACCTATGTGCTGCTGAACTTCGTCGCCGACCTGCTCTACACCGTGCTGAACCCGCGGGTGAAGCTGTGACTTCGCTGGCGGAAGCGCCGGAGTCCGGCCGCGACGACGGCTCGCCGCTGGCCCGCAACCTGCGGCTGTTCGCCGGCAACCGCCTGGCGTCGCTGTCGGCGGCCGTCGTGCTGGCGGTGGTGCTGATGGCGGTGTTCTCGCCGCTGCTGGCGCCGCACGACCCGTACGAGACCGACCTGTTCCGGCGCCTGCAGCCGCCGGCGTGGATGCAGGGCGGGGAATGGGCCTACCTGCTCGGCTGCGACGCGCTCGGACGCGACATCCTCTCGCGCATCGTCTACGGCGCCCGGGTCTCGGTGTTCATCGGCTTCACGGTGATCGCGCTGGCGACCACGGTCGGCATCCTCGCCGGGCTGGCCGCCGGCTACCTGCGCGGCTGGGTCGACGTCGTGATCTCGCGGCTGGTCGACGTGCTGCTGGGCTTCCCCTACCTGATCTTCGCCATCGCCCTGATGGCAATGATGGGGCCGGGGCTGCAGAACATCGTGCTGGCGCTGGCCTACAAGGAGTGGGTGATCCCCTGCCGGGTGGTGCGCGGCGAGACCCTGGCCGCCCGCGAGGTCGAGTATGTCGAGGCCGCGCGGGCCCTCGGCGCCGGCCGTATCAGGATCATGCTGAGCGAGATCCTGCCGAACATCCTGTCGCCGGTCATCGTGGTCGCCACCATCCGCATGGCCAACGTCATCATCCTGGAGGCCAGCCTGTCCTTCCTCGGCCTGGGCGTGCAGCCGCCGACCGCCTCCTGGGGCTCGATGGTCGCCGACGGCCGCGCCTTCATGCTGGAGGCCTGGTGGGTCAGCACATTCCCGGGCCTGGCGATCCTGGTGCTGGTGCTGGCGATCAACGTCGCCAGCCAGGGGCTGCGCGACGCCTTCGACCCGAAGTTCCATGACTGACGCAGCACCCCTCCCCGCCGAAACGCCGCTGCTCTCGATCCGCGACCTGCGCACCTGCTTCCGCACCGCGCAGGGCGTGGTCACCGCGGTCGACGGCGTCAGCCTGGAGGTGCGGCCCGGCGAGAGCCTGGGCGTGGTCGGCGAGTCGGGATCCGGCAAGAGCGTCACCTTCGCCAGCGTCATGGGGCTGATCCGCAAGCCCGGCTGGATCGACGGCGGCGCCATCCTGTACCGCGGCCAGGACCTGACGCTGCTGTCGCCGGCGGCGATGCGGGCGCTGCGCGGCCGCGAGATCGCCATGACCATGCAGGACGCCCTGACCGCCCTGAACCCGGCGCTGAGCGTCGGCGAGCAGATCGAGGAAGTGCTGCACGCCCATGACGACAGCCTGCCGCGCGGCCGCGCCGGCCGGCGGGCGGCCCGCGAGCGGGCGCTTGAGATGCTGCGGCTGGTCGGCATCCCCTCGCCCGAGGCGCGGCTGCGCGAATATCCGCACCAGTTCTCCGGCGGCATGCGGCAGCGCATCATGATCGCCATCGCGCTGGCCTGCCGGCCGCGCCTGCTGATCGCCGACGAGCCGACCACCGCCCTCGACGTCACCATCCAGGCACAGGTGCTGGAGCTGATCGCCGGCATCCGCGAGCGGCTGGGGATGAGCCTGGTGCTGATCACCCACGACCTCGGCGTGGTCGCCGAGCATTGCGACCGGGTGGTGGTGATGTATGCCGGCCAGGTGGTGGAGTACGGTCCGACCCGCGCCGTCATCGACGACCCGCGCCACCCCTACACACGCGGCCTGCTGCGCTCGATTCCGCGGCTGTCGGCGCTCGACGAGCCGATCCATCCGATCCAGGGCCAGGTGCCGGAGCTGGTCGATCTGCCGCCGGTGTGCCGCTTCCACAACCGCTGCCCGGACCGCCGGGCGGCCTGCATGGTCCCGGTCGCCATGCGCGCGCTGTCGGCCGAGCGCGGCGCCCGCTGCATCCTGGCCGGGGAGAGCCCATAGTGAGCGCGTCCCACGATCCCCGGCCGCTGCTGGCGGTCGACGGCCTGGTCAAGCACTACGCGACCCGGCGCAGCATCTGGGACGCGATCACCGGTGCCAGGGCGATCCGCGTGCAGGCGGTGAACGGCGTCAGCCTCAACGTCGGGCGCGGCGAAACCCTGGGCGTGATCGGCGAGAGCGGCTGCGGCAAGTCGACGCTCGGCCGCGCCATCCTGCGGCTGCACGAGCCCACATCCGGCCGGGTGACCTTCGACGGCACCGACGTCACGGCCCTGGACCGCGACGGCATGCTGCGGATGCGCCGGCGCATGCAGATCGTGTTCCAGGACCCCTACGCGTCGCTGAACCCGCGCAAGACCGTGCTCGACATCCTGGGCGGGGCGCTGCGGATCCACGGCATCGTGCGCGGTGCCGACGTCAAGGACCGGGTGGTGGCGACGATGGAGAGCGTCGGGCTGCGCGGCAGCCACATCGGCCGCTACCCGCACCAGTTCTCCGGCGGCCAGCGCCAGCGCATCGGCATCGCCCGGGCGCTGATCCTGAAGCCCGACTTCGTGGTCTGCGACGAACCGGTCTCGGCGCTCGACGTCTCGATCCAGGCGCAGATCATCCAGCTGCTCGGCGACCTCAAGCGCGAGCTCGGCCTGACCTACCTGTTCATCAGCCACGACATCGCGGTCATCGGCTACGTCTCCGACCGGGTCGCGGTGATGTATCTCGGCGAGATCGTCGAGCAGGGCCCGACGCGGCGGGTGCTGGCGGCGCCGCGCCACCCCTATACGCAAGCGCTGCTGTCGGCGGTGCCGCGCGTCGACGGCACCGACCGGCGCGGCCGGACCATCCTGACCGGCGAGCTGCCGTCGCCGCTGGCGCCGCCCGCCGGCTGCAAGTTCCACACCCGCTGCCCGCTGGCGACCGGCATCTGCCGCACGGCGGCACCCGTCGCCGTGCAGGTCGGCGACGGCCACAGTGCCGCATGCCACCTGCTGACGGAGGCCGCATGAAGACCAGACGCTCGCCGGTACTGGAGCTTTCCGGCGACGGCCGCAGCCGGGGCCGCAGCCACGCGGCACCCGGCGCCGGCGACAACGAGGCGGTCCGGCAGGCGATCCGCGGCCGGCTGCGGGACGCGACGGACCTCCTGAGCCAGCCCGATGCCCGGCAATACCTGCGCGACGTCACGGCCTACACCCGCGAGGTGGCCCCGCAGTCCTATGGCGAGGTCGAGGGCATCGCCGAGGGCTACGGCCTCGGCTTCGACGAGGTGTTCGCCTTCCTGCATCTCTCGATCCTCGCCGACCGCGCGGCCGCCGGCCCGGTGCCGGCCGACCAGGACGGCTGCAGCGCCTGGGCGGCGCGCGGGCCGGACGGGGCCGCCTGGGTCGGCAAGAACCGCGACTTCCGCGGCGAACACCGGGCGATCCAGCGGCTGTTCCTGCACCAGGACCCGCAATGGGGCGGCCGCCGCCTGCTGTGCGTCGGCAGCCTGGGCGCGCCCGCGGCGTACTCCAGCGGCATCAACTCCGACGGCCTCGCACTCGCCGACACCGCCATCCCGACCACCGACCACGGCGTCGGCCTGAACCGCTACTTCCTGATGACCGAGATCCTGGCGCGCTGCGCCACCGTCGGCGAAGCGGTCGCGTATATCGGCTCGATCGATCACGCTGGCGGCGGCTCGCTGGTGCTCGGCGACGCCCAGGGCGACCGCGCCGCCGTCGAGATCGGCCACCGCGCGCTCGGCGTCGAGCGTGGCGTCGATGACGCGCCGGTGTCGCGCACCAACCACTTCGTCGGCGACGCCTTGCGCGACGCCAACCTGATGCGCCCCGGCGAGCCGATGATCGGCAGCTCGACCGGCCGGCTGGCGACCCTGCGGGCGGCCCTCGCCGGACTGCCGGAAGTCAGTGTGCTGGGCTGGACCGCGGCGACCATGGCCTCGCACGACGACGGTGCGGTCACCGGGCTGTGCCGGCACGGCCAGGACGGCGATTCCACCACCCTGTCCACCGCGCTGTTTGCCACCGCAGATCTATCCCTCTATTTTTGCGAGGGGAATCCCTGCCGGGGCGAGTGGAGCTACAGCACGCTCTGACCCGGCAAACCGACGACGGGACCGGGAGATGGCCAGCTATGCCGGCGAACTGGTAGGCGAGCACCCGGATCTCGACCGGGTGCGGCGGCTGATCGAGCGCGTCGCCCGCAGCCCGACGCGCACCGTGCTGGTGTATGGCGAGACCGGAACCGGCAAGGGCCTCGTGGCCCGCATGGTGCACGAGCAGTCGGCCCGCGCCGCCCACGACTTCGTCGACGTGAACTGTGCGGCGATCCCCTCCAGCCTGATGGAGTCGGAGCTGTTCGGCCACGAGCGCGGCGCCTTCACCGGCGCCCAGGCCAAGAAGCTCGGCCTGGTGGAGACCGCCAACGGCGGCACCATCTTCCTCGACGAGATCCGCGAGATGGACCTCACCCTGCAGGCCAAGCTGCTGAGCCTGCTCGACACGCAGCGCTTCCGGCGGGTCGGCGCGGTGAAGCCGATCGACGTCGACGTGCGCTTCATCGCCGCCACCAACCGGATCCTGCTGGGCGAGGTGAAGGAGGGCCGGTTCCGCGAGGACCTGTACTACCGGCTGCAGGTGGTGGCGATCAACATTCCGCCGCTGCGCGAGCGCGGCGACGACGTGCTGGTGCTCACCGACTACTTCATCCGCAAGCTGAACGGCCGCTACGGCCGGGCGATCCGCGGCATCGAGCCAGCCGTGCGCGACGTGTTCCGCGCCTACCGCTGGCCGGGCAATGTGCGCGAGCTGGCGCATCTGCTGGAGCGGATCTTCGTGCTGGAGGACGAGGACGAGATCCTGGTGCGGCATCTGCCGGCGCGGGTCATGCGCGAGCTGCAGAACCCGGCACCGCCGCATGCCGCGACGGTGTCGGCCGACCCGCCGCTCGGCGATTTCCGCGAGCTGACCGCCGAGTACCAGCGGCGGCTGATCGGGCGGGCGCTGCAGGACGCGGGCGGCAGCCACGGCCGCGCCGCCGACCTGCTCGGCCTGACGCGGCATGCCCTGCGCCACCAGATGCAGAAGCTGGGGCTGCTCTGAGATGAGGCCACCCCCCTTGTCGTCATGACGACAAGGAGAGATCGACCGGCACCGCGTGCGGCCGACGCAGGCATGCGTGGGTTTCGCGCGAGATGCTCCGGCGATTCGTCCCTTCCCCATCAAACCATTGGGTTTGAACGGAAAATTATCGATCAGCGACTGGCACGGGCAATGCAACGCCGGCCGGCGAACCGACCGACCGCGAGGAGCCCCATGTCGTCGCTGAAGATCATCTGTCCGAACGGCCACCTGGGCTTCGCACCGCTGAAGAAGCCCAGCTTCCACATCGGCGTCGCGGCCAAGCCCGACTACATCGCCGCCGATTCCGGCAGCGACGACGTCGGCCCGGTGCCGCTCGGCTCCGACACCTGCACCAGCCCGCGCGCCTGGCAGGAGCAGGACCTGGAGGAGATGCTGCTGGCATCGCGCAAGCTCGGCGTGCCGATGATCATCGGCTCGTCCGGCGACACCGGCTCGGACAGCCGGGTCGACCTGTATGTCGAGATCATCCGCGACCTGGCGCGCAAGCACGGCCTGGCGCCGTTCAAGCTCGGCTGGTTCTACTCCAACGTTTCCAAGGACTACCTGCGCGCCAGGATGCGCGACGGTGCCGTCGTCGAGGGGCTGGACGGCCGGCCGGCGCTGACCGAGGCGGAGCTCGACGCCACCGACCGCATCGTCGCCATGGCCGGGGTGCATCCGTTCATCGACCTGCTGCAGCGCGGCGCCGACGTCATCATCGGCGGCCGCAGCTCCGACAGCGCGGTGTTCGCCGCCCCTGCCCTGTTCCACGGCTACCCGGAGGACCTGTCCTACTACCTGGGCAAGGTGCTGGAGTGCGCCTCGTTCTGCGCCGAGCCCTATGGCGGCAAGGAGACCGTGCTGGGCGAGATCAGCGTCGAGGACGTCCGGGTGACGGCGATGCATCCCGAGCAGCGCTGCACCGTCGCCTCGGTCGCCGGCCACGCCATGTACGAGCGCTCCAACCCGTATTTCGAGTACGTCGCCGGCGGCATGCTCGACATGACCGACTGCCGCTACGAGCAGGTCAGCGAGAAGACCACGCGGATCACCGGACCGAAATTCGTGCCCGCCCTGGGCAAGGCGTTCCGGGTGAAGCTGGAGGGCTCCGGCAAGCTCGGCGAGCGCTATGTCGGCATGGCCGGGGTGCGGGATCCCTACACCATCGCCAACATCGACCGGGTGATCGAGTGGGCGCGCACCCAGGTGCGCGAGCGCTTCGGCGAGGACGGCTACGAGCTGCACTACGCCGTGTTCGGCCGCGACGGCATCATGGGGGCGATGGAGCCGCTGCGCGACAAGCCGGGGCACGAGCTGTGCATCGTGGTGCAGAGCGTGGCGCCGACCAAGGAGATGGCCGAGGAGATCTGCATGACCGGCACGAGGCAGATGTTCTACGCCCGGCTGCCCGACGTGAAGGGCACCGCCGGCTCGGTCTCCTTCCTGCTCGACGAGGTGCTCCCCGCCAGCCCGGCCTATCGCTGGACCCTGAACCACACCCTGCAGGTCGACGATCCTCTGGAGCTGTTCCCGAGGCATCTGGTCGACGTGGCGAGCTGAGGAGTGCCGGACATGGCCACCAGGAAACTCTCCGAGCTCGCCAAGACCATCCGCAGCAAGAACGCCGGCACCGACAAGATCACCTTCGACATCATCTTCCGCGAGCGCGCCGAGTACGATCTGGTGCGGAAATCCGGCGTGCTGAGCCGGGCCCGGATGGCGGCGCTGTACAACATCCCGGAAGCGCGGATCACCGACTTCGTGGAGTACGACCCGGCCTTCGCCATCAAGTTCACGATCCTGCGCGAGCGGCCGAGCGGCAGCCCGGGCGACGCGGACATCTTCGGCGCCCAGCAATACGCGCCGCTGCTCGACATTGCGGTACCGGTGGGGTGAACGGGCAGATCGAGACTAAGTTATTTCAATGCCTTGGATGGACCACGGCGCGAACCATCGCTCTCTTGTCGTCATCCCGGACCGGCCCGCCCCCGGCGGGACGGAGCCGGGACCCACGACGCGACGTGCGCCTGCTGCGGCCCCCCGCGGCGGCGGGTGGGTCCCGGTTCGTCGCTGCGCGCCGCCCGGGATGACGACCAGGGAGGGGGCACCCGCTGGGGTGCGAAGAGCGCTGCGCAAGGAAGCGACCAACGTCGATCTTGGTATCTTTCTACCCCTCCCACCGCTGGAACGCCGGCGCGAAGATCGTCCCGGCGGGCGGTGACCCCGGCGTGCGGTCCGGATAGGTCTTGCGGAAGGCGGCATAGGCGCGGTTGACGTCGCGGTGCAGGGCGTCGAGGTCGTGGTCGACCGGATGCCCGTCGCGGAGCACCTGACGGCCGGCCACGTAGACGTCGCGGAAGCCGACGCCGGAGCCGGCCAGCACCATGCTCTGCACCGGGTCGACGAACGGCCCGGTTCGCGGGTCGTCGAGGTCGAACACCGTGACGTCGGCGGCGGCACCGGCCGCCAGCCGGCCGAGGTCCGGCCGCCGCAGCGCGTCGGCGCCGCCGATGGTGGCGGCGCGGTAAAGGTCGGCGGCGGAGGCGGCGGCGATGTCGCCCTCGATGGTGCGCGCCAGCATCACGCCCACCTGCAGGTTCAACAGCATGTCGGCCGGGAAGGTGTCGGTGCCCATGCCGATGGCGATGCCGCGCGCCCGCAGGCGGCGGAAGCTGTCGAGCGCGTCGCCGTGCCGCGCCATCACCAGCGGGCAGTGCACGACCGTCGAGCCGGACGCCGCGAGGCGATCGAGGTCGGCCGCGATGCGCTGCGGCGACGGCTCGGCCCCGCCCAGGTGGACGGCATGCGGCAGCAGCGGCCGCGCATCGAGGAAGCCGAGGCCCTCCAGCACCTCCAGGGAGCCGCGTCCGAAGCGCTCCTGCATGGTCTCGACCTCGAGGCGCGACTGGCAGCAATGCAGGCGGACCGGCAGCCCGAGGTCGACCGCGGCGTCGCGGCTGGCGCGCAGCAGGCCCTCGGTGCAGCCCTCGATGCGGTCGGGCGCCAAGAAGCCGCGCACCAGCCCGCCATGGGCGCCGTCGTGGCGGCGCGCGAAGGCCACGGCGTCGCGCAGGCCGGCCATCCCGCGCTCGGAGTCCAGATGCAGCCGGAACACCCCGGCCGCGTCGACCACGGTCCGGCCCGAGCAATAGGCCGGGCCGAGATAGGCGCGGATACCGATTTCGGCGGCGATATCGACGGCGCGGTCGTATTCCTCGGCGGTCTCCGACCATGCCCGGTAGATGATCGAGGTGATCGGCAGCGCCGTGGTGATGCCGTGCCGCAGAAGGTTGAGGTACGCCCAGCGCTTGCCGAGGTCGAGGGTGTCAGCGTCGAGTGCGTCGTAGGGTCCGCGGGCGAGATACGCCTCCGGCCAGATCCGGCCCTTGCGCCAGCCGGGCGTGTTGTCGAAGCCGAGAATGGTCGAATCGATGTCGCCGAGGGCGTCGAGGTCGACGAATCCGGGGCCGATCACCGCGTTGCCGCAGTCGATGCTTCGGTCCGCCTCGCCGCCCCAGCCGCGGCCGACGAACAGGATGCGGCCGCCGTCGTCGAACACCACCTCGCCGTTCTCCAGCGTGCGGTGGTCGCGGCCGTCCCAGGCGATGACCCAGCGGGCGGCCAGCCGCGTCGTGGCCATGGCTCAGGCCGCGGCCGGCAGCAGCGACCGGCCGTCGCGCGCCACTGTCAGGCCGCGCTTCAGCACCAGCCGGCGCGGCGGGTGGAATGCCACCGCCTCGGCGGCGGTCTCGGCCTCGACCAGCACCAGGTCGGCCGCCTTGCCGACCGCCAGGCCGTAGTCGGCGATGCCCATGATGTCGGCGCCGCCATAGGTCGCCATGCGCAGCGCCACCTCGATGCTCGGGTCGTCGCGGAAGCCGGAGCGGTAGGCCAGCAGGAAGGCGCGCTCCAGCATGTCGCCGGTGTTCAGCGGCCCCCAGGTGTCGCGCACCCCGTCGGATCCCGAGAACAACCGCACGCCGCGGTCGTGCAGCAGCCGGATCGGCGGGAACGGCGTCGGCCCGGACGGCGCATGCGTCATGATCGCGATGTCGAGCTCCAGCAGGTCGGCGATCAGGCCGTCCAGGCGGGCCTGGTCGACCATGCCGAGGCAGAAGGCGTGGCTGAGCGCCACCTTGCCCTTGAGCCCCAGCGCGCGGGTGCGCTCGACCACCATGTCGATGGTGACGGCGCCGAGGTCGCCGCGGTCGTGCAGGTGGATGTCGACGCCGCAGCCGTGCCGGCCGGCGATCGCGAAGAGGCCGTCGAGCTGGCCCTTGGGATCGCGGTCGACGCCGACCGGGTCGAGGCCGCCGATCACCTCCGCCCCCTCGGACACCGCCTGCTCCAGCAGCTCCAGCGTGCCCGGCCGGATCATCACCCCGGTCTGCGGGAAGGCGACGATCTCGACGTCGATCCACTCCCGGTGCGCCGCGCGCATCGCCTGCACGCCGTGGAAATGCGCGAGGCCAATGTCCGGGCCGATGTCGACATGGGTGCGCACATGGGTGGTGCCGCGGGCGACCATGTGGCGGACCAGCCGGGCGCTCTGCACCTCGGCCGAGAGCCCGAGGGTCTTCAGGACCGTGCGCTCGTTGGTGATCTTGTCGAGCAGCGTCGGGCCGGCCTGGTGCGGGTGCCAGGGTGTGCCCCACAGCGTCTTGTCGATGTGGGCGTGGGCGTCGACCAGACCGGGGATCGCCAGGCAGCCGCTGCCGTCGACCACCTCGGCGCCGTCGCGCGGCAGGCCGGGGCCGATGGCGGTGATCCGGCCGCCGGCGATCGCGATGTCGGTCGGCGCCGGGCCGGCACCCCAGGCGCGCACGCCGGACAGCAGAAGATCGGTCATCGCTCACTCCTGATTGTATCCAATTTCTGACACGGTGACCGATCCGGCGACGGGCTGTCAATGCGGCTTGAGTCCCCGGACGACCAACAGGGCGGCAGCGGGTGGGTCCCGGCTCTCCGCTTCGCTCCGGCCGGGATGACGGCAAGGAGTGGGGCGCGCTGCCCGAATTGACCTCCCCCATTGTCGTCATCCCGGCCGTAGCCGCGAAGCGGCGGAGAGCCGGGACCCACGCAGCGACGTGCCTCTCCAAGCGGGACCGAAAATTGCCACCTGATCGATTCTTCGGCAATTGCACACGCACTCTGCCTGTAAATTGGATCCATAAATTATTTGACACTGGATACAATCCTGCGGTCTCCTCGACCCACGATGAGCCGTCCAGGCTCGCAGCGCGGGGACCGCCCTCTCGGGCGGCGTCAGCAGCACAGGAGGTGAGCATGCGCACATTCATGGCCGCGGCTCTGGTTGCCGCCGCCCTCGCGGGCGGGACGACCGGGGCGACCGCCAAGACCTTCCGCTTCGCCTATTCCGGCGACGTGGCGACCATGGACCCGTACATCCCGGAAACCTTCACGCAGTCCTTCCTGCACCACATCTACGAGCCGCTGGTGCGCTTCACCGCCGACCTGAAGATCGAGCCGGCGCTGGCCGAGCGCTGGGAGGTGGTGGAGCCGACGCGGGTGCGCTTCCACCTGCGCAAGGGCGTGGCGTTCCATGAGGGCGGCAGCTTCACGGCGCGCGACGTGGTGGTGTCGCTGAAGCGCGCCACCCATCCCGACTCGCCGGTCAAGGGCAACCTGCCGGCGCTCAAGGACGTGGTCGCGGTCGACGACCACACGGTCGACCTGATCCTCACCGGCCCGACGCCGCTGCTCTACAACTTCCTCACCAACATGTTCATCTTCGACGCCGAGTGGCTCGAGGCGCATGACGCGGTGAAGCCGGTCGACAGCCGCAAGGGCGAGACCACCTACGCCACCACCAACACCAACGGCACCGGCCCGTTCATGCTGGAGAGCCGGCGGCCCGACGCCAAGACGGTGCTGGTGGTGAACCCGAAGTGGTGGGACAAGCCGCAGCACAACATCGACCGCATCGAGTTCACGCCGATCAAGTCCGACGCCACCCGCGTCGCCGCCCTGCTGTCCGGCGAGCTTGACCTGATCTATCCCTCGCCGCTCCAGGACTCCGCCCGCATCAACGGCTCCGGCACCGCCAAGACGCTGGAGGCGCCCGGCCTGCGCACCATCATGATGGGCCTCAACGTCGGCGCCGCCGAGCTGAACGCCTCGGACGTGAAGGGTAAGAACCCGCTGGCCGACATCCGGGTGCGCGAGGCGGTGTACCGCGCCATCAACATGGACCTGATCCAGAAGAAGATCATGCGCGGCAAGTCGCGCAACGCCGGCATCCTGGTGGCGCCGGAGATCCCCGGCTTCGACGCCGCCGCCAACGAGCGGGTGCCGTTCGACGAGGGCAAGTCGAAGGCGCTGCTGGCCGAGGCCGGCTATCCGAACGGCCTGCAGATCGGCATGAACTGCCCGAACGAGGCCTACGTCAACGACGAGGAGATCTGCCAGGCGATGGCGGCGATGCTGGCCCGGGTCGGCATCAAGGCGAACCTGACGGCGCAGGCCCGCTCGGCCCATTTCGCCAAGGTCGGCAAGGGCCAGTCCGACATGTTCATGGTCGGCTGGGCGACCCTGCCGATGGTCGACTCCTACAGCGTCATCTCGGCGATGCTGACCAAGCCGGAAGGCTCCTACGGCACCTGGAACCCGGGCAAGTACAGCAACCCGAAGATCGAGGAGATCGCCCGCAAGGTCGCGGTCGAGCTCGACGAGCCGAAGCGCCGGGCGATGATGACCGAGGCCCTGACCATCGCGAAGAACGAGTTCGCCTGGATGGCGCTGCACCAGCAGCCGATGTCCTGGGCGGTCCGCAACGGCGTCAACCTGAAGCAGTCGGCCGACGACACCGTGCGGATCTGGACCGCGACGGTGGACTGACGTTCAGCGCACGTCACTTCGTGGGTCCCGGGTCGGCGCTGACGCGCCGCTCGGGATGACGACAGGGAAAGGTGGCACTCCTTCCACTTTTTGTCGTCATCCCGGGCGAGCGCAGCTCGACCCGGGACCCACCCGCCGCCCCAGCACACCCGCCGCTCCCACGCCCGACCATACGGAGGTCCCCCATGCTCGCCTTCCTGGTCCGCCGCCTGCTCCAGGCCGTGCTGGTCATGCTGACCGTGGCGCTGCTCGCCTTCGTGATCTTCCGCTACCTCGGCGACCCGGTGAACCTGATGCTGCCGGAGGACGCCACCCAGCAGCAGCGCGCCGAGCTGCGCGACAAGCTCGGCCTAGACGACCCGCTGGTGCTGCAGTTCGCCCGCTTCGCCGGCAACGCCGCGCAGGGCGAGTTCGGCGTGTCCTACCGCAACGCCCGACCGGTTTCCGAGCTGATCGCCGAGCGGCTGCCGGCGACGCTGGAGCTGGTGGCGGTGGCGGCGCTGATCTCCCTGGTGGTCGGCATCCCACTCGGCGTCTACACCGCGCTGAACCGCCGCGGCGCGATCAGCCAGGCGCTGCAGGCGCTGTCGCTGGTCGGCATCTCGCTGCCGACCTTCGTGACCGGCATCCTGCTGATCCTGGTGTTCTCGGTGCAGCTCGGCTGGCTGCCGTCGTTCGGCCGCGGCGACGTCGTCGACCTCGGCTGGTGGTCGACCGGCTTCCTCACCCGCTCCGGCCTGCTGTCGCTGATCATGCCGTCGGTGATGCTCGGGCTGTTCCAGATCACCCTGATCATGCGGCTGGTGCGCTCGGAGATGCTGGAGGTGCTGCGCACCGACTACATCAAATTCGCCCGCGCCCGCGGCCTGCCGCGGCGGCTGGTGCATTTCCGCCACGCGCTGCGCAACACGCTGATGCCGGTGATCACCATCGCCGGGCTGCAGATCGGCTCGCTGATCGCCTTCGCGATCATCACCGAGACGGTGTTCCAGTGGCCGGGCATGGGCTTCCTGTTCATCCAGGCGGTCAGCTTCGTCGACGTGCCGGTGATGAGCGCCTACCTGGTGCTGGTCGCCTTCCTGTTCGTGCTGATCAACACCATCGTCGACCTGCTGTACTTCGCGATCGACCCGCGCCTGCGCGGCGACCGCGCGGTCGCCGGCGGCCATTCGACCTGAGGCCCGGGCGATGACGATGACAAGCACGACTACGACGACAGCCCTTCCCGGCCTGGCCGCGCGGATCGCCGCCAGCGACCTGTTCTGGAGCTTCCGCCGCTCGCCGGTGGTGATCGCCGCGGCGGCGGTGACGCTGCTGCTGATCCTGGTCTCGGCGCTGGCGCCGTGGATCGCGCCGCACGACCCGTTCGACCTGGCGACGCTCGACCTGATGGACAGCGAGCTGCCGCCGGCCTGGGCCGCCGACGGTGACTGGCGCTACCCGCTCGGCACCGACGGCCAGGCCCGCGACGTGCTGTCGACGATCCTGTACGGCAGCCGGGTGTCGCTGTTCGTCGGCTTCGCCAGCGTGGCGCTGGCCGGCGTGCTCGGCGTTTCGCTGGGGCTGGTCGCCGGGTTCTTCGGCGGCTGGCTGGACGCGGTGATCATGCGGGTCGCCGACGTGCTGCTGAGCTTCCCGGCGATCCTGATCGCGCTGCTGATCAACGGCGTGCTGCGCGGCGCGCTGCCCGACGGCAACCAGGATTCGGTGGCGCTGCTGGTGCTGGTGCTGTCGATCGGGCTCACCGGCTGGGTGCAGTACGCGCGCACGGTGCGCTCCTCCACCCTGGTCGAGCGCGCCAAGGAGTATGTCGCCGCCGCCCGGGTGATCGGCGTGCCGCGACTGGCGATCCTGCTGCAGCACGTGCTGCCGAACGTCATGGGGCCGGTGCTGGTGATCGCCACCATCAACCTCGGCCTGGCGATCCTGACCGAAGCGACACTGTCCTTCCTCGGCGTCGGCATGCCTTCGACGCAGCCGTCGCTGGGCACCCTGATCCGGGTCGGCAACGAGTTCCTGTTCTCCGGCATCTGGTGGGTGGTGATCTTTCCGTCGGCGGTGCTGGTGGTGCTGGTGCTGGCGGTCAACCTGCTCGGCGACTGGCTGCGCGACGCCCTGAACCCGAAGCTGCGCTGACGGAGGATGCGATGACCGCACCGCTTCTCGAGGTCCGCAACCTGCGGGTCGAGTTCGCCACCCGGCGCGGCGTGCTGACCGCCCTCGACGACGTCTCGCTGAGCATCGCCGCCGGCGAGGTGCTGGGCGTGGTCGGCGAGTCCGGGGCCGGCAAGTCGATGACCGGAGCCGCCATCATCGGCCTGATCGAGCCGCCCGGCCGCATCGCCGGCGGCGAGATCCGGCTGGAGGGCGAGCGTATCGACGACCTGCCCGAGGACGCCATGCGCCGGATCCGCGGCCGGCGCATCGGCGCGATCTTCCAGGACCCGCTGACCAGCCTGAACCCGCTGTTCAGCGTCGGCGACCAGCTGGTGGAGACCATCACCCAGCACCTGCCGCTGGACGCCGGCCAGGCGCGCGACCGTGCCGTCGAGCTGCTGCAGGAGGTCGGCATCCCCGGTGCCGAGGATCGCATCGGCCATTACCCGCACCAGTTCTCCGGCGGCATGCGGCAGCGGGTGGTGATCGCGCTGGCGCTGTGCGCCAACCCCCGGCTGATCATCGCCGACGAGCCGACCACGGCGCTGGACGTGTCGATCCAGGCGCAGATCATCGCCCTGCTGAAGCGGCTGTGCCGCGAGCACGGCACCGCGGTGATGCTGGTGACCCACGACATGGGGGTGATCGCCGAGACCGCCGACCGGGTGGCGGTGATGTATGCCGGCCGGGTCGCCGAGGTCGGGCCGGTGCGCGACGTCATCAAGCGCCCGCGCCACCCCTACACCGCCGGGCTGATGGGCTCGATCCCGACGCTCGATGGCGAGGCCGAGTGGCTGACCCAGATCGACGGCGCGATGCCGCGGCTCGACGCCATACCGGCGGGCTGCGCCTTCCACCCGCGCTGCACCTCGCGGGTCGAGCGCTGCAACCGTGAGCGGCCGGACCTGGCGGCCTGCGGCAGCGGCCTTGCCGCCTGCTGGGCTCCCGCCGCCACGCCGGCGCTGGAGGTGGTGCATGGCTGAGGCGCTGATCGCCGTCGACCGCCTGCGCCGCGACTTCGATGTCTCGGCCTCCTGGCTGAACCGGGTGCTGGAGGGCAAGCCGCGGCAGATCGTGCACGCCGTCGCCGACGTGTCCTTCGCGATCCCGAAGGGCGAGACCTTCAGCCTGGTCGGGGAGTCCGGCTGCGGCAAATCGACGGTCGCCCGCCTGATGGTCGGCCTGCACGAGCCGAGCGCCGGCAGCATCAGCTTCGCCGGAGAGTCGGTGACGACGGCGCGTGACCGGGCCCGCAACAGGTCGCTGCAGCGCCGCATGCAGATGATCTTCCAGGACCCCTACGCCAGCCTGAACCCGCGCTGGCGGGTCGGCGCCATCGTCGCCGAGCCGATCCGGGTGCAGCGGCTGATGTCGGATCCGGCGGCGATCCGGGCGCGGGTGGCAGAGCTGCTGGCGCTGGTCGGGCTGGGGGCGCGCGACGCCGACCGCTTTCCGCACGAGTTCTCCGGCGGCCAGCGCCAGCGCGTCTCGATCGCCCGCGCACTGGCCGCCAACCCGGAATTCCTGGTGTGCGACGAGCCGACCTCGGCCCTCGACGTCTCGGTGCAGGCGCAGATCCTGAACCTGATGAAGCGGCTGCAGCGCGAGTTCGGGCTGACCTACCTGTTCATCAGCCACGACCTCGCGGTGGTGCGGCACATCTCCGACCGGGTGGGGGTGATGTATCTCGGCCGCCTGGTGGAGATCCAGCCGGCCCGCACGCTGTTTGCCGCTCCGGCGCATCCCTATACCCGCATGCTGCTGGACGCGATCCCCGACCTCGGGATGTCCGGCCGCCCGCGCACGCCGGTCGGCGGCGAGGTGCCGAGCCCGCTGGCGCCGCCGTCCGGCTGCCCGTTCCACCCGCGCTGCCCGTCCGCCACCGATCGGTGCCGCGTCGAGACACCTGCCGCCCGGCCGATCGCCGGCGGCGGCAGCGTCGCCTGCCATGCCGTCGAGGAGGGCCGGCTGGCCAGCTGGAAGGCGGATGTGGCATGACCGCGCTTCGGGCCTGGTGCCCGCAATCGAAGGAAGAATGCATGAGCAGACATGCGGCACACACCGGGATCGCCGCGATCGGGACTGCCGCGCGGCCCGCCGCCCGCGGCAGCAGCCATGACCGGATCTACCGGGAGATCTACGACGCCATCGTCGAGCAGCGGCTGGCGCCGGGGGTGACGCTGCCCGAGGACACACTCGGCCAGCTGTTCGGGGTCAGCCGGACGGTGGTGCGCAAGGCGCTGCTGCAGCTCGGCCACGAACAGCTGGTGGAGATCCGCCCGAACCGCGGTGCCGCGGTCGCCCGGCCGACCGTCGAGGAGGCGCGGCAGGTGTTCGAGGCGCGGCGGGTGGTCGAGGAGGGCATCGTCCGCCTGTTCATGGCCAACCGCCCGCCGGCCGGCCTGAAGGCGCTGAAGGCAATGGTCGCCGACGAGCGCGAGGCGCACCGTACCCATGACCGCCGGGTGGCGATCCGCCTCGCCGGCGATTTCCACCTGGCGATGGCCGACCACGCCGGTAACGAGGTGCTCGCGGGCTACCTGCGGGCGCTGATCTCGCGCACCTCGCTGATCGTCGCGCTGTACCAGAGCCGGGTCGCCACGCTGTGCTCCTTCGAGGAGCACGAGGCGCTGATCGCGGCGATCGAGGACGGCGACGCCGAGCGCGTGGTCCGCGACATGGAGGCCCATCTCCGGCACCTGGAAGCCGGCCTCGATCTCGCGGACCGCCGCAAGCCGGTCGACCTCGCCCAGGTGTTCGGGCGCAGCCTTCCCGGGGAGCCGTGACCATGACCGAGATCCTCATCACCGACGGCACGCTGATCACCGTCGACCCGGAGCGCCGGGTGATCGAGGGCGGCGCGCTGCTGATCCGCGACGACCGCATCGCCGCGGTCGGCACCATGGCGGAGGTCGAGAAGCTGGCCGCCGCCGGGGCACAGCGCATCGACGCCCGCCGCATGGTGGTGATGCCGGGGCTGATCGACGGCCACGGCCATGCCGGCCATGGCCTGGTGAAGTCGCTGGGTGCGGCCGGCACCGACCGCTGGGTCGAGGCCTGCCTGAAGATCTACGGCCACGGCTCGACCGCGGCGTTCTGGCGGGCCGAGGCCGAGCTGGCGTCGCTGGAGCGCCTGAAGGGCGGCGTCACCACCGCGGTCAGCCTGTTCGGCGGCGGCAACGACCTGATCCGCAACGACGCGCCGGATTACGCGCTGGCCTACGCCGACGCGGTCGGCCGCTCGGGCACGCGATCCTACCTGGCCATCGGCCCGAACCGGGCACCGTTCCCGCACCGCTTCACCCGCGGCGAGGACGGCCGCAGCGCCGAGGTCGGCCTGGCCGAGCAGATGGCGGTGGCCGAGGCCGTGATCTCGGGCGGAACCGCCCTGCATGGCGGCCGGGTGAATGTCTGCCTGACGGCACCGGTGTACGGCGCCGACCGCAGCCAGGACGGGCTCGACCCGTCGGTGATCCGCGATTGCTTCGACCGCGTGATGGACCTGCGCGCCCGCACCGGCGTGCTGTTCACCCAGGACGGCCACCGCTCCGGCTCGATCGCCTTCGCCGGCGAGCTCGGCGCGCTCGGGCCGTTCGCGTTGATGTCGCACGCGATCGACCTGACGCCCGGCGACATCGCGGCGGCGCGCGATACCGATACCCGGATCGTGCACAACCCGAGTGCCGTCATGTCGATCTGGGGCCGCTGCCCGGTGCCGGAACTGATCGAGGCCGGCGTCACCGTCGCACTCGGCTCGGACGGTGCGGCGCCCGATCGCGGCTACGACATGTTCCGGCACATGGCGCAGTGCATGCACTATCATCGCCGCCACTTCCGCGACCCCAAGGTGCTGCCGCCGGGCAAGGTGATCGAGATGGCGACGATCGATGCCGCCCGCGCGCTGGGCCGCGAGTCCGAACTCGGATCGCTGGAGGCCGGCAAGAAGGCCGACGTGATCCTGATCGACATGTTCAAGCCACACCTGATGCCGTTCAACATGCCGGTCACCCGGGTCGCGCATTTCGTGAACGCCGCCGACGTCGACACGGTGATCGTCGACGGCCGGGTGCTGATGCGCGGTCGCAAGGTCGCCTCCGCCGACGAAGCGGCGGTGCTGGAGGCGGCCGAGGCCGAGATGGCGCGCGTGATCGCCGATCTCGACCTGGCGGCGCTGACCGCCATCCCCGACGCCTACTGGCGCTCGGCGCGCCTGCCGTGACACGGCACTTTTCGTGAGGACAGCATGACCCATGAGGCAACGGCGCCCGAAGCGGCCCGCGACATCGTGCTCGCCTACCTGGAGGCGTCGATGGTGCCCGATCCGGAGACCGCCGCCCGCTACGTCGCCGACGACGTGCGCATCACCTTCACCGGTGGGCGCGAGTTCGCACATCCGCGCGAGACGACGGCGTTCAACGCCGGCCGTTACCGCTGGGTGAAGAAGCGGATGGAGCGCCTGGACGTGGCGCCGCAGGCCGACCGCACCGTGGTCTACAGCCTCGGCACGCTGTACGGGGAGTGGCCGGACGGCACGCCGTTCGAGGGCAACCGCTATGTCGACCGCTTCGAGGTCGTCGGCGGCCGCATCGTCCGCATGGAGGTCTGGAACGACAGCGCCGAGCGGATGCTGCTGCGCTCGACCTGACGGCCGGCCGACCGGCCGCAGTCCCGAAAAAAAGACCCTGGGATATGGTTGCCAACGCCGGGGGATCCGTCCCGGCGCCGGCCTCTCCTACCCTGCCCTCCTGTTGCGCGCCGTGCGGAAGACACGGGATCCGGGACGTTCGGTCTCGCGGCTCGACAGGGAGGAACCACAGCATGGAAGCCTGGGAGATCGGCACGGTCGACGCTGTTGTCGTCCCGGTCGTGCCGTGCCCGACTGCCACCCCTCCCCGACCGCGAAGCAGGGCGCCGCGCCAACGCCACAGCCACTGATGCGCGTGAACCAGCGAAACGCAGCGAACTCAAGGCTGCGTCGCAGTACCGCCTTCGGGCGGTTCATCCAGGGAGGTAAGCAAGCATGAAAACAGGACTCATCGGCGCGGTCGCCGCGGTCGCCCTGCTGGCGTCCGGCACCGCCCAGGCAGCCGACACCATCAAGATCGGGCTGCTGACGCCGCAGGAAGGCGTCTTCACCGTGCCCGGCACCGATGGCATCCGCGGCTTCAAGATGGCGCTCGCCGAGGTCGGCGGCATGATCAACGGCAAGAAGATCGAGTGGGTGCTCGGTCCGACCGACGCCACCCCCGACACCGCCGTCCGCGTCGCCCGCAAGGTGATCGAGCAGGACCAGGTCGACTTCATCATCGGCCCGCTGTCCGGCTCCGAGGGCATCGCGCTGCGCGACTATGCCAAGACGATCCCGAACAAGACGATCATCAACGCCGCTTCGGGCGCGCTCGAGACCACCTATGTCGATCCGGCGCCGAACTTCTTCCGCTACAACCTCGACGGCGCGCAGTGGGGCTACGGCCTCGGCAGCTATGTCGTCAAGACCAAGGGCTGGAAGAAGGTCGCCACCATCGCCGCCGACTATTCCTTCGGCTACACCAACTTCATGGGCTTCGCGGTCGACTTCTGCAAAGCCGGTGGAACCATCTCCGAGCGCTTCTGGCTGCCGCTCGGCAGCGGCGACTTCGCCTCGATCATCGCCGCCCTGCCGGACGACGTCGACGCCATCTACCTCGGCGTGGGCGGCACCGACGCCATCAACTTTCTCAACCAGTACCAGCAGGCCGGCGGCAAGGCCAACCTGATCGGCGGCACCATCATGGCCGACCAGTCGGTCCTGACGGCCAAGGGCAAGGCCAAGGAAGCCCTGATCGGCACCCCGACCTCGGGTCCGCAGGCCGACGACTGGAACGACCCGAACTGGCAGAAGTTCGTGAAGGCCTACCAGGACGCCTTCCCGCCGGCCGAGCGCTTCCCCAGCCCGTCGCTGTTCGCCACCAACTACTACAACGCCACCAAGGCGGCGCTGATGGGGCTGCAGGCGATCGGCGGCAACCTCGACGCCGACCAGAAGAACTTCCACAAGGCCCTGTCGGCGGTCGTGCTCGACGCGCCGAACGGCAAGATCGTCCTCGACGAGAACCGCCAGGCCATCGGCTCCAGCTTCATCACCGAGGTGGTCGAAGGCAAGGACGGCAAGCTCAACAACACCTTCAAGGGCAAGGTCGACAACATCAACCAGCGCCTCGGCATGACCAAGGAGGCGTTCGACGCGCTCGGCCGTCCGTCGCGCACGACGCCGGACTGCAGCAAGCTCTGACGCCGCGATCGGGCCGGTCCGCAAGGGCCGGCCCGACGGCTCGCACAATTCCCCTGACGACCGAAAGCCGGCGCCGAAGGCCGCGCCCGCGGTGGGGCATGCCGTGTCGCTGATCAGCTACGTCACCCGGATCCACTTCGCCGAGAACGTCCTCGAGGACGCGCTGGAGGCGGAGTTGGAAAGCCTCGGCGTGCGGCGGCCGCTGGTCGTCACCGACGACGGCGCCGGACGCGCCAGCATCCTCGACCGCCTGATGCTCGCCCTGCCGCGGTCGGTCGCCCCGATCCTGTTCGACACCGCGGCCGGTGCGGCCACCGAGGCGGCCTGTGCCGAGGCGGCGGCGCTGTATCTGGAGTGCGGCGCCGACGGCCTGATCGGCTTCGGTGGTGCTGCGGCGATCAGCCTGGCCAAGGCGGTCGCCGTGCAGGTCAGCCACCCCGGCCCGCTGCGCCATTTCGCCGGAGCGGCAGGCGGCCGGGCGCGGATCCGCGACGTGCTGCCCCCCCTGCTCGCGGTGCCGACGATGACCGGCTCCTGCTCCGAGGTGGTCGGCGGTGCGGTGCTGGCGATGCGCGACGGCCCGCATGTGGCGCTGGTCAGCCCGTATCTGACGCCGCGCGTGGTGATCTGCGACCCGACGCTGACCCTCGACCTGCCGGCCGGGCCGACCGCCAGCACCGGCATGGACAGCCTCACCCACTGCATCGAGACCTATGTCGCCACCGCCTACAATCCGCCGGCCGACGGCATCGCCAGCGACGGACTGCGGCGGGCGGCCGCCTATCTGGAATGCGCGGTCGACGACGGCTCCGACCTGCACGCCCGCCGCGAGATGATGGCGGCCGCCTTGAACGGCGCCCTGGCCAGCCAGAAGGGCCTCGGCGCGGTGCATGCGATGAGCCATGCGCTGGCGGCGGTCAGCCGGCAGCCGCTCGACCACGGCGCCCTCAACGCCGTCCTGCTGCCGCATGTCCTGGCGTTCAACGCGCCGGCGGTGGCGCCGCGCTACGAAGCCATCCGGCGCGAACTGCGCCTGCCGCCGCACACCGATCTGCCCGACGCGATCAGCCGCCTGCGCGAGCGGATCGCCCTGCCGTCGCGCCTGGGCGAGGTGGGCGTCGAGGCCGACGGGCTGGCGCGGGCGGCGGCGTTCGCGGAAGGCGATCACGCCAACCGCACCAATCCACGTCGCGCCGCCGCCGGCGACTATCTGGCAATGCTGAAGGCGGCGCTATGAGGCTGCAAGCGGCGATGCTCTGGCAGAGGCTCCGGAAACGACTCGACAACCCCGGCGGCTCAACTAGATTAACGGTAGAAATCCGCAACGCTAAGAATTGCGGTAAGGGAGGAACATGAGTACTGCTCTGGCGGTACATCACGGTATGTTCGGGCGCGTAGCCCTGTACAACCTCGACCGTTCCCTCACGCTTCATGCTCACAGGGAAGGCCATCTGATCTTCCATGTGCATGGGCCGGCGGCGTCGATCCGGGTCGACGAAAAGCCGTACCCGCTGTCCAGCGGCCAGGCCATCGCCATCAGCCCATGGCAGCCGCACAACTACATGTCGCTGGACGCCAACGCTCCATCATTGTTCCTGACGCTCTACATCAAGCCGTTCTGGTTTCTCGAGGCGAGCCGGCAGGCCAACGCCTCGCTGCGTTTCGGACGCAACCCGATCGAGGTCACCGGGGCGATCGCCCGCCTGGTGATGCAGGTCTCCGCCGGCATGCTCGACGACGCCGACGACAGCTTCGTCGCCGGCTATCTCTACGAACTGACGCAGGCCTGCTTCGACCAGTCCTGGCAGTGGATCGACGACGGCGCCGGCCGCGACCGCTTCGCCACGCCGATCCGCGACTTCCGGGTCCGCAACTCCGTGAAGCTGATGAAGCGCAGCGTCAGCGAGCGCATCGCCCTCGACAGCATCGCCCGCGATTCCGGGCTGTCGCGGCCGCATTTCTACAAGCTGTTCCGCCAACAGGTCGGCATCACCCCGAACATCTACCTGAACACCCTGCGCATGGAGTGCGCGATCGACCGCCTGACGACGTCACCCGACGCCGTCACCGACATCGGCCTCGACCTCGGCTTCTCCTCGCAGGCCAGCTTCAGCCGCTTCTTCATCGCCAATGTCGGCATCGCGCCCAGCGACTACCGCCGCGTCGCCCACCTCGCCGGTGCGGCCTGAGTTCGGCTCTGGCCAACATGGCGCAGCGGTCTATGCCCGGCCGGGTCCCCTCCTCTGGGCGCCCGTCGCTTCGTGGGTCCCGGAGAGCCGTCCGCTCGCGCAGACTCTCCGGGATGACGAAGGAAGGAGGGCCTGAACTAAGGAACTCAGCCATTTCGCCCCTCATCTTCGTCATTCCGGAGGGCGCGCGTGAGCGCGCGGCTCCGGAACCCACCCGCTGCTCCGAGATGTGTGAACACCCCAGATCACCTGCCGGGAGAAGGCGCTGAACTCGGCGCCGGACCGGATTTGCGATGAACGGCGACACCAACAGACTGTCGGGTATGCCGGATCGCCCCGGCTGCGCCTAGCCTAGCGTCGATGAACGAGAGGCGGAGCGAAACGACTCCGCCCGGAGGCGGCCGGCGGCACCGATGCCGTCGCGCCAGGGAGGAGATTGTCGAGATGCCCGAGGCGGGAGCCGAGGTCGGGAGGACGGCGTGAGGGGCTTCGCGCAGCGCAATCCCGGCTGGACGGTGGCCATCGCGCTCGTCGCGGCGGTGCTGCTGTGGGCGATCGTCGCGCCTTGGCCTGAAGGCCTGGAATCCCTGCTCGGCCGCAAGCGGATCTTCCTGAACGCGATCTTCAACGGCATCACGCTCGGCGCCTTGTACTTCCTGGTCGCCAGCGGCTTCACGCTGATCTTCGGCCTGATGAAGAACGTGAACCTGGCGCACGGCTCGCTCTACCTGCTCGGCGGCTACATCGGCTTCGAGTTCGCCGAGGCCACCGGCATGTGGCTGCTCTCCTTTGTCGTCGTGTTCCTGGTGATCGCCGTGCTCGGCATCGCGCTGCAATACCTGGTGTTCCGGCGCATGGAGGGCGAGGACCTGCGGCAGACGCTGGTCACCATCGGCATCTCGGTGGTGCTGGCCGACATCATGCTGTGGATCTGGGGTGGCAACTCCTACCAGATCCTCACACCCGACTGGCTGACCGGCCCGGTCACCCTGCCGCTGATCGCCGGGCTGCGCAGCAACGGCGACGCCGTCTACCTGACCTTCCCGGCGGTGCGCATCGCCATCCTGGTCGCCTCCATCGCACTGGGCGTGCTGATGTGGCTGGCGCTGAACCGCACCCGCATCGGCATGCTGATCCGCGCCGGCGTCGACGACCGCGAGATGCTGGCGGCGGCCGGCGTTCGTGTGCAGTTCGTCTTCGTCGTGGTGTTCGCCTTCGGCGCCGGCCTCGCCGGCGTCGCCGGCATCGTCGGCGGCACCTTCCAGTCGATCGTGGCCGGCGAGGACATGCGGTTCCTGCTGGCGTCGCTGGTGGTGGTGATCGTCGGCGGCATGGGCTCGATCCTGGGTGCGGCACTGGGTGCCGTGCTGATCGGCCTCGCCGAGCAGCTCGGCTCGGTCTACGCGCCCACCTATTCGGTCGTGCTGACGTTCCTCATCATGGCGCTCGTGCTGGCCTTCCGGCCGCAGGGCCTGCTCGGGCGCTGACGGATGGCCATCGCGGAACGCCGGGACGTGGAGGACGGGGCGCTGGCCAGGGCCAGCCGGGTCGGCGGCCTGCTGCAGCGGCTGCCGAACTCCTACTGGGCGGTCGGCGCGATCCTGCTCTGCCTGCCGCTGGTCGCCAACGACTTCATCCTCTACCAGATCCTGGGCTGGGCCTTCATCCTGGGCATGATCGCGCTCAGCCTGATGTTCCTCGGCGGCTATGGCGGCATGGTCAGCCTGGCGCAGATGTCGATCGCCGCGATGGCCGGCTACATGGTGGCCATCCTTGGCTCCAGCGGCGTGCAGACCATCAGCCTGAACTGGCCGTGGTGGCTGTACATCCCGGTGGCGATCCTGATCGCCGCGGTGTTCGCGACCATGATCGGCGCGCTGGCCGTGCGCACCGAGGGCATCTACACGATCATGATCACCCTGGCGATCGCCGCCGCGTTCTTCTACTTCACCCGCCAGAACTACACGATCTTCAACGGCTACAGCGGCTTCGCCAACGTCGTGCCGCCGGAGGTGTTCGGGGTGAACTGGCGCACCCCGGTGCCGTTCTACTACCTGTCGATGTTCTGGGCCGTGGTCTCCTATCTGGCGGTCGTCTACGTCGCGCGCTCGCCCTTCGGGCTTGCCCTGCAGGGCGTTCGCGACAATCCCCGGCGGATGGCGGCACTCGGCTTCAACGTGTTCGCCCACCGGGTCGCCGCCTACGCCTTCGCCAGCGTGATCGCCTCGATCGCCGGCATCCTGCTGGTCTGGCAGAACGCGCAGATCTCGCCCGGCACCGCCGGCCTGCCGGCGGTCATCGACATCCTGGTGATCGCCATCGTCGGCGGCATCCGGCGGCCGATCGGCCCGTTCATCGGCGCCCTGATCTACGTGCTGCTGCGCACCTTCTCGCCCGACGTGCTGGAGGCTCTCGGACTGCCCGGCGACCGCTTCAAGCTGCTGATCGGCTTCGGCTTCCTGGCGATCGTCTACTGGTCGCCCGACGGCGTGCTCGGGCTCTGGGAACGCTGGCGCCGCCGCCGCGAGGGTGACCACGACGCGGCGGCCCCGTCCGGAGAGCCGCGATGATCCCGGCGGAGCGGAGCATCGGCGAGATGCTGACGGCGGCCGGCACCGGCAACGCCCTGGAGCTGCGCGGGGTGACGCGTACCTTCGGCGCGCTCGCCGCCCTCACCGACGTCACCCTCACCGTCAAGCCGGGCGAGCGCCGTGGCGTGCTCGGCTCCAACGGCGCCGGCAAGACCACGCTGTTCAACTGCGTGACCGGCGACGTGCTGCCGACCTCCGGCACCATCCGGCTGTTCGGCGAGGACGTGACGCGCTTCCCGCCGCACGAGCGGATCCGCCGCGGCCTGCGCCGCACCTACCAGATCTCGCTGCTGTTCGGCGGCCTGAGCGTGCTCGACAACGTCTACCTGGCCTGCCGCGGGGTGTCGCGCGGGCGGTTCTCGCTGATCCGGCCGCGCCGCAGCGACGCGCTGATGCAGTCCGCGATCGAGCTGATCGAGGCGGTGCATCTCGGCGCCTACGCCGAGACCCTGGTCGCCGAACTGTCCTACGGCCAGCAGCGGCAGCTGGAGATCGCCCTGGCGCTCGCCGGGGCGCCGCGCTTCGTGCTGTTCGACGAGCCGGCCGCCGGGCTGTCGCCGACCGAGCGCTCGGAGCTGGTGGAGATCCTGACCAACCTGCCGCGGCACATCGGCTTCATCATCATCGAGCACGACATGGACGTCGCCCTGCGCGTCGCCGAGAGCGTGTCGATGATGCACAACGGCCGGATCTTCAAGGAGGGGCTGCCGAGCGAGATCGAGAGCGATCCCGAGGTGCAGGAGCTGTATCTGGGAGGCGGTCATGGCTGAGCGGCCCCCACGCCCCACGGGCGAGCGCCTGCGCATCGGCTCGCCGACCCTCGATGTCCGCGGCCTCAACGTCTATTACGGCGCCTCGCACGCGCTGCAGGGCGTCGACCTGGTGCTCGACAGCGGCATCATCGCCGTGGTCGGCCGCAACGGCATGGGCAAGACCACGCTGTGCAAGGCGATCATGGGCATGGTCCCGGTCTCCAGCGGCTCGATCACCTTCATGGGCGAGCAGCTGGTCGGCAAGACACCGTCGCAGATCGCCCAGCTCGGCATCGGCTACGTGCCGCAGGGCCGCCGGCTGTGGCGCTCGCTGACCGTCGACGAGCATCTGCGCATGGTCGGCGCAGGCAAGCGCGGTGCGTGGACCATCGACCGCGTCTACGCCACCTTCCCGCGGCTGGCCGAGCGCAAGGGCAATGGCGGCGGCCAGCTGTCCGGCGGCGAGCAGCAGATGCTCGCCATCGCCCGCGCCCTGCTGGTCAACCCGAAGCTGCTGGTGATGGACGAGCCGACCGAGGGGCTGGCGCCGGTCATCGTCAACCTGGTCGAAGACATCCTGCTCCGCATCGGCGAGGAGGAAGGCATCGACGTCCTGGTGATCGAGCAGAACATCGGCGTCGCCACCACCGTCGCCGAGCGTGTCGGCATCATGGTCAACGGCCGGGTCAACCGGATCATCGAATCCGGGCAGCTGGCGGCCGACCGCGACCTGCAGCAGCGCCTGCTCGGCGTCGGCCGGCATTCCGAGGACGACGGGCTGCGGCAGGCCGGCGGCCCCGGCGAGGCGGCAGCGGCCCCGGCCGCCGCCGCCGCGAGCGCGCCGGGCGGCGTGCAGAAGATCTACATGTCGAACCCGGTGCTGCCGACCCGGTGGAGCCGGCCCGCGCCGGTGCACCAGATCATCCAGTCGGCGCGCACGGTGACCGGGCCGGCGGCGGCACCGCAGGGTGCGCGGGCCGAGCTCAGGGCGCTGGCCTCGCCGGGCGAGCAGGTGGTGATCGTCGCCGGCACCCTCGACACCAAGGCCGCCGAGCTGCGCTTCATCCGCGACATCATCCGCGACGCCGGCCTGGCCGTGCGGATCGCCGACCTGTCGACCACCGGCCGGCACTCCGGTGCGGAGATCCCGTCGCACCAGATCGCCGCGTTCCACCCGCGCGGCGCCAGCGGCGTGTTCTCCAGCGACCGCGGCGAGGCCGTCGCCGGCATGCGGCTGGCCTTCGAGCGCTGGATCACCCGGCAGAGCGGCATCGTCGGCATCATCGGCGCCGGCGGCTCGGGCGGCACCGCGATGGTCGCGCCGGCCATGCGGGTGCTCCCGATCGGCGTCCCGAAGATCCTGGTCTCGACGATCGCCTCGGGCGACGTCGGCGCCTATGTCGGGCCGTCCGACATCATGATGATGCACTCGGTCGCCGACGTTCAGGGCCTCAACTCGATCACCCGGCAGGTGCTGGCGAACGCCGCCAACGCCCTGGTCGGCATGGTGCGGGCGCGGCGCGACGCGGCACCCGCAGCGGCCGGCGACGGCCTGCCGGCGATCGCGCTGACCATGTTCGGCGTCACCACCACCTGCGTGCGGCAGATCGCGGCGGCGCTGGAAAAGGACTTCGACTGCCTGGTCTTCCACGCCACTGGCATCGGCGGCCAGTCGATGGAGAAGCTGGTCGACTCGCGCCTGGTGCAGGGCGTGATCGACGTCACCACCACCGAGGTCTGCGACATGCTGGTCGGCGGCATCTTTCCCGCCACCGACGACCGGCTGGGCGCCTTCGCGCGCACCCGCATGCCCTATGTCGGCTCGTGCGGCGCCCTCGACATGGTGAATTTCGGCGCCTTCGAGACCGTCCCCGAGAAGTTCCGCGGCCGCAACCTGTACCGGCACAACCCGCAGATCACCCTGATGCGGACGACGGCGGAGGAGAACACCGCGATGGGCCGCTGGATCGGCGAGCGCCTCAACCGGATGGAGGGACCGGTGCGGTTCTTCCTGCCGACCGGCGGGGTGTCGGCGCTCGACGCGCCGGGCCAGCCGTTCCACGACCCGGCCGCCGACGCGGCGCTGTTCCGGGCGCTGGAGGCGACGGTACGGCAGACCGCGACGCGGCAGCTGATCCGGCTGCCGCTCAACATCAACGATCCCGGCTTCGCCGCCGAGATGGTGAAGGCGTTCCGCGCGCTGCACGGCGACGGCCGGCCGCAGCGCCGCGCCAGGGGGAGATGAGCGAATGGCCGTCGAGCGATCGACCATCCTGGAGAAGTTCAACGCCATGCGGGCGCGCGGCGAGCCGATCGTCGGCGGCGGCGCCGGCACCGGCCTCTCGGCGAAATGCGAGGAGGCCGGCGGCATCGACCTGATCGTCATCTACAACTCCGGGCGCTACCGCATGGCCGGGCGCGGCTCGCTGGCCGGCATGCTGGCCTATGGCGACGCCAACCAGATCGTCGTCGACATGGCGCGCGAGGTGCTGCCGGTGGTGAAGCACACGCCGGTCCTCGCCGGCGTCAACGCCACCGACCCGTTCCGGCTGATGGACGTCTTCCTCGACGAGTTGAAGCGCATCGGCTTCTCCGGCGTGCAGAACTTCCCGACAGTCGGGCTGATCGACGGGACGTTCCGCGCCAACCTGGAGGAGACCGGCATGTCCTACGGCCAGGAGGTCGACATGATCGCCAAGGCGCATGCCCGCGACATGCTGACCACACCCTACGTGTTCAATGAGGACGAGGCGGCGGCGATGGCCGCGGCCGGCGCCGACATCATCGTCTGCCATCTCGGGCTGACCACCGGCGGCGCGATCGGCGCCGGCACCGCGCTGCAGCTGGCGGACTGCCCGGCCCTGGTCGACGCCTGGTCCGAGGCCGCCCTGAAGGTCCGCCCCGACGTCCTGGTGCTGGTGCATGGCGGGCCGGTGGCGGAGCCGGCCGACGCCGAGTTCGTCCTGAAGAACACCAGAAACTGCCACGGCTTCTACGGCGCCTCCTCGATGGAGCGGCTGCCGACCGAGGTGGCGCTCACCGAGCAGACCCGCCGGTTCAAGCGGATCACCGGCAAATGACACACCGATCGTCGCAGACACTCAGGACGACGGCGCCTTCGCGGGAGGGACGTAAATGACCGGGCAGCTCATCGGCCAGCTCATCCTGTGGCTCATCGCAGCCGTAATCGTCATCGCCATCGTCTACTGGGTGATGACATGGCTGTACCGCCGCTCCACCAAGGAGATCGCCTTCGTGCGAACCGGCTTTCTCGGCGAGAAGGTGGTGATAGACGGCGGCGCCTTCGTGTGGCCGATCGTCCACGACATCACGCCGGTGAATATGAACACCCTGGCGCTGGAGGTCGTGCGCAACCGCGAGCAGGCGCTGATCACCCGCGACCGCATGCGGGTCGACGTCGAGGCCGAGTTCTACGTCCGCGTCCGGCCGACCCGCGAGGCGGTGTCGATCGCCGCCTCGACCCTGGGGCGACGCACGCTCGACGCCAAGAACCTGCACGAACTGCTGGTCGGCAAGTTCGAATCCGCGATGCGGGCCGTCGCCGCCGAAATGTCGATGGGCGACATGCACGAGCAGCGCGGCATGTATGTCGCCCGCGTCCGCGAGGCCGCACAGGAGGATCTGGCGCGCAACGGGCTGGAGCTGGAATCGGTGGCGATCGTCGACATCGACCAGACCGCCCTGGAGTTCTTCAACCCGTCCAACCGCTTCGACGCCGAGGGCCTGACCGCGCTGATCAAGGACATCGAGGAGCGCCGGACCCTGCGCAACGACATCGAGCAGGGCGCGATGATCCAGATCCGCACCCGCAACCTCGAGGCCGAGAAGCAGTCGCTGGAGATCGAGCGGGCGAGCGAGGAGGCCCGCCTGGAGCAGGAGCGCGACGTCGAGTTCCGCCGGGCGCACCAGCGGGCCCAGCTGGCCCGCGAGCGCGCCGAGCGCGACACCGAGGCCGAGAGCGCGCAGATCACCGCCCGCGAGGTCATCGAGCGCGCCCGCATCGCCAACGACCGCTCGATCGCCGAGACCCGCATCGCCTCCGAGCGCGAGATCCGCCAGCTGGAGATCGAGCGCCAGAAGACCATCGACACCGCCGAGATCGCCACCCGCGAGCAGATCGAGAAGGCCCGCATCCTGCAGGAACGCGCCATCAAGGAGGCGCGCATCATCAACGAGCAGGAGACCCAGACCCGCGAGATCACCCGCCAGCGCGATGTCGAGCACGCCGAGATCGCCGCGCGCGAGGCCACCGAGATGGCCCGCAGCGCCCAGGAGCGCGCCGTCGCCAGCGCCCGCATCGAGGACGAGGAGGAGGTCCGCCGGCGCGAGATCGAGCGCAGCCGCGGCATCGAGGAGGCCGAGATCGCCGCCCGCGAGGCGACCGAGAAGCTGCGCATCCTGGAGGCCGCCGCCACCAACCAGGAGCGCATCCAGACCGACCGCCGGATCCGCGCCCTGGAGATCGAGCGCCAGAAGGTGCTGGAGGAAGCCGAGATCGCCGCCAACCAGGCGATCGAGGCCGCCCGCATCGCCCGCGAGAAGCGGCTGGCCGCCGACCGCATTGCCTACGAGCAGGACACCCGCGAGCGCGAGATCGCCCGCAACCGCGCCGTCGACCAGGCCGACATCGCCGCCCGCGAGACCGTCGAGACCGCGCGCATCGAGCTCGAGGCCCGCATCGACCAGGAGCGCATCGTCAGGCGCGAGGAGACGGTGCTGCGCGAGACCGCCTCTGCCGAGACCACCGAGGTCGCCCGCATCGCCCAGGCGATGAAGGTGGACGTCGAGCGCATCGCCTCGGAGGCCGAGGTCCGCGCCCGCGAGATCGGCCGCAACGAGGCGGTCGAGACCGCCGAGGTCGCGTCGCGCCGGCTGGTCGACCAGGTCCGCATCGAGAAGGAGCGCGAGACCGCCGAGGAGCGCATCGAGCGCGACCGGCTGGTGCGGACCCTGGAGATCGACCGCAACCGCGTGCTCGACGAGGCGCAGGTCGCCGCCGACGAGGCGGTCGAGGCGGCGCGCATCGCCCAGAAGAAGATGCTGGAGATCGAGCGCATCGCCGCCGAGCAGGACACCAGGCAGCGCGAGATCGACCGCGACAAGCAGATCGAGACCGTCGAGATCCTCCGCCGCGACGCGGTCGAGCGCCAGCGCATCGAGGTCGAGACCACGCTGGAGGTCGAGCGCATCGCCTCGCAGCAGACCCGTGAGGTCTCCGACATCGCCCGCAAGCAGGCGATCGAGGAGGCCGACCAGCTGCGCGCCATCGAACTCGCCGCCCGCAAGAGCGAGCGCGCCGGCGCCGACGCCAAGGTCCGCCAGGCCGAGATCGCCGCCGCGCGCGACGTCGAGCGCACCGACATCTCGCGCCAGCAGGCGCTGGATGCCGCCAAGCTGGAGCGTCAGCGGGCGCTGGAGCAGCTGGAGATCAGCCGCGTGCAGGTGCTGCGCGAGGCCGAGATCGCCTCCAAGGAGGAAATCGAGCGCGCCCGCATCGCCTCGGAGCGCGGCCTCGACGAGGCCCGCATCGGCCACGAGACGGTGCGCCGCCGGCTGGAGGTCGAGCGCGAGCGCAACGTCGAGTCGGCGCAGATGGACAAGGCCATCGCGATCTTCAAGAAGTCGCTGGAGGAGTCGGCGGCCCGCGCCGAGGCCGACGTGGCGCGCGCCCGGGCGACCGAGGCCGAGGAGCGCGTCAAGACCACCCGCGAGACCGAGGAGGCCAACCGCCGCCGCAGCGTCGACGTGGTGATGGCGGAGAAGCGCGCCGCCGAGGCCCGGATCGCGGCCGAGGCCGAGCGGATCCGCCTCGCCGTCGAGGCGGAGGCGCAGCGGCTCATCAACGAGGCCGAGAACGTGCTCAGCGACCCGGCCCGGCAGTCGCTGTTCCGCCGCAAGCTGCTGGACAAGGTCGAGGGCATCGTCGCCGCGTCGGTCAAGCCGCTGGAGAAGATCCAGGACATCCGGATCATGCAGCTGGACGGCATCGGCGGCGGCGGTGGCGGCGAGCGCGCCAACATGACCGACGAGGTGATCAACTCGGCCCTGCGCTACCGCGTGCAGGCGCCACTGGTCGACAGCCTGCTGGCCGACATGGGTATCGACGGCGGCAACCTCACCAAGCAGGGCGGCCTGATCCGCGAGGCCGCCGACCTGACGCGCATCGCCAGCGAGACCGCCAAGCAGGCGCGCTCCGGCGGCGAAGGCGGCGGCTCCGGCGAGGGTGGCGGCGGCGACAAGCCGCCCGCCGCCCCGCGGACGAAGAAGTAGGAGGGCCGGCCATGCCGCGAGTGTTCGTCTCCAGCGTCATCGACGCGCCGGCGGCCAAGGTCTGGGAGCGGGTCCGCGACTTCAACGCCCTGCCCCGCTGGCATCCGCGCATCCGCGACAGCCGCATCGAGAACGGCGAGCCCTCGGACAAGGTCGGCTGCGTGCGCGACTTCAACCTGCAGAACGGCGACCGCATCCGCGAACGGCTGCTCGGCCTGTCGGACTACGACATGTTCTGCACCTACGCGATCCTCGAAAGCCCGATGCCGATCACCGACTACGTCGCCACCATCCGGCTGACGCCGGTCACCGACGGCAACCGGACTTTCGCGGAGTGGACGGCCGAGTTCGACTGCGCAGCGGAGGTCGCCGAGGAACTGGTCGCCGGCATCGGCGGCAACGTCTTCCAGGCTGGATTCGACGCCCTCAAGCGGCACTTCGGACGGTAGTGCTGTCGATGGTGAAGATCGTCAAGAGCACCATCATTGAGGCCCCGGTCGAGGCCGTGTGGGAGGTGCTGCGCGACTTCAACGGCCACGACCAGTGGCACCCGGCGGTTGCCGACAGCCATATCGAGCGCGGCCTGCCCTCCGACAAGGTCGGCTGCGTGCGCCGCTTCCACCTCGCCGACGGCTCCGAGCTGCGCGAGCAGCTGCTCACCCTCTCCGACATCGACATGGCGTTCAGCTACTGCCTGCTCGACACGCCGATCCCGCTGCTGAACTACGTCGCCCATGTCCGGCTGATCCCGGTGACCGACGGCGACATGACGTTCTGGCACTGGGAGTCGCGCTTCGACACCCCACCCGGCCGCGAGGCCGAGCTGCAGCGCCAGGTCGGCGAGGAAATCTACGAGGGCGGCTTCCGTGCCGTCCGCGAATTCATGGGGCTCGGCCCCGCGACCACCGGAGGGATCTGATGCCCGTGCGTGTGGAGACCTACGATCGGCTGGAGGATGCCGCGCGGGCGCTGGCGGCCAGCCGCTCGGCGCGCTACCTGGGCGGCGGCACCCTGGTGATGCGGGCCGTCAACGAGGCCGACCAGTCCTTCGACACCATCATCCGGGTGCGCGACGCCGCCCTGCGCGACGTCCGCGCCGAGAGCGAGCGGGTGGTGATCGGCGCCGGCGTGACCATGGCGGCGGTGATCGCGCATCGCGACCTCGCCTTCCTGGCCCCGGTGGCCCGCGCCGTCGGCGGGCCGGCGATCCGCACCATGGCGACGGTCGGCGGCAACCTGTTCGCGGCCTCGCCCTATGGCGACTTCGCGGCAGCATTGCTGGCGCTGGGCGCCACCGTCGACGTCGCGGGCGGTGCGGCCGGCCGCGGCGTGGCGATCGAGGATTTCCTGCGCGACCGCGAGCGCAACGCCGGCCTGCTGGTGCGGTCGGTCACCGTGCCGCGTCCGCGCGACCCGGCCGCCTTCCGCTTCCTGAAGGTGACCCGGGTCAAGCCGAAGGGCGTGTCGGTGATGTCGATCGCCGCCTGGCTGCCGCAGTCCGGCGGCCGCGTCGCCGGCGCCCGCATCGCCTATGGCGCCATGGGGCCGGCGCCGGTGCGCGCGGTGCATGTCGAGCGCGTCCTGGACGGCCAGCCACTGGACGCCGCGACCATCGAGCGCGCCGCCGCGGTCGCCACCGAAGGCCTCGACCCGCCGACCGACGCCCTCGCCTCCTCCTGGTACCGGCGCCAGGTCGCAGGCGTGCACCTGAAACGCCTGCTCACCGCCGAGCGGAGGTAGCGATGGCCAAGAAGCCTCTCCAGTTCCGCCTGAACGGCGCCGAGAAGGCGGTGTTCGTCGACGAGGGCCAGAACCTGCTCGACGTGCTGCGCCGCGGCGTCGGCGACCTGACGCCGAAATACGGCTGCGGCCAGGGTGCGTGCGGCACCTGCACGGTGCTGATCGACGGCGAGCCGCAGCTGTCCTGCCTGACCCTGGCGGAGACGGTCGACGGCCGGACGGTCACCACCGCCGGCGGGCTTGCCGACGGCAACCGCCTGCACCCTCTGCAGACGGCGTTCATGGAAAACTTCGCCGCCCAATGCGGCTACTGCACGCCGGGCATGCTGATGGCGGCCAAGGCGCTGCTGGACCGCAACCCGTCGCCGTCGCGGCAGGACGTGGTCGAGGCGATCGCCGGCAACATCTGCCGCTGCACCGGCTACGAGCCGATCATCAACGCCATCCTGGAAGCGGCCAGGACGCACAATTCGCGGCAGTACGGGTGAGCGCCATGATGACGCCGTTTCGCCCGTCGCTCCGTGGGTCCCGGCTCCGTTCCGCCTGCGGCGGCCCGGTCCGGGATGACGACTCAATTTATGGTCGTCATCCCGGCCGGAGCGCAGCGGAGAGCCGGGACCCACCCGCCGCTCCGACCCGTGAGGTGACGTCATGATCGAGTTCCGCAAGGAATACTTCGCCGACGAGCGCGACGACAACCTGAACGAGATCGGCAAGCCGACGCAGCGCCAGGACGCGCTCGGCCATGTCACCGGACGCTCGCCGTTCTACGACGACCACCTGTTCGACGGCCTGCTGCACATCCGCTGCGTGCGCAGCCCCTACCATCACGCCCGCATCCGCCGGATCGACACCGCCGAGGCCGAGCGCATGCCCGGCGTGGTGCGCGTGATCACCGGCAAGGACGTGCCGCTGAACCTGAACACCCTGCTGAGCCTGCTCGACTTCGGCCTCGACGACGAGCCGGTGCTGTCGGAGAAGAAGGTCTCCTACAAGGGCGAGCCGGTCGCCGCGGTGATCGCCGACACCGAGCGGGCGGCGCGCGACGCGGTGGCCAAGGTCCGCGTCGACTGGGAGGAGCTGCCCGCCGTCCTCGACGTCGAGGAGGCGATCAAGCCGGGCGCGCCGGTGGTCAACGAGGTCTATCCGAAGAACCTGTTCGTCTATCACGGCAAATACGACCACCAGAAGCTGCGCTTCGGCGACGTCGAGGCCGGCTTCGCCCAGGCCGACAAGATCGTCGAAGGCCGCTACCAGATGTCGCCGATCGAGCAGGCGCCGACCGAGACCTGCGGCGCCATCGCGGCCCCCGAGACCAACGACCGCTTCGTCGTCTACACCTCTACCCAGGCGCTGTTCTTCTCGCTCGACACCACCTCCAAGCTGCTGAAGACGCCGTCGAACCGGCTGCACTTCATCGGCGGCACCGTCGGCGGCGGCTTCGGCGGCAAGGTCGACTCGCTGCACGAGCCGCTGGCGACGCTGGGCGCCATGCTGACCGGCCGGCCGTGCAAATACATGTTCGACCGCGCCGAGGAGATGCAGGTCGGCGCCCCCCGCGGTGCGGAGCGCTGGTACATCAAGGACGGCGTGATGAACGACGGGCGCCTGGTGGCCCGCAAGTTCACCGGCTACTTCGACAGCGGCGCCTACACCCGGCTGTCCAGCTACGCGATCATCAAGGGGGTCGGCCACCTGCCCGGCCCCTACACGATCCCCAACGTCTACGCCGACGTGTACTGCGTGTTCACCAACCGCACGCCGGCGACGGCGATGCGCGGCTTCGGCATCACCGGCGTCGACTTCGCCATCGAGGCGCACATGGACAAGGTGGCGCACGCGGTCGGCATCGACCCGATCGAGCTGCGCATCCTGAACTCGTATCGCGACGGCGACATGAAGGCGCACCGCCGGCTGGCCAAGAACACCGCCCTGATCGAGTGCTGCCAGGTCGCCGCCGAGAAGGCGCAGTGGGCGCTGAGCCCCGCCGCGCGGGCCGCGTCTTCGCTGCGCGACGGCGGCGGCGCCCGCGCCGAGATGCCGGCCCGCACCGCCCTCGACCAGAAGGGCCTGGTGTCGGGATACACGGCCGGCGGCTATGCGCAGGGCAAGAAGACGGGGTCGGCGGCATCGGCCCGGCCGGCGCCGGCCCCGGCGCCGCGCCACGAGCAGGTGCCGGTGACGCCGCGCTATGAACCGCCGCGCTACGAGCCGCCTGCCCGGACGCAGCCAACGGCGGCGGCCGCCCCCACCCCACCACCGCCCGAGCCGGCGGGACCGGCCGCGGCCGGCGGGCGGCGCACCACCCGGTTCTCGTCGATCTCCGGCCTGAGGAGGCGTTGACATGGCCATTCATCGCGGGCGCGGCTTCGCCTCGATCAACTACCCGATCGGCATGAACCTCGGCGGCGACCCGTCGCAGGCGCTGGTGCACTCCAACCCCGGCGGCAAGTTCATGGTGGCGCTGTCCTCCATCGACCTCGGCCAGGGCATGAAGTCGGTGACCCGGCAGATCGCTGCCGAGACCCTCGGCGTGCCGGTCGAGGACGTCTATGTCGACACCGCCGACAGCGACACCGGTCCGCACTGCATGGGCTCCTTCGCCTCGCGCGGCACCCACCGCGTCGGCAACGCCGTCATCCAGGCCGCCCAGGAGGCGCGCGCGGTGATGCTGGAGGCGGCGGCCGAGGAGCTGGAGGTCGACCCGGCCGACCTGGTCACCGACGGCAAGGGCAACATCCACGTCAAGGGCGCGCCGTCGCGCTCGATCACCACGGCCGAGGCCTGCGGTGCCGCCCAGTTCAAGCAGGGCCGCACGGTCTCCGGCCGCGGCATCTTCCTGATCCCGCTGTCCGAGGTCGACCCCGACACCGGCGAGATGACGCCGGTGTCCTGCTTCGCGCATGCCGCCCTGGTGGTCGACATCGACGTCGACGACGAGACCGGCGAGATCGACGTCGTGCAGATGAACAGCGCCTACGAGCTCGGCCGCGCCCTCAATCCCCGCCTGGTCGAGCAGCAGCTGACCGGCGGCGCCTGGATGGGCATGAGCCACGCCGCCTGGGAGACCACCGAGCCGTATTATCCCGACCGCGGTCATGGCCCGCTCGACTTCAACCAGTATTTGATGCCGGGGCCGGGCGACATCGCACCGCACAACATCGCGATCCTGGAGCGTCCCGCACCCGACGGCCCGTTCGGCGGCAAGGGACCGGGCGAGATGTGCGCCAACCCGGTGCTGCCCGCCGTCGCCAACGCCGTGTTCAACGCCGTCGGCGTGCGCATCGACGACCTGCCGATCACGCCGGAGAAGATCCTGCGCGGCATCCAGGCGAATGGCGGGGCGCGGCCGCAGGCGCGGCGCTGACCCGTGCCGATCCAGCGCTCCATCGTCGGCATCGACAGCCCGGAGCGGCTGGCCACGGCGCTGCGCGATGCGCAGTACCTGGCTGACGACGATCTCGCGACCACCGCCTACCTGGCGCTGGCGCTGGGCAAGCCGCTGCTGCTGGAGGGGGCGCCGGGGGTCGGCAAGACCGAGGGGGCCAAGGCGATCGCCTCGATCCTGGGGCGACAGCTGCTGCGCCTGCAATGCTACGAGGGCATCGATTCGGCGCACGCGCTCTACGAGTGGAACTATCCGCGGCAGATGCTGGCGATCCGCCAGGCCGGCGACGAATACGTCAACATCTACGCCGACGACTTCCTGATCGCCCGGCCGATGCTGGAGGCGTTACGCCACCCACGCGACACCGTGCTGCTGATCGACGAGATCGACCGCGCCGACCACGAGTTCGAGGCCTTCCTGCTGGAGTTCCTGTCCGACTTCTCGATCTCGATCCCCGAGCGCGGCACGGTCCGCGCCGCCGAGCACCCGGTCGTCGTGCTGACCTCGAACCGCACCCGCGAGCTGCACGAGGCGCTCAGGCGGCGCTGCGTGTACCACTGGATCGACTATCCCGAGCCGGGCCGCGAGGCCGAGATCGTGATGATGCGGGCGAGCCAGGTGGCGCGCGACACCGCGCACCGCGTGGTCGCCGCGGTCGGGGCGCTGCGGCGCGAGCCGCTGGCCAAGCCGCCCGGGGTCGCCGAGACCGTCGAGTGGGCCGAGGCCGCCACCCTGCTGCATGAGCAGGGTGCCGCCTGGCCGGCCGCCTTCCGCCGCGCCATCGGCGTGGCGCTGAAGGACCAGGACGACCTGATGTTCATGGAACCGCGGCTGGACCAGATCCTCAGCGGTGCCGCGGCATGAGCGACCTTGATCCGTCCCCGCTCCTCCTGCCGCGGCCGCTGCTCCCGTTCGTGCGCTTCGCCGCCCTGCTGCGCGGCAACGGCTTCGCAGTGGCGCCGGAGCAGACCCAGAGCTTCATCGCGGCGGTCGGCCTGCTCGGGCCGCGCTCGATGCAGGACGTCCACCGCGCCGCCCTGGCCACGATCGGCCCGGCGCCGGAGCGGCGCGAGGAGTTCGACGCGCTGTTCCGCCTGGTGTTCCTCGGCCAGAGCATCGCCGCACCGGCGACGGCCGAGGCCGAGGACGAGGGCGTCGAGGCATTCGACGACCGCGACGGTGGTGCCGAACCGCCCGAGACGACCGAGGCCGAGGAATCCGGTGCGGCACCGACCGGTGCCGAGCGGCTGTTCGCCCGCCGCTTCGCCGGCGCCTCCGAGGGCGAGGTCCTGCGCCGCTTCCGCCGCGAGGCCCCGAACGCCCTGCCGCGCCGGCCGTCGCGCCGGCTGGCGGCATCGAAGCGGCGCGGCCGGCTCGACATGCGCCGGGCGCTGCGCGAGGCGGTCCGCCACGACGGCGAACTGGTGAGCCTGCCGACCCTGGAGCGCCGCGACCGGCGGCGCCGCGTGCTGCTGCTGATCGACGTTTCGGGCTCGATGAAGGAGCAGACCGACCTCTACCTGCGCTTCGCCCACACCCTGGCGCAGGCCACCGACCGGCTGGAGGTGTTCACGCTCGGCACCCGGCTGACCCGCATCACCCGGGCGCTGCGGCGGCGCAGCCGCGACCAGGCGCTGGATCTCGCCTCCACCCTGGTGGCGGACTGGGACGGCGGCACCCGGCTCGGCGACGCCCTGCAGGCCTTCCTCGGCGTGCCGCGCTTCATCGGCTTCGCCCGCGGCGCGCTGGTCGTCGTGCTGTCCGACGGGCTGGAGCGCGGCGACCACGCGGCGATGACCGACGCGATCGAGCGGCTGTCGCGCAACGCCTGGTCGATCCTGTGGCTGTCGCCGCTGGCCGGCGAGGGCGGCTATGCGGTGGAGACGGCGGCGCTGGGCTCGGTGCTGCCCTGGCTCGGCCGGCTCGGCGACGGCTCCAGCGCGGCGGCGGTCTGCCGCGAGGTGCTGGCATACGCGAGGGACGGCAGGCCATGAGCGCGCCGAACCGCCGCCACCGGTCGCGGCGCCCGTCGCTTGGTCTACGGTGTTCACACATTTCGGAGCGGCGGGTGGGTTCCGGAGCCGTCCGCTCGCGCGGACTCTCCGGGATGACGATGGGAGGGACGGCCCCCCCTCTTTCGTCATTCCGGAGGGCGCGCGAGAGCGCGCGGCTCCGGAACCCACCCGCTGCTCCGCCAAAGTCGAGATGAGGACCATCCGCCGATGAAGATCATCGACGCGCATCACCACATCTGGCGGCAGGCCGACCTGCCCTGGCTGCAGGGGCCGACGCAGCCGCGGATCTTCGGGACCTACGACGCGATCAAGCGCGATTATCCGATCGAGGAGTTCCGCGCCGACGTCGCCGGCACCGGCGTGGAGAAGTCGGTCTACGTGCAGACCAACTGGGCGCCGGGCCGCAGCGGTGTCGACGAGGCGGCCTGGGTGCAGGAGACCGCGGATCGCACCGGCTGGCCGCACGCCGTCGTCGGGTTCTGCGATCTCGGCGTGCCCGACGCCCGCCCGGAGCTGGACCGACTGGCCCGGGTGCCGCTGCTGCGCGGCATCCGCCAGCAGCTGCACTGGCACGAGAACCCGCAATTCCGCTTCGCGCCGCGCCCCGACATCGCCCGCGACGAGGCGTTCAAGCGCAACGTCGCCCGCCTCGCCGACTACGGCTGGGCCTTCGACCTGCAGGTGTTCGCCGGCCAGGCCGACGCCGCCTGCGACCTGGTCGACGCCTGCCCGAAGGTCACCTTCGTGCTGCAGCACGCCGGCATGCCGGAGGATCTGAGCGACGACGGCCGCGCCTTCTGGAAGCGGCAGATGCGCAAGCTGGCGGCCCGCGGCAACGTGGTCGCCAAGCTCTCCGGCTTCGGCACCTTCATCCACCGCAACGATCCCGCCCATGTCGAGCGCATCCTGCACGACACCGTGGCGATCTTCGGCGCCGGGCGCTGCCTGTTCGGCTCGAATTTCCCGATCGAGAAGCTGTGGTGCGACTACCCCGCCCTGGTCCGCGGCTTCCTGCGGGCCGCCGGCGATCTCAGCGCCGCGCACCAGGCGGCGATCTTCCACGACACCGCCAAGCGGGTCTATCGACTGTAAAAGCAGGGGCGAGGCCTCGATTTCCTTGGGAGGAGATGAACATGGCGCTTGAAATCAAGGTTCTCGACTATGGCGACATCGAGCTCGAGTCGAGCTTCCTTGTGCTGGGCCGCAACTGCGGCCGCACGGCCCGGGTCTACACCTACGGCTTCCTGATCCTCGGTGGCCAGTATCCCATCGTGGTCGACACCGGCTACCGCAACAACGCGATCATGGAATCGCTCGGGATGCGCGGCCTGCAGTTCCACGAGCACATGATCGAGAACCAGCTGGCCCGTCACGGCGTCAAGATGGGCGAGGTCCGCTACGTCTGCCACACCCACCTGCACATCGACCACGCCGGCAAGGACGAGCTGTTCCCGATGAACACCACGGTGGTCATCAACCGCAAGGAGATGGAGTGCTCGGTGTCGGGGCTGATGGACCCGCAGTATCCGAAGCCCGACATCATGCACCTGGTGGAGCGGCTGCACACCCCGGGGGCGCTGCGTTTCGAGGACCTGGAGCTGTCCGGCCCGATCGAGCTGATCCCGGGCGTGGTGCTGGAGGCGGCGAACGCCCACACCGACGGCTCGATGAACATCCACGTCGAGACCGCCGAGGGCCGCGCCACCATCTGCGGCGACGTGATCTATGACATCCAGAACCAGATCGTCGATCCGTTCCACATCATCATGGCGAACGAGCCGCAGATCACCGGCAACCACGTGCAGTCGACGCGGGCCGAGAAGGCGGCGATCAAGAAGCTGCTGAACGGCTCGAAATTCCTGCTGCCGGTGCACGACAAGCCGGCCAAGGTCGAGCATGGGCAGATCGTCGGCCGCCTCGACATGGCGGTGCCCGGGCCGATCTCGCAGACGGTGCACCGGCGCAGCTGGTTCCCGGTCTAGGCCGCGCATACGGGGAGACGAGCATGGCACACGACGCGGTGAGGCCGGAGTTCCGCCGGCTGGTCGAGGAGCATGCGCCGGTCCGCCAGGTCGGCACCGGCTTCACCTTCACCGAGGGGCCGATCTGGCATCCGACAGAGCAGTACCTGCTGTTCTCCGACATGCCGGCCGACGTGCGCCGGCGCTGGGACAAGGCCGGCGTGCGCGAGGTGCTGCGGCCCTCCAACAAGGGCAACGGCATGACCTACGACGCCGAGCTGAACCTCGTCGTCTGCGAGCATGCGACATCCAGCGTCGCCCGGTTCCGGCCCGACGGCCGCCGCGAGGTGCTGGCGTCACACTACGAGGGGCGCGAGCTGAACAGCCCGAACGACGTCTGCATCCGCTCCGACGGCTCGATCTACTTCAGCGACCCCTGGTACGGCCGCATGCCGCATTACGGCGTGGAGCGGCCGCGCCAGCTGGGCTTCCAGGGCGTCTACCGCATCCGCCCGGGCACCGCCGGCGGCGAGCCGCAGCTGCTGGTCGACCGCTACCTGTTCTCGATGCCGAACGGCCTGTGCTTCTCGCCGGACGAAAAGCTGCTCTACGTCAACGACACCGAGCAGGCCAACATCCGGGTGTTCGACGTCGCCGGCGACGGCAGCCTGTCGAACGGTCGCATCTTCGCGTCCGGCATCAAGGACAGCCTGAAGCCGGGCGTGCCCGACGGCATGAAATGCGACACCGACGGCAATGTCTGGGTCACCGCACCCGGCGGGCTGTGGGTCTACGACCGCGCCGGCCAGCTGCTGGGCAAGGTCGCCATCCCCGAGCCGCCCGCCAACCTGCATTGGGGCGGCGCCGACTGGCGCACCCTGTTCGTCTGCGCCACCACCTCGGTCTACGCGGTCGACGTCAAGATCGGGCCGCGCAACGAGCCGTTCATGCGCGCCCGGCCGCCGGCAGCCGCCGCCTCCTCATCCCGCGCCCCGGCCACGTCCGCCGCCGCGGCCGGAGGCCTGGCGCTCGACCCGGAGCGCTGCGCCCTGGTGATCCAGGACATGCAGAACGACGTGGTCATGGAGGGCGGCGCCTTCGCGTCCTCCGGGTCGCCGCAACACTGCCGCGAGCAGAATGCGATCGCCAACATCGGCCGGCTCGCCGATCGTTGCCGGGCCCTCGGCATCCCGGTCATCCATGTCTGGTTCGAGGTGCCGCCGGGTGCGAAGGGCCTGACGCTGAACGCCCCGCTGTTCGAGGGCGTGCTCGACGCCAACGCGATGGTGAAGGGGACCTGGGGGGCGCAGCCGGTGCCCGGGCTGGAGGCGCGGCCGGGCGACCATGTCGTCTCGAAGATGCGCATGAGCGCCTGGGAAGGCAGCAACCTGGAGACCATCCTGAAGGCCGAGGGCCGCGATACCATCATCGAGACCGGTGCCTGGACCAACATGTCGATCGAGCACACGGCCCGCACCGGCGCCGACAAGGGCTATCTGATGATCATCCCGGAGGACGGCTGCTCGACGATGAACGCCGACTGGCACCGCGCCTCGATCGACTATGCGATGCAGAACGTCGCGGCCGTCACCACGACCGACGAGGTGCTGAAGGCGCTGGGAGCGGCAGGCGGGGCCGCACGCGGGGCGTTCGACGCGGGTTGATCGGCGGATGACTTCGCCCCGGTAACGGCACGTCGCTTGGTGGGTCCCGGAGCCGTCCGCTACCGCGGACTCTCCGGGATGACGATCTTTTTTCATTCGTCATTCCGGAGGGCGCGCGCGAGCGCGCGGCTCCGGAACCCACCCGCCGCTCGGGGGTGGGAGCAAGCCTCAGCTCCCGCGAGGCGCCAGGAACGGCCGTACACCCGCCTTCAGGAAGTCGTTGACGTGGCAGTACGGCAACTGCACGCCGCGCCGGCGGTAGTGTCCGACCGACGCCTCGTCGACCAGGATGCCGCTGCACCGGCCGGCGCCGTGGATGCGGTCGAGCAGGCGGTCGATCTCCGCCGCCACTGCCGGATTGCCGCGGTGCCCCATGCAGCGCTCACTCGCCCAGGCCTTGATCGACTCGATGAAGCTGCGACCGTCTGGCTTGTCAACCTTCGAATTCCGATGTACCAAACATCAGTTCGATTAAACGGAACAACGATGACGGACTCAGGGACTCACCAGAACGCGCGGCGGATCGCATCGGTGTTGGCGGAACTGGCGCGGCACCCGGTCGAGGGGGCGCGGCTGACCGACGTGTCGCTGGCCACCGGGCTCGGCAAGGGCACCGTCCACCGGCTGCTGGCGGGGCTGCTCGATACCGGCCTCGCCGACCAGGATCCCGTCAGCGGCCGGTTCTTCCTCGGGATGCAGGTGGTGGCCTGGGCGACCGACGGCCGCCGGCGCTTCGCCATCGCCGAGCGCCTGCGCACGGTCATCGACGGCCTGTGCCGCGACACCGAGGACACGGTCTATCTGGCAATCCGCGACGGCGACGGCGCGCTCTACATCGACCGGCGCGAGGGCACGCATCCGCTGAAGGCGCTGCCGGTGGAGATCGGTGCCCGCCGTCCGCTCGGCATCGGCGCCGCACCGCTCGCCATCCTGGCGTTCCACGAGCACGCCGAGATCGAGCGGGTGGTCGCCGAGTACCGCGAGGCGCGCCTGCGCCACGGCGTCGACGATGCCAGGCTGCGCGGGCTGATCGCGCGGTCCCGAGACCTCGGATACGCGCTGCACGACGGCGAGGTCCTGCCGGGCCTGATCGCCATCGGCGTGCCGGTGCTCAACCGCCGCGGCACGCCGGTGGCGGCGATCTCGGTTTCGGCCGTGCGCACCCGCTTCGACGCCGACCGGCAGCGCGCGGTCGCGGCGATGATCCGCGAGCGCCTCGACAAGGCGGGGACGGTGGTCGAACTCTGAGCGCGCCTTTGGCCAAAGCAGCGCGCAATGCCGTCACACACCGGCGCCCCCTTCAATGTCGTCATCCCGGGGGACGCGCAGCGGCAACCCGGGACCCACCCGCCGCCGCAGGGGCTGCAGCAAGTGCCGCCGCCTGCGCTCCGGCGGCGCGCCGCGAAGCCCGCAGGTTCCACGCGAAGCTGGCGGCGAAGCACACCAGGGCCGCCAGATGCAGCCAGCGCGCCTCCGGCCACATCAGCGCGATGCCGAGACCGAACAGCACGGTCCGCATCGGCCAGCCGACCGGTGCCTCGAGGAAGCCGTCGATCGCGCCGGCGAGCGCGTAGATCGCGAAGAACGCGAAGAACGCGACCTCCAGGTCGTACCAGAGGCTGCCGCTCAGCATCGGCGTATAGGCGAACAGGAACGGCACGATGTACAGCCCCTTGGCCAGCTTCCAGGCCACGAAGCCGGTCGCCATCGGCGGCGTGCGGGCGATCGCCGCCGCGGCGAAGGCGGTCAGGCAGACCGGCGGCGTCACCCCGGAATCCTGGCTGAGCCAGAAGATGATCATGTGCGCCGACAGCAGGATCGTCGTCAGCATCTCCGGCGACAGGGCCTGCTCCTTCAGGAGGCGGACGACATCCGGCGGCACCCGGGCCAGCAGGTCGGCGGCCGCGTCGCGGCTCATCGGCAACCCGATCTCGGCCATGCGGTCGGGAGCCAGCAGCATCAGCGTCGCCTTCGCCTGGTCGCCGAGGCTGCCGGACGCAATGGCGTCGATCAGGCCTGACTGCGCCATCAGGTCGGCCAGCGCCGGCGCCGACAGGGTGGCGAGCACCACGTAGGACGCGGTGACCGGCAGGCCCATGCCGAGCACCAGCGAGGCAAGCGCGATCAGGACCAGCGCCACCAGCAGGTTGCCGCCGGCCCAGTCGTTGATCATCAGCGAGAAGGTGTTGCCGATGCCGGTGGTGGCGATGGCGTTGATCACCACCCCGACGCCGACCAGCAGCACCGCGGTCAGGATCATGTCCGCGGCACCCTTGGCGAGCGCCTCGTAGACCGCGCGCGGGCCCATGCCGTAGCCGCGGCGCAGCCATGACGAGGCGACCACGGTCACGATCGCGGCCCCGGCGGCATAGGTCGGCGTGAAGCCGGCGATCAGCAGGCCGATCAGCACGCCGACCGGCAGAAAGAACTGCAGGCCGCCGCGCCGGAACACCTCGGCGACCGGCGGCGCGTCGTCGTCGAACGCCTGTATGCCGCTGCGCTTCGCCTCGATGCGGACATAGCAGGCGACCGACCAGAAGTAGAGCATCGCCGGCAGCAGCGAGACCGCGGCGATCGTCAGGTACGGGATGTTGGTGTAGGAGGCCATCACGAAGGCGCCGGCCCCCATGATCGGCGGCATGATCTGGCCGCCGGTCGAAGCCGCGGCCTCGGTCGCCGCCGCGAACTTCGGCGGAAAGCCGGCTCGCTTCATCATCGGGATGGTGATGACCCCGGTGGCGGCGACGTTGGCGACGGTCGAGCCGGAGATCGTGCCCATCAGCGCCGAGCCCATGACCGCGACATAGCCGGGTCCGCCGATCATCCGCCGCGCCGCAGCACGGGCCAGGTCGATGATGAACTCGCTGGCCCCCGAGCGGTTCAGGAAGGCACCGAACAGCACGAACATGAAGACATAGGTCGCCGAGATCGAGGCGATGTTCCCGAGCATCCCGTCGTCTGTGTAGAACGTGCGGTACAGCATGGTCTCCAGCGACAGGCCGGGGAAGGTCAACGTTCCCGGCACGTAGCGGCCCCAGACCACGACGTAGGTGAAGGCGGTCGCCATGATCGCCGGGATCAGCAGCCCGGTGGTACGCCGCACGAACTCCAGCACCAGCAGCGGCGCCAGCAGCGTGAACACCCAGTCGTGCCAGAGGAACCGGGCGTTGCGTGCGAAGAACGCCTCCTCGCCCAGCAGCAGGTAGGCGGTGCAGGCCAGCGCCAGCATCGCCAGGCCGATGTCGAGCACGGACGCCAGCCGGGCGCCCGCCGCGGTGCGGGCCCGGAACGCCGGGTACAGCAACGCGCACAGGGCGCCGAAACCGCCGAAATGGATCGCGTTCACCCGGATCTCGGACCAAGTGCCCAGGGTGTTGAAGTAGACGTGCAGGATCGCCAGCGCCGCACCGCCCAGCATCGCCGCGCGGCCGAGTCCGTGGCGGGTGTCGCGCAGATAACGGCCGGAGTCGACGTCGAGGTCTGCCGCCGACGGTGTCAGGGACGAGGTCATCCGGGGCATCCGCTGTGTGGGCCGACGGGCGGCGAAGGGGCGGCGGGCGGACGGCGGACCTGAAGCCCGCCGTCCGCGATCATGCCGGCATCACTTCGCGATCAGCGCATCGGCAACGGTCAGCCCCGCCTCGCGGTAGTACTTCACGGCACCCGGATGCAGTGGGAACGGCGACGACTGCACCGCCTCCTTGATGTCGATCTCCTTGGTCGCGGCATGGATGTTGTTCAGGAAGCCGAGGTTCTCGAAGATCGTCTTGGTGATCAGGTAAACGTCCTCGTCGGGCACGTCGGCGTTTACCGCGAGGTAGTTCGCCAGCCGTGCGGTGCGCACGTCCTTGGGCTGGTTCGGATAGGTGTTCGCCGGGATGGTGGTGAGCGACAGCAGCGAGGTCTTGCCGTTCGCCTTGGCCACGTCCTCCTCATTGAACTCCAGGAACGCCAGCCTGTCGCCGGCGGCGGCCATCGCCTGGGTCAGGCTGCCGGTCGGCAGTCCGGCCTCGAAATTGCCGCCCTGGATAGCGCCGTTCTGCAGGCTTTCGGCGGTCGGCCCGTAGCCCTGGAACACCTGGTCGAACTTCTGGTAGTCGATGCCGAGGTTCGGGAACATCCACTTGTGCATGGTCTCCAGGCCGGAGCCGCGCGCGCCCATCGAGAACTTCTTGCCGTAGAGGTTCGCCATGTCGCCGATCCGGCCGGTCGTGGCCAGGCTCTTCTCGACCACATACTGCTCGTAGTTGTACCAGAGCGGCGTGATGCCGCGCAGGTTCTTCTGGGCGCCCTCGGCCTGGAAAGGCCCCTCGCCGTCGGCGGCGAACTGCGCGACCAGGCCCTGCAGGATAGCGAACTGCGCCTGCTTCTCGCGCAGCAGCTTCACGTTCTCGGTGGAGCCGGCGGAACTGATGGCGCTGAGATCGATCTTCTTGCCGGCCTGCAGCTTGACCTTGATCAGCGTCGCGATCGCTACGCCGACCGGGTAGTAGGTGCCGCCGGTGGTCGCCGTCGTCAGCACGTAGGAGCGGGCGTCCTGAGCCGTCGCCGCCACCGGCGCCGCCACCGCTGCCGCGAGTGCGATCGCCAAGCCGGCGCCCAGCAGCCGTCGGGTACCGTCGCGAGTTCCCTGCGTTTTCGTCATTGTCGCCTCCCATGGTTTCGGTCACGCCTCGATAGGCGTAGAGGTTCCGTTGGCCGGAACTCTCGTGCCGATTACTGGAATTGAACCGTCTGCGCCGTCCAGTTGTCAATGGCGGTGGCCGAAATCGCCCCGCGGCAACCGGCCGGCCGCGTCGGACCACATCCTCGCCGTGCGGAAGGGCGGCCGGGTGGTTCGGCGTTCAGCCGCCGCGGACCAGCTCGTGGACCCGCACGCCCGGGCAGGCGCCGCGGGCGATCTCGCACAGGTGCCGGTGGTGCGTCAGGTAGATGACCTGGCCGACCGTCGCCATCTGCGAAAACAGCCGGCACGCCTCTTCGGCGCGGAAGTCGTCGAAGGTTTCCATGATGTCGTCGGCGACGAACGGCACCGCCCGGCGGGTCTCGGCAAACTCTTGGTAGCCGGCGACGCGCAGCGCCAGATACAGCTGGAAGCGCGTGCCTTTCGACAGCTCCACCGCGAGCTTGGAGCCGCCGTCGGCGGCATTGGCGATCAGGATCTCGCCGTCCTTGTCCGGCTGCGTCGACAGGCCGGCATAGGCGCCGCGGCTGATCGTGCGAAAGGCCTGCGACGCCCGGGTCATCATCGTGCTGCGATGCCGGTCGCGGTAGGCGCGCAGTGCCTGCTCGGCCGCCAGGACCCCGAGCCGCAGGCGCAGGTAGCGGCCGGCCTTGTCCTCCACCTCCAAAAGGATGGTGCGCCGGCGCTCTTCGATGTGCGCCGCAGCGGCGTCGCCGCCGACCGCCTCCAGGCGATCCGCCGCGGAGCGCTGCTCGGCGAACAGGTCGCGCGTGCGCTGGTCCACGTCCTCGAAGCGGGCTCTCAGCTCCGCCAGCTCGACCTCCAATGCCGGCCGGTCGGCGCCGTCGAGGCATGCCTCGGCATCGGCGATCGACGGCACCCGCAGCGCCTCGCGAATCTCCAGCTCGGCCGCCACGATCCGCTCGTCGAGCTCGGCCTTGCGCTCGGCGTCCTGCAGCCGGGCGCCGACCTCGGCCAGCGAGGCGGCACCGAAATGCCGCATCAGCCCGGCCGCCCGCGCGGCATGGACGGCCAGCGCCTCCCCGACCGCCCGGCGCCGTTCGACCGCCTCAGCGCGCGCCTTCTGTCCCTCCGCGCGAGCCGCCGCGACCCGCTGCGCCGCCCGGACCCGCTCCTCGAAGCCCCGCGCCAGCTCCAACGCGTCGCCCGCCTCGGCCGCCAGACCGAGCTGCCGCGCAGCGTCGGCCGCCTCGGTCGCGAAGGCGGCGCAGTCGGCCTCCATCTTGGCGATCCGGTCGAGCAAACCGGATCGCTTCTCGATCGCCGGCCCCAGCTCCGCCAGCGCCTCGAGGCCGGCGCGGACCGAGGCGACCGCGGGCACTGTCCCGCCGTCGCCGAGCCAGCAGCCGGAGCAGGCCTGTGACCACGCCGCTCGCCACTCCGTGTCGGCCGCCACCGCCTTGGTCAAGGCCCGCTCCCGGGCCGTAGCATCCGCACGGCAGGCCGTGACGGTCGCGATCAAAGAGCGCAGCTCGGTGTCGCGCTCCACCGCCACGGCCGCCGACGCCATCAGCGCATCGAAGCCGGCCTCGGGTGGATGGCTGACCCCGGCGGCGTCGAGCGCCCCGGCGAGGGTCGCGCGCGCAGTCGCGGCGCCGGTCTCGGCCTCCTGAAGATCGCGCTCGGCCCGTCGCAGCTCGTCGCGCGCTTCCAGCGCCCGCCCGCGACGTGCCAGCCAGTCCTCGAGCTGTTCGGCGGTCATCGCTGCCGGCAGGTCGGGCGAGATCGTGCCGACCGTCGCTGCGACGGCGTCGACGAGGTCGCGGCGGCAGGCCATCGCGGCCGCCAGAAATTCCCGCGCCTGCGCCAGCTCCGCCTCGCAGACCGCGAGCCGGCGGCTCGACTGGTGCAGCGAGGCGATCTCCTTCTCGTGCCGCAGACGACCGTCCATGACCTGGTCGTCGCGCCGCAGCGCAGCCTCGAACACATCCGCCGACGCCGGATCCAGCAGCCGCCGATGCACGGCCCAGGACTGCTCGCGAGCCGACCGGGCCGCGGCCGCGTCGGCGTCGGTCACCACGTCGGCGACCGTCGTCATCGCCTGCAGTTCGGCGTCGAGCCGGAGCCGCTCGCGATCCAGACGCTCGACCTCGCCGGCAAGCCGGTCGGTCTTCTGCCCGGCCTCCCGCAGTCCCGTCTTCAGGCGCTCGATCTCGCCGGCCGCGGGGACCGGCAGTGCCGCAAGTTCCTCGGCACCGCCCGACCACGGGCGCAGCGCGGCCAGCCGCTCGTCCAGAACCTCGCGCAGCGCCGCCACGGACCGGCCGGCCAAGCGAAGCCGCGCCTGATGATCGTGCTGGCGCAGCGCCGAGACCGTTCCGGCGAGTGCGGCGGCCGGGGCACCGCCGCGGTCCTCCGCCACATCGGCCCCGCCGGCGGCGGCTCGCAGCATCGCGACGGCGGCGTCGAGGCGCTCGGCGGCCCGCTCACGCTCCCCGCCGGCGGCCACGAGCGCCGCCTCGATCCCGGAGCGCCGCTCGATCAGCTCCCGCAGCGTGCCGACGGCGGTGGCGGGGATCACCAGGCGGCCGGGATCGGGCTCCCCTGCCCGGCCCAGGCGGGCGAGGATGCCGGCAAGCGCCAGCTCGACGTCCCGCAGCTGCAGCCGGCGCTCCGGGATGTCCTTGCAGGCGGTGACGTAGCGGGACCGCGGCTCCTCCAGACGCTCCAGTCGGCCGGCAGCGGCCAGGGCCGCCTCGTCGACCACGGCCGCGTCGAGCTCGGCCGAGAGGCGCCGGACCTCGGCGTCTATTCCCTCGGCGCGGGTCGCCAGCGACACCTCCGCCGCCTGCAGCGCCGGCAACTCGTCGCGCAGCCCGAGCGGCGGCGGCGGCAGGTCCGCAAGCGGGGCCAGCCGTTGCCGCAGGTCGCGCAGCGCCGTCAGCCGCGGCCAGGCGCCGAGATGCCGTTGGACCTCGTCCAGCCGCGCCTGGATTCGGCCGCGCCCGGCGATCGCCTGCTCGTATTGCGCTGCCGCCCGGTCACGAGCCTCGACCAGCCGGGCGTAGTCGGACGCCAGGGTGTCGATGCGGTCGCGTTCATCCTTCAGTGCCGCCAGGGTATCCTTGAGTTGCGACAGCACGCCGCTGCGGGCGCGGAACCTGTAGAAGCCGTCCGCCTCGGTCCGGATGTCGGACAGGCTGTGGCTCAGCTCGGCGAGGCCGGCGCTGGCGGAAAAAAGCAGCCGGCCGAGCTCGCCCCTGCTCTCCAGGATGCTCTTGCCGCCGGCCTCCAGCGTCTCGTCGTCGAGCGAGAACATGGTGCGGTAGGCGTCGCGGTCGATGCCGCCGAGCTCGCCCAGCAGCACCCCGTCGGCGACCGGCTGCCCGTCGTGACCGAGCAGGCCGCGGCGCACCCGCGCGACCTCGCGGACTCCGGACGGCAGCTCCACCACCGCTCCGATCCGCATCGACGGGTAGGGGTGGAGGAAATTGTACCGGCTGCGCGGCTCGATGCCGAACAGCAGGTCCAGGAAGGCGTTGAGGGTCGTCGACTTGCCGGCCTCATTCGGCCCGTAAACGATGTGCAGGTCAGGCTCGCCCTCGCGGCGCTCGCCGAAATCGATGCGATGGTCGGTGAACCGGCCATAGCGCGTGAGGTCCAGGCGACGCAGGCGCATCAGGCGTTCCCGGCGCCCGGAGGCGCTTGCAGCAGCGCCAGGACATCGTCTGCCCCGTCGCGGGCCAGGGCGGCGACCGCGGCGGCGAAGCTTTCCTCATCGCTGCCGAACAGCGCCCGGCATTCCGGCGGCAACTGGGCGCGCAGTTCCTCGGCCACCCCCGTCGCTTCGGCGCGGAAAGCGTCCGAGCCCAAGATCTCCGCGGAAATCAGCTGCCGCAGTTCGGCGACGGGATCGCCGCCGCCTTCGCCCTGGGCGGCCGGCGGCCGGCACGCGACATCGAGCTTCTCGATCCGGCAGCCGCCGACGAGCGAGGCGCGGTCGTCCGCCTCGGCCTTCAGGAGATAG
>Ga0209024_1000348_pt1 | contig 85908 bp, 75 predicted proteins | sample AutmiccommunBRH5_FD_187380 | JGI IMG/M metagenome (GOLD analysis project Ga0209024, IMG submission 187380) | Deep subsurface microbial communities from Mt. Terri, Switzerland - Autotrophic microbial communities BRH/5 (SPAdes) (version 2) | ecosystem: Environmental > Aquatic > Deep subsurface >...
TGGGGTCCTTGAAGTCCATGCCGATGAAGGTGTCGTTGCCGTGCCACGCCTTCAGGCGCTGCTTGATGATGCGGTAGCCGCCATTGTTGCAGAGCACGAAGACGACCGGCAGCTTCCGGCTGGCCGCACTCCACAGCGCCTGGATGCTGTACATGGCGCTGCCGTCGCCGATCACGGCGACGACCCGCCGCTCCGGCTGGGCGATCTGCGCGCCGACCGCCGCCGCGATGCCCCAGCCGATGCCGCCGCTGACGTTGCCGAGGTAGGAGTAGCGGTCCTTGTACGGCAGGTATGTGTTGAGCGCCGCCGCCGTGGTGATGCCCTCGTCGACGACCACCACGTCGTCCGGCAGCATCGCGCAGAGCGACATCATCAGCCAGTCGGCGCTCATCGGCGTCTGGCCGGCCTTGGCCTTCGCCGCCTCGATGCGCTTCGCCTTCGTCGCGGTCCAGTTGCGGTCGGCGAGTGCGGCCACGGTCGCGGCGTTGCGCTTCGCGCGCGCCTCGCCGCCCATCTCGGCCAGCAGCGGCGTCAGGACCTTCAGTGTCTCCTTCACGTCGGCGCGCACCGCCATGGCGGCGGCGTAGTTCTTCCCCATCTCCCAGTCGCGCTGGCCGATCTGAACGACCTTCATGTGCGGCGGCAGCGGGTCGACCTCGCTGTAGATCGACATGCGCAGCACGTCGGAGCCGACGCAGATCAGGGTGTCGTACGGTTCGAGCAGGGCGCGGACCTGCTTCTGGTCGCGCGACGGCTGGCCGAGGAACAGCGGATGCTCGGACGGGAAATGCGCGCCCGTCACCACGGTCTGCTGATAGACCGGCGCGCCCAGGGCGTCGGCGAAGGCGCCGGCCTCGTCGAAGGCGTCGCTGGTGACGATCTCGTGGCCGGCAATGATCAGCGGCTTCTCCGCCGCCAGCAGCATTTCAGCGAGCGCCCGCAGCGTCTCGTCCGAGGGTCGTGCCTTCGTGTCGACGCGCGTCGCCTCGCCGATCTCGATCGCGCCGAAATCGTTCAGGATGTCGCCGGGCAGCGAGATGAAGACGGGCCCGGTCGGCTCGGTCATCGCCACCTTCGCGGCGCGGTGCATGGTGCGCGGCAGGTCGGCGAGCCGCGTCACCTCGGTCGCCCACTTCACGACGGGGCTCGCGATCGGCACCAGCGGCGCATAGAGCAGCGGTTCGGTGAGGCCGTGGCCCTGTTCCTGCTGACCGGCCGTGACGATCAGCGGCGTGCCGGAGACGTAGGCGGTGTAGAGCGTACCCATGGCGTTGCCCAAGCCAGGCGCCACATGGACGTTGCACGCCGCCAGCTTGCCCGACGCGCGGACATAGCCGTCCGCCATCGCGATCACGACCGATTCCTGCAGGCCGAGCGTGTAGCCCATGTCCGGATAGTCGGTGAGCGCATGCATCACCGGCAGTTCGGTGGTGCCGGGATTGCCGAACATCTCCGTCACGCCCTCGCTGCGCAGGAGTTCGATGAAGGCGTTGCGGCCGCTGATCCGGTTGGTCGGGCTACTGTCGGGCATGTCCTGTCTTTTCTCGCTTCGGCGGGAGGGCGCAGTCTCGCCCCCGGCGGAGATGCGCGCAAGTAGCCGGCGGCGGACGTGGAGCGTCGTCCAGCCAGGCGCAGGATCGCCGGCCCAGCCTATGGCAAGGCGGTATGCCTGCTGACTATGGACGCGCCCGATCCTTTTGCCGAATTCCACCGAACAAGCTGAGGCTGCATCGATAACATACCAGAGGTTGTATTTTGTTCTTCAGCCGAAACCGTCGCTCTTGTCCGACGTCTTTCGCAAGGCTGGCTGTTTACCGCCTCTGTCAGGTGGCGCTGATCGCCACCAACTCCACACCTTCTTCGACCATGTCGCCGACCTGGAACGCGATCCGCTCCACCGTGCCGTCGCCCGGCGCCGCGATCGTGTGTTCCATCTTCATCGCCTCCAGCACGATCAGCGGAGTGCCGCGCCGTACGGTGTCCCCGGCCTTGGCCAGGACGCGCACGATCTTGCCCGGCATCGGCGACGTCAGCTTTCCGCCGCCGGTGTCCTGCGCCGCGGCTGCGGCGGGGTCGTGGCGCAGCAGCCGGTGCGCGCGGCCGCCATCCATGACGATGACCGTGTCGCCGTCGGCGATGACGGCCGCGCGGATGCGCCGTCCGCCGAGGTCGGCGGCAAGCGTGCCGTCCGCCTCCGCCTCCGCCGACGCATCCATCTCGCCGCCCGGCAGCGTCAGTCGCCAGCCGGCGCCGCGATGGCGCACGGCGATTTCGACCGGCGCATCGCCGTCCCGGAAGCGCACGGTCTCGACCGCCTCGCCGTTCAGCCGCCAGCCATTGGTCAGATTCCAGGGCGACCAGGGGTCGGCGCTGCGCGCTGCCGCCGCGGCGACTGCGGCGCGCCGCTCGATCAGGACCTGACAGGCCGCCAGGGCCAGGACGCGGTCGCTCGCGGGCTGGCTCGACGGCAGCAGGTCGCCGGCATGGCGGTCGATGAAGCCCGTGTCGACCTCGCCCGCCGCGAACGCCGGGTGGGCGGCGATCTCCAGCAGATACTGCCGATTCGTGTTGACGCCGCCGATGACGGTCGCCGCCAGCGCCTTCGTCAGGCGGCGCACCGCGGCCGGCCGGTCGTGGTCCCAGACGATCAGCTTGGCGATCATCGGGTCGTAATGGACGCTGATCGCGTCGCCCTCGCGCACCCCGGTGTCGACCCGCACGTGCGGTCCTTCGACCGGCATGCTCAGCCGGTTCAGGTTGCCGGTCTGGGGCAGGAAGCCGCGGCCGGGATCCTCGGCATAGAGCCGGACCTCGATGGCGTGACCGTCCTGGCGCACATCGTCCTGGCGCAGCGGCAGCGGCTCGCCCGAGGCGACCCGCAGCTGCCACTCGACGAGGTCGAGGCCGGTAACCAGCTCCGTCACCGGATGCTCGACCTGCAGGCGGGTGTTCATTTCGATGAAGTAGAAGGATCCGTCCTGGCCGAGCAGGAACTCCACGGTGCCGGCGCCGGAATAGTCGATCGCCTGCGCCGCCGCGACGGCGGCCGCGCCCATCGCCCGGCGCGTCGCCTCCGGCAGGCCGGGTGCGGGCGATTCCTCGAAGACCTTCTGGTGGCGCCGCTGGATTGAGCAATCCCGCTCGAACAGGTGGATGGCGTTGCCGTGGCTGTCGCCGAAGACCTGCACCTCCACATGGCGCGGGCGCTGCAGGTACTTCTCGATCAGCACCGTGTCATCGCCGAAGGCGCCTTTCGCCTCGCGCTTGGCCGCCGCAACCGCCGCCTCGAACTGGTCGGCGCGCTCGACGACGCGCATGCCGCGGCCGCCGCCGCCGGCCGACGCCTTGACCAGTACCGGGTAGCCGATCTCATCCGCCGCCCGTTGCAGCACGCCCGGGCCCTGGTCGGCGCCGTGATATCCCGGCACCAGCGGCACGCCCGCCGTGCGCATGATCTCCTTGCTGGCGCTCTTCGACCCCATCGCGCGGATGGCGCGCGCCGAGGGGCCGACGAAGACCAGGCCGTCGTCGCGGCAGGCTTCCGCGAAATCGGCATTCTCCGACAGGAAGCCGTAGCCGGGATGGACGGCGGCCGCACCCGTCTCGCGCGCCGCCTTCAGGATCGCGCCGATGTTCAGGTAGCTCTCGCGCGCCGACGCCGGGCCGATGACCACCGCCTCGTCGGCGAGCCGCGCGTGCAGGGCGTTGCGGTCGACCTCGGAGCAGACGGCCACGGTGCGCACGCCCATCCGCCGCGCCGTGCGGACGATGCGGCAGGCGATCTCGCCGCGGTTGGCGATCAGGAGCGATTCGATCATCGGGTTCTGTCCGTTTTCGGGCGTTTCCGTGCGGCCTGTTGATCGGGCCGCTTGCTTAGTGCGTCTACTCAGGGGGGCCAGGCGGCGGGATGCGTTCCCAGCGGCACCGACGGCCGTTCCCAATAGGGCGGGGTCTCCGGCAGGCGCGCCGCCGGCGCCACGTGCGAGACGCGCCCGAAGGGCGTGTCTGAGACCTGGATCAGGTCGCCGATGGTCTCCAGCTTCAGGTCCGGCTGCGCCATGCCGTCGATCCGGCCCAGGCTTTCGATCCAGTGGCCGGTCCGCGCGAGCGAGACGCGCACGTGCCAGCTGCCGCCCTCGCGGCTGCGGCGCAGCAGGCCGACCATGGCGCCGAAGGCCGCGAGGTAGCCGGTGGCGTGATCCAGCGCCTGGCAGGGCAGGTGCTTCGGGCCCTCGTGGCCGGCGGCGCGGCCCTCCTCGTGGGCGATGCCGCTGACCGATTGCAGCAGGCTGTCGAAGCCGCGGCGGTCCCGCCACGGGCCGTCGTAGCCATAGGCGCAGATGCTGACATAGACGATGCCGGGACGCAGGGCGGCGACCTCGCCCGGGCCGAAGCCGCGCGCCGCGATCGTGCCGGGGCGGTAGCCCTGGACGAAGACGTCGGCCTTGCGGATGAGGTCGCGCAACGTCTCGCGGCCGCCCTCGGAGCTCAGGTCGACATGGCTCGAGAGCTTGCCGCGGCCGGTATCTATCACGAGGGTGGGCACGAAGGGCAGGTGGGGTGCCGCGACGCGCATGACCTGGGCGCCGTGCTCCGCCAGGGTCCGGCCGCAGACCGGACCGGCGATGACGCGGGTCAGGTCGAGTACGCGCACGCCGCCCAGCGGCCGGCCGACGTTCGCCATCGGCTCCGCCGGCGCGTCGCCGATCCGCGCGATGTCAAACAGCGGCTGGCCGGCCACGGCCTGCCCCTGGGGATGGGCCCGCCACTCGTCCGGCGAGCGCACCATGCCGGCGCACATCCCGGCCTCGGCCAGCGAGTCCTCCAGCCGGGCCGCCTCCCAGCCCTCGATCGCCCGCGCCACCGCCGCCCTGTCGTCGGCGCAGCCCAGCACGCGCAGCACCCCATCGCGGTGATGCGGGAAGTTCGTGTGCAGCTGGATCCAGCGCCCGTCCCCCGCCCGGTAGAAACCCGCGATCGGACTCCATGGATCGGGCGGCACGGCGTCGTCCACCCGCATGTAGCGCTCGCTGCGGAATGCCGCGGCGGCGCCGCGGATGTCGACGGCGACCGCCTGCGGCCGGCCGGAACGTTCGTGCCAGATCTCCGCTGCGGCCAGGGCGGTCGCGCCGATGGAGGCGAGCGCGGCCGCACCCACCCGATAGGTCGAGGGAAGGACAGGATCGTCGCCGTGAAGGTCGATCCTGCTCAGTGCCTCGGCGTCGCAGCCGGCATCGGTCCAGATCCGCTCCAGAGCGTCCTTCGGGGTCTTCGCTCGGTCCATCGCTTGGCGATCCATGATTGGCGGCCGCGGCGGGAATGGCCGGCAGGGGCCAGGATGCCGACGGACCGTATGAGGCCGCCGGGGACGGCGCAGGTCAAGGGCCGTAGCCGACACAATTCGTCACGACCATAAATTTGTAACATATTGACTGAATTTCATGTGATGTGCTGCATTTTCTCCGGGCGGTTTCTTGCTTGGGGGAGGGGAGATGGAGAGGGTGGAGAGGGAGCGCCGTTTGGCGCTCGCCCGGTCGAAGGCCGATGCTGCGGCAGCCGCGCAGGCCGAAGGGCGGTGGCGGTTCGCCTCCGACCTCTATGCTACCGCTGCTGCGATCGTGGAGCCGCTCGACGATGCGCTCTGGCAGGAGTGGACGTTTTATCGCGCGCAGGCGCTTGTAGCCCTGGGCGATGCGCGTGAGGAAGCGGCGCCCTACGAGGAGGCGTTGGTCCTCTTCCGGGACAGGCTGCTCCCCCGCACGCCGAGAGGTGCCGCGCCAGCCGTATGGGCGACGCTGCAGGCCGCACAATCCAACTGCCTGCGCGGCCTCGGGCAATGCTCGGGATCCGGCGAGGCCCTGCGTTCAGCAGTCGAGGCGCAACGGACGGCACTGGAGGAACGATCACCCGACGCTGATGTCGAAGGGTATCGCCGCAGCCAGTACAATCTCGGCAATACGCTTCTCTCACTTTGGGAGGTCCAGACCGATGCCGCCCATCTGGACGGGGCGGTGGCGGCGTTCCGCGCGGTCCTTGCTGCCCGGCGAGATGCAGATGACGATCTCCGCAGGGCCGTTGTCCTCTGCCGCCTCGCGCTGGCCCACCGTCGCGCGGCGGAGAGCGGCGACCCGGAGCGCCTGCGGGACGCGTTCGCGGCATCCTTCGGTGCACTGCTCGACGCGGCCGAATCGAATGATCCTGCGGACCTCCGTGCGGCGGTAGAGAGTTCCATCGAGATTTTCCTGTTCCTCGCGGAACGCGGTCACAGTGACGAGACGCTTGGTTATTACGCCGAGCTGTTCGCGTTTTTGGACACGGTGTTCGCGGCGCGCGCCGGCGCTGTCGTGGCCGAGCAGCGCCCGCTCGTCAAGCTTGTCGAGCGGGGCGCGGGGCTACGGCAGTCGCTGGACCTGGGGCCGCCCGTGCTGCCCTCGTCGCTCGGTGTGGCGAAAGGTGACGGCAGCGACGCCGATGCAGATCCGGGCGATCCCGGCGGTGCGCCACGGCCGCGTCCGGCGGGGATCAGCGACGAGGTTCACGGGGAGCAGGTGGCGATCGCGGCGAAGCTGGCCGGTTGCGCCGCGGCGGCGCGGAGCCGCAACGATTTCGCCGAGGCTGCACTGTTCTTCGGAGCGGCGGCGGCCGCTGCCGCTCCGGTCGATGTCGATCTGCAGCAGGGATACCTCTTCGACAGGGCGCTGAACCTTTACGAATGGGGCTCCGCCGATCGCGACGACAGCCCGCTTCTGGAAGCGCTGCACGTCTACCGGACGCAATTGCTGCCGCTCTGTCCGCGTCGCGTCCGGCCGGCGGCGTGGGCGGCGATCCAGCGCGGCATGGGCAACGCCCTGCGTACACACGGCCGCAACCGGAATGACACGAGCATCCTGCGGGAGGCCATCGACGCCTTCCGATCGGCACTGGAGGTCGTCGATCGCGACGCCCAGGCAGCCGAATGGGCGCAGATCCAACGGGAAGTGGGCGACGCCTATCGCCTGGTCGGCGATATCGACCGGGGTTTCGACGACGAGGCTCTCGAATCCTACAGAGCCGCTGCGGAAGTCCATGAAAGGGACGGCGCGGAACTCGATTTGGCCATGACGCGGATGGGAATGGGGCTGCTGTTCTTCCGGCAGGCGGCCCGCGCGCGCAGCGCATCCCTGGCGGCTCGGGCCGTGGCAATGCTGGTGGACGTGCATAGGAGGGCGTTGCGCGACCAGTCTTCCGACGCCATCGCGACCGTCCGTCATCACCTCGACCGGGCGCGGGATCTTCTGGCCGACCTGGAGGGGTGAACCTGTTCCACGGCATCGCCCGAGGTGGAGAGAGGGATGAAGGAGATCGAACGGCAGCGCCGGTTGGCGCTCGCGCGGGGCAAGGCCGCGTTGGCGGAGGCGGCTTTCGAACGCCATGACTGGGCAGCGGCACGCGACCTTTATGCGACCGCAGGCGCCATCGCGGAAGGGCACGACGACGCGCTGTGGCGCGAATGCGTCTTCTACCGGGCATGCTCATTGGACGAGATCGGGCAGGCGAACGACGATCCGGCGTCGTTGACGGAAGCGATCGTGCTGTTCCGGGATGTTCTCCGGGCGCGCGCGATCGAAGAAGGCGACACGTGGTTTCAGGGGCTGCACAACGCGGCGCTCGCTGGCGCTTTGGTGAATTTGGGCTTGCTCCGCAAGGATGCCGCCCTGCTGACCGAAGCGGTCGCCGCGCACCGGGCGGCGATCTCAAGCCGTCCCGCCGAGGCCGTGCCGGAGCATCACGCGCGCAGTCAGTACAATCTAGGCGTGACGCTCATGGACCTCGCCCAATTGGAGCCGGACCGGCGCTACCTGGAGGAGGCGTTGGCAGCCTACCGCGCGGCACTCGCCGCTACCGAAGACCCGGAAATTCCATATGGCAGGGCCGAAACCCTGAGGCGGGCGGCCGTCGCCTGTGCCGAACTGGCCGAACATGACGAGGCGTACTTTCGCGATTCCCTTGCCTATTTCTTTCAGGGGCTGCGCGAAGCGCACCTCAACGAGGAAGTGCCGCTCGCCCAGCTTATAGCGGGCCAGATGAAAAGCCTGCTGATGCGTATCCTGCGCATCGAACACTACTGCGACAAGCTGGGTTATATCGCCGAATTCTTCGCGTTTCTCGATGCCGATATCCTCAGCGATCTTGGTCATGAGATCTACGGGCAATTCTCGGAGATCCAGGAGATCGCGGACGAACTGCGGGCGGTGCTGGACCTCGGGCCCATGCCGAAGCCGTCTCCGTCGGACCCGGCGCCTCTACCGGCCGCGCACCATCAGCCCGGCGTCCGCGAAACCGGCATTTCCGAAGGCCTCGACCTTAAGCTCGACGTGCCGCCACCGCCGAAGGCACCGGGAGTGCCCCGCGACGAGCAATCCGCGATCGCGAAGAAATTGGGGGGATATGCCGAGGCGGCGGCCGACCGGGGCGACTATCGCGGTGCGGCCGGCTTCTATGGAGCAGCTGCCGCGGCGATGGCGCCGTTCGACGAGGCTGAAGAGTGTGCGTACCTCGAACTCCAGGGGGAGATGCTGCTGCATCACGGGTTCCCGTATCTGGACACGAAGGTGCTCCGGCAGGCTCTCCATCTCTATTCTCGGCGCTTGCTGCCCATGAAGCCGCGGTCGACGCATCCCCAGGGCTGGGCCAAAGCGCAGGCGAATATCGGGATGATCTACCGCTATCTGGGAATCGCGGACGACGATCCGGTGACACTGACCCACGCCGCTGCCCATCTGCGCGCTGCCCTGGAAGTGGTCACGCCGGCGGCATCTCCGGAGCGCTGGTGCAGACTGCAGTTGCGGCTGGGAGGTGTTCTGGGAAAGCTCTTCGAACTCGGTGACGGGGACTGGTATGTACAGGATGCGATCGACGCATTCTTCGCAGCGCTCGAGTTGATCTCCAAAGAAGAGGAGCCGAGGCTCTGGGCGACGACGCTTCGCGACGTGGCGGTTCTCCTTCTCCACCTTGCCGAAAGGTCCGGCGATCCAGACCATGCCAAGCTCGCGCTGAAGGGATTTGAGCCCCTGCGAGACTTGTTGGCGGGCACGGGCACGGGCGCAGGCGACGAGGCGCAGTTGCAGCGCCTCGACGAACAGATCGCTAAGGCGCGGAAACTCGCTGGCCTATGATTTGTCTTCTTGCCTACATCCTGAAAACGCCAAAAGTCGTCCGTTCGACCGGCGCATTCAACGCCGCCGAGAGCGACAGGCCGAGCACCGTCCGGGTATGCGCCGGATCGATGATGCCGTCGTCCCAGAGGCGCGCGCTGGCATAGTAGGGGTGGCCCTGGGTCTCGTACTGTTCGAGGATCGGCGCGCGAAACGCGGCTTCCTCCTCGGCCGGCCAGGTCTCGCCGCGCGCCTCGATGCCGTCGCGGCGCACCTGCGCCAGCACGTGCGCCGCCTGTTCCCCGCCCATGACCGAGATGCGCGCGTTCGGCCACATGTAGAGGAAGCGGGGCCCGTAGGCACGGCCGCACATGGCGTAGTTGCCGGCGCCGAAGCTGCCGCCGACGATCACCGTCAGCTTCGGCACGCGGGCGTTGGCGACCGCCATCACCATCTTGGCGCCGTCCTTGGCGATCCCGCCGGCCTCGTATTTGCGGCCGACCATGAATCCCGTGATGTTCTGAAGGAATATCAAGGGGATGCCGCGCTGTGCGCACAGTTCGATGAAGTGCGCGCCCTTCTGGGCCGACTCCGAGAAGAGGATACCGTTGTTGCCGATGATGCCGACTGGATAGCCCCAGATGCGGGCGAAGCCGCAGACCAGCGTCTGGCCGTAGAGCGCCTTGAACTCGTCGAATTCGCTGCCGTCGACGGTGCGCGCGATGATCTCCCGCACGTCATAGGGTTTCTTTGTGTCCGAGGGCACTACACCGTAGACTTCATCCGTCGGGTAAAGTGGATCCCGCGGCTCGTCGATCGCGATGTCCGGCCGCTTCACGCCGTTCAGATTGGCTACGATCCGCCGCGCGATGGCCACGGCATGGTGGTCGTCCGCCGCATAATGGTCGGTGACGCCGGAGATGCGCGAATGCACGTCGGCGCCGCCCAGGTCCTCGGCGCTGACCACTTCGCCGGTCGCCGCCTTCACCAGGGGCGGGCCGCCGAGGAAGATCGTGCCGTTGCCCTTCACGATGATCGCCTCGTCCGACATCGCCGGGACATAGGCGCCGCCGGCCGTGCACGAGCCCATCACCACGGCGATCTGCGGGATGCCCGCCGCAGACATGTTCGCCTGGTTGAAGAATATCCGACCGAAATGTTCGCGGTCGGGGAAGACGCCGTCCTGTTCCGGCAGGTTGGCACCACCGGAATCGACCAGATAGATGCAGGGCAGGCGGTTCTGCTGGGCGATCTCCTGGGCGCGCAGATGCTTCTTCACCGTGACGCCGTAGTAGGTGCCGCCCTTCACCGTGGCGTCGTTGGCGACGATCACGCACTCCCGGCCCGCGACGCGCCCGATGCCGGTGACGATGCCGGCCCCCGGCACTTCGTCGCCATACATGCCGTGCGCCGCCAACTGGGAGAACTCCAGGAATGGCGATCCCGGGTCGAGCAACGCCTGCACCCGGTCGCGCGGCAGCAGCTTGCCGCGCGAGAGGTGACGCTGGCGCGCCCGCTCGCCGCCGCCCAGTTCGACCCGCGCCACCTGCGCGCGGAGGTCGGCGACCACCGCCCGCATCGCTTCCGCATTCTTCTTGAACTCGGCCGAGCGCGGCATGACCGCGGATTTGATCACTGGCATCGGTCTTCTTCTCGTTCCGGTCGTTCGGTCCGGTCGTGTGGTTCGGCTTCGTGAGTCGGCTTCGCCAGTCGGGCGCTCAGTTCCCGCCGCCGTGGAAGTCGCGCCGGCGGTCGCGGCGCCGCTCGAGGAAGGCCTTCGCCGTGGCCTGCGGCTCTCCCGTGCCGAAGGCCTCGGCCGCCATGCGTGCGCCGGCCTCGACGGTGGCGTCCCACGCCGCCTGGGTGACCTCGCGCGCCCGCTGCTTGGTCAGCCGCACGGCGTTCGGCGGCTTTTCGGCGAGCGACTGAGCGATCCGCTTCGCATCGGTCAGCAGCAGGTCCTCCGGCACCAGGAAGTCGATCAGTCCGAACTTCAGGCAGGTCTCCGCATCGACCAGTTTCCCCGACAGTGCCAATTCCTGCGTGCGGGACAGGCCGATCGACATCAGCATGATCCACGAGCCCAGCACGCTCGGCAGGCCGGCATTGATCTCCGGCTGCGCCATCCGGACACCCGGGTGCGCGACGCGCACGTCCGAATGCAGCGCCATCTGCAGGCCCGCTCCCGTCGCAAGGCCGTTCATCGCCACGACGATCGGCTTGTCCAGGTCGCGGATCGCCTGGTAGAGGCGTCCCAGGTCGCGCACCCAGGCCGCGCCGCCCGCGGCGTCGAGCGGCGCCAGTTCGCCCAGGTCCTGCCCTGCGGTGAAGGCGCGGTTGCCGCTCCCGGTCAGGACGATCGCCCTGACCGACGCATCGGCGTTCAGTTCGCCCATCGCGGCGATGAGTTCATGCCGCATCGTCCGGTCGACGGCGTTCAGCACGTCGGGACGGTTGAGCAGGACGGTCGCAATCGCACCGTCGCGGTCGACGAGGATCGTTTGTCTCACCGGGCGTCTCCTTCTTCCCACCGCATGAATAGCCCGGTCCGCGCCGGCCCGCATCCCCCCGGCGTCGTCGTGGCGCTCTCGATCGTTCCTTGCTCATCGAAGCCGACAGCCGCCACTATGCGCTCCAACCGCCGGCGCGGTTTCGCGGTGCCGGCTTCGAGGGGAGCGAACATGACCGACCAGACCATCCGCATCGGCCTCATCGGCGCCGGGCGCAACACCCGCGACCGCCACGTCCCCGGCCTGCTGGCCCAGAAGGGCGTCGAGATCGTCGCCGTCGCCAACCGTTCGCTGGAGTCGAGCACGAAGGCGGCCCAGGCGCTCGGCCCGCACGTGCGGCCCGCCGGCGACTGGACCGAGATCCTCGACATGGACGACGTCGACGCGGTCTGCATCGGCACCTGGCCCTACATGCACGCGCCGATCACGATCGAGGCGCTCGACGCCGGCAAGCACGTGCTGTGCGAGGCGCGCATGGCGATGGATTCGCTCGAGGCGAAGGACATGCTCGCCGCCTCGCGCCGCAACCCGAGCCTGGTCGCCCAGATCGTGCCGGCGCCGCACACGCTCGCCTTCGACCGGACGATCATGGACATGATCGCCGCGGGCGAGATCGGCGAGGTCATCGCCCTCGACGCGCGGGTCACCGTCGGCAGCGACTTCCCGGATCCGAAGTCCCCGCTGCACTGGCGCCAGGACCGCGACCTGTCCGGCAACAACGTCATGGCGATGGGCATCTGGTACGAGGCGATGATGCGCTGGGTCGGGCCGGCATCGTCGGTCTTCGCCGTCGGCCAGAGCGTCGTGCGCCACCGCGTCGACGAGCACGGCCGCCGCGTGCCGATGACCATCCCCGACCATGTCGACATCGTCGGCCGGCTGGAGACGGGCGGCCAGATGCGCTTCGCCATCTCCACCGTTGTCGGTCATGCGCCGATGGGTGCCGAGGTCTTCATCTTCGGCACCGAAGGCACCCTGCGGCTCAGCATCGACAAGGCGGGCAAGATGGGGCTGGAGGCCGGCAAGCGCGGCGGCAGCGGTCTCTCGGAGGTTCAGGTCGACCCGGCCAAGCGCGGCGGCTGGCGCGTCGAGGAAGAGTTCATCAACGCCGTCCGCGGCACAGAGGCGGTGACGCACACCGACTTCGTGACCGGCGTGAAGTACATGGAATGGACGGACGCCGTGGCGCAGTCGCTGCGCCACGGCGTCGCCGTGAAGCTGCCGCTGGTCGAAGCCCGCGGCGGCTGATCCGGAGAGGTTCGGCCGTCGCTTCCCGGCGGCGGCCGTACCGCTCTCAGCTTTCCAGGCGCAGGATCGACAGCGCCACGGCCTTCGCCCGGGGCACCATCGTGTCGAGGCGCAGCCATTCGGTCGGCGAGTGTGCCTCGCCGCCGATCGGGCCTGTGGCGCAGACCGTCGGTGCGCCGACGGCGGACGTGAAGCCCGAATCGGCCGAACCGCCGGTGAACTCGCCCTCGATCTTCAGGCCGGCCGCCTCTGCGGCGCAGGCGGTGTAGAGGTCGAAGACGTTCCTGCTCTCCGGCGTCTGGTTCAGCGGCAGGAACTGGCGGCCCTCGGTGATCGCCGTCGTCGTGCCGGGCAGGTGCGTCTCGGCCAGGATCGCCTCAATCTTCTCGACGATCTCCAGGCGCCGCTCTTCGGTCACGAACCGCACGTCGACCTGCGCCTTCGCCCAGGGTGCCACCGTGTTGACCGACGAGCCGCCCTCGATCAGGCCGACATTCACCGTCGTACCGGTTTCGAAGTCGGTCAGGGCGTGCAGCTTCTGGATCTTGCGCGCCAGTTCCTCGATGGCGCTGACGCCGTCCTGCGGCCGTCCGCCGGAATGGGCGGCCTTGCCCGTCACCTCGAACTTGAAGAACCAGGCGCCCTTGCGGCCGGTCACGACGTTGCCGCTCGGACGTCCCGGCTCGGCGTTGAACACGGCCCGGGCGTTCTGCGCCTCGCGCTCGATGACCGGGCGCGAGCCGGGGGAGGCGATCTCCTCGTCCGACGTGTAGAGCAGGACGATCGGGTTGCGCGCGCCGCCGAACTTCTTGAAGGCCTCGGCGATGAAGGTGTTCATCACGAGGCCCGCCTTCATGTCGGCGACGCCGGGGCCGTAGGCCATGTCGCCCTCGATGCGGAACGAGCGGTCGGCGACGGTGCCGTCCGGGAAGACCGTGTCGCGGTGGCCCATCAGGACGACGTGCCGGTTGCCCGCACCCGCGCCCGTCGCCGGAATGACGGCACGGATGCAGTCGCCGTAGGTGCCGTGCGGCACGCGTTCGCTCTGGATGCCGCGCTCGGCCAGATGACGCTCGAACACCGCTCCGACCGCATCGACGCCGGCCTTGTTGTAGCTGCCCGAATCGATGTTCACGACCTCGCGCAGAAGGTTCGTCATCGCCTCGCGCTGTCCGTCGAGCCAGGACAGGATCTGCTGCTCGGTACCGTTCGCCGTCATCGCATTCCCTCCGCAGGCCACCCCGGCGGCCTTCGTTTCGGTTCTTACGCCGATGGCAATCCCATGGCGACGGCGCAGAGGCAAGTGTCGCGGCGGTTTCGCGAGGACCGGCAAGGCGGCGGCCTTGTCCGGGCGGTACCCGCCGGACATGATGTCCGGACAGTCCGGAACGGGTCTCAGAGGTATTTGAAATGTCGGTTAGTCGGACGGGCCGCGTCGCTGCGGCCTTCGTCACCGGTTGTGCGGTCGCCTTCGTCGCGTCGGCGCAGGCGCAGGAATTGCCGCCGAACATCGCCTGGACGGCCTACGACGTCGGCTCGTCCGGCTATTCCCAGGCGGTCGGCATCGGTGCGGCGCTGAAGAACGAGCGCGGCGTGACGCTGCGCGTGCTGCCGGGCAAGAACGACGTGTCGCGGCTCGTGCCGCTGCGCGAGAAGAAGGTCCACTTCTCGGCCTTCGGCGTCGGCGCCGTCCAGGCGATGGAGGGCACCGACACCTTCGGCTCGAAGGAGTGGGGGCCGCAGGCCATCGAGATCCTGATGATGTCCAACCCGGATTCCTGCTCGCAGCTTCTGGTCGCCGGCGACATCGGCGTGAAGACGGTGGCCGACCTGCGCGGCAAGCGAGTCGCCTGGGTCAAGGGCGCACCCGGCCTCAACTACAATGCCTACAGCATCCTGCAGTTTGCCGGCCTCGGCTGGGACGACGTGCAGAAGGTCGAGTTCGGCGGCTATGGCGGCTCGTTCGACGGCCTGATCGACGGGCAGGTGGACGCGGTCTTCACCGTCTCGACCTCGGGCGCGGCCCTCAAGGTCTTCAGCAGTCCGCGCGGCGGCACCTGGCTGACCTTCCCGCATGCCGACGAGGCGGGCTGGAAGCGGATGCTCGACGCCTCGCCCTACTATTTCAAGCAGGTCTGCAAGGAGGGGGCGGGCATCGAGAAGCCGTTCGAGGCGGTGGCCTATCCCTATCCCGTGCTGATCGCCTATGCGGACCAGGGTGACGACCTCGTCTATGCCATGACCAAGGCGATGTTCGACACCTACCCGGCCTACAAGGATAGCGCGCCCGGCGTGTCCGGGTGGGCGCTCGACCGGCAGGTGATGCAGTGGTCGATGCCGTTCCATGACGGTGCGGTGCGCTACTACAAGGAGGCGGGCAAGTGGACGCCGGAGGTGCAGGCGCACAACGACGCGCTGCGCGCCCGCAACAAGCTCCTGCAGGACGCCTGGAAGGCCTACACCGCCGCGCCCGCCGACGATTTCGTCGCCGGCTGGCAGAAGGCGCGCGTCGCGGCACTGGAAGGTGCGGGCCTGAAGCCGATCTGGCGGACCTGGTAGCAGGCGTCCCGTAACCCGGGCGGCCCGCGAGCCGCCCGGGCCACGGATGCGTCTCCGACACGTCTTTGCGCGGTTGCTTCGCGCCGAGGCCGTCGCTATTGTCCGCGCCCACGGACGGAGCGTAGCGCAGCTTGGTAGCGCACCAGACTGGGGGTCTGGGGGTCGCGGGTTCAAATCCCGCCGCTCCGACCACTCTTGCGAGAGTGGTGTGATAGAGACGCGGCCTTCGCTTGCCGCCACGGCCGATCCGTCGGACTAGTCGCTTGCGGTTTCCGATGCACCACGCTCCTCGGCCGCCGGCCGTGCGAGGCGCAGGACGAGGTAGCCCGACAGCGCCGCGAGCACGGATCCGCCCAGGACCCCGATCCGGACGGGGGCTTCGAAGCCCGGGGTTTCGAAGGCGAGCCCGCCGATGAACAGGCTCATCGTGAACCCGACGCCGCAGAGCAGCGCCACCCCGTACAGATGCATCCACGTGGTGCCCGCCGGCATCGGCGCCAGTCCGAAGCGCACCGCGAGCCAAATCGGGCCGAAGACGCCGATCTGCTTTCCGACGAACAGCCCGAGCGCGATCCCGAGCGTGATGGGCTGGAAGACATCTCCGAAGCCGATGCCGCTGAAGATGACGCCGGCGTTGGCGAAGGCGAACGTCGGCAGGATCAGGAACGCGACCCAGGGGTGAAGGGCGTGTTCGAGGTGATGCAGCAGCGAGTGTCCGTCCTCGTCCTGCACCGTCAGGGGTATCGCGAGCGCCGTGATGACGCCCGCGAGCGTGGCATGGACGCCCGACTTCAGGATACAGAGCCACAATACGGTGCCCACGAGCACGTAGGCCGCGATCCGCGCGACCCCCAGCAGATTGAGCGCGACGAGCAGGATGACGGCGCCGCCGGCCATGGAGAGCGCGGTGAGGGAGAGCTGGTCGGTATAGAAAGCGGCGATGATGACGATGGCGCCGAGATCGTCGATGATCGCGACCGCGGTCAGCAGCACCTTCAGCGAGAGCGGTGCCCGGCTGCCGAGCAGCGCGAGAATACCTAGCGCGAAAGCGATGTCGGTGGCCGCGGGTATCGCCCATCCGCTGAGCGTTTCGGGCTGGTTCCAGTTCAGCAGGGCGTAGATCCCGGCCGGAACCGCCATGCCCCCGATCGCGGCGAGTGCCGGCAGGAGAATGTCGCTCCGGCTGGATAGTTGCCCCTCGAGGAACTCCCGCTTGATCTCGAGGCCGACCAGGAAAAAGAAGACGGCCATCCACAGGTCGTTCACCCAGAGCAGCAGCGGCTTCGACACGACGAGCGCGTCGATCTGCACCGTCCCGCGGATCTGCTGGAACCAGAGGTAGACGTTCCCGGCCGGCGAATTGGCCAGGACCAGCGCCGCGACGGCGGCGAACATGAGGAGGATGCCTCCGGTCGCTTCGAGCCGGAAGAATTCGCCCAGGCGCGCCAGCGCCCCCTGTTTCGTCTCGTCTTGCACGCCGACCCTCCATGCGATCCCGGGCAGGGATCGGTCGCCTTCCCTCTGAAGACGGCACCGCAGACCCGGAAGAGACCGGGCGTCAGTCTAACCGGGATCGGCCGGGCTGGTGGTTCGTCAGTCGCCGCCGACTTTTACAGCTTCCGGGATGATGGACGTGGTCGGCGTTCAACCGCAGGCAAGCCCACCGCGTCAAGGGCTCTCAACGAAGGCCAGCAACCAATACCAAAAAAGAGGTAAGCGGTGGTGCCAAAGGTCATTGCCGTACCCGCACATGCTAGCATCTCTGTGCGTCAGCCGCGTGTGGGGGGACATGCAGGACACGGAAGCGCGAGACCTTCTTCGCCGTCAAATCGTCATCGACGAGGAGAATGTCGCAAAGGCACGGGAGCTTGTTCGTCTGCTGAGGCGTCAAAGGGAAGACACGCTGCGTGCAAGGGTGGTCTTCGGCGTTCTCGCCGACGTTCTGAGGGAGCATCGACGCCTGCTTGCAGAGGTGGAGCGACCCGCTCAGCCGCCTCCCGAACCGACCGGTGCCGGCACGCCCACAGAATCAGTGTCGCGCGCGAGCCGTGGTCGGCCTCGGAGATGACGGTGCCGGGGCGGCCGGATGCCGCTTTCGCCTCAGACGCCGCGGCGCCAGTCGCCGCGTTCGGCGCGTTTCAGGCCGAGATGGTCGCGCAGGGTGCGGCCCTCGTATTCCTTGCGAAACAGGCCGCGGCGCTGGAGTTCCGGCACGACGAATTTCACGAAGTCCTCGTAGGCGCCCGGCACGTAGGTCGCGGCCACGACGAAGCCGTCGCAGCCGCCTTCCTCGAACCACTGTTCCATCCGGTCCGCGACCTCCTTCGGGCCGCCGACCCAGGGGTCGTGCAGCTGGCCGCGGCCGCTGTAGTGGATGAAGTCGCGCACGGTCGGGTTGGTCTTGCCGCTGTCCTGCAGCACCCGGTCGCGGATCGCCTGCAGGCCCGAGATGCTCGCCAGCTCCGCGTCGGTGAAGGGCTCGTCCATCCCCTTGGATCCGAAGTCGAAGTTCAGCGCCTCGGAGAGCAGTGACAGCGAATCGTCTTCGGTCGGCAGGGCCGCGATGGCGGCGCACTTGTCCTCGGCCTCCGCCTGGGTCGCCGCGACGACCGGATGAATCAGGGTGGCGACCTTCATGGTCGCCGGATCGCGGCCGATGCGCTCGGCCTCCTGCTTCAGTTCGGCCGTGGCGCGGGCGCCGACCTGCATGTTCGGATACATGACGAACATCAGTTCGCCCCAGCGTGCGGCGAAGCGGCGGCCGCGGCCGCTCTGCCCGGCCTGGATGACGACCGGATAACCCTGCGGCGAGCGCGGCACCGTGAACGGACCGCGCGAGCTGTAGAACCGCCCTTCATAGTCCAGCCGGTGGACCTTCTCCCGGTTCGCGAACACGGAGCGCTGCTTGTCGAGGACGATGGCGTCGTCCTCCCACGTGTCCCAGTGGCCGTGCACGATCTCCATGAACTCGTCCGCCTGATCGTAGCGCAGGTCGTGCTCGACGACCTCGGTGCGGCCCATGTTCCGCGCCTCGCTGGAGTTCAGCGAGGTGACGACGTTCCAGGCGGCGCGCCCGCCGGTCATCAGGTCGAGGGTGGCGAAGACGCGCGCGACGTGGAACGGCTCGTAATAGGTCGTCGAGTAGGTCGAGCCGAGCCCCAGCCGCTCGGTCGCCATGCCCATCGCCGTCAGGATCGTGACCGGGTCCATCTTCACGCAGCGGATGCCGTGCTCCACCGTGTGGCCGTGGTCTCCGCCCAGGATGTCCGGCATGGCGAGCCGGTCGTCGAAGAAGGCGAGGTCGAATTTGCCCCCCTCCAGCACGCGGGCGATGTGCTGGTAGTAGTCGACCGACAGGAAGTCGGTGCGCGAGTCGGGATGCCGCCACGACGCCGCGAAGTTCGTGCAGTTCTGGGCCTGCAGGAATCCGATCAGGGTCATCTGGCGCATCGTGTCTCCCCGGTGCTGTTGGCGCGCGCGGTATCGCGGGTGGGATTGGCCGTCGGCGGCCGGTGGTGTACATGACCGGACAAAGACCGTACGGCAACCCCTTCCGGCAGTGCGGGCCGGCCGAGAGGCGAACGAGGAGACCGAGGATGACGGTGGAGCTGTCCGAAGAGCACGCGATGCTGCGCGATCTGGTTGCCAAATTCGTCGACCGCGAACTGATGCCGCTGGAGACGGCGGTGCTCGCGCGCGAGCGCAGCGGCCAGTCCATCGGGCTGACGCCCGAGGAGGAGGGACCGCTCCTCGCCAAATGCAGGGAACTCGGCCTCTGGGCGCTCGACGCGCCGGAAGCGTTCGGCGGCGCCGACCTGCCGGGGGTGGCGCTGATGCCGGTCAACGAGGAACTCGGCCGCACGGTGACGCCCTTCACCTTTCCGCCGGACTCGCCGAACCTGCACATGCTGATGCAGGTCGCGACCGACGAGCAGAAGCGGAAATACCTGGAACCCTACGCCAAGGGCGAGGCCAAGTCGGCGATCGCGATCTCCGAGCCCGGCGCCGGCGGCGACCCGGCCGGCATGATGACGCGCGCGGTCAAGGACGGTGGCGATTGGGTCATCAACGGCCGCAAGATCTGGATCAGCCGCATTTCGCATGCCGACTTCACCATCGTCATGGCGCTGACCGACCCGGAGAAGCGCGCCCGCGGCGGCATCACCGCCTTCATCGTCGAGAAGGACACACCCGGCCTGATCATCGAGCGCGAGATCCCGATGCTCGGCGGCCATCGCACCTATGAGGTGGTGTTCGAGGACTGCCGCGTGCCGGAGAGCCAGGTGCTGGGTCCGGTCGGGCAGGGCTTCGCGCCGATGCAGCTGCGCCTCACCATCCGGCGCCTGCAGATGGGCGCCTGGTGCGTCGGCATGGCGCGCCGCGCGCTGCAGATGATGTGCGAACACGCCAAGCAGCGCGTCACCTTCGGCGCCAAGCTCGCCGACCGGCAGGCCGTCCAGTGGTGGATCGCCGACGCCGCGACTAAGATCCACGCCTGCCGGCTGATGGTCATGGACGCCGCCGCAAAGCAGGACGCCGGCCAGGACGTCCGCACCGAGGCGTCGATGATCAAGGTCTGGGGCACGGAGATGGCGGCCGAAGTGATCGACCACGCGATGCAGACCTTCGGCGCCATGGGCGTCACCAAGGAGTTGCCTTTGCAGCTGATGGCGCAGAAGGTCCGCGTCATGCGCGTCTACGAGGGCCCGTCCGAGGTGCACCGCATGGTGATCGCCCGCCGCACGCTCGCCCAGTTCGGCTGAGACGCCGACGCAACCGCGACAACGACACCAATTCCATCGAGGAGACCAGAATGGCCAAGCAGTATACCGATGTCGCCGTTACCCACGACGGCATGGTCGCGACCGTCGAGATCCAGCGTCCGCCGAACAACTTCTTCGACAACGCCCTGATCAACGCCATCGCCGACGCTTTCGAGGACGTCGACGCCGACCCCAACCTGCGCGCGATCGTCCTCTGCTCCCAGGGCAAGACCTTCTGCGCCGGCGCGGACTTCTCGAAGCGCGACCTGAACGCGACTGCCACGGGCGGCGGCGGCAAGCACCTCTACAAGGAGGCGACGCGCCTGTTCCGGTCGAAGACCCCGGTCGTGGCGGCGGTGCATGGTGCGGCCATCGGCGGCGGCCTCGGCCTCGCGGTGATGGCGGACTTCCGCGTCACCTGCTCGGAAGCCCGCTTCAGCGCCAACTTCACGCGCCTCGGGTTCCACCCCGGTTTCGCGCTGACCTACACCCTGCCGCGTCTCGTCGGCCAGCAGCAGGCGAACCTGCTCTTCTACACCGGCCGCCGCATCTCCGGCGACGAGGCGGTGCGCATCGGCCTCGCCGACGTGCTGGTGGCGCAGGACCAGGTCCGCTCCGCCGCGCAGGAACTCGCCAAGGAACTGGCCGAGTCGGCGCCGCTCGCGGTGATCTCGGTGCGCGAGACCATGCGTCGCGGCTACGCCGATGCGGCCGAGGCGGCGACGGAGCGCGAGCTGACCGAGCAGAGCTGGCTCACCCAGACCGCCGACATGAAGGAAGGCGTGAAGGCCTACGCCGAGCGCCGCCTGCCCAACTTCCAGGGCAAGTAACGCAGGGGACGGGCCGGGGCGATGCTCCGGCCCGAACCGCGTCCGGGGTTTATTCCGGCAGCGGGATGAACTCCGTCTCCTCGGGTACCGGCAGGCCGAAGCGGTCGCGTTTCCAGTCGGCTTTCGCCTGTTCGATCCGGTCCTTGCGGCTGGAGACGAAGTTCCACCAGATGTTGCGCGGACCGTCGAGCGGCTCGCCGCCCAGCGCTGCCAGCCGTGCCGGGGTGAGGGCGCGAACCTCCACGGGCCGCCCCGGCGCCAGCACCAGCAGCTGGCCCGGATCGTATTCGATCCCGTCCAGTTCGACCCGGCCCTCGATCAGGTAGAGCGCCCGCTCGACATGCTCCGCCGGTATCGACGCAGTCGCCCCCGGCGCCAGCCTCAGATCGTAAAAGAACAGGTCGGACATCGTCGCGACCGGCGAGCGTAGGCCGAACCCGTTGCCGACGACGACGCGTGCCGTCACGCCGTCGCCTTCGACCGAGGGAATCGCGTCGGCCGCATAGTGGGCGAAGCCCGGATCGCTCTCCTCCTGCGCCGCCGGCAGCGCGACCCAGAGCTGCAGCCCGTACAGCGGCTGCGGCGCGGTCCGCAGTTCCGGCGCCGTCCGCTCGGAATGCACGATGCCGCGCCCGGCGGTCATCCAGTTCACCGCGCCCGGCGTGATCGGCTGGATGCTGCCGACGCTGTCGCGGTGCAGGATGGCGCCGTCGAGCAGATAGGTGAAGGTGGCGAGCCCGATATGCGGGTGCGGCCGCACGTCGATGCCCTTGCCGGCATCGAAGATCGTCGGGCCCATCTGGTCGAGGAACACGAAGCCGCCCACCGTCCGCCGCCGCACGGAGGGCAGGGCGCGCCGGACGGTGAAGCCGCCCAGATCGCTGGTGCGCGGTACGACGACGGTCTCGACGGCAGGATCCGGCGGTACGTCGTGCTCGGTCGGCTGTTCGCAAGGCTGCCAACTCACCGTTCGTCTCCTCCGCTACGATACGCGCGCGGCGCCGCTCAGGGAGTCTCCGCCTTGGCTGCGCCCGTTGCGATCATCGCATCGATTTCCGCCTCGCCGTAGCCCAACTCGGCGAGCATGGCGCGCGTATGTTCGCCGAAGCGGGCGGGCAGGGTGCGGATCTCGGCGGGAGTCCGGCTCAGCCGGACCGGCGGGTTCATCAGGCGGATCTGCCCCTCGGTCGGATGGTCGGCGAGATGCCAGAAGCCGACATCGTCGAGATGCCCGTCCGTCATCACCTCGTCGAGGCTGGAGATCGGCATGCAGGGCACGCCCGCCTCGGCGAGGGCCTTGGCCCAGTAGGCGGTGGTGCGGGTGGCCATGATCCGTTCCAACTCGGCATTCACGAAGGGCCGGTTCGCCATACGGGTCTTGCGGTCGACGAAGCGCGCATCGGCCTTCAGGTCCTCGCGGCCCGCCGCGGCGAAGACGCCGTCCCAGTGCCGGTTGCTGGTCGGCAGGACGCAGATGTGGCCGTCCTCGGTGGCGAACGGCCAGCGCTCCGGCTTGGCGTGCCGGTCGGAGCCGGGCGGGGTGAGGGGCGGCTCGAAACTGCTGCCCCAGAGATGTTCCAGCATGGTGAAGGACACCATGCTCTCGAACATCGGCACCTCGACCTCCTGGCCTTCGCCGGTGGCGAGCTTGTGGTAGAGCGCCGCCGCGATGCCGTAGGCGGCGAACAGGGCTGCCGTCTTGTCGGCGATCAGCATCGGCACGTATCTGGCCGGCCGCCCGCCGAATGCCTCCAGAGCGACCAGACCGGACGCGCCCTGGATCACGTCGTCATAGGCCGCCTGGCCGGCGTAGCGGCCCTTCCGGCCGAAGCCCAGGATGTTGCAGTAGACGATGTCGGGCTTCAGCGCCCGGACATTGTCGTAGTCGAAGCCCAGACGCTTCAGCGGTTCTTCGCGCATGTTGTGGACGAAGACATCTGCGGTGCGGATCAGGCGGCGCAGCGCCTCGGCGCCTGCCGCGGTCTTCAGGTCCAGCACCATGTCCCGCTTGTTGCGGTTGGTCTGGATCCAGTGCGACGCCATGCCGGGGTTGCGGCTGGGCCCGGCCATCCGCGCCAGGTCCCCCTCGGGTGGCTCGACCTTGACGACGTCGGCGCCCATGTCGCCGAGGAACTGGCTGGCATAGGGGCCGACGATCACCGCGGTGAGGTCGACGACACGCAATCCTGCGAACGGTCCCGGCATGAGCCTGCTTCTCCCTCGCGTTCTCTGTTGCGTGGGATTAAGGCCCGCCCGGCCGAGGGGCGCAACGGCCGCCCGAAAACGGCCTCAGTCGTTGGAGAGGATCAGGTTGCGGACGAGGGGATAGACCTCGTTGTTCCAGCGCCGGCCGCTGAAGACACCGTAGTGACCGACGCTCGGCTGCAGGTGATGTCCCTTCTTGAAGGGCGGCAGGCGCGAGCAGAGATCGTGGGCGGCGAGGGTCTGGCCGGGCGCGCAGATGTCGTCGCGCTCGCCTTCCACAGTCAGCATGGCGGTCCTGCGAACGGCCGAGGGATCGACCTTGCGGCCGTGCCACGTGAGTTCGCCCTTCGGCAGGAGATGACGCTGAAACACGTCCTTCACGGTCTCCAGGTAGAACTCGGCGGGCAGGTCGAGCACGGCGAAGTATTCGTCGTAGAAGGTCTTCGTGACGTTCGCCTTGGCGCTGTCGCCGGTCGCCAGGCTGTCGAAGAGGTCGAGGTGCGCGCGCACGTGGCGGCTCAGGTTCATCCCCAGGAACGCGCTGACCTGCAGAAAGCCCGGGTAGACCCTCCGGCCGCCGCCGCGATAGCGCGGCGGGACGCGGGTGATGAGGTTGCGTTCGAACCACTCGATCGGATGCGATGTCGACAGTTCGTTCACCTTGGTCGGCGAAACGCGCGTGTCGATCGGCCCGGCCATGAGCGTCATGCTGCGCGGCGTCGCGGGGTTCTTGTCCTCCGACATGACGGAGACGGCGGCCAGCGCCTGCACGCACGGCTGGCAGACCGCGATGATGTGCCCGCCGGGGCCGATCTCTTCCAGGAAGCGGACGACATGGTCGACATACTCGTCCAGGCCGAACCGTCCGGCGGAGAGGGGTACGTCCCGCGCGTTGTGCCAGTCGGTGATGTAGACGTCGTGCTCCGGCAGCAGCGTCTCTACGGTTGCGCGCAGCAGCGTCGCGAAGTGCCCGGACATCGGGGCGACCAGCAGAACGCGTGGTTGTGTCGCATCGATATCCTTCTGGAAGTGCAGCAGTGTGCCAAAAGGTGTCGCGAACGCCGCCCGCTCCTTCACCGCCACCTCGCGGTTACCGACCTTGACGCTGCTGATCCCGAACGACGGCCTGTGGTGGGTCAGGCGCGAACGCGCCACCATATCGTTCAGTGCGACGAAGCTGCGCAGGAACGGGTTGCAGGGCATCAGGTCCGCCGTGCGCCGCAGCGCCGAACTCGTGACGCCCGCCAACGCGCGAACGGGGTCCATGACATCGGCGTGCGCCTGATAGGCTGAGTAGAGCATGTTTCCGGCCGGCCTGTTTATTGCAGAGGGGGATGCAAGGAGGGTGGGCGGAGCAGAAGACTGAGCGTGTGACATGAAAGGCTAGAGCATTTCTTGCTGCAGTGCGAGATGTTCACGCGAAACCGTTCCAGCGACCGATACGAGGAAAAGAGGCCGATGGCGAAGCCCACGCTGACGATCAGCAGCAAGAACTACTCTTCCTGGTCCCTCCGCGGCTGGCTGCTGTGCAGGATGGCGGGCCTGGACGTGGCCGAACAGGTGATGCCCATCAGCGACCCGAGCACCCGTGCCGAACTCCTGCATCTGTCGCCGTCCTTCCTGGTGCCGAAGCTGACGCACGACGGGGTTTCGGTCTGGGGTGCGCTGGCCATCGCCGAATATCTGCACGAGACGTTCCCGAAGGCCGGCCTGCTTCCCGCCGAGAAGGCGGCGCGCGCGCACTGCCGCTCGATCAGCGGCGAGATGGCTGGCGGGTTCAGCAACCTCCGCTCGGCACTGTCCATGAACATCAAGGCCCATCATCCGGGCTTCAGGGTCTGGGCGGGCGCGCAGGCGGATATCGAGCGGGTCGTGACCATCTGGAAGGAATGCCTCTCGGCGTATCGTGGGCCCTTCCTGTTCGGCGACGCGCCGACAATGGCCGACGCCATGTATGCCCCGGTGTGCAGCCGGTTCGTGACCTACGACGTGAAGCTCGACCAGGTGTGCGCCGGCTACCGCGACCGGATCATCGCCATGCCCGCCATGGCCGAGTGGCTCGACGCGGCCCGTGCGGAACCGGACGAGGTCGAGGAACTCGAGATCGAGTTCTGAAGCGGGAGCATTTGCGGCGGGAAGTCCCGGCCGGGCCTGCGACATGGTCATCCTCTCCTGCCATCAGCATGACGCGTGCGGATGGACGAAGGATTAACCGTCCCCGTCGGGCCGTTGCCTGCGCGGTGCACAGCGATTGGAATGCCGAGGACGGATCTTAGTTCCGCCGGGCCCGGCGGAGGCCCAATATCCGCGGGCTGCGTCGTTGACACCCGTTGAGGCCGCGACTTAACTGCCCCACCCGGCTGCGGCCTCACGGAGAGCGAACATGCCCCAGACGCCCAATACCCGAAGCGGCGGACAGGTTCTCGCCGATGCACTCTACGCCCACGGCGTCGAACTGGCCTATTGCGTGGCGGGGGAGAGCTATCTCGAACTGCTCGACGCGCTCTACGACTATCGTGACCGCATCCGTCTCGTGACCTGCCGGCAGGAAGGCGGTGCCGCCAATATGGCCGAGGCCTACGGCAAGCTGACCGGCAAGCCGGGCGTCGTCATGGTCACCCGCGGTCCCGGCGCCTGCCATGCGGCGATCGGCTGCCACACCGCGTTCCAGGATTCGACGCCGATGGTCATGCTCGTCGGCCAGGTGGCGCGCGACCAGATGGACCGCGAGGCCTTCCAGGAGATCGACTACCGGCGGATGTTCGGGCAGGTCGCGAAGTGGGTGGCGCAGATCGAGACGGCGGACCGGATCCCGGAATATCTCGCCCGCGCCTTCCACACCGCCACGTCGGGCCGCCCGGGCCCCGTCGTCCTGGCGCTGCCGGAGGACATGCTGCGCGATCACGTCGCCGTCGCCGATGCGGCGCGCTATCAGACGGTGCGCGCCAATCCGGGCCCGGCGGACCTCGAAACCCTGCGCGGCATGCTGGCGGAGGCCGAGCGACCGCTGATGCTCGTCGGCGGTGGCGGCTGGAGCGATGCGGCCGCGGCCGACATCGTGGCGTTTGCCGAGGCGAACGACATTCCGACCCTGTGCTCGTTCCGCCGCCTCGACATCTTTGACAACAACCACAAGAACTTCTGCGGCGACCTCAGCACCGGATCCAATCCGAAGATCATCGAGGCGTTCAAGTCCTCCGACCTGCTGGTGGTCGTCGGCGCGCGGCTGGGTGAGATCACCACCCAGGGCTACACCCTGATGTCGATTCCGGACACCGGGCGCCGGCTGGTCCACGTTCATGCCGACTCGGACGAACTCGGCCGGGTGTTCCAACCGACGCTGGCCATCCAGTCCGGGATGGCGCAGTTCGCGGCCGCGGCGAAGGCGCTGGCGCCCGTCGATGCGGCGCGGCGCAGCGCCTGGACCGAGGCCCGCCGCGCCGACTACGAGGCGTGGACGACCATTCCGGAATATGGCGGCACTCTGGATCTCGGCGTCTGCATGAAGGAGGTGCGCAAGCGCCTCGCGGCGGATGGCGGCGTCGTCACCGTCGATGCCGGCAATTTTTCCGGCTGGCCGATGCGCTTCCTGAGATACGACCGCAAGGTGCGCTTCGCTGGTCCGACCAGTGGTGCGATGGGCTACTCGGTCCCCGCCGCCTGTTCGGCCGCACTCACCTTCAAGGACAAGCTCGTCCTGGGCTTCGTCGGCGACGGCGGCTTCATGATGGCGCCGTCGGAGCTGGCGACCGCCGGCCAATACGGCGCGAAGCCGATCATGCTGGTCTTCAACAACGGCATGTACGGCACCATCCGCGCACATCAGGCGCGGCACCATCCCGGACGCCCGATCGCCATCGAACTGGTCAACCCCGACTTCGCGGCGCTGATCCGTGCCTATGGCGGCCACGGCGAGACGGTGTCGAAGACCGAGGAGTTCGCCCCGGCGCTCGACCGGGCCATCGCCTCCGGCCGGCCGGCGATCATCGAACTCCGGATGGACCCGGACGTCATCAGCACCACGACGACGTTGAGCAAGATGGAAGCGGCATCGCGCGCCGCTGCCGCAAAGGGATCGTGACGAGGCATTACCGACCGGGGGCGAGGAGGCCTGGGAACGGTCGTTCCTGATGGTCTGCGATGTGTTTCTCGCGATCACGGCGCACGGATACGGCCACGCCACACAGGCGGGGGCGGTCGTTCGCGCCCTGCGCGAACGCCGTCCCAACCTTGGGCTGACCGTTCAGACGACGCTGCCGCGGGGATTCCTGGACGATGTGATCCGCGGGCCATTCGACCTCGTGCCGGCCGCGTCCGACATCGGACTGGTCAACCGTTCCGCGTTCGAGGTCGATGTGGAAGCGAGTGCCGCCGCTTACCGCGCGTTCCACGCGGACTGGGACGAACGCGTGGCGGCTGCCGCCGATTCGCTACGGGTGATCTCGCCGCGCCTCGTGCTGTCCGACGTTCCATACCTGCCGCTGGCCGCGGCGGCCCGGCACGGAATCCCGGCCGTGGGCTTCTGCTCCCTCAACTGGGCGGACATTTACGCACACTATCTCGGCGGGCGGCCGGAGGCCGGTAGCGTAATCGCGCAGATCCGAGAGGCATATGCGTCCGCGAGCATCTTCATCGTGCCCGCGCCGGGCATGCCGATGCCGTGGCTGGAGACGGTACGGCCTGTCGGCCCCTGCGCCGCGCGTGGCGTCGACCGCCGGGCGGAACTGGCGAGCAGGTGCGGCGCGGCCCCCGGTGATCGCCTGGTGATGGTCGCCGTGGGTGGCCTCCCGTGGCAGGCGGGCTATGCCGAATGGCCGGTTACCCCCGGCTTTCGCTGGGTCGTGCAGGGGGGTCACGCGCCCGGACGTCGCGACATGATGCGCCTCGCCGATGCCGGGATGCCGGCGATCGACGTCATGGCGAGCGTCGACGCCGTCGTCGGCAAGCTGGGCTATAGCCTGCCGGTGGAGGCAGCGTGCCACGGCAAGCCCATGCTCTACGTGCCGCGGCCGGACTGGCCGGAGACTCCCTATGTTTCCGCTTGGATGGAACGCCATGCGGCGTCTGCCGGGATCGATCTGGAATCGCTGCGCGACGGCCGTTTCGTCGGGGCGCTCCAAGGGCTTCTCGCGATGCCGTCGCCCACGCCGGTCGACGCGACCGGAGCGGGCGAGGCGGCGGACATGATCCTGGATCTTCTTCGGTGACCGCTCCGTCCCACTTTCCGTCCGATACGCACGATGTCCGTGCCGCGGCATGGACCGTCGCCGCCCTGCTCGTGGCACTGGCGATCAGCCTCGCTGCCGGTGGCCATGGATTGTTCGGGACGATGGGCGTCGCGGCGACGGTCACCGGCGTCGGTGCCGGTTTCGAGTTGTTGACCGCCGTGCTGCTGATCGCGCGCGCGTCGCGCGCCGAGGGGGCGTCCCTGGCGCTCGTCGGCGGCGCTTTCCTCTTTGCGGGCGTACTGTCGACGGCGGCGGCGGTGGGCGTATCGCTCTCCAGCGACGGTGTCGCAGCGCTCGATAGCCACCGGGGTCTCCTGATGTGGCGGCATGTCGGCTTCGCCGCTTTCGCCGCCTCCGCTGCGCTCCTGCCGCTGTCGGATGCGGCGGATCGGACAGTCTGCCGTTCCCTTCTCCTCCTCGTTGCCGCACTCGCGGTGGCGCTCGGTGCCGCGGCGATCTGGGTGACGGCCAACTTCGGCATCGCGCCCGGGAGTGTGGGCACCTGGCTGGCCGTGGCGTCGGCACTCGCCATGGTCGCGATCGCCACCCGCGGCCGACGTGGCGAACAGCGCTGGCTCTGTGTCGCGCTGGTGGCCGGATTGTGCGGGCTCACGCCGGAGGTGACGGAAGGTTACAGCATCGCGGTCGTGGCTTTCGGGCTCCTGGGATCCGCGGCGCTGGTTCCGGCGCTGGTCGCGGACGACGTGCACACCGCAGCGCGCATGTCGGGCCTTGTGGATACGCTCGAGCACGCGGCCGGAGTCGACCCGCTGACGGAACTCGGCAACCGCCGGGTATTCGATCGGCGGCTGGCCGAGGAGTGGCGGCGCGCGGCGCGAACCGGCCGCTCCCTGTCCATCCTGATGGTCGATGTCGACCGCTTCAAACGGATCAACGACACGCTGGGCCACATCGCCGGAGACGATGTCCTGAAGCGCATCGCCGGCTGTCTCCAGGCTTCGGCGCGGCGGGCGGGCGATCTGGTCGCGCGGTTCGGCGGCGACGAGTTCGTCGTGCTGTTGCCGGAAGCGAACGGCGATCAGGCGGCTCGGGTCGCCGAACTGATGCGATCGTGCGTCCTGGAGGCCCAGTTCGCCGGTGATGCAGCCGCTGGCCTGCCTGTGACGATCTCCATCGGCACGGCTACCGTCGTGCCTCAGGCCGAGGGCGATCCACAGGCGCTGGTGAAAAAGGCCGACGAAGCGCTCCTGGAGGCGAAACGTTCAGGCCGCGACCGGGTGATCGCGGCCTGACTTTCCGCTGGCTCTACCGCGGGCGGTCTTCCCAGGCGACCACGGGGCAGCGCTGCTCGCCCAGGCCCTCGATCCCCAGATGCATCTCGTCGCCCGGCTTCAGGAAGATCGGCGGCTTGTGGCCTGCGCCGACGCCCGGCGGGGTGCCTGTCACGATGACGTCGCCGGGCTGCAGGGTCATCATCTGGCTGAGGTAGCTGATGATGTGCGCGACCCCGAAGATCATCTTGTCGGTCGTGCCGGTCTGGCGGCGCTCGCCGTTGACGTCGAGGAACAGCGAGAGCTTCTGCGGATCTTTCACCTCGTCCGCGGTGACGAGCCAGGGGCCGAGCGGACAGAAGGTGTCGCCGCTCTTGCCCTTGGTCCACTGGCCGCCGCGCTCGATCTGCCATTCGCGTTCGGAAATGTCGTTGGCGAGGACATAGCCGGCGACGTAGCTCAGGGCGTCGGCCTCTGTGACGTACTGGGTCGTCCGCCCGATCACCACGCCGAGCTCGACCTCCCAGTCCAGCTTCTGCGATTTCTTCGGGATGACGACCGGGCCGGAGGGGCCGGTCAGAGAACTGGTAGCCTTCATGAAGACGATCGGCTCCTTCGGGATTGGGTTGCCCGTCTCGGCCGCGTGGTCGCTGTAGTTCAGCCCGATCGCCACGATCTTCCCGATGCCGGCGAGCGGTACGCCCATCCGTGGCGCACCGTCCACCTTCGGCAGCGTCGCCGGATCGATCTCGCGCAGGCGATCCAGCCCGTCCGACCCGATCGCCGCGGGCGTGAGGTCGGCGATGATCGCGGAGAGATCGCGGATCGTTCCCGCACTGTCGAGCATGCCGGGCTTTTCGGCCCCGGCCGGGCCGTAGCGCAGGAGTTTCATCGCTTTCCCCTCAGATCATCTTTTCGGTGTTCGGCGCCGGGCCTCCGGCGACTACGGCAGGCACTGTAGGGCGCCGCCGCGAAACTTGTACAGCCGGCAGGGCGGTGTCCGAACTGCGGCTCGGAAGCGGTCGCCAATCTGTCCGGTCAAATCACGGTGGGCCGCTTGACGCGCGGCACGGGCCGCGCGATCAAGGATGGACCGCCTTTTCGTGGAGACGCGCGCCGATGGGCCACAGCTTCCAGTTCGATTCGATCACGCTGCCCCCCGAAGCCGAGCGGCTGCGCCAGGAGGTGCGGGCCTTTCTGCGCGACGAGATCGAGGCCGGCAGCTTCGTCCCCGGCAGCGGCGACATGGACAGCAAGTACAATCCGGCCTTCAGCCGCAAGGTCGCGGCTAAGGGCTGGATCGGCATGACCTGGCCGAAGGAGTATGGCGGCGGCGGGCGCAGCTTCCTCGAACGCTACGTGATGACCGAGGAGATGCTGGCCGCCGACGCACCGGTCCGCGCGCACTGGACGGTCGACCGGCAGAGCGGCCCGGTGCTGCTGAAATACGGCAGCGAGGCGGTGAAGCGGACGCTGATCCCGCAGATCCTGCGCGGCGAGTGCTTCTTCTGTATCGGCCTGTCGGAGCCCAACTCCGGCTCCGACCTGTTCGCCGCGTCGACCAAGGCGACGAAGACCGACGGCGGCTGGCTGGTGAACGGCCGCAAGATCTGGACCAGCAACGCGCACCGCGCGCATTACATGATCGCGCTGCTGCGCACGTCGCCGCCGACCGGGGAGAACCGCCGGCACGGCCTGACGCAGTTCGTCATCGACCTGAAATCGCCGGGCATCATGGTCCGGCCGATCGTCAACCTCGCCGGCCTGCACGACTTCAACGAGGTCGTGTTCGACGACGTGTTCGTGCCGGACGATCATCTGGTCGGCGAGGTCGACATGGCGTGGAAGCAGGCCACCGACGAACTCGCCTACGAGCGCAGCGGGCCGGAACGGTTCCTGGAGACGATCGGTGCCCTGCGCGGCCTCGTCGCGGCTGCCGGCAATGCGCCGGACGATCGCGTCGCCGCGGGCATCGGCAGGGAGGTCGCGCACCTGAAGACGCTGCGGCGCATGTCCGTCTCGGTCGCGGGCATGCTGCACGCCGGCAAGTCGCCGGTCGTGGAGGCGGCGGTCGTGAAGGACGTCGGCACCAACTGGGAGCAGGCGCTGCCGCAGAAGGTGCGGCTGCTGGCGCCGACGCAGGGTGCGGTGGCGGGCGACAATTCCACCGATTTCGACCACATCATGCGCTACACGACGATGATCGCGCCGAAGCTGACCATCCAGGGCGGAACGCGCGAAGTGCTGCGCGGCATCATCGCGCGCGGCCTCGGGCTGCGCTGATCGCGTTTCGGATCGCTGGAAGACAGTAGCGGGCGCAGACCCGCCAACAGGAGGAACGCATGCGCATAGGCTTCATCGGACTGGGCACCATGGGCGCCAGCATGGCGGCCAACCTCCAGAAGGGCGGATACGATCTGGTCGTGCACGATCTGCGGCGCGCTTCGGCCGATCGCCACGTGGCGGCGGGTGCCACCTGGGCGGGCTCGCCGCAGGAAGTCGCGGCGGCGGTCGACGTGCTCTTCTCCTCGCTGCCCGGCCCGAAGGAGGTCGAGGACGTGGCGACCCGCGCAGACGGCGTGCTCGCCGGCATCCGGCCGGATGCCGCCTGGTTTGACCTCACCACCAATTCGCCGACGATGGTGCGCAAGCTGCACGGCCTGCTGGCCGAGAAGGGGGCGCACATGATGGACGCCCCGGTCAGCGGCGGCCCGCGCGGTGCGGCGTCGGGCAAGCTGGCGCTGTGGGTCGGCGGCGACCAGGCCGTGTTCGACCGCCACAAGGCGGTGCTCGACGCGATCGGCGACCAGGCCCGCTATGTCGGCCCGATCGGCGCCGGTTCGGTGGCCAAGCTCGTGCACAATTGCGCCGGCTATGCCGTGCAGGCGGTCTATGCCGAGGTCTTCACCATGGGCGTGAAGGGCGGCGTCGAGCCGCTCGCGCTGTGGGAGGCCGTGCGCAGCGGTGCCGGCGGGCGCCGGCGAAGCTTCGACGGGCTCGTCGATCAGTTCCTGCCCAACAAGTACGATCCGCCGGCCTTCGCGCTGCGACTCGCCCACAAGGACGTCACCCTTGCCACCACCCTCGGCCGCGAACTCGGGGTGCCGATGCGCATGGCCAACCTCGCCCTGGAGGAGATGACCGAGGCGATGAACCGCGGCTGGGGCGAGCGCGATTCGCGCGTCGCCATGCTCCTCCAGCAGGAGCGCGCCGGCGTCCACATCGAGGTCCCCCAGGAGCGCATCGACGAAGCCCTCCGCCGCGACCCGCCCGCGAAGGACGATCCGAAGCGGAGCTGACGCCGGCCTATTCCTCCAGCGTCTTCGTCCAGGCGACGTAGCGGTCGATGTCGAACTTCCGGCGCAGGCCGGCGTCGTTCATGTAGCGGACCTTGCCGAAGATGGGTCGTTCCGGCCACGCCCGGTCGTGCAGGCCGAAGCACCACGCGACGTTGGCGAAGGACGCGGCGTCGCGGCCGTCGAGGAAGTAGCGGTTGTTGATGGCAAGGGCCGTGGTGAAGGCGTCCTGCGGGCTCGGCGTCCATTCCAGGATCTTCTTGCCCCAGTACATGCGCATGTAGTTGTGCATGAAGCCGGTGACGCGCATCTCGCGCATCGCCGCGTTCCAGTAGGGGTCGTGCGTCTCACCGGCCTCGAGCTGCTCGCGGCCGTAGGTGTGCTCGCGCCGATCGGCGGCATGTTCGGCGAGCGTCGCCTTGGCCCAGTCGGGCAGCACCTCGTAGCGGTCGTAGTCGTTGCGGTAGCGGACGTGGTTCAGCGCGAGTTCGCGGCGAACGATCAGTTCCTCCAGCAGCACATCCCGATCCGCCGCGCGGCCCTCGCCGGCTTCGACGACCCGCCAGGCGATCTCGACCGGCGAGATCTGCCCGAAATGGAGATAGGGGCTGAGGGTCGATCCCTGGACGTGGGCGGGATCGTTGCGTTCGTCGGCATAGCCGGTGATTCGGTCGTCGATGAAGCGCTTCAGGCGGCGCACCGCTTCGGCGGTGCCTGCGGCGAAGCGCCGGTTCGGCTTCACCGAGCGGTCGAGGTCGAGCGACGCGAGAAGCGCCGCGGGATCGTCGAGCGAGACGCCGTCCGCGACCTTCAGGTCAAGCGATCCATGGTTCGGGCGGCCGTGCCGCATGCCGGCAATCATGTCGTCCCGCAGCCGGAGGATCTTCGGGCGGATGGTGCGCGCGGCGTGCTCGGGCTTTTGCGAGGCGAGGGCGACCGGTACGACGGCGTCGCCGTCGACTTCCTCGACCGGGCCGGCAAAGGCATCGGCGACCCGGGTGCGCCAGGCGCGTTCGTGACGAAGATGCCCGGCATCCGTGACGACGGCCGCCGCATCCCGCGCCAGTTCGATCGCCACCGCATCCGGCGCGCCGCGGCGCACGACCAGCCGTATGCCTCTTTCGGCGAGGGCGTCGCGGGTTTCCTTCAGTCCGTCCAGCATGAAGGCGAAGTGTCGCTCGTTCGCCTCGGGATAGGCCTCGTACAGCCCGAAGCAGGCCAGCAACGGCAGCGACGCGTCGTTCGCCCGTCGGATCGCATGCTCCAACGCATGGTTGAACCGCGCGCGCTGCGCCCGCTGCATCCAGTAGAGGATGTAACGGCCGTCACGCGACGGTCGGTCGTTGAGGGCGTAAGTCCTGTTGCTGTCCGGCATCGTGCAGGCATCAACTCCGTGTGAGGCGCCGCGACGCGCGCCGGGCTTCACCCATCCGTCCGGGAACCCTGATAGGATGGGCGCGTTGGGTTTTGAGACAATGGCTCCGGAGTTACGAGGGTATCATGCGTTTCCTGGGACGAGCGGTCCTGATGTGCGCGCTGGCGGCGCCCGGTGCGGCATGGGTGCCCGGCCCCGCTGCCGCCACGGCGGCGGAGACGTTTGCGGCTCCGGCGACGATCGGCGGCGCGGCGACGACGGCGATCGGCACTCTTCTCCGCGAGCCGGGCGTCGGCACCGGCTTGCGGGACGTACGATTGCTCGACGCGTTCTATCGTGCGCTCGGATATCGCCCCGCTTGGCAGGGCCAGTCCGGCTGGACGGAGGACGCCCACCGCGTGGTGCGTCGCCTGCGCGACGCCGGCACGCACGGGCTCGACGCAGCGGACTATGCGTCCGACGCGCTGAACAACATGTTGGCGGCGGCGCCGTCACGTGCGGGTGCTGCGCGGGACGACATCGCGCTGACTGTCGCCATGCTGCGCTTCCTCGACCACGCGTCGAACGGACGGATCAAGCCGAGCCTCGCCGGTTGGAAAGTATGGTTCCATCCGCGCTCGGCGTTCGCCGTCGAGGCTGCTACCGCGGTCGCAGGTGGTCGCATCGCCGACTATCTCGATCGGGCGGGGCCGCCCGACGCGCGTTATGCGGCGCTTCGCCGCGAACGGGCGCGATACGCCGAACTGGCGGCCGACGCGTCCTATCCGTTGCTGGGGGATGGCCCGACGCTTCGGCCGGGCGATACCGATCCGGCCGTCGGGGTGGTACGACGCCAACTCGCGATCTTCGGCGATCTCCCGTCGGCGCCGTCGATGGTCGGACACGCGCCGCGTGACGGCGGCCAGTGGCGCCAGCCCCAGTTCCTGCTGGCCTCTGCCGAGACGGGCGCCTCCGTCGGCGGGGACGAGGATCTCCTCTATTTCGGCGAATCCCTGGAGCAGGGTGTTCAGGCCTTCCAGCGGCGCCATGGCCTCGCAGTGGACGGCGTCGTCGGGCCGGCCACCCGGCGTGCCCTGGACAAGACGCCGGCAGACCGTCTGCGCCAGATCGACCTGGGGCTGGAACGCCTCCGCTGGCTTCCGGCGCAGCGTGGCGCGCGGCACGTAATCGTCAACATTCCGGCGGCGGAACTGACGGCCTTCGAGAATGGCGTCGAACGGTTGCGCATGCCCGTGGTCACGGGTCAGGCCGACTGGGAGACCCCGGTCTTCAGCGACGAGATCGTCAATCTGAAGTTCGCGCCGACCTGGACGATCCCCTACAACATCGTGCGCGACGAGACCCTTGCCCATGTCCGCCGCGACCCGGGCTACCTGACGGCCAATAAGATCCGCGTGCTGTGGCGCGGCGAGGAGGTCGATCCCTGGACGGTCGACTGGCACAGTGCCGGTCCTGGCGACTTCACCTTCCGGCAGGATTCCGGTCCGTCGAGCGCACTCGGCGGCGTACGCTTCTCGCTCACCAACGATTTCAGCATCTATCTGCACGACACGCCGTCCAAGCGCTACTTCGGCCGGGCGGCGCGCGCCCTCAGCCACGGCTGCGTGCGGGTGGGCGACCCCGTGGCGCTCGCCGAGTTCCTGCTCGCCCAGCAGGGCGGATGGGACGCGCAGCGCATCCGCGCCGAGATGAACGGCTCGCGCGAGCGGTTCCAGAACGTGCGCCCGCCGGTGCCGGTGCACATGGTCTACATCACGGCCTGGGCGGAAGATGGTCCGGTGCAGTTCCGCAACGACGTTTACGGCCTCGACCGTAAGCTGGCCGACTTGCTGGATGCGCGCACCCGCGGGCGCTCGTCCTGAGCGTCGCCGCCCCGCGGCCCCAGGGCCGCTAGTCTGTCAGGCCCCGATCGCGAAGATGCCGCCGGAGCAGGTCCATGTTCCGGCGGTTCGCTTTCCAGGCGAAGTCGAATACGTCGCCGATCACCGGCACCGCGCCGGCGACAGTGTCGATGCCTACGTTCCAGAGCATGCGGGCGATGAGAGACTTCGGTGCGCCGAGGCGGTGCGCCGCATAGACCAGATAGAGGGCGATGGCGGCACCGGCCGTGTCGCCTATGCCCGGGATCAGCCCCATGATCCCGTCCAGGCCGATGCGAAACGATGTCCCGGGCAGGGCGAACAGGGAATCCATCGCGCGGGCGAGCTGTTCCAGGCGCCGGACTTCCGCTGCGATCTCGGCGCGGCTCCGCCCGCCGCTGCTCTGGCCGTAAGGGTCCCGATCCACTCGCCGCTCCTCGACTTCGATCCGCGGGAACGCGGAGCGTGGAGGGAACGCGGCGGTGGCTCCGGGTGTTCCCGCCGCACCCTCAGGCCGGGATCACGATGAACGCCACAGCCATAGATCTCTCGTCCACGGACGGTCCTGCCGCGGCGCGCGATGCCGGGCTCGTCTATGTCGCCGACGATCAGCCCGGCATCACGCGCCGCCGTGCCGGAAAGGGCTTCAGCTATCGCGATCCGGACGGCAAGCCGATTCGCGACGCGACGTTACTGCAGCGCTTGCGTGCGCTGGCCGTGCCGCCCGCATGGACCGACGTCTGGATGTGCGCGAGCCCACGCGGCCACATTCAGGCGACCGGCCGCGATGCGCGCGGCCGCAAGCAGTACCGCTATCACCCGCGCTGGCGCGAGGTGCGCGACGAGACGAAGTATCATCGGATGGTCGCATTCGCGCGGGCGCTGCCGGGCATCCGCGAACGCGTGTCAGCCGACATGTCGCGGCGCGGCCTGCCGCGCGAGAAGGTCCTGGCGACGGTCGTGCGCCTGCTCGAAACCTCGCTGATCCGCGTCGGCAACCGCGAGTATGCCCGTGACAACAAGAGTTTCGGCCTGACGACGCTGCGCGACCGGCACGCCCGGATCGAAGGTTCGGCGATCCGCTTTCGCTTTCGCGCCAAGTCGGGGATCGAGCGCGACCTGACGCTGCGCGACCGTCGGCTGGCGCGCATCGTCAAGGCGTGCCAGGACGTGCCGGGCCAGGAGCTGTTCCAGTATCTCGATGCCGACGGATCCCGGCATTCGGTCGGTTCGGCCGAGGTCAACGCCTATCTGCGCGAGATCAGCGGCGTGGACTTCACCGCGAAGGATTTCCGGACCTGGGCCGGGACGGTGCTCGCCGCGCTGGCGCTGCAGGCCTTCGAGACCTTCGACACCGAGGCCGCCGCCAAGCGCAACGTCACCCGCGCCATCGAGACCGTCGCGGCGCGCCTGGGCAACACCGTTGCGATCTGCCGGAAGTGCTACGTCCATCCCGAGGTCGTGAACGCCTACCTGGACGGGACTCTGCTCGAATCGGTCCAGCGCCAGGTCGAGAGCGACCTGTCCGAAGGCCTCGAAGGGCTCTCGGGGGAGGAGGCGGCGGTGCTCGCCTTCCTGCAGACCCGCCTGCAGGAAGAGGCCGGCAAGATGCGCGCTGCCGGTTAAGGTTCCGGCAGCGGCGTCACGGTCACCTCGACCCGCGGCTCGTGCTCGCCGCCGCCGAGGATGACGCCGCGCAACGGGCTGATGTCGCCGAAGTCACGCCCGTAGGCCAGGACGATGTGCTCGTCCTCGACCAGCATGTCGTTCGTCGGGTCCGTCTCGACCCAGCCGAGGTCGGGCCCGCACCAAACCGAAACCCACGCGTGGGTCGCATCGGCACCGCGGAGTTCTGCGCCACCGGCAGGCGGATAGGTCCGCAGATAGCCCGAGACGTAGCGCGCCGGCAGGCCGATCGCCCGCAGGCCGGCGATCATGACATGCGCGAAATCCTGGCAGACCCCGCGCCGCCCCTTCATCACGGCAGCAACGGGTGTGGTCAGTTCGGTGGAACCGGGAACATAGGTGAAATCCCGTCGGATCCGCGCCGTCAGGTCGCGCACGCCCTCCAGCATGGTGCGGCCCGCGGGGAACGACATCGACGCATAGGCGACGACCGAGGGCACCGGCACGGCGTATGGGGAGGTGTAGGCATATTCGGCCTCGATCGGCTGTGCCGGGAAACCGTCGCCGGAAACCGAGGCGCGTATCTCCTCCCAGGCGGGGGTGGAGACATTCGGCTCGATCCCGTGGCCGCGCACCTCGACCGTCACTTCCTGTTCGACGGTCAGCGCCTCGTGGGTGGCTTCCAGCGTGATCCATTCGACGCGGTTGCCGAAATGGTCGCGCATCGTCCGGATGGCGGCCGGGGCGGGCGATATGTCCAGCCGCCGGCCAAGCAGCGACTGACGATCCGTATCCGGCGGGGTGAGGCGCAGCAGGTGGTAGCTGAGGTCGACGGTCGCGCCGTAGTCGTAGTGGGTACGATGACGGATCCTGTAGCCGGTCATCGCGCCGCGACCTTCTGCCGGGTCGCCGCGCGATCGGCTGTCGCCGCGACATGCGAGAAGAAGGTGCGCGTCAGCAGGTCCGAAAGTTCCATGAGACCGCCCGCCGCCTTGTCCAGCATGTCGATGACCGGTTCGAGTTCCACCCGGTCGTCCTCGGCTTCGATGCCGGCGATGGGAAAGGTGCCGACGGCGTCGCGGACGGCGGTCGCTGCAACGTGCTCGGTGGCCCCTTCGGCGGTCACGACGGCGATGTGCTCCACGATCCGGTCCAGCTGATAGATCAGCGCGCGCGGATTGGCACCGTCGGTCACGACCAGATCGATCACGGGGGCGGCCCGCGGCTCCGCCGGATAGCGGGTCTGGTAGGTGATGACCGAGTCGCAGAGTTCCAGCGCCAGGCGCAGCCCGACGACCGACTGCGCCGGCGTGCCGGTGAGGACGGCCTCGATGGCGCTGGCGATGCCGATCCCGCGCTCGATGCGCCGGCCGATGTCGAGGAAGCGCCATGCCGCGCCGCGCGTCATGTTCTCCGCGGCCAGTCCAGAGAAGGCGGCGAGCGTCCGGATCAGGTCGTCGAGCCCCGCCAGGAGGCGATCCATGTCCCCGTCGGCGGACTCGAGGTTACCGAGGACCGCGGTGTTGAGGTGGTTCAGGCTGCGCCACATGTCCGCGGAAAGCCGGTCGCGGACGCCGAAGGCGATCTGGCGGGTCGCGTCGACACGCTGGCGCATGGCGCTTCCCGCCGCCGCGGCCAGAACGGCATCGGCGAAGCCCCGGCCGTCGACGGGGAAGGCGGCGTCGGTGGCGCTTAGCCAGCCGGCGGTGTGAAGCGCCCGTGCCAGCTGGTGCAACTCGACCATGTCGCGCGGGCCAAGCGTTCCCGCAGACAGCCGATTGATCGCGGCGCGGAGCTGCCGGGCGCCGATGTCGATGCGCTCGACCTGCCGGCCCAGCCAGAACAGGTCGTCGGCGCTGCGGCTCTGCACGATGCCAGGCGGCCGCGTGAACGCCGTTCCCGACCGGGCCAGTGCCGGGATGAAGGCATACTCGTCCTCGGCGGTGAGCACCCATACGTCCTTCGCGACGCCGCCGTGTCGGAGCGAGCCGCGGTGGAGGGCATCGCCGTCCACCGTCCGCGCCGCACCGCCCGGCAAGACCGCCCAGTGCTCGCCGTGCCGTATGAGCGTGACCCGCAGCAGCAGCGGACGCGGCTCCATGCCGTCGGGTCCGAGGGTCGGGACGGTGCTGTGTTGGACGCGCTCGAGGGCGACCCAGCCTTCGGGATCCGCCTCGACCTTGGCACGCAGCGCTGTGCGGTCGCGCTGGCTCATGTCCGCGACGGTGTGCGGTTCGGGGTCCGTGCCGAAGGTGGGCCGCAGGACGAAATCCGCCGGCGCGGCGTCGAATGCCGCCCGCCCGACGGCCTGCCCGCACCACCATGTCCGGACGGAGGCCATGGCCAGTTCCTGGTCGAGCAGCAGGCGCGACAGCTGCGGCAGGAACGGCGCGAAGGCGGGCGTCTCGACCAGCGCCGTTCCCGGCAGGTTCACCATCGCCGCATGGCCGGCGCGCAGCGCGCCGAGCAGTCCGGCCACCCCGAGCGCCGAATCGGCCTTCAACTCCAGCGGATCGCAATAGCCGCCGTCGACCCGGCGATAGATCACGTGGACCGGCAGGAGGCCGTCGAGCGTCTTCAGGTACACGCCGTCGCTGCGGACGGTCAGGTCCGAACCCTGCACCAGCGTGATCCCCATCTCCCGCGCCAGGTGCACGTGCTCGAAATAGGCGTGGTTGTAGGGGCCCGGGGTCAGCAGGACGATCCTGGGATCGGCGTCGCCTTGTCCGAGCCCCTGCAGCGTCGCCTTCCACAGGTCGATGAACGGCCGTAGCCGGCGCACGGGTGCCGCACGGAAGGCCTCGGGAAAGGTGCGGGCCATGATCGAGCGGTTACGCAGCGCATAGCCGATGCCGCCCGGCGTCTGGGTGCGGTCGGCGAAGACGCGCCAGCGGCCGTCGGCCAGGCGCACGAGATCCGCCGCGTAGACGTGCAGGTGCGGCCGATCCTCCGGCAGCAGGTGGCGCGCCGGCCGCAGGAACTCCGGATTGTTGAACACCAGCCCGGGCGGCACCGTCCCGTCGGCGATCAGCCGCTGCGGACCGTAGAGATCGCGCAGAATGAGGTTGAGCAGCCGGGCGCGCTGGGTCAGGCCCGCCTCTATTGAGGCCCATTCCTGCTCCGGAATGATCAACGGCAGCAGGTCGAAGCTCCAGGACGGCCGCTGCTCATCGTGGCCGTAGATGGAGAGGAACTCGTCCGCCTCGGCGAACAGGGCGCGTGCGCGTGCCGCGCGCTCGGCCATCACCCCCTGCGGCAGCGACGCCATCGTGCCGATCAGGCTCCGCCAGTGCGTTCTGAGAACGCCCTTGCCAGCCGCCATCTCGTCGTAACCGATGCTCAAATCTGGATCCGGACCGTCCCGTGCGGGGGCGCGAATGTTACGCAAGATTCGCACGCGGGGAACATGGCCATTCCTTCGAACGGTGGATCGTTTCCGTTTCGCCTCCGAATCGTTTCGGCCGCAGGGAAACCGGCCGTCCGGCCGTTGAAGCTTCGTGTGGACGGCGGGGCGCCGTCCCGACGAAGGAGTGAGACCATGTATGTCGGATCCCGCGGCCGCATCTGGACGGCCTCTGTCGCGATCGTGGCAAGCTTGACGATCCCCCTCGCCGCCCAGGCGCAGGCACCGGCCCAGGGCCGGGGTGCGGCGATGCTCGAGCGGGCCGACGCGAACGGCGATGGGATCGTGGACCGGGCGGAGATGCAGGCCCAACGCGGCAAGCTCTTCGACCGGCTCGATGCCGACCGCGACGGCGTCCTGACCCGCGCCGAGGTCGAGCAGCGCCGCGAACGGATGCGCCGGCGCCTCGCCGGCGGCGACGGGGCCGCCTTCGACCGTGCGGACGGCGACAGGGATGGGCGGGTGACCCGGGCGGAGTTTCTTTCCGGCGAGATGCCGCTGTTCGAGCGCGCCGACCGGAACGGCGACGGGCGCCTAACGGCGGATGAGATCAGGCAGGTCGCAGAAACCGCTCGCCGGCGCTGAGCCCCAAAACGGACAAGCTCGAAAAGGACATGACATGAAAGCCGATCGCATACTCGCCGCAGCCCTCGTCCTGGTGGGGGCGATGTCGTCCGCCGCAGCCGCCGAAGCCGGAAGCCGTCAGGTGACGCGCACCGGGACGAACGGCGGCATGTTCGGCCGCAGCGTCGACCGCGATCCTACGGCGCATACGGCGAACCGGACACGCTCCTACACGTCGCCGGCCGGCCAGACCTACGACCGCAGCTACGACCGCACGGGAACGCTGGGGAACAACACGGTCACCCGCACCGGTCCGGGCGGCGCGACGTCGTCGATATCGCGCAGCACGGCGGCCGACGAGGCCGACGGCGTCACCCGTCGGAAGGACATCACCGGCCCCGGGGGCCGAAGCCGGTCGGTAACGCGATCCTGGTCGCCGGACTGACCTCGGCGAGCCGCGCGGCCGCGCGATGCACCTGTCTCCGTCCGACGACGATCTCGTCGCGAGAATCGGCGACGGCGACGCGGACGCTTACCGGGCGCTGGTCGACCGGCATGCGTCGCGCGTGCTGGCCGTCGCCGCGGGCATCGTCGGATCGCGGGCGCTGGCGGAGGACGTCACGCAGGAGGTGTTCCTGACGGTGTGGCGGAAGGCTGCCGGATGGCGCTCTGGCCGCGCACGCTTCGCGACCTGGCTGCACCGCGTCGCGGTGAACCGGGCGATCGACATGCGCGACCGCCGCGCCGCAAGCCGGATTCCGCTGGACGACGCCGCGGAAGTCGCGGACGAGGCACCGTCCCCGACGGAGCATGCCGAGGCACGGCAGCGCCGGGTCCGCGTCGGGGATGCGGTGCGCCGCCTGCCGGACGCACAGCGCACCGCGATCCTGCTGACCTACTCCGGCGGATTGACGAACGCGGAGGTGGCCGCCGCGATGGACCTGTCGGTGAAGGCGGTCGAATCGCTTCTCGTGCGGGCGCGCCGGTCGCTGCGCGAGGCATTGGCGAAGGCTGGACTGGCGCCCGGGGAGGGGCTCTGAACATGCGGATCGACGAATTCGAGCAGCAGCTGGACGCGCGCGGGCCGAGTCTCGCCGGGTGGCCCATCGTGGCGCGGCTCCGGGCGCGCCGGCTTCTGGCGCGGAGCCCGGAGGCGCGAGCGCGTTTGGAAGAGGCGGCGGTCTTCGATGCGCGATTGGCGCAAGCGCTCGCGCCGTTGGACTACAGCGCATCGCTGCACGTGCGGCTCCACGCCATTCCCGGCGACTTTCCACGTCGCTCCGCGCCTGCGCGCGAGGCGGGGTCGCTGCGCCGCCCGGTCTGGTACGTCGGATCCGCCGTCGCCGTCGTTTCCCTCGCCGGCGGGGTGGTCCTGGGTGCGGTGATTGGCCGGGATGCCGGCGCACCCGGTGCGCTCGACCTCGCGGCGCTCGCCTACGGCCAGCCGTCCCTCGCGCTGGCGCTGTCTTCGGAGCGCGTCCGATGAGGATCGCCCGCTTCTGGGTCGTCGGTGGCGTGGCGGCGATCGTCCTGCTGCTCGCCGGCAATCTGTTCATGGCCGGGACCCTTCTCGGTCACGGCCTCTTCGCCAGGGGAGGGGAAGCGCCCGAAGCGCCGATCACGCGCTTCCTGCGCACCGTGCCGACCGAGGCCCGGCCGGTCCTGCGCGCCGTCTTTCTCGATCACCGTGAGGATCTGCGCGCGCGGTTCGGCGATCTCGTGTCGGCGCGCCGCAGGATGACGGACCTGCTCGCGGCGCCGCAGGTGGACGATGCAGCGACCGCCGAAGCGATGTCCGACCTCCGCGCCGCGACGGCCGAACTCCAGGCCGTCTTGCATGAGGTACTGCTGGATGCCGCCCGCCGGTTGCCCCCGGATGTCCGGGCCGAATGGTGGAGTCAACCGCCGGGTGGACGCCGGAGTGGGCTCTGATAGCACCTCTGCGGGTCGACTCTGGCGCCGGATCACCGGCCGGTTTCGGCGCCGCAGTCTTTCCGGCCCTCGTCCATGCACGCCACGATCCCGGCGGCCTGATCCACGAGCTCGTCGGCTTCGGCCACCGACTTCTTCAGGCAGTCGCGGTACTCGACGAGCGTCTCGTGGAACCGACGGGCGTCCTCGATGCAACGCATCCGGTCGGCCTCGCTGGTGGCCGTCACCATGTCCGTCGAACAGAGCGGCTGGACGGGCCGACTGCAGAGTTCCTGTGCCGCGGCCGGGTCTCCCGGAGCCGTGACGACGCCGAGTGCGACCGCGAGCGTCAGAGGAAGGATGGCGCGTTGGAACTGCATGCGGGAATCCTGATCAGCCGCGTGAACGCCGGGGCCGCTGCGACCCGGGCGACGAAGATGCGCAGCCGGCCGCGCATCTCCGTCATGTACGCTGCCGCCCGCAACGAGTTCACGCGCGACGGCTGTCCGCTCAGGGTGCGGAGCGGCGCAGATCGAAGGTGACCGGATGCTCCGCCGAACCGCCCGGCTCCTGCGGGACGGTCGTTCCGGGCGTATGGCCGATGGCGAAGAAGCGGGCCCGGCGGCGCGCCTCCGCCTCGTTCGCGTTTACCGGGAACGCATCGTAGTTGCGTCCGCCGGGGTGTGCCACCTGATAGGTGCAGCCGCCGATCGAGCGCTCGTTCCAGGTGTCGTAGATGTCGAACACCAGCGGCGCGTCGACCGGGATGGTCGGATGCAGGCATCGCGGCGGCTGCCACGCGCGGTAGCGTACGCCGGCCACATAAGCGCCGCGCGTGCCGGTCGAGCGCAGCGGGACGGCCCGGCCGTTGCAGACGAGGCGGTGCCGGCTGTCGGTGAAACCGTCGAGGCGCACCTGCATCCGCTCCACGGAGCTGTCGACGAAGCGGACCGTGCCGCCGGCCGCGCCGTCCTCGCCGAGCACGTGCCAGGGCTCCAGCGCGGTGCGCAGTTCCATCTCGATCCCGCGATAGGCAACCTCGCCGATCTTCGGGAAACGGAACTCGTGATGTGCGGCGAACCATTCCGGATCGAAGCCGTAGCCGGCCCGTTTCAGGTCGTCGAGCACGTCGGCGAAATCCTGCCCGGCGAAGAAGGGCAGCATGAACTCGTCGTGCAGGCGCGTGCCGAACCGGGCGAGCGGCTTGGTATAGGGCTCGCGCCAGAACCAGGAGACGAGCGCCCGGAGCAGCACCTGCTGCGCCAGGCTCATCCGCGCGTGCGGCGGCATTTCGAAGGCGCGCAGTTCGACCAGACCGCGCCGGCCGCTCGCCGAATCCGGCGTGAACAGTTTGTCGATGCAGAACTCCGCCCGGTGGGTGTTGCCGGTCACGTCGATCAGCACGTCGCGGAAGATCCGGTCGACCAGCCAGGGCGGCGTCGTCTCGGCGCGGTCGAGCGCCTTGAAGGCGATTTCCAGCTCATAGGTCGCGTCGTCGCGGCCCTCGTCGGCGCGCGGATGCTGGCTGGTCGGGCCGATGAACAGGCCGGAGAAGAGGTAGGAGAGGGAGGGGTGGTTGTGCCAGTAGCCGACGAGGCTGCGCAGCAGGTCCGGCCGCGTGAGGAACGGCGATTCCTCCGGCGTCGGGCCGCCGAGCACCATGTGGTTGCCGCCGCCCGTGCCGACATGGCGGCCGTCCACCATGAACTTCTCGGTGACGAGGCGCGTCGCGCGGGCGTCCTCGTAGACGGCGACCGTCTTGTCGACCAGCTCGTCCCAGGTCTCGGACGGATGGATGTTCACCTCGATCACGCCGGGATCGGGTGTCACGGAGAAATCGGCGATGCGCGGATCGTCGGGCATGCCGTAGCCCTCGATCATCACCTTCTGACCGCGCTCGGCGGCGACGTCCTCGATCGCGGCGACCAGCGCCAGATAGTCCTCGGCCGTCTCCAGCGGCGGCATGAAGACGTGCAGCAGGCCGTTGCGCGGCTCGACGCACATCGCCGTGCGCACGACCTCGGGGGCCGACTTGCCCCGTTCCGGGAAGCCGTCGGAGGACTGCTCGCGCCGTGCCTGGCCGACACTGCCGCGGGCGGAAACCGCCGCTCTCCCCGTTACCGCCGGCATCACCGACGGCTGCGCCAGGGCCGCGCGCGAGGGCAGGGGGGCGCGCGGCGCGATCGGGTCCGGTTCGATCAGATAGGGGTAGTCCTCGGGCGCTACCCAGGGCAGCGCATCGAGCGGCAGGCGCAGGCCCATCGGCGAATCGCCCGGCAGCAGGAACAGCCGCTCGGCGCGCAGGAACCAGCGCCCCGTCTCCCAATAGCGCGCGCCGTCCTCGCCGGCCCGGCGGATCGGCAGCGCGTATCCCACCACCTGGTCGAGGCCGCGCTCGAACACCTTGGCCAGCCGTTCGCGCTCCAGCGGGTCGGACAGTTGGCTCTTCAGCGGGTCGACGTTGGCCGGCAGGCGGCGCTCCTTCCACATATAGTAGAAGGCGTCCTCATAGCCGGCGATGCGGAAGCTCGGGTCGAGCTGCAGCCGTTCGGCGAGCCGCGTGACGAAGGCCTCGGCCTGTTCGATCCCCAGGCCGGGATCGGCGTCCTCGTCGGCGGCGAGCAGGTCGGGGTTCTGCCAGACCGGTTCGCCGTCGCGGCGCCAGAGGCAGCGCAGCGCCCAGCGGGGCAGCTGTTCGCCCGGATACCACTTGCCCTGGCCGTAATGGAGCATATAGCCGGAGCCGAAACGGTTCGCGAGCCGGCGCAGCAGCTGGCCGGCGATCCTGCGCTTGGTCGGGCCGAGCGCGTCGGTGTTCCACTCCGCCCCGTCGGGGTCGTCCGCGGCGACGAAGGTGGGCTCGCCGCCCATCGTGAGGCGGATGCCGGAACCCGCGAGGTCGGCGTCGACCTTGCGGCCGAATTCGACCAGCGCGTCCCATTTCTCGTCGCTGTAGGGCCAGGTGACCCGCGGCGTCTCGGCGACGCGCGTCACGGTCATGTCGAAGCCGAACGTCGCTTCCGCCTTGGAGACGAGGCCGCTGATCGGCGCGGCACTCTGCGGTTCGGGCGTGCAGGCGAGCGGGATGTGGCCTTCGCCCGTCAGCAGGCCGGAGGTCGGGTCGAGCCCGATCCAGCCGGCGCCCGGCAGGTAGACCTCGCACCAGGCGTGCAGGTCGGTGAAATCCACCGTCGTGCCCTCGGGGCCGTCGAGCGGCTTCTGGTCGGCGACGAGCTGGATCAGGTAGCCCGAGACGAAGCGCGCGGCAAAGCCCAGGTGGCGCAGCAGCTGCACCAGCACCCAGCCCGTGTCGCGGCAGGATCCGAGGCGCTTCTCCAGCGTCTCCTCGACCGTCTGGACGCCCGGCTCCATGCGGATGACGTAGCCGATCTCCTGCTGCAGGCGCTGGTTGATCGCGACCAGGAAGTTGCCGGTCGGCGTCGGTTCGCGCGGCACCGTCTTCAGGAACGCGGCGAGGAGCGGCCCGGCCGGCTGGCATTTCCGGAACGGCGCCAGCTCCTCGTCCAGGCTCGGGTCGTAGGCGAACGGCCAGTGCTCGGCCTCCGGCTCCAGGAAGAAGTCGAACGGGTTGATCACCGCCATGTCGGCGATCAGGTCGACGGTGACCGAGAAGCGGTCGGTCTGCTCGGGGAAGACCAGCCGGGCCAGGTAGTTGCCCTGGGGATCCTGCTGCCAATTGATGAAGTGGTTCTCGGGCTCGATCTTCAGCGAATAGCTCTGGATCGGCGTGCGCGCGTGCGGAGCGGGCCGGAGCCGCACGATCTGCGGGCCGAGCGTCACGAGGCGGTCGTAGCGGTATTCCGTCTTGTGGTGCAGAGCGACGTGGATGCTCAAGGCCTTCCCCCGTAAAACACGTCGACGGCCGCCGTTGCGGCGGCCGTCATACCCAAGCTTACGCGACTTCGCGGCGATGCAAAAACGCGGCCTTCGCCTAGGTGCTCCGGCTTCGCAGCGCCGGCGCCAGTTCGCGCTCGAACAGGTCCAGGAAGTAGTCCTGATCGGGGCCGACCTGGACGAGGACGATGTGATCGAACCCGGCCTTCATGTACCGGTCGATCGACTTGATGTGCTGCTCCACCGACGGGCCGCAACTCACCACCTCGGCCACCGCTTCGGGGGTCGCCTGGGCGCTGGCGGCCGCGAAGCCGTCGACGTCCGGCAGCTCCGCCTGGACCGCCCAGCCGCCGAGCGCCCAGCGGAAGTAGCGGTGCGCCGTCTTGCGGGCATCCTCCTCGCGTTCGGCACAGCACAGCGGCACCTCGGCGTAGCGAGGACCCTTGCCGCCGGCGGCCCCGAAGGCCTCGACCAGTTCGGCGGACGGCTCGGTCGCCACCAGCCCGTCGCCCTTTTCGCCCGCCAGCTTCGCCGCCAGCGGGCCGCCCGCGGCGACCGCCACCGGCGGCTTCCGCTCCGGCCGGTCGAACAGGCGGGCGTGATCGAGCCGGAAGTGTTCGCCGCGATAGTTCTCCAGGCTTCCGTCCAGCAGGCCCTGGATGATGTCGAGCGCCTCGGCGAAGCGTTCCTGCCGCTCGCGCCGGCCGGGCCAGCCCTCGCCGGTGACGTGCTCGTTGAGGCGTTCGCCGGCACCTAGGCCCAGAGTGAAGCGGTCCTTGCTGAGCAGGGCCATGGTCGCCGCGAACTGCGCGACGATGGCGGGACGGTAGCGCATGGTCGGGCAGGTCACCGCCGTCATCAGGCCCAGCCGCTCCGTCGCCTGTGCCAGCGCGCCGAGGACCGGCCAGACCATCGGCGCGTGGCCCTGTTCCTCGATCCACGGCGAGAAATGATCCGAAATCGCCGCGAAATCGAAACCGGCGGCCTCGGCGCGCCGGCCGTTGCGGACCAGTTCCGCCGGCCCGTGTTCCTCCGACATCAGCTTATAGCCGAGCTTCAGCATGCGTGCTTCTCCATGTGAGGTCGGCGTGCCCGGGTCCGGGCGGCGCCGCATGGGCACGCAACAGGCGTCCCGGAGAAATCGTTCCGCGGGTGCGGAGCGGCCGCTATGCCGCCGTTTCCGCGGCGACGAAGGCACGCCAGCCACCGAGCGCGGTGATGTCCTGTGCACCCGCCAACCCGGCGGACTCGGCCAGGAAGCCCTTGGCGCAGCTGCCGTCGGCGAGCTGGATCGTGCCGATCGACAGCGGGGCCGGGATCCGCGCCACCAGCCGGCCGAAGCTCTCCGCCGGCAGGGCCCAGACCTCGACCGGCACGGCGCGCCCCGTCGCCTCCCCGACCCGCAGCAGGCCGGGCCGCGGCGGCGCGCAGTCGGGCAGGGCGTGCAGGCGATAGAGCGGCGCCGTCTCCGTGGCACGCAGGAAGACCCCGCCAGCGTCGGTGAGCTCGCTGTTCAGCGGCAGCCCCGACATGTGTGCGCCCACGACGACCAGCGGGATCATGTCGGCCGGAGCGGCGGTCGGCAGCACCGCCCCGGTGAACGCGGCACCGAGGCCGGCGATCAGGCCGTCCCGGCCGGCCGGCGCGATCAGGGTGACGCCGGCGGGGCGGCCGTCGCTCCGTGGTGTTCCGGGGACGGCGAGGGCGCAGAGGTCGAGCAGGTTGACGAAGTTGGTGTAGATGCCGAGGCGGCTGTTCAGCACCACGGGGTCGGCCAGCACCTCCTCGACCGTGTAGACGGCTGGGATGGACGGCACGCACAGGGCATCGACCGCGGCCCATGTCCGTTCGGTCGCGCGCCGCAGCGCCGCCAGCTCGTACATCGCGGCGAAAGCGTCGGCGGCGGAGGGAGCCTCGCCCCCTCGCGTGATGGCGCGCGTCACCGGGTGCATGTCGTCCGCATGCTCCGCCATGAAGCCCCGCAGCCCGACGAACCGCTCCGCCACCCAGGGCCCCTCGTACAGAAGCCGCGCCGCGCGCAGGAACGGCTCGAGGTCGATCTCGACCAGCGTGGCGTGCGTCGACAGCGCCTCCAGATGCGCGGCATAGACCGCAGCGGCTGCGGTGTCGCCGAAGAACTCGCGCTGTCCCGGCATCGGCACGCCGACCCGCAGCACGGGCGGCAGCGCGCCCGGCTGGCCCACGGTGATCCGCCGGGAATAGGGATCGGCCGCGTCGAAGCCGGCCATGGCCTCGTAGACCGTCCACGCGTCGGAGACGCTCGTCGCGAAGACCGAGACGCAGTCGAGCGTCCGGCAGGCGGGCACGACGCCGCGGGTCGAGACGGCGCCCAGGGTCGGCTTCAGTCCGACGATGCCGTTCAGCGCCGCCGGCACGCGGCCGGACCCGGCCGTGTCCGTGCCCAGCGCGAAGGCGACGATGCCGTGTGCCACGGCCACCGCCGATCCGGAGGACGAGCCGCCCGGTACCAGCGCCGGGTCGGCCGCGTTGCGCGGGATCGACCAGGGCGTGCGGACGCCGACCAGGCCGGTCGCGAACTGGTCGAGATTGGTCTTGCCGATCGGAATGGCGCCGGCGTCGATCAGCCGCCGCACGGCGTGGGCGCTCTCGGCCGGCGCGTAGGCGAAGGCGGGGCAGGCGGCCGTCGTCGGCAGGCCGGCGAGGTCGATATTGTCCTTGATCGCGAACGGCACGCCCCAGAGCGGCTTTGCCTCGAAATCCACCGGTCCCAGCCGCGCGACATATGCCGCCACGGCCTCGCGCGAGAGCATCGCGATGAAGATCCCCGGATCGTCGATCTCGGCGAGGCGCCGGAAGACGGCGTCGATCACCGCATCCGGCGTCGTTCCGGCAGCATAGGCGGCGCGCAGGCCGGCGATGGTCATGTCGATCGGTTTCATGGCTCGGACCGGGTTGGTCGGACGGGATCTGTCGGTCGGGATCGGGTCAGACGGGGGGATGCGGCACGGCGGCGAGGAGCTCGCGCGTGTAGGCGTGGGCAGGGGCCTGCATGACCTGCTCGGTCGGGCCCTCTTCGACGATCCGGCCGCCGCGCATCACGACCACCCGGTCGCAGAGCAGGCGGACGACGTGGAGGTCGTGGCTGACGAAGAGGTAGCTCATCCCGAGCTCGGCCTTCAGGTCGACGAGGAGGTTGAGCACGAGCGCCTGGACCGACACGTCCAGGGCGGCGGTCGGCTCGTCGAGCACCACCAGTTTCGGGCGCAGTGCCACGGCGCGGGCGATGCCGACCCGCGCCTTCTGGCCGCCCGACAGCTGGTGCGGGAAACGGTCGAGCAGGTCGCCGGGCAGGCCGACGAGGCGCGCCAGTTCCTCGACCTTGGTCCGCGCCTCGTCGGCGCTCTTCACGCCGCCCAGGCGGTGGAGCGGGTCGGCGATGCAGCGGAAGGCGCTGAAGCCGGGGTTCAGGCTGTCCGTCGGGTCCTGGAAGACCATCTGCAGCTTGGCGCGGGCGGGGTGGCGCGCGAAGCCGCCGACCGGAACCGCGCCGATGTCGACGCCGTCGAAGACGATGCTGCCGGCGGTCTGCTGCAGCAGGCGCATGACCATGCTGGAGGTCGTCGACTTGCCGCAGCCGGATTCGCCGACCAGCGCGACGTTCTCGCCGTGGCCGACGCTGAAGCCGATCCCGTCGACGGCACGGAAGGGCTTCGCCGCCTCCGCCGGCTTGCGGAAGCGGGCGAGCCAGCCGGCCGTCTCGCCGCCGCCATATTCCTTCACCAGGTCGCGCACGGTCAGCAGCGGTGCCGCGGCATCCGCCGGCATGGCGGGCGGCATGGGTGCCGCCGTCCCCTCCGGCAGCAGGTCGCGCACCGTGGCGCCCGGCCGCGGCGTGGCGCGCATCAGCTGGCGCGTATAGGGGTGGGCGGGGGCGGAGAAGATCTGGCGCGACCCTGCCGTCTCGACCACCTCGCCGCGCTGCATGACGGTGACGCGGTCGCAATAGGCGGCGGCGAGGCCGAGGTCGTGGGTGATCAGGATGGTCGACATGCCGCGCGCCCGCGTCAGCTCGACCACCAGGTCCATCACCGCCTTCTGCGTCGTGACGTCCAGGCCCGTGGTCGGCTCGTCGGCGATCAGCAGGCGTGGCTGGCAGGCGAGCGCGATGGCGATGACGACGCGCTGGCACATGCCGCCCGACAGTTCGAACGGATAGGCGTGATAGCGCTCCTCCGGATTGGCGATCCGCACGAGGCGCAGCGCCTCGATCGCCTTTTCCTTCACGTTCCGCCGGGTGGCGAGGAGATGCTCCAGCAGCACGTCCTCGATCTGCCGTCCCACGGCGCGGATGGGGTTCAGCGCGGCGCGCGGGTTCTGGAAGATCATCGAGATCTCCCGGCCGCGCAGCTCCGCCATCTCCTTCTCACGCGCCGCACGCAGGTCGATGCCACTGAAGCTGACGCTGCCGGCGGCGATCCGGCCGGCGCGATCGAGGATGCGCATGACGGCGTAGGAGGTGACGGACTTGCCCGAGCCCGACTCGCCGACGATGCCGACGGTCTCGCCTCTGGCGACGGTCAGGTCGACCTTGCGGACAGCTTGGACGGTGCCGTTGCGGGTGGCGAACTCGACGGTGAGGTCGCGGATGTCGAGGAGGGGCCGGGATGCGATCGTGTCGCCGTCCATGGCTCAGGTCCTCCGCTGCGGGTCGACGAGGTCGCGCATGCCGTCGCCGAGCAGGTTGAAGGTGAAGACGGCCAGCATCAGGGCGAGGCCCGGGAACATCGCCAGCCACCACTCGCCGGAGACGATGTAGTTGGCGCCCTCGGCCACCATGATCCCCCACTCCGGCGTCGGCGGCTGCACGCCGAGGCCGATGAAGGACAGGCCGGCGGCGTTGAGGATCGCCCAGCCGAGGTTCAGCGACGCCTGGACCATCATCGGCGGCAGGCAGTTGGGGAAGATGTGGACCGCCAGCGTACGCAGCGCCGAGTTGCCGCCGAGGCGCGCCGCCAGGACGAAGCCGGCATTCCGCCGGACGTTCGTCTCGGCCCTGGCCATGCGGGCGTAGAAGGGCAGGTTGATGACCGCGGTGGCGTAGACGACGTTCTCGATGGTGTTTCCGGCGGCGGCCACGATGCCCATGGCGAGCACGAACAGCGGGAAGGCCATGATCGTGTCGAGCACCCGGCCGACGATCCTGTCGATCCAGCCGCCGAAATAACCGGCGAGCGCCCCCAGCGTCGAACCGAAGGCGAAGGACAGCAGCACCGCCGCGACCGAGATCGTCAGGTCGAGCCGCGTCGCCACCACCACGCGGCTGAACACGTCCCGGCCCAGCTGGTCGGTCCCGAACCAATGCGCCAGGGACGGCGGCCGCATGGCGTTGGAGGTGTTGGTCGCCAGCGGGTCGTAGGGCACCAGCGCCGGCCCCAGCAGCGCCATCAGCAGGAACAGCAGCAGCAGCGAGAAGGCGAAGAGGGTGACGGGGTTGGAGACGAGCACGTGCCGGGCGTGCCGCAGGAAGCGCCCGGTGCCGCCCACGGGCCGCGCCATGTCGGCGGGGCCGGGGGCGGCGGCGGACGCGCCGATGCCGGCCGGCGGGACCGGCGTCTCGTCGCTGGCGAGCGTCATGCTTCGATCCCCATGCGCGGGTCGATGAGGGTGTAGGCGATGTCGATGATCAGGTTCAGTGCGACGAACAGGATCGCCATCGTCAGTACGAAGCCCTGGACCGCGGCATAGTCGGACACGACCAGGGCCTCGATCGCGTAGGAGCCGATGCCGGGCCAGGCGAAGACCTTCTCGACCAGCACGTTGGCGCCCAGCATGAAGGAGAAGACCATGCCCAGCGTCGTCACCAGCGGCAGCAGCGCGTTGCGGAGGGCATAGGTCAGCAGCACCGTCCGCCTGGACAGGCCGGCGGCGCGGGCCGTGCGCACGAACTCGCTGCCCAGTGCCTGGATCATGGCGCCGCGGGTCATGCGGGCGATCGGCGCCAGGGTGAAGAGGGCCAGCGTGATGGCGGGCAGGGCGAGCTGCCCGAAGGCCGCGAGCGCCGTCTCGGGGTCCAGGTCGGCCAGGGCGTCGAAGACGTAGAATCCGGTGATCTGCGGCGGCGGCACGTACATGAAATCGAGCCGCCCGAGCGGCGCAGGCGCCCAGTCGAGCAGGTAGTAGAAGACGTAGACCAGTACGAGGCCCGTGAAGAAGGTCGGCAGCGACACGCCCGCGGTGACCACGAAGCGGCAGACATGGTCGACCCAGGAGTCCGGCCGCGTCGCCGCGAGGATCCCCAGCGGCACCGCCACCACCAGCGCCAGCAGCAGCGCTGTGAGCGAGAGTTCGAGCGAGGCGGGCAGCCTGGCGGCGAGGTCGGTCGTCACCGGCTGTCCCGTCGACAGCGAGCGGCCGAGGTCGCCCGTGGCGAGGTCGCCGACATAGGCCATGAACTGGACCGGCAGGCTGCGGTCCAGGCCGAGCGACTCGCGCACCTGCTGGATCGACGCCGCGTCCGCCGCCGGACCGGCGAAATAGACCGCCGGGTCGCCGGGCAGGGCGCGGGTCAGCAGGAAGGTGACGACGATGATGCCGAACACGGCGGGCACGGCCTGCAGCAGGCGGCGCCCCGCCACGCCCAGCTTCGACGGTTTCGCCATGCCGCCGGCCTCAGGCGGAACCGAGGCCGAGCTGGCGGACGTCCAGCTGCCGGTGGAACCAGTACTGGTAGCCGGTGAGCTGCCTGCTCATCGCCGCGTCGAGCGACGGCTGCCACAGCGGGATGCGCGGCACGTCCTCGAACGCCTTCTCGATCATGCGCTTGATCTTCGGCGCGTAGTCCGGATTGGTCGCCTGGGCGTGCAGCGTGTCCTCGACCAGCTGCTTCATCTCGGCGTCGTCGTAGTTCGACGAGTTGAACAGGTTGCCCTTCACGTACGCCCAGTAGAAGTAATAGTCGGGCGTGTTCAGCCAGCCGCCGAAGTTGTCGAGGTGCAGCGGCAGCTTCTTCTCGATCAGGGCGATCGTCCGCCAGTTGGCGCCGGGGACCTTGTCGATCGTCGCCTTGATGCCGATTTTCGCCAGCCCCTCCTGGATCAGCAGCGCGGTGGGTTCGCCCCACTGCGCCGTGCCGATGTCGAACGACAGCGGTACCTCGAAGCCGTCCTTGAAGTCGGTCTGCGCCAGCAGGTCCTTCGCCTTGTCGTAGTCGGTGGAGTAGGGGAAGGGCTGCGGCCAGGCGATGGTCGACGGCGAAGCCTCCTTGCCGCCCCACATCGGATTGCCACGACCATAGGCGGCGTTCTCGAAGATCGCCGCATAGGGGACGGCCCAGGCAACCGCCTGCCGGACCCGCTTGTCCTTGAACGGCTCGAAGTTCAGGTTGCAGTTCAGGACGTGCAGGCAGTTCTCGATGGGCGTGCCGGTGACGGCGACGGACTTGCTGCCCGACAGTTCCTTGGCGTCCTTGGCCGGGATGTCGAAGGCGAGGTGGATGTCGCCCTTCTCGATCAGCGCGCGCCGGGTCGCCAGCGACGGGATCTCGCGGACGACGACGCGCTTCACGCCGGGCAGGGTGCCGCCGACCCAGTCGTCGTTGCGGACATAGATGATCTGCTGCCCCTGGTCCCAGCGGTCGACCTTGAAGGCACCGGAGCCGGCCGGATTGCGGTGCAGATACTCGGCCGCCCACGGGTCCTTTTCGGTCGCGTGCTTCAGGGCCAGCTTGCTGTTGATGATCAGCGGGATCGGGACCGCGATGTCGGGCAGGGTCAGCTTCGACGGGAACTTCAGGTTCACCCGGAAGGTCGCGTCGTCGACCGCGACGAACTGTTCGGGATCGAGCAGGCCGCCGGCGCCCATCTGCGTCTTCGGGAAGCCGCCCAGCGCCAGCGCGCGATCGAACGACCACTTCACGTCGGCGGCGGTCACCTTCGTGCCGTCCCAGAACTTCGCGTTCGGCTTCAGCTTGAAGTCGATGCTCATGCCGTCGGGTGCGACCGTCCAGCTCTCGGCGAGTTCGCCCTTCAGCGTGTCGTAGTCATAGGACAGGCTGCCGTCCGGCAGGGTCTTCGTGCCGAAGGTCAGCAGGCGGTCGTAGATGATCCAACTCGCGGAGTAGCCGGGGCGGTTGGTGCCCGGCCGGTGCAGGTCCAGACTGTTGATCGACCCCCCGACGGCCACGACGATCGTATCGCCCGCCTTCGCCGAAGCCGGCAGCACTTTCAGAAAGGGCAGGACCCCGGCACCCATGGCCGCCGTCCCCGCGAATTTGAAGAGATCCCGCCGCTTGATGTCCATATCCCCGCCTCCGGCTCGGTCTGTACACAATCATGTATACAATTCGCGTGCCAACATGGCAGAGCGCGGCAAAGCGCAGGAAACGGCGGGATTCCTGGTCCAAGCTCGCTGCCGGAGGTGGAGGTGGTGGAGGGAGAAATGCGCACAGACGGCACGCATGATCAAAAACGCGCCAGTTTTCACACCGGCCCGTTCGCGATGTCGGGTCGCCGGATCGGATGCAGCGCTAAGCCGGCAGCCGAAGGAACCCGGCCGCCGCTGCAGACAAAGCTATATGGTAAAGGCTGTTGTCGCCTCGGCGCTCAGGCGGCCGCCGCCGAGCGCTTGGCCCGGCCGCCCGTGGGGCGTTCGCCGGTGACCGCCTGCTGCGGGTCGCGCAGCACGTAGCCGCGGCCCCAGACGGTCTCGATGTAGTTCTCGCCGCTGGTGGCGGCCATCAGCTTCTTGCGGAGCTTGCAGATGAACACGTCGATGATCTTCACCTCGGGCTCGTCCATGCCACCGTAAAGGTGGTTCAGGAACATCTCCTTGGTCAGGGTCGTGCCCTTGCGCAGGGAGAGGAGCTCAAGGATCGCGTACTCCTTGCCGGTCAGATGCAGGGTCTGGTCGTCGACCTGGGACGTGCGGCTGTCGAGGTTCACCGTCAGGCGGCCGGTGCGAATAACCGATTCCGAGTGGCCGCGGGCGCGCCGGATGATGGCGTGCGTCCGCGCCACGAGTTCGCGTCGGTCGAAGGGCTTGGTCAGATAATCGTCCGCGCCGATGCCGAAGCCGCGGATCTTGCTGTCCGGCTCCGCGAGGCCCGAGAGGATGAGGATCGGCGTGTCGACGCGCGCCGAGCGCAGGCGCCGGAGAACCTCGAAGCCGTCGATGTCCGGCAGCATCAGGTCGAGGATGATCAGGTCGTAGTCGTACAGCTTCCCGATCTCGAGTCCGTCTTCGCCGAGGTCGGTCGTGTCCGCTATGAAACCTTCGGCCTTGAGAATCGTCTCGATGCTCTTGGCGGTGGCCGTGTCGTCCTCGACGATCAGAACGCGCATCGATATCTGCCCCTGTGCCGACGTCTGATTACGTTACGTTAACGATGGTCCCCGAGATCACCTAAAGAAAGGTTAATGCGGCGGGCCGGGATGTCCAGACCTGTTCGCCACATTGACGCCGCAATTCGCACGCGGCCACCCTTTCCCTCGCTGCACACCGTCCCCGGCCCTTTACGCGCTGTTAACGGCGTTGGCCTATCCAAATGCCATCGGCGAACGCCCCCGGAGGAATTGATCGGTGCAGGGAACCAGCGCGGCCGTGCTCGACGGGCTCCTTCACGACATCGACCTTCTGCCGGAACAGTATCTCTATGGCCGCGTCACCGGCATTCTCGGGATGATGATCGAGGTCGGCGGCCTCGGATCCGCGCTGTCCGTCGGCGGACGCTGCGACATTCACACCCGCGACCGCCGCACGGTCACCTGCGAGGCCGTCGGATTCCGCAACGGCCGCGCGCTGGTCATGCCCTTCGGCCCGCTCGAAGGCATCGGCCTCGGGTCCAAGGCGGAACTGGTCGCCGGCGTGCCGGCCATCTATCCCGATCGCTCCTGGCTCGGGCGCGTGATCGACCCGATGGGCCGGCCGCTCGACGGCGGTCCGCCACTTCTGGCCGGTCCGCGCTCCTACAGTCTGCGGGGCAGCGCACCGCCGGCGCACGAGCGCCAGCGCGTCGCCGGCAAGGTCGATCTCGGCGTGCGTGCGCTGAACACCTTCCTCACCTGCTGCCGCGGCCAGCGGATGGGCATCTTCGCCGGCTCGGGCGTCGGCAAGTCGATGCTGATGTCCATGCTCGCGCGCTACACCAGCGCAGACGTCAACGTCATCGGCCTGATCGGCGAGCGCGGCCGCGAGGTGCAGGAGTTCGTCACCGAGAACCTGGGCCCCGAGGGGCTGGCGCGCAGTGTGGTGGTGGTCGCCACGGGCGACGAGGTGCCGCTGATGCGCCGCCAGGCGGCGCAGACCACCCTGACGATCGCCGAGTATTTCCGCGACGCCGGTCAGGACGTGCTCTGCATGATGGACAGCGTCACCCGCTTCGCCATGGCGCAGCGCGAGATCGGCCTCGCCGTCGGCGAGCCGCCCGCGACCAAGGGCTATACGCCCAGTGTCTTCGCCGAACTGCCGCGCCTGCTGGAGCGTGCCGGGCCCGGGACGGGCAGGGGCAGCATCACCGGGCTCTTCACCGTCCTCGTCGAGGGCGACGATCACAACGAGCCGATCGCCGATGCGGTGCGCGGCATCCTCGACGGTCACATTGTGCTCGAACGCGGCATCGCCGAGCGCGGCCGTTACCCGGCGATCAACATCCTGCGCAGCGTCTCGCGGGTCATGCCGGGCTGCAACAGCGACGCCGAGAACGCCCTGGTCCAGCGGGCCCGCGCCCTGATGTCGGCCTACGAGAACATGTCGGAGATGATCCGCCTCGGCGCGTACCGGCACGGCAGCGATCCCGCTACCGACGAGGCGATCCGCTACCAGCCGGCACTGGAAGCCTTCCTGAAGCAGGCACCGAGGGAGCGCACCGACCTCGAAGGCGGGTACGCCGAACTCGCCCGGATCCTCGGCATGGCGGTATCATGAAGCGGCTCGATTCGCTCATCCGCGTCCGCCAATGGCAGCTCGACGAGAGCCGCCGCCATGTGGCGGAGCTGGAGGCCTCGATCGAGCGGACTCAGGCCCGGATCCGGAGCCTGGACGGCAACATCGAGACCGAAGGCAAGCTCGCCGATCAGGCCGGGCCCGGCAACGGTTTCGCCGCCTATGCCGCGGGCGTCCGCGAGCGCCGTCGGAAGCTGGCCGAGACGCTCGAGACCCTGGGCGCCGAACTCGCCCAGGCTCGCGATCTTGTGGCGGAGGCCTTCCAGGAGTTGAAGAAGTTCGAACTGGTCCAGGAGTCGCGGCGGGCCCGTGAGCGTGCCGGCGCGGCGCGGCGCGAGCAGTTCACGCTGGACGAGATCGCCGCCGCACGGCACCGGCCGACGTCGCAGTAGATCCGCACTGCCGACGCCTGTTCGGCCCGACCGCGGTCGCCGCATTCCGTACCGCCTTGATACGGATCTCCGCGCGCGCCATGTTTTCCACGGGAACGAACCAGCCAGCGGAGTTCGCATGTTCATTCAGACGGAGCAGACGCCGAACCCGGCGACGCTCAAGTTTCTCCCGGGCGAGGCCGTGCTGCCCGAGGGGTCGGCCGACTTCGCAGATGCCGAGCAGGCGGCGCGCTCGCCGCTCGCGCGGGCCTTGTTCGACATCGACGGGGTCACGCGCGTGTTTCTCGGCGGCGACTTCATCAGCGTCAGCAAGACCGACGAGCAGAGCTGGCAGGTGCTCAAGCCGTCGATCCTGGGCGCGATCATGGAGCATTTCACCGCGCGGCGGCCGATCCTGCTCGATCCCGCGGACGGCGAGGACCTGGAAGGGTCCTTCGATCCGGCGGATGCCGAGGTCGTCGGCCAGATCAAGGAACTGCTCGACACACGGGTACGTCCGGCCGTGGCCCAGGACGGTGGCGACATCGTCTTCCGTGGCTTCGACGAGGGCATCGTCTACCTGCACATGCAGGGCGCCTGCGCCGGCTGTCCCAGTTCGACGGCGACGTTGAGGATGGGCATCGAGAACATGCTGAGGCACTATGTCCCCGAAGTGCTGGGCGTCAGGCCGGTTCCCTGACCGCCCTTTCCGTATTCGGATGATGCGGTCGGCACGCGGCCGGGCCGGTCGCGCGCCGAACCGGCGGAGGCTGCTGTCTTGAAGAGACTGGACGACGATGCGCTGGACCTCCTGTTTCGCGGGGCGCGCAGCCAGAACGGGTGGCGCCCCGAGCCGGTGCCCGAGACGCTGCTGAAAGAGGTCTACGACCTCGCCCGCATGGGGCCGACCAGCGCGAACTGCAGTCCCATGCGGGTCGTGTTCGTGACCACCGAGGCTGGTAAGCGGAAGCTCGAGCCGGCGCTCAGCGACGGCAACAAGAGGAAGACCGCCGCGGCCCCGGTCACTGCCATCGTGGCGTACGACTTGGCCTTCTACGACGCGCTGCCGAAGCTGTTTCCGCACGAGCCCGACGCGCGGAACTGGTTCACGGGCAGCGAGGCGCACATCCAGGCCACGGCCATGCGGAACGGCACCCTCCAGGGTGCCTATCTGATGCTCGCCGCACGCGCGTTCGGGCTCGACTGCGGCCCGATGTCCGGGTTCGACCACGCCAAGGTCGACGAGGCCTTCTTCGCCGGCACGACGTGGCGCTCCAACTTCCTCTGCAATCTCGGCTATGGCGACCCCGCCGCCCTGTTCGGCCGCCTGCCACGACTGTCGTTCGAGGAGGCATGCCGAATCGCCTGATGGCGAACGGGCCCGCGCCGGAGCGCCGCACTGCAGCGCAGGCCGGCCCGGATGCACTCGTTCTCGCAATGGACGCCTCGGCCGGTGCCTGTTCCGTCGCACTGCTGAGCGGCGGTGCGACGCTGGGCTACCTGCGGCGGTGCATGACGCATGGCCATGCCGCCGTCCTGCCTCCGATGATCCGGCAGGTTATTGATGAGGCGGGGTGCCGGTTTTCGTCGCTGCGGATCGTGGCGGCGACGGTCGGGCCGGGCTCCTTCACGGGGGTTCGGGTGGCGCTCGCCGCGGCACGCGGCATCGCCCTTGCCGTCGGTTGCCCGTGCATCGGGGTGACGTCGCTGGAGGCCATCGCCGCCGCGGCCGCCCATCCGGGCCGATTGCTCGTCGCTCTCGACACCCGCCGCGGCGACGTCTACGGGCAGGTTTTCGATGCCGGTGCAGCCGCCGGAGCGCCGTTCGTCGCCGATGCGGCAACGATCGCCGCGCAGTGTGGCGACCCCGTTGCCGGCATTGCCGGCGACGGGACCTCGATCGTGACGGAGGCCCTGGCCGAATCGGTCGAGCGTCTTCCCATCTTTGCGCCGGATGCGGTGGCCGTCGGAGCGCTCGCCGCCCGAAAATGGGCTGCCCGAGAAACGGGCGGGCGGGAGCTCAGCGATCGAGACTGGCCGGCGGCGCTCCCGCTCTATCTCCGTGCGCCGGAGGTCTCGCTCCCGCCTCCGCCGGTCGGGGCGCCGTCGTGAGGGGGGCCAGGGAAGGGGCCTCCGCGGAGAACCGGCCGACGCGCGAGCCCGCGTCGCGTCGGACCGAAGCGACACCGGCATTGATGCCGTTGCTGCCGGTGCATGCCGCGGTGGCGGCGGCACTGCAGTCCGGGGCGATGGCGGCGGGAACGGGTGATCGGGCGTGGACGCCGGAAGCGATCGCCGAGATGCTGCTGCTGCCCGGCTCGTTCGGGTTTCTTGCGGTCGCACCGTTGGACGAGCCCTGCGGCTTGGTCTTCTGCCGCAGCGTTGCCGGTGAGGGAGAGGTGCTGGTTCTCGCGGTCCTGCCGGAGCTCTGGCGCCGGGGCGTGGGGCGAATGCTTCTCGATGCCGCACTGGAACGGGCGCGCGGCGCGGGCCTGCGCCGCATGCTCCTGGAAGTCGCGGTCGACAACACCGCCGCCCGTGCGCTCTATGAATCCGCCGGCTTTCGCGCGGTCGGCCGACGGCGGGGATACTACAGCCGCGCCGACGGCCGTACGGCTGACGCGCTCACGCTCGAATGCTGTCTCGGTGGTTGACGTGCTCTTCGGGTCATCGCTTCACAACGGTCAGACGATGGACGGCGGTGTCGCCCGTCTCCGCCCCGGTGTCGGTCACGTCGTGACCGAGTTCGCGCAATGACCGCGGCACATTGTCCAGGGGCTCCCCCGCATGCAGTCTGATCTCGGCCGACTCGCCTTTCTGCATACGCTCGACGAGCAATTTGGCCTTGACGAACGTGATCGGACAGCGGTCAGCAGTGATATCCAGATAATAGTCGGTCAACTCCGTACCTCGAATGCTTCGGGCCGTTGACTACTCCGCAAGTTACTCATTGATCTCCCGAGACTGCTGGACTATATGGCGGACGATTGTCTATATCACATCGTACCGTCGGAGTCGGATCGCAGGATGAGCGAACAGCAGCGTGACACGAGGGAACTACTCGAGCTGACGACTGAGATCGTCGCCGCCCACGTTTCGAACAATACAGTGGCCGTCAACGACCTGCCGGACCTGATTCAGCAAATCTACCGTAGCCTCTCCACCGTCGGCGGCAACGGCGTCGCCGTGCCGGAGCGCCCGCAGCCGGCAGTTCCGATCCGGAAGTCGGTCACCCCCGAGTACATCATCTGCCTCGAGGACGGCAAGAAGCTGAAGATGCTGAAGCGGCATCTGAAGACTGCTTACAACATGTCGCCCGAAGAGTACCGCGAGCGCTGGGGCCTCGGCTCGGACTATCCCATGGTCGCCCCGAACTATGCCGCGCAGCGCAGCAGTCTCGCGAAGAAGATCGGCCTCGGGACGAAGGCGCGCCGCCGCCGCTGATTTCGCGACCGTTCCGCAACGGCGCCGCGATCCTTTTTGGGTTGCGGCGCCGTTTCGGTTATAATGGTCCCGGAGGATACGGTGGACGGCTGAGGCCGTGAATGCGGCGGGCGGTCGATTTGCCAACGTCGCACGCACGAGAAGTAAAAACAGGCAACCGCAGTAGCGCACCGTCGCGACCTCCGCAAACAGCTCGCTGGGAGCGTCTGGCGCGTAATGGCTTTTCCACTGAGACGGGTACTGCAGCGTGGCCGGGTTCAGGCCCGCGGTTCGGACCGGCAGGAGCGATGATGACGGCGCCGCTGTTTCGGCCGATGTTGCCGCAAAAGGACGGGGAGCCTGCCGGCGACCGTTCCGGTCCTGCCGTCGCCATCCGGGTTGGGACCATGGAGGTCCGGCTGGCCGAGAGCACGGCCGAGATCGAGGCCGCGCAGGCCCTCCGGTACCGGATCTTCTACGAGGAGATGGCGGCACAGCCGACCGGCGAAACGGCGCGTCTGCGGCTCGATGCGGATCGGTTCGACGAGCATTGCGAGCATCTGCTGGTCATCGACCATTCGCTCGGCGGCGGGGCGGAAGCCGTGGTGGGCACCTACAGGTTCCTGCGGCGCTCTCGCACGGCGCGGATCGGACGGTTCTACTCGGAGGACGAGTACGACATCCACCGGCTGCTGCACGGCGACGACGAGATCATGGAGGTCGGCCGGTCCTGCGTGGACATACGCTACCGACGACACCAGACGATGCAGCTGCTCTGGCGCGGCATCGCGCAGTACGTTCAGCATCATGACGTCACCTTGATGTTCGGCTGTGCCAGTTTCCACGGCACCGATCCGGCCGAGCACGCGTTGCCCCTGAGCTTCCTATATTACGAACGGATGGCGCCGCTCGCATTGCGGCCGGAAGCGGTGCGCGACCGGTACGTCTCGATGCGCCTGATGGAGCGGGAGGCGGTGGATCAGAAGGCGGCAATCGCCGCGCTGCCGCCGCTGATCAAGGGGTATCTGCGTCTGGGCGGATTCGTCGGCGACGGTGCCGTCATCGACGAGCAGTTCAACACGACGGACGTGTGCGTGCTGGTCAAGACCGACCTAGTGACGAGCAAGTACGTCCGCCGCTACAACCGCGACGACGCGACCCGCGTTGCGGAACCCGACGCCTGACCTCGCGCGCGACGCAGCCGCAGCAGCAGAGCCTTTCCCCGTGACCTCCCGCGTTCGGTCGGCCGGCCGGCTATGCGTCTACCTTCTGCTGACTCTGGCGTTGATGCCGGTTCAGGCCGCTCTGGTGGCGATCGGGTCTCCGTGGGCGGTGCGCCTTCCGGTTTTCTACCACAGGCTGTGCTGGCGCATCCTGGGCATCTCGGTCGAGGTGCGTGGCGAGATGTCCGCGGTGCGGCCCACGCTCTTCGTGGTGAACCACAGTTCCTATCTCGACATCATGGTCCTGGGCGGCCTGATTCCGGGGAGCTTCGTCTCGAAGGCCGAGGTCGCATCGTGGCCGCTGTTCGGGCAGCTGGCGAAGCTGCAGCGGACGGTCTTCATCGAGCGACAGGCACGGCGCGTGGCGTCGCAGCGGGACGCCCTCCAGGCACGGCTCGATGCCGGCGGAAACCTGATCCTGTTCCCGGAGGGCACCAGCAGCAACGGCAACCGTGTCCTGCCGTTCAAGAGCGCGCTGTTCAGTGTCGCGGAGCGGCGCGTCGACGGCGCGCCGCTGGCGGTTCAGCCGGTGTCGGTTGCCTATACGCGGATCGACGGCATGCCCGTCGGATACGTGCTGCGCCCGCTCTTCGCCTGGTATGGCGACATGGATCTGGCACCCCATCTATGGACGATGGCGGGCTGCGGCCGCCTGACCGTGACGGTCGAGTTCCACCCGACCGTCAGTTCCGGTGACTGGGCGACGCGGCGGGAGATGGCGGCGGCGTGCGGTCGCATGGTCTCCGACGGCGTATCGGCCGCGCTGCGCGGGGCTCGTTCGCTTGACAGTGGCCGACGTTCGGATGATACGCTGAAGGAGAGGCTGGGGAGCTGAGCGCGGAGAGCGTGCTGCGCGAGGGACCCGGAAGCAGGATTGGCGAAGAAGCTTTTTATAAAGACCTACGGCTGCCAGATGAACGTCTACGACTCCGCGCGCATGGCGGATGTCCTGGCGCCTCTCGGCTATGAGCCCGTCGATGCGCCCGATGGGGCCGACATGGTCATCCTCAACACCTGCCACATTCGCGAGAAGGCTGCCGAGAAGGTGTTCTCGGAACTCGGCCGGTTGCGGTCGCTGAAGGAACTCAAGCAGGCCGACGGCGGGATGATCATCGCCGTCGCCGGTTGCGTCGCCCAGGCCGAGGGCGAGGAGATCCTGCGCCGGGCGCCGAGCGTCGACATCGTGCTCGGCCCGCAGACCTATCACCGGCTGCCGGAGATGGTCGCGCGCGCGGCGCGGGCCGGCGGGGGCGTCCTCGACACCGACTTCCCGGTGGAGCCGAAGTTCGACCACCTGCCCGAGATGCATGCGCCGCGCGGCATCGGCGCTTTCCTCACTATCCAGGAAGGATGCGACAAGTTCTGCTCCTTCTGCGTCGTCCCCTATACGCGCGGTGCCGAGTTTTCGCGGCCAGTGGCGGCCGTCGAGGCCGAGGCACGCCAGCTTGTGGCCCAGGGCACGCGGGAGATCACGCTGCTCGGGCAGAACGTGAACGCGTATAGCGGGGAGGGGCCCGACGGGCGCCCCTGGGGTCTCGCCCGGCTGGCACGGCGCCTCGCGGAGATCGACGGTCTGGTCGGCATCCGCTACACGACCTCGCATCCGCGCGACATGGACGACGCGCTCATCGCCGCGCACGGCGACCTGCCGGCGCTGATGCCGTTCCTGCATCTCCCGGTGCAGTCGGGATCGGACCGCATCCTGGCCGCAATGAACAGGAAGCACACCGCCGACGATTATCGGCGCATCGTCGACCGGCTGCGCGCGGTGCGGCCGGACATCGCGATGGCATCCGACTTCATCGTGGGATTCCCCGAGGAGAGCGACGCCGACTTCGCCGAGACGATGCGCCTGGTGCGCGACATCGGGTTCGCGTCGGCCTATTCGTTCAAGTACAGCGCACGTCCCGGCACGCCCGCCGCCTCCAAGCGCTACGGCCATGTCGACGAGGCGGTGAAGGCGGAGCGTCTGGCGGAACTCCAGGCGCTGCTCGACCAGCAGCAGGATGCATTCAACCGTGCCTGCGAGGGACGCGTCCTGCCCGTGCTGCTGGATCGCCGCGGCCGCCGGGATGGACAGCTGGTCGGCCGCAGTCCCTTCATGCAGGCCGTCCATGTCGATGCGCCGGACGCATGGCTTGGCACCGTCGTCGACGTCGCCGTCACCGGCCGCACGACCCACGGGTTGACCGGCGAAGTGGCCGCGGCAACCGGAACAGCCCTCCCAGCCGGGCGGGTGCACGCCAGGGAGGCCTTGGCCGGGTGAGTCCCACCTCGCACTCTTCCGAACTGATCCACCTCGAGTTCGACGACAACAAGCTGTTGCCGGCCCTGTACGGCGAGCACGACCGCAATCTGGCGCGGATCGAGCAGTCGCTGCAGGTCGCTGCGGCGTCCCGGGGCAACCGCCTCGCCATCAGCGGCCCGGTCTCTTCCGTGGAAGCGGCACGGTCGGCCCTGACCCTGCTGTACGACCGCCTTAAGCGCGGGCTGGATGTCGGTCCGGCCGACGTCGACGGCGCCGTACGCCTCGCCCTTTCCGCATCCGCCCGGCCGACCGATGCCGGGGGCGGCGACGATGCCATCACCATCCGGACGCGCAAACGCGCGATCACGCCGCGTTCGCCGGTGCAGGCCGACTATATCCGCGCGTTGCGCAGCCACGATCTGACCTTCGGACTGGGCCCGGCCGGGACCGGCAAGACGTACCTCGCCGTTGCCGCGGCCGTCGAACTGATGGCGGCGGGCGAGGTCGAGCGGATCATACTCTCGCGCCCCGCCGTCGAGGCGGGGGAGCGGCTGGGCTTTCTCCCGGGCGACCTGCGCGAAAAGGTCGACCCCTATCTGCGCCCGCTCTATGACGCCCTGCACGACATGCTGCCGGGCGACCAGGTGGTGCGGCGGCTCGACGACGGCGACATCGAGGTCGCGCCGCTTGCCTTCATGCGGGGGCGCACGCTGGCGCACGCCTTCGTCATCCTGGACGAGGCACAGAACACGACGCCCGTGCAGATGAAGATGTTCCTGACGCGGTTCGGCGAGCGCTCGCGGATGGTCGTCACCGGCGACCTCAGCCAGGTGGATCTGCCGCGCGGCCAGCGGTCGGGGCTGCGCGACGCACTGGAAGTTCTTGCCGGCGTAGATGGCGTCGGCTTCGTGAACTTCACGCACAACGACGTCGTCCGTCATCCGCTGGTCACCCGGATCGTCCGGGCCTACGACCGCCGCGATGCCGGGACCGCCCAGAGTGGCGACCCCGATGGCGCGTGATCCCGACATAGACGTCGGCATCGACGATCCCGCCTGGTCGGCGGCTCTTCCCGACTATGAGAGCATCTGCCGGCGGGCGGCGGTCGCGGCGGCCGCCGTGCGTTCCGAGCCGCAGGGAGCCGCCGAGATCGCGCTGATGCTGACCGGCGACGCTGCGGTTCGCGACCTCAACCGCACATATCGTCACACGGACAAGGCCACAAACGTGCTTTCGTTTCCCGGAGATGCCGATGCGACGCCGGCTGGGCACCCGCGGATGCTGGGCGACGTCGTTCTGGCCTACGGGACCGTCTCTGGCGAGGCGGAGGCGCAAGGCAAGCCGCTGGCGGACCACGTGACGCACCTCGTCGTCCACGGCGTGCTCCACCTGCTTGGGTTCGACCATGAGGAGGACGACGAGGCGGCGGAGATGGAGGGCCTGGAAGTGCGGATTCTGGCCCAGCTCGGCATTCCCGATCCCTATCAGGAGGCGGCCGTGATACGGCACGAGGCCGTGGAGCGATGAACGGCACTCAGGACAGCGAAGGCTCGGACAGTAGGCGGGCCGCCGGCGAAAGCGGGCGGCGCCCCTGGTGGAAGGACTTCTGGCGCATGACGCGGCGCCGGAACGGCGACGGCTCCTTGCGCGACACGCTCGAGGAGCTGATCGAGCGGCACGAGGAGGACGAGCATCCCATCGATCCGGCGGAGCGGGTTCTTCTGGAGAACACGCTGCGGCTGCGGAACGTCACGGCCGAGGACATCTCGGTGCCGCGGGCCGACATCGTCGCGGTGGAGATAGACACCAGCCTCGACGACGTCATCGCGGTGATGGGGACCAGCCTCCATTCGCGGCTGCCCGTCTATCGCAAGAACCTCGACGATGTCGTCGGCATGGTTCACGTGAAGGACGTTCTGGTCCAGGCGCGGCAGGAGGCGCCGGCGCCGCTCTCCGCGCTGATCAAGCAGGTGCTCTTCATCTCGCCGTCGATGCGGGTCCTCGACCTGCTGCTGCAGATGCGCCTGTCGCGAATCCACATGGCCCTCGTCGTCGACGAGTATGGCGGCATCGACGGCTTGGTCACGATCGAGAACATCGTCGAGGAGATCGTCGGCGAGATCCGCGACGAGCACGAGATCGCGGAAAGCCCGCAGATCACGTCCAGGCCCGACGGCACGATGATCGCCGATGCGCGCGTGTCGCTCGAGGATTTCGAGGAGGTGGTCGGCCCGGTCCTGACGGACGAAGAGCGCGAAGACATCGACACGCTCGGCGGGCTCGTCTTCACGCTGATCGGCAGGGTGCCGACACGCGGTGAACTCGTCACCCACACCTCCGGTATCGAGTTCGAGGTCTTGGAAGGGGATCCGCGGCGGCTGAAGAAGCTGCGGATCAGAAACATTCCCCGCCTCACCGCGGCCGCCGAGTGATCCCGGAAGACCGGCGGTCGGCAGCGCCCTGGGACGCGCGGCTGCACGGCACTCTGACCAGGCTTGCGCGCCGTTGCGCCGGCCTCGAAGGCTGGCGCCGCTGGCTCGTGGCATGGGGCGCCGGCGCGGCTGCCGCTCTGGCCATGCCGCCCATCGGGCTGGTGCCGGTCCTGTTCTTCGCCTTCCCGGTCCTGGTCTGGCTCGTGGACGGCGCCCAACGGCGGAGGGCTGCCTTCGCCGTCGGGTGGTGGTTCGGCTTCGGCTACTTCGTCGTCGGACTCTACTGGATTTCCAACGCTCTGCTCGTCGATCCGGAGCAGTTCGCCTGGCTGATTCCGTTTGCCGTGTGCGGTCTGCCGGCTCTCCTGGCCATCTTCACCGGCCTCGCGACGCTGACCTCCGCGCTGTGGCGGGGCAGGGGGCCGGGACGGGTGCTGCTGCTGGCCGCCTCGTGGAGCGCGATGGAATGGCTGCGCGGCCACGCCTTCACGGGATTCCCTTGGAATCTCCTAGGCTATGCGTGGGCGGACTCGGCGGCGATGCTCCAGGTGACCTCGGTAGTAGGCATCTATGGCCTCAGCCTGCTGACCGTGCTCGCCGCGGCGGCGCCCGCGGCCCTCGCAGATCCGCACGGCGACTCCGACGCGCGGCGCGCCTGGATTCTGCCGGCGGCCGCACTCGCGATGCTCGCGGTGCTCTGGGCCGGCGGGATGGCGCGGCTGTCGGAACCGGCAGTCGGGAGCGTCGACGGCGTACGACTCCGCATCGTTCAGGCCAACATTCCGCAGAGCCTGAAGTGGGACGATTCGCAACGTGTCGCCAATGTGCGCCGCTACCTGGATATGAGCGCTGCACCGGCTGCGCCAGGGACGCCGCCACCGACGCACATCGTCTGGCCGGAGACGGCCGTGCCGTTCTTTCTCAATGCCGAACCGCAGGTCATTGCGGCGCTCGCACAGGTTGCGCCGCCGGGCGGGGCGTTGATTACCGGCGCGCCACGCATGGAGCGCGGCGTCGCTTCCGGCGAGCATGGCGGCACGCGGATCTGGAACAGCGTCATCTCGATCGATTCGACGGGCGCCATCGTCGCGACATACGACAAGTTCCACCTCGTGCCGTTCGGCGAATACGTGCCGTTCCGATCGGTCCTGGGGTTGGCGAAGATAACGCCGGGGACAGTCGATTTCTCCGCCGGTCCCGGGCCACGGACGCTCGACATTCCCGGGGCCCCACCGGTCAGCCCACTGGTATGTTACGAGGCCATCTTTCCGGGCAGGGTGACCGAGCCTGAGCCGCCGCCCGCTTGGCTGCTCAACGTCACCAACGACGCGTGGTACGGCCGTAGCGCCGGGCCCTATCAGCATCTGCAGATTGCCCGGGTCCGGGCGGTGGAACAGGGTCTGCCGCTCGTCCGCGCGGCAAACACCGGGATCTCGGCCATCATCGACCCTCACGGCCGTGTGGTGGAGCGCCTGCCGCTCGGCGAAACCGGGGTCATCGACGCTGCGCTGCCGGCGCCGATCGCTACCGGCACCGTATACGCGCGGTTGGGCGACACCATCTTCGCAGCGATGCTCCTCTTCGTATTCGGCGGCAGCTACAAGTTGCGCCATGGCTGGCAAAGGCGCGTTGTCGGAGGAGGCTCAATCAAACGCGTCCCGCGCTCAACCTTCGGGCGAGACAAGCTGCGCATACGATGGTAGGTTCCGGCGCGATGGTTGCGTTTGTCCATAGGAGTCGATCGAAGTGAGCGCAGCAGAGGCTACCGCACCGCCGCCAAAGAAGCCCCGCAGCAAGCCGCGGCGTACGCGCGGAAAGCCCAACCACGTCGACATTCATGTCGGCAGCCGTGTCCGGCAGCGGCGTACGCTGCTCGGCATGAGTCAGGAGAAGCTCGCCGATGCTCTCGGACTGACCTTCCAGCAGGTTCAGAAGTACGAGCGCGGTGCCAACCGGATCGGCGCCGGGCGGCTCTACGAATTGAGCAAGGCTCTCGACGTCCCGGTCTCCTACTTTTTCGAAGAACTGAGCGACGGACAGACGGGGCTGCGTGAAGAGGCGGCGGCCTACGGAGAGGATCCGATGGCGCGTCGCGAGACGCTTCTACTGGTGCGTGCGTATTACGGGATCGGAGAACAGGCAGTTCGCCGTCGCGTGCTCGATCTGATGAAGTCACTGGGGGCGGAAGCCGCGCCGGAAGAGGTGTGACGACCGTGTGAAATCGTCGTCAGGGCGGTGGGGACTTGACGTTTCCCGGCATTTCTTGCATCAAGGCGGCCCGTCGTCTGTCGCTGAGGGCAGACGGCGGCCGCCGCCGGCACCACGCGGTTCCGGCGGTTCGCTGTGCGTCCGCTGGTCGGGCGCCCTCGTTACGAACGACCGAAGGCGCCGGCCCGCGGGCCGGCACAAGGAGTGTACGTGGCCCAGGGCAACTATCTCTTCACGAGTGAATCCGTATCCGAAGGACATCCGGACAAGATCTGCGATGCCGTTTCCGATGCGATCGTCGACGCCTATCTGCACGAAGACCCCATGTCGCGTTGCGGTGTCGAGACGCTCGTGACGACGAACCTGATCGTGGTCGCGGGTGAGACCCGGAGCGCCGGGAACGTTTCCCACGAGCGCATCGAGGAAATCGCCCGCCGGACGGTCCGCGAAATCGGATACGACCAGGACAACTTCCACTGGGAGAAGTCCAAGGTCATGGTCTACGTGCACAGCCAGTCCGCCGACATCGCCGTCGGCGTCGACTCGGCCGGCAACGAGAAGGACGAGGGCGCCGGCGACCAGGGCCTGATGTTCGGGTATGCGTGCCGCGAGACGCCCCTGCTCATGCCCGCACCGATCTATTATGCGCACGAGATCCTGAAGTCGCTCTCCAAGGCGCGTCATGCCGGTGAGGTGCCGGATCTCGGCCCCGACATGAAGAGCCAGGTCACCCTCGAGTACCGCAACGGTCAGCCGGTGCGGGCGACTTCGGTGGTCGTGTCGGCGCAGCATTCCGAAGGGGTCGATCAGGCCACCGTCCGCAAGCTCATCCGTCCGCACGTCGAGAACGTGCTGCCGTCCGGCTGGATGTGCTCCGAGGACGAATTCTACACCAATCCGACCGGCCGGTTCGTCATCGGCGGCCCGGACGGCGATGCCGGCTTGACCGGCCGCAAGATCATCGTCGACACCTATGGCGGCGCGGCGCCGCACGGCGGCGGCGCCTTCTCCGGCAAGGACCCCTCCAAGGTCGACCGTTCGGCGGCCTACGCCTGCCGCTATCTGGCTAAGAACATCGTCGCGGCGGATCTGGCGGATAAGTGCACCATCCAGGTCGCCTACGCGATCGGCATCTCCAAGCCGCTGTCGGTATATGTCGACACGCACGGCACCGGTAAGGCCGACGAGGCCGCGATCGCTTCTGCAGCCCGCAAGGCGATGGACCTGTCGCCGCGCGGTATCCGTACCCACCTGCAGCTGAACCGCCCGATTTATGCGCGGACGGCGGCTTACGGTCACTTCGGTCGGAACCCCGATGCGGACGGTGGCTTCTCCTGGGAGAAGACCGATCTGGTGGACGAGCTGAAGGGCGCAATGCGCTGATCCGTTCGTCCTGGGACGAAGCTGCGGGGGCCGGTCGTTCGACTGGCCCCCGTTGCGTCTGACGATGGATTCCGCGGCGTCATCCTTTCTATTGGCCCGCGGCTGGCAATGCTGTAGACACCCCCATTCGGTTGGCGCCGGAGATTCCGGCGCCGGCTCTCGGTCGGGTCGGGCCGTGCGGGCGTGGCGGAAATGGTAGACGCGCCAGACTTAGGATCTGGTGGCCTTGGTCGTGGGGGTTCAAGTCCCTCCGCCCGCACCAATCTGCCGCCCGATGGCGATGATCCGTCCCGCAGGACAAACGCAGAAACCCGGACGAAGCCCCCATGCAGGTAACCGAGACCAACGCCGAAGGCCTGAAGCGCGAGTTCGCGATCATGGTCCCCGCTGCCGACATCCAGGCCCAGGTGACGGCCAAGCTGGAAGAGATCGCCCGCACCATCCGGCTGCCGGGCTTCCGCCCGGGCAAGGCGCCGATCGGCGTGCTGCGGCAGCGTTATGCGAAATCGATCACCGGCGAGGTGCTCGAGGCGCAGGTGAACGAGAGCAGCCAGAAGGCGATGGACGATCGCGGGCTGCGTCCGGCGGTTCCGCCGAAGGTCGAGGACCTCAAGTTCGAGGAGGGCGCCGATCTCGAGTTCAAGCTCGCCGTCGAGGTGATGCCCGAGATCGCGCCCATGGATTTCTCGTCGATCGAACTGGAACGGCCGACGGCCGAAGTCGAGGAGAAGTCGATCGACGAAGCCGTCGAGCGTCTGGCCTCGAACCTGCGGAAGACGCGGCCGCTCGCCGAGCCGCGGCCGGCGCAGTCCGGTGACATTGCCGTGATCGATTTCGTCGGCAAGCTCGACGGCGAGGCGTTCGCGGGTGGTTCGGCCGAGGGATACGAACTCGAGCTGGGCGCCGGCAACTTCGTCCCCGGTTTCGAGGATCAGGTGATCGGCGCCGAGGTCGGCGAGAAGCGCGAAGTCCGGATCACGATGCCGGCCGATTACGGTGCGGAGCACCTAGCCGGCAAGGAGGTCGTGTTCGACGTCGAGGTCAAGGAACTGAAGGAGCGGGAGCCCGTCACCGTCGACGAGGAAACCGCGAAGAATTTCGGCTTTGAGACGCTGGCCGAGCTTCGCGAGGCGGTGAAGGGGCGCATCGAGAGCGAGTATGGAGCGCTGTCGCGCGCCCGCGTGAAGCGCGTCCTCTTCGACAAGCTCGATGAAGCGCACAAGTTCGACGTTCCGGAAAGTCTCGTCTCGCAGGAGTTCGAGGCGATCTGGACCGAACTCAAGCAGCAGCTCGACGGGCCGAACGGCGAACAGATCCGGGAGGGTAAGAGCGACGAGGATCTGGAGGCTGAGTACCGCCGCGTCGCCGATCGCCGCGTGCGTCTCGGGCTCCTCCTTGCAGAAGTGGGCCGGCTGAACAATATCTCGGTCTCGCAAGACGATCTCGGCCGTGCGTTGCGTGCCGAGGCGTCCCGGTACCCCGGGCAAGAGGAGAGGGTACTCGACTTCTACCGTCAGACTCCCGGAGCGATGGCGCGGCTTCAGGCGCCGATCCTGGAAGAGAAGGTGGTCGACTATATTCTTGAGCTCGCCCAGGTGACCAACAAGACGGTCACTCCGGAAGAGCTCGTCAAGGAGGCTGAGGACGAAGACAGCGGGACCTGACCCCGGCCTCCTACCGACCATTGCACCCGCCGAGCTGAACATGCGCGATAGAGATCCGATCGACGTCTATTCGAACATGCTCGTGCCGATGGTCGTGGAGACGACCAACCGCGGCGAGCGCGCCTACGACATCTACTCGCGCCTGCTGAAGGAGCGGATCATCTTCCTGACGGGGCCGGTCCACGACGGTGCGGCCGCCCTCATCTGCGCGCAGTTGCTCTTTCTCGAAGCCGAGCATCCGACGAAGGACATCTCCTTCTACATCAACTCCCCCGGTGGAGTGGTGACGTCGGGGCTCGCGATCTACGACACCATGCAGTACATCCGCTGCCCCGTGTCGACCGTCTGCATCGGTCAGGCGGCGTCGATGGGGTCGCTTCTCCTCACGTCCGGTGAAAAGGGCAAGCGCTATGCCCTGCCGAACGCGCGGATCATGGTGCACCAGCCCTCTGGCGGCTTTCAGGGCCAAGCCAGCGACATCGAGATTCACGCTCGTGAAATTCTCTCGATTCGTCGCCGGCTGAACGAAATCTACGTGCATCACACCGGACAGCCGATCGAGGCGATCGAGGAAGCACTCGAACGTGACCGCTTCCTGACCCCGGAAGATGCGCGGGAATTCGGCCTCATCGACGAGGTCGTAAAGCAGCGACCCCCTGCCGAACCCGAAGCAAAACGCTGATCTCGGCAGAAATTAACCCCCTGTTGAGCGGAGGCCGCTCAAATCAGGTGCTGAAGCGCCGGCGGACGGCCAGGCGGTGATGTGGCGCATTAGGCGTTGTGCGGCCGTCGGCCGTCTGGCTAACATGCTTCGGCTACAGTTCCGTTTCGTGATGGACCAGCGATGACCAAGGCCAGCGGCGGCGACTCGAAGAACACGCTCTACTGCTCCTTCTGCGGCAAGAGCCAGCACGAGGTGCGTAAGCTCATCGCGGGCCCGACGGTATTCATCTGCGACGAATGCGTCGAGCTCTGCATGGATATTATCCGTGAGGAGCACAAGAGCACCCTCGTCAAATCCCGCGACGGGGTTCCGACCCCGTCGGAAATCCGTAAGATTCTCGACGACTACGTGATCGGGCAGGACCATGCGAAAAAGGTCCTCTCAGTCGCGGTGCACAACCACTACAAGCGCCTCGGCGGCGGCGGTAAGGCCAGCGAGGTCGAGATCGCGAAGTCGAACATCCTGCTCGTCGGCCCGACCGGCTGCGGCAAGACGCTGCTCGCCCAGACCCTGGCGCGCACCCTCGACGTGCCGTTCACGATGGCGGACGCCACGACCCTCACCGAGGCGGGCTATGTCGGCGAGGACGTGGAGAACATCATCCTCCGCCTCCTCCAGGCGGCCGACTACAATGTCGAGCGTGCGCAGCGCGGGATCGTCTACATCGACGAGGTCGATAAGATCTCGCGCAAGTCGGACAATCCCTCGATTACCCGCGACGTGTCGGGCGAGGGCGTCCAGCAGGCGCTCCTGAAGATCATGGAGGGGACGATCGCCTCCGTTCCCCCGCAGGGCGGGCGCAAGCACCCCCAGCAGGAGTTCCTCCAGGTCGACACCACGAACATCCTGTTCATCTGCGGCGGCGCGTTCGCCGGGCTCGACCGCATCATCTCGATGCGCGGCAAGGGGTCGGCGATGGGCTTCGGCGCCCAGGTCCGTTCGCCGGATGAGCGCACCACGGGCGAGATCCTGCGCGAGGTGGAGCCGGAAGACCTGCTCAAGTTCGGCCTCATTCCCGAGTTCGTCGGCCGTCTGCCGGTGATTGCGACCCTGGGCGACCTGGACGAGCCGGCGCTGATCGAGATCTTGACCAAGCCGAAGAACGCGCTGGTCAAGCAGTACCAGCGGCTGTTCGACATGGAGGACGTGCGTCTCACCTTCACGGATGACGCGCTGACGGGCATCGCCAAGAAGGCCATCGCCCGCAAGACCGGTGCGCGCGGCCTGCGCTCGATCATGGAGGGCATCCTCCTCGAGCCGATGTACGACCTTCCCGGCCTCGAAGCCGTCGAGGAACTGGTCGTGAACCGCGAGGTCGTCGAAGGGCGGGCCCGGCCACTCTACATCTACTCCGAGCGGCGGGGCGACGTGGGCTCCAGCGCCTGAACGCGCCTTGAAGCGCACTCGTCGCCGGCCATTTAGTTAAAGAGGCACCCGCCGCTCCGGACCGTTTCGGTTCGGCGGGTGCGGCTCCCCAACGCAAAGTGGTGCGATGCAGCAAAAGCCGAGCGGCAACACTTATCCGGTCCTGCCCCTGCGCGACATCGTGGTGTTTCCCCACATGATCGTGCCGCTCTTCGTCGGGCGCGAGAAATCCGTTCGCGCCCTCGAAGAGGTGATGAAGGACGATAAGCAGATCCTCCTGCTCACCCAGAAGAACGCGACACAGGACGACCCTGCCGCGGCAGATCTCTACGAAGTCGGCACGATCGGCACGGTGCTTCAGCTGCTGAAGTTGCCCGACGGCACCGTGAAGGTGCTGGTCGAAGGCGTGCAGCGCGCGCGCGTCGGCGCTTTCACCGGCCATGAGAACTTCTTCGAAGTCGAGGCCGATATCCTCGAGGAAGAGCCTGCCGGCGATCCCAGCGAGGAAGAGGCGCTGGTGCGCACGGTCGTTGCGCAGTTCGAGCAGTATGTGAAGCTCAACAAGAAGATCCCGCCCGAAGTGCTCGTGTCGATCAACCAGATCGACGAGGCGGCGAAGCTCGGTGATACCGTCGCTGCCCATTTGACGCTGAAAATCCCCGAGAAGCAGGAGCTTCTCGAGATCGCCGGCGTGAAGCAGCGGCTCGAGCGAGTCTACGCCTACATGGAAGGCGAGATCGACGTTCTCGAGGTGGAGAAGCGCATCCGGAACCGCGTGAAGCGGCAGATGGAGAAGACGCAGCGCGAGTACTACCTCAACGAGCAGATGAAGGCGATCCAGAAGGAACTCGGCGAGGGCGAAGACGGCCGCGACGATGCATCCGAGCTGGAAGAGCGCATCAACGCGACGCGGCTGACGAAGGAAGCGCGCGATAAGGCCATGGCGGAGCTCAAGAAGCTCCGTTCGATGAGCCCGATGTCGGCCGAGGCGACCGTCGTCCGCAACTATCTCGACTGGATGCTGTCGATCCCCTGGAGCAAGCGCTCCAAGGTCAAGCGCGACATCCACCACGCCGAGAAGACGCTCAACGCGGACCATTACGGTCTCGAGAAGGTCAAGGAGCGGATCCTCGAGTACCTCGCCGTGCAGCAGCGGATGAAGAAGGTCAAGGGGCCGATCCTCTGCCTCGTCGGGCCTCCGGGCGTTGGCAAGACCTCGCTGGGCAAGTCGATCGCGCGGGCTACCGGGCGAAACTTCGTACGCATGTCGCTCGGCGGCGTGCGCGACGAGGCCGAGGTGCGCGGCCATCGCCGGACCTACATCGGCTCGATGCCGGGCAAGGTCATCCAGGGGATGAAGAAGGCGAAGACGTCCAACCCGCTCTTTCTTCTGGACGAGATCGACAAACTCGGTGCCGACTGGCGCGGCGATCCGTCTTCGGCCCTGCTCGAGGTCCTGGATCCGGAGCAGAACAGCACGTTCAACGACCATTACCTGGAGGTCGATTACGACCTGTCGGACGTGATGTTCGTGACGACGGCGAACACGCTGCGCATGCCGCAGCCGCTGCTCGACCGGATGGAGATCATCCGGATCCCGGGCTACACCGAGGACGAGAAGGTCGAGATCGCCAAGCGGCACCTGATCGGCAAGCAGACCGGTGAGCACGGCCTTCGCAAGGGCGAGCTCTCGATCAGCGACGAGGCCCTGCGCGACCTGATCCGCTACTACACGCGGGAGGCCGGCGTTCGGAACCTCGAGCGTGAGATCGCCAACCTCTCGCGGAAGTCGGTCAAGGAGCTGGTCAGCAGCAAGGGCAAGAAGGAGATCAAGATCACGCCGCGGAACCTCGGCAAGTATGCCGGGATCCGCAAGTATCGCTACGGCGAGGCGGAGCTCGAGGATCTCGTGGGCGTGACGACCGGTCTCGCCTGGACCGAGGTTGGCGGCGAACTGCTGTCGATCGAGGCGGTGATCATGCCGGGCAAGGGCGCCGTGTCCCACACCGGCAAGCTTGGCGACGTGATGCAGGAGTCCGTTCAGGCCGCCCGCTCGTTCATCCGCTCCAGGATGCTCCAGTTCGGCGTGACGCCGCCGGAATTCGACAAGAAGGACATCCACGTGCACGTGCCGGAAGGTGCGACGCCGAAGGATGGTCCGTCGGCCGGCGTCGCGATGATCACCTCGATGGCATCGGCGCTCAGCGGGATTCCTGTCCGCAAGGACGTCGCGATGACCGGCGAGATCACGCTGAGAGGCCGTGTCCTGCCGATCGGGGGCCTGAAGGAGAAGCTGCTCGCCGCCCTGCGTGGTGGCCTCCGGACGGTGATTATCCCGAAGGACAACGAGAAGGACCTGGCAGACATCCCCGACAATGTCCGCAAGTCTTTGAACATCATCTGCGCCGAGACCGTGGACGATGTCCTGCGACAGGCTCTCGTGAGGATGCCCAATCCCGTCGAGTGGTCCGAACCGGCGAAGGTGCCGCCGGTCGCCAAGGGCGACGACCAGTCTTCATCGGGCGTCGTCACTCACTGACCTTCAATGCAGGCGAGCGTCGCCGGGTTGCGGATTCCCCCAGGAAACCGCAGCCCGGCCCTTGCTTCGCGTTGACGCTGTAGAACGGCCCGATCTAGACTCCGCCTGCTTTGCATGGGGGCTGTTGTAGCCATCAGGGCGTTTGTTACTTTTGATTGACAGGGGAAGCTCCGTGAACAAGAACGAACTGATCGCTGCAGTTGCAAGCGACGCGGATCTGTCTAAGGCCGATGCAACCAAAGCTGTCGATGCCGTCTTCGACGCGATCACCGGGGCCCTGAAGTCGGGAACCGAGGTTCGTCTTGTTGGTTTCGGCACGTTCTCGGTCAGCGAGCGTGCGGCTTCTACCGGGCGCAACCCGCGCACTGGCGAGACGATTGAAATCGCTGCGTCGAAGCAGCCAAAGTTCAAGGCCGGCAAGGGCCTGAAGGACGCCATCCAGTAATATCGCCGATCGCCGGACATTCAGTGCCGGTAAGGCCGGCCGGCGACGGCCGGCTTATTTCTTTTCCGTTCCGGCGTTCCCCGGGCCCAGACGGGCGGTTAGCTCAGCGGTAGAGCACCTGCCTTACACGCAGGCTGTCGCTGGTTCGATCCCAGCACCGCCCACCACGTCCTACCGCGAACGTCCTTGCCGCCCTCGTCAGACGGGCGAGGCGACCGGCGCCCCGGAATCGACTTCGGCCGCGGGCTCGTTATAGGCGCCGCAGGTCGGGCAGCGAAATACTGCGCAGCGAATGTCGCTCGCCCTGAAGTCCGCGAGCAGCAGGTCGCCGCATGCCCCGCATTCGAAGCGGGCGATCCCGAAGCCCCGTGCGATCGGCGCGCGATCCGCGAAAAACACCAGCCGGCTGTTTGCAGGCGGCTTCGGCACGATTCTCATCCTCATGGTCCGTGCCCTCCTGGTGACATCGGGTGCAGAGGCTGCATACCGATAGGCGTCACTATAGCAGCGCCATCCGACGGTTCCGAGTCGTCTCGCCGTCCGTGACGATGAAGCTTGTGTTGCCATCGGTCCCGGTCCGGGACAGGGTTCTCCCCGAACTGGGAGGGCAGGGGCATGAACAAGAGTGGAGCGCTGGCCGGTCGTGTGGCGGTCGTCACCGGAGGCGCACGCAACATCGGCCGCGCGATCGTCTTGGCCTTGGCGGGAGAGGGCGCTTCCGTCGTCGTGAACGCGCGGGGTGACGCAGCCGCCGCCGAAGCGGTCGCCGCGGAGGCCGAGGCCGCCGGGGGCAGGGGCCTCGCGCACGTCGCCGACGTCACCGACGCTGCCGCCGTGCGGGGCATGGTCGATGCGGCCGTGGCGGCCTTCGGACGAATCGACTTCCTGGTCAGCAATGCGGCGCTGCGGCGCCAGACGCCCTTCCTCGACATGGGCTTCGAGGAGTGGCGCGAAATTCTGTCCGTCGCACTCGACGGCGCTTTCATCCTGTCGAAGGCGTGCGTGCCGCACATGATCGCGGCCGGGGGTGGGGCGATCGTGACGATCGGCGGCATATCGACCCATGTCGGCACGAAGAACCGCATCCACGTCTGCGCCGCCAAGGCCGGTCTGGAGGGATTTACCCGCGGGCTCGCGATGGAACTGGCGGAACACGGCATCACGGCCAACTGCATCGCGCCCGGTTCGATCGATACGGTGCGCGGCTCGACGGCGGGCGCCCGGCCCGGGAACATGGGGGCATCCGGCGTTCCGATCGGTCGATTCGGCCGGCCGGAGGAGATCGCGGCGATGGTCCGGCACCTCTGCCTGCCCGACGGCGGCTTCATCACCGGCCAGACGATTCATCTGAACGGGGGCGCCTGGATGCCCTGACCCCCGGAGCGCCGACGCCGGATCAGGCGCGGCGATCTGTTTCGATCGCCCGCCGCGCCGCATCGATCATGCTGCGCGGTGCGCGAATCGGCATGGACAGCACCAGGGACGCCAGCGTCTTGCCATGGCCGTCGAGGTTCAGGCTGTCGTTGACGCCGCCCTGCAGCACGTCGTCGACGACGAAGTTGAGGGCGTGCAGCAGCGGCAGCTCGTAGCGGACGGCTCGGCCGGCGTCGCGATGCGCGAACAGCGCCTGCACCCGTTCTGCCGTCACCTGTTCGCACAGGAGCGGCCACGCGCCGGGGTCGTAGGCGACGACACTGACGTTGATGCGGTTGCCTTTGTCACCGGTTCTGCCGTGGGCGAGGTCGTGCAGCAGGCACTCGACCATCTCGTCGGTCCTTGCGGACAGGTCAGACGTCATTGTTGCCCACCATAGTGACGGTCGGCCGGACGCGGTCGCGTGCAACCAGAAACGAGCCGGTGTTGACGCGCGACGTGACGCCCCATCGGACACCGCCGCCGCCCGCCGGGCCGCAGCAGTAGAGCGCCAGAACTTCGCGACCGACCCGTTCCGCGACGGCACGGTCGACGCTGCGCGCCGCGACGCGGAGTCGAACCTCGGCCGGCGCGGCGGCGGTGCCGCGGCGCATGGCGCCCGAGTCGCCATCGAAGACCGAGGCGTATCCGATCAGATCGTATCGGGCTTCGCAGTCCAGGCCGAATCGCCGGATCCGCTCCAGGACAGTGTCGCCAGCCATGCGGGCGCGGGCGAGGGCATTGATTCCGGCATAGGTGATCTCGCCTTCGCCGAGCCAGCCGCCGTCGACGCTGGCGGTGACCTTGAGTGTCGACGGCCGTTCGCGCCCACGCGCGCCGGCGATTCGCACGCGGTCCAGGCCGATCTGGGTCACTTCCACACCGGTGATGTCCAGCACCACGTCGGGCGTGAGATAGGCCGCGGGATCGTGCATCTCGTAGAGGATCTGCTCCTTCACGGTGCGCGCGGTGACCAAGCCGCCTGTTCCGGCGGCCTTCGTGATGACGGCTGTGCCGTCGGAGGCGACCTCGGCGATGGGAAAGCCGATGTCGGCCGGATTCGGCACATCCTTCCAGCCGGGATCGCCGAAGTAGCCGCCCGTCACCTGCGCGCCGCACTCCAGGAGGTGGCCGACCAGCGTTCCGGCGGCGAGCCGGTCCCAGTCGTCTTCTGCCCAGCCGTAGTGGTGGATCAGCGGTCCCAGCGCCAGCGCCGGGTCGGCGACTCGGCCCGTGGCCACCACCTGCGCCCCGTGGCGCAGCGCCTCGGCGATGGGGAAGGCCCCCATATAGGCGTTGGCGGCGATGACCTCGGTCCGCGCCAGGTCGATCGGCTTGTCCGCCTCCCAATGGGCCATCTCGCCGGGTGCGACCGTTCCGCGCACGTCGTCGCCGCCGACGACGCCGACCTTCAGCGCCGGGATGCCTTCGTCGCGCGCGATCGCGTGGATCAGCCGCGCGGCACCCATCGGATTCGCCGCGCCGAAATTGCCGACGATCGGAATTCCGTGCTCGACGCAGCGCCTGAGAATGGGACGGATCAGCTCCGCCAGCATGGGTTCGTAGCCGGCGTCCGGGTCCTTGCGGCGCGCCAGCTGCGCCAGGGCCAGGGTCCGCTCCGCCAGTACCTCGAACATCATCGCGGCGGGCTTTCCCGAAGCGATGAGCGTGTCGACCACGGGGCCGGGGGCATCGAGGCGGTCGCCGGAGAAACCGGCACCGTCGCCGACCAGGAAAACGTCGTCGCGCATCATTTCCATCCCAGCGGCCTTCGCTCTTGCGGCAAAGGCCGGGCGGTGCCATAAGCCCCTCATGGTCGGCGGCGGCCTGGTGGATGTCAACGACATGCCCAGGTTTCGCAACGACCGGTGAGCCGAAGGAAAGCAGCGCAAGCGGTTGACACTCGGCTACGGGGACAGTACTTACACGCTCCGTCTTTCGACGGTCGCGGGGGTGTAGCTCAGTCGGTTAGAGCGCCGGCCTGTCACGCCGGAGGCCGCGGGTTCGAGTCCCGTCACTCCCGCCATTCCTCGAAAGCATCGTTCGGCAGCGCCCGAAATCGCCGTCGCTCCTTCGTGACTGTTCGCGATTGCGGGTGGTCGCGGATCGAAATCCATCGCCACACCGGGCCCATGCGCGGGCCCGGGAGCCAGGAGCGCAGCGTCCGCCGGTGCCCGTCCCAATGGAAGACCTCCTTCTTCAGTATCTGCCGATCCTGATCTTCCTCGGGATCGCCGTCGTCGTGGCCGGAGCGGCGATCGCCGCGTCGCTGGTCATCGCGCCGCAGAATCCCGACCCCGAAAAAGTCTCAGCGTACGAGTGCGGGTTCGAAGCCTTCTCGGACTCTCGATCGAAGTTCGACGTTCGCTTCTACCTGGTCGCGATCCTGTTCATCATTTTCGATCTGGAAGTGGCGTTCCTCTTCCCCTGGGCGGTGTCGCTCGGCGGCATCGGGGTTCTCGGATTCTGGTCGATGATGATCTTCCTCGGAATCCTCACCGTAGGCTTCGTGTACGAGTGGAAGAAGGGTGCGCTGGAATGGGAGTAGAGCGGACGGACGTCTCCGGCCCGATGCAGCGCGGGGTGCTGCCGCCGGGTCAGGAGCAGAACGCGCTGTTGCGCGGCGTGACGGACGAACTCCAGGACAAGGGCTTCATCGTCGCCAGCGCCGATAAGCTGGTGAACTGGGCGCGCAGCGGGTCGCTGTGGCCGATGACCTTCGGTCTCGCCTGCTGCGCGGTCGAGATGATGCACACCGCAGCGTCGCGCTACGATCTGGACCGGTTCGGCATCGTGTTCCGGCCGAGCCCGCGGCAGTCGGACGTGATGATCGTCGCCGGCACGCTGTGCAACAAGATGGCTCCCGCCCTGCGCAAGGTCTACGACCAGATGGCGGAGCCGCGTTGGGTGATCTCGATGGGGTCCTGTGCCAACGGCGGCGGCTACTACCACTATTCTTATTCTGTGGTGCGCGGGTGCGACCGGATCGTCCCGGTCGACGTGTACGTGCCCGGCTGCCCACCGACGGCGGAAGCGCTGCTGTACGGCGTCATGCTCCTGCAGAAGAAGATTCAGCGCACCGGCACGATCCGGCGATAGGCGAGGGCGGCAATGGACGAGGCGCTGACCGAACTCGCGGAGCACATCACCGCGACGCTGCCCGACGAGGTCGAGCGGACCGAGGGACAGCGGGGCGAGTTGGTCGTCTGGGCGCGCCGCAGCGCCATCGTGAAGGTGCTGACCTTCCTGCGCGACGACTCGAACTGCCACTTCAAGCAGTTGATGTCGGTGTGCGGCGCCGACTACCCCGAACGCGAGAATCGCTTCGAGGTCGTCTACAATCTGCTGAGCCACCGTCACAACCAGCGCGTCCGCGTCAAGGTCGCGACCGACGAGGAGACGCCGGTCCCTTCCGTGACGGGCGTGTTCAGTTCGGCGGCCTGGTATGAACGCGAGACGTGGGACCTCTACGGCGTGTTCTTCTCCGATCACCCGGACCTGCGCCGGCTACTGACGGACTACGGTTTCGAAGGCCATCCGCTGCGCAAGGACTTCCCGTTGACCGGCTATGTCGAGGTCCGCTACGACCCGGATCAGAAGCGCGTCGTCTACGAACCCGTCACCCTGACCCAGGAATTCCGCTCCTTCGACTTCCTGAGCCCGTGGGAAGGCTCGCGCCAGATGCTGGCCGGCGACGAGAAGGCGACGGTCACGCTTCCGGAAGGAAAGCAGACCTGATGCCCGAAGCTCTGATCCGGCACTACACGCTCAACTTCGGCCCGCAGCACCCCGCCGCCCATGGCGTGCTGCGCATGGTCATGGAGATGGACGGCGAGGTGGTCGAGCGAATCGACCCGCATATCGGGCTGCTGCATCGCGGCACCGAGAAGCTGATCGAGTACAAGACCTATCTGCAGGCGCTGCCCTATTTCGACCGGCTCGACTATGTCGCGCCGATGAACCAGGAGCACGCCTTCGCGCTGGCGGTGGAGAAGCTCCTCGGCGTGACGGTACCGGAGCGCGGCCAGTACATCCGGGTCCTCTTCTCCGAGATCAGCCGGATCCTGAACCATCTCCTGAACCTGACCGCCTTCGCGCTCGACGTCGGCGCCATGACCCCGCTGCTCTGGGGCTTCGAGCAGCGCGAGTTCCTGATGGAATTCTACGAACGTGCGAGCGGCGCGCGGCTGCATGCCGCCTATTTCCGCCCGGGCGGCGTCCACCAGGACCTGCCGGCCGGCCTGACTGAGGACATCCGGCGCTGGGCCGAGCAGTTCCCGAAGTTCATCGACGACCTCGAGGCGCTGCTCAACGAGAACCGCATCTTCAAGCAGCGCACCGTCGACATCGGGATCGTCTCGCAGCGCGACGCGCTCGACTGGGGCTTCTCCGGACCGATGCTGCGCGCCTCCGGCATGGCTTGGGATCTGCGCAAGGCGCAGCCCTACGACGTGTACGACCGGATGGATTTCGACATCCCGATCGGCAAGAACGGCGACTGCTACGACCGCTTCCTGATCCGCGTCGAGGAGATGCGTCAGAGCCTGCGGATCATCGACCAGTGCCTCGACCAGATGCCGGGCGGCCCCGTGCTCGTCGAGAACCACAAGATGTCGCCGCCGCGGCGTGCCGACATGAAGCGCTCGATGGAAGCGCTCATCCATCACTTCAAGCTCTATACCGAGGGCTATCACGTGCCCGAGGGCGAGACCTATACGGCGGTCGAGGCGCCGAAGGGCGAATTCGGCGTCTATCTGGTCGCCGACGGCACGAACAAGCCCTATCGCTGCTACATCCGCGCGCCGGGCTTCACCCATCTGCAGAGCATGGATTTCTGCAGCAAGGGCCACATGCTCGCCGACAGCGTCGCGATCCTGGGTGCCATGGACATCGTGTTCGGGGAGATCGACCGGTGAGTGCAGCTGGCCTTCCCGATGCGGACGATCCGCGCCAGCCGGCGAGCTTCGCCTTCGACGACGCCCACATGGCGCAGGCGCGCACGTTCATCGCCAAGTACCCCGCGGGCCGCCAGGCCAGCGCGGTGATCCCGCTTCTCGACCTGGCGCAGCGGCAGAACGGCGGGTGGCTGCCGCGCGTCGCGGTGCCCTACGTCGCCGACATGCTCGGCATGGCCGAGATCCGCGTGTGGGAGGTCGCCACCTTCTACACGATGTTCAAGCTGCACCCGGTCGGCCGGCATCTGGTCGAGGTCTGCACGACCACACCTTGCTGGCTGCGCGGCTCGGACGAGATCGTCGCGACCTGCGAGCGGGTGCTGGGCGTCAAGGTCGGCGAGACGACGGCGGACGGCATGTTCACGCTGGCCGAGGCCGAGTGCCTGGGAGCGTGCGTCAACGCGCCGATGATTCAGATCGGCGACCATTATTACGAGGACCTCGACGGGGCCGCCATGGAGCGGCTGATCGAGGCCTTGCGGCGCGGCGAGACCCCGCAGCCCGGCTCGCAGACCGGTCGATCCGGCAGCGAGCCTGCCGGCGGCCTCACGACCCTGCTCGAGGCGGGAGACGATTGATGCTGGCGGATGCCGACAGGATCTTCACGAATCTCTACGGCCGGCACGACTGGCGCCTCGAGGGCGCCAAGGCGCGTGGCGACTGGAACGGCACGAAGGACATCCTGCTCAAGGGCCGTGACTGGATCATCGACGAGATGAAGAAGTCCGGCATGCGCGGCCGCGGCGGCGCCGGCTTCCCGTCCGGCCTGAAATGGTCGTTCATGCCCAAGCAATCGGACGGCCGGCCGCATTATCTGGTCGTCAACGCCGACGAGGGCGAGCCCGGGACCTGCAAGGACCGGGACATCATGCGCTGGGACCCGCACAAGCTGGTCGAGGGCTGCCTGCTCGCCAGCTTCGCCATGGGCGCGCATGCCGCCTACATCTATATCCGCGGCGAGTTCTACCAGGAGGCGCTGAACCTCCAGGCGGCGGTA